>Ga0209726_10005157_pt1 | contig 16062 bp, 14 predicted proteins | sample Subgrocontami54m_FD_187453 | JGI IMG/M metagenome (GOLD analysis project Ga0209726, IMG submission 187453) | Subsurface groundwater microbial communities from S. Glens Falls, New York, USA - GMW46 contaminated, 5.4 m (SPAdes) (version 3) | ecosystem: Environmental > Aquatic > Deep subsurface >... | reverse complement strand
AGCCGGCGAATGCGGACGTAATCATCGACGGCGAGCGTTGGGAAGGACCGTCGGGGGACGAGCGTCTCGTCGTGCAGGTCTCGCCCGGACTGCATCACGTGGAGGTGAGGCGCGACGGCTATCGCACGTACGAATCGGATATCGAAGTACGGCCCGGAGACACGTCAACGGTCAACGTAAGCCTCTCGCGTCAATAACGGGAGACGCATCATGCGCAACACGATCGTATTCGTCGTCGCAATGCTGGCTGCGTCTGCGGCGTACGGGCAGACCACACCGGCGCCAACAAACGGACCGCTGGTACTCGAGCGGATCCACGACGGCTGGGTGCTCGCCCCCGACTTCAAGGTCACTGACTTCGACAACCGCACAGGCGAGCTTGCCGGCGCCTACGGCGGACGCTTGTTTGACGGGACGTTGCTCATCGGCGGCGCCGGCTACTGGCTTGCCAACGAAGGGCGCGACTTCAAGCTCACGTACGGCGGGCTCGTGGTCGGATGGCAGTCGCCGGAGTTCGGCCGTATCCGCTTTGGCGGCCGCGGCCTCATCGGCGCCGGAACCGCGACGCTCGGGTTCGACGTCGACACGCTGCGCAGCGACATTCGGTTCGGCGTCACCGATCCTCGGCAGGGATCAGCGCCTGGGCGCGCGCCGTCGCCCGTGCAACAGCCGCCGACGCTGCGGGCGCGCTTCATTGGACGCGACGACTTTTTCGTCGTCGAGCCACAAGCAAACATCTCGGCGCGACTCACCAAGGCGATCGGCGTGAGCTGCGGGATTGGCTACCGCGCGACGGCCGAAGCCGACGTCCTGCGTGACCGCCTCAACGGGCCGACTGCGAACCTCGCTATTCAATTCGGCTGGTGAACCAATCGCAAGTCCCTACGCTGAAACAAGCCACGGAGACACGGAGGCACGGAGTTAATCAAGACTTCTCCGTGTCTTCGTGCCTCCGTGGCCCGTAGCGATTGAGGCTTGGGATTTGGGATTTGGGTTTTGGGATTTATCAACGCTATCCTCCATGGATGCGCGACGCGTTGATAGTTTCTGCCGTCCGTACCCCGGTCGGACGTGCGGGCGGTGCACTTGCCGAAGTCCGCGCTGACAATTTGGCGGCCATTGCCGTGCGTGCGGCGGTCGATCGCCCATCGTTTGATCCCGCCCGCCTTGACGACGTCATCCTCGGCTGCACGAACCAGGCAGGCGAGGACAACCGCAACGTCGCGCGCATGGCGGCGCTGCTTGCCGGATTCCCCATCGAGGTGCCCGGACAAACGGTCAATCGTCTCTGCGGCTCAGGCCTCCAGGCGGTCGCGAGCGCGGCGCAGGCAATCAAGGCTGGCGAAGGCGACGCCTTCGTCGCCGGCGGCGTGGAAAGCATGACGCGCGCGCCGTACGTGATGCTCAAGTCGGGCGAACCGTGGAATCGGCAGCCGCCCGCCGTGGCAGACTCAACCGTCGGCTGGCGCTTCGTCAATCCGCGGATGAACGCCGAGTGGACCATCCCGCTGGGCATGACGGCGGAAAAAGTGGCAAAACAGTACGGGATCACGCGCCAGGAACAGGACTCGTTCGCAATCGAAAGCCAGCGCCGCGCGGTTTGCGCCATGCGCGAAGGCGTGTTCAGGAACGAGATCGTTCCTGTCGAGATCCCGAGCAAGAAGGGCTCGCCGGTCACCATCTCAGAGGACGAGCATCCGCGTCCCGATGCGTCGGCCGACAAGCTCGCGGCTCTGAAGCCGGCGTTTGCCGCCGACGGCAGCGTGACCGCTGGCAACTCGAGCGGCATCAACGATGGCTCATCGGCGCTGCTGCTCGTAGGTGGCGACGCAGCGCTTGGACTGACACCGCTCGCGCGTGTCGTGGTGTCAGCGGTCGCCGGCGTCGATCCGTCGATGATGGGTATCGGGCCGGTGCCGGCAACACGAAAAGCGCTGAAGCGCGCAGGGCTCAGCGTCGATCAGATTGACTTATGGGAGCTGAACGAGGCGTTCGCGTCGCAGTCGATCGCGTGCATCCGCGATCTGCAGCTCGACCCGGCGAAGGTCAACGTCTACGGTGGAGCCATCGCGCTTGGCCACGCGCTCGGATCGTCAGGGTCCCGCATGCTCGCGACCCTCGTGCATGCGCTGCACCGCCGCAAGGCGCGTTATGGCGTCGCAACAATGTGCATTGGTGTGGGTCAAGGAATCGCGGTAGTCGTCGAGCGCGCGTAGGTTCTCACGAACCCGGGACGCGCTTCACGGGTACTCGGTTGCCGGCTTCTGATTCGTCGCCTCGGCCGGTGTGGGAGGTGACGCCGCGTCCGCTGCGCGGGGCGCCGAAAAGAATCGATAGAGCAGCCAGATATCAAGGAGCGCGACGGCAACGAACAACAGGTACGCTGCATTGCTCTCGACCAGATGTAACTGGCGCAGCACGCCTGACAGACCGAACCCGACAATCCACGCATCGAAGCTCATACAGATCCGGCGGAACGTCTCGGGCCGGATGTGGCGGATCAACTGCGCGCCAATGGGGACGCCAATAGCCAAGCTCGGTAGAATCACGGGAATCAGGCCCATGCTGCTGACCGAGTACAGGCCGGCGTACGCGTAGGCGACGGCTGTCAAGCTCGATTCGGCCAGGCGAATGATCCCGAGCGCCGCGCGGAATTCCTGCTTGGCAAGCCCCTGATTGCTCAGCGCCACTGCCAGCGGCGGACCGGAAATGGTCGTCACCGAGTACAGCACGCCGAGCGCGCCGCCAAACGCGAGACCGGCAGACCGCTCGGATCGGATCGGTCTGCGGAAGCCAGCCGCTTGCAGCAGAATCAACGGAAGCAGCGTCACGTACGTGATGAATTTCAGCCAGTCCGAGTTGACCTGCGATACGAGCATGGTGCCAACCACGACCCCTGGAAGCAGCGCAACGACGATCGGTAGTGTGCGGCGCCAGACGTGCTGGACGGAACCCCGATTCACCCACAACACGTACGCGTTGAGCACCACCTCGATCGGCACCAGTGCCGGGTTCAGCACGCGGTTCGTGAGGAAGAACAGAGCGACCGGAACGGTGATGGACGAAAAGCCATACCCAAGCGCGCCGTTGACTGTCGCGGCGAACAGCGTAATGGCGGCAAGCACGATCGTGGTTGGTTCCATGCGTCAGCGAACGAGCCCCTGCCCGCAGACCTCATCACTCATAGCGTATTCAAGGTACGTCCGGCGGAAAATGCCTCAAGTGGGCATGAATCTGTTATCTTCCCGTACTCCAACATGACTGTGCGAGCCGCCTTCGATGTGATTCCCACCGGCGTTGCGCTCGGCGCCGAGATCCGCGGCATCGATCTGCGTGCTGTGGACGACGTAGCCTTTGCGGCCATCCATCGGGCCTGGCTGGACCACCAGGTGCTGCTCATACGCGATCAGGGCCTGTCCGACCAGGACCTCATTGCCTTCAGCCGCCGCTTCGGGGCGCTCGATCAGGCGCCGATCCAGGAGAACGGCCGGCGCTTCGTCGACGGATGTCCGGAAATTTATGTGGTCTCGAATGTGGTCGAGAACGGTGTCGCCATCGGCAGCCTGGGCGCTGGCGAAGCGGTGTGGCACACCGATATGTCGTACCTGCCCGATCCGCCGAAGGCGAGCGTCCTGTACGCGCTCGAAGTACCGCCGAGCGGGGGCGACACCAGCTTCTGCACGATGTACGGCGCGTGGGAGTCGCTCCCCGAGTCTCTCCGCGCGACGGCGCTGCACCTGCGCGTCAAACATGACGGCACCTACAACAGCGGCGGGTACCTGCGCGCCGGCGTGACCCCGAACGATGACCCTCGGACGGCGCCAGGAACGCTGCATCCGCTCGTGTGCGTGCATCCGGAAACCGGGCGACGGCACCTGTATCTCGGCCGGCGCCGCAACGCCTGGCTCGAAGGTCTGTCGCTCGATGAATCGAACGCGCTGCTCGATCGGATCTGGGCATGCGCGACGGCTGACCCGCTGACGTGGCGTCATCAATGGCGGCCCGGCGACCTGGTGCTGTGGGACAACCGCTGCGTGATGCATCGCCGCGACGCGTTCGATCCCGGCACCCGGCGCGTCATGCATCGAACGCAGATCAAGGGCGAGACGCGGCCTCACGGATAAGCCGCCCCACGGCCGGGTCACGGATACACAAACTCCCAACGCCCAAGCCCGATTCCCAAGGTCTTTTCACAACCCCACCATCCGCGCGGCGTACTGCGTCGCCGCCACGCAGGTCGCGGCGGAGAGCGTCATCCAGATTCCCGCCTTGGCCATGTCTCTGATCGAAAAGTAGCCGGAGCCGTACGGAATGATCGTCGTCGGTCCTTCGCTGACCAGCACGAAGGCGAGTGACGAGGTGAACGCCGCGGGCGCGACGGTCGTCCACGGGTCGAGACGCAGATCCGTGGCTAGCGCGACGAGGATCGGGATGATGATGCTCGCGGTGACGGTGTTGCTGGAGAACAGCAGGTGCAGGCCGGCGACGGCCAGCACGATCACGAACGGGCGGAGCGCATCCGGCACCGACGTAATCTGACCGAGCAGGACCCACGCGAGCCAGCGCGCGGCGCCGCTGTCGAAGACCGCCAGGCCGAGCGAGAGGCCGGCCACGATCATCATCAGCCCACCCCAGTCGACCTGCGCCTCCGCCTGCTTCCACGTCAGTACGCGAATTCCCGGCAGGAACAATGCGACGCCCCCGGCCAGGCCGACCGCTTCCACGGGCAGCGCGATGCGACCGCCGCTCCACAGTTCCAGCAGCGGCTCGAGCAACCAGAGTGCGACGACAACGGCGAAGATGAGAAGAGTGCGGCTTTCAGCGGGACGCAGAGGGCCAAGCTCGCGCATCCGGCCGCGGATTGCTTCGCCGCTGATCGGCAGCCGGTCGATCTCCGGTGGAAAAAGCCAGCGAAGGATCCACCACGCGAACGGGATCATCAGCAACGATGCCGGTGTGCCAAGCATCATCCAGCGCCAGAACGACACGTCGACGCCGGCAAGCTGTTTCAACTGGGCGATGGCCACGATGTTCGCGGCCGTGCCCGCTGGCGTGGCGATGCCACCGATGAGCGGTCCGAACGCCGTCGCGATCATCAGCGAGCGACCGAAGTTGCTTTCGCCGGGACGGAGCCCGGCGTCCTGGAGCAGCCCGACGCCAAGCGGCAGCAGCATGGCCGCGACCGCCATGTCGGTGATCCACATCGAGATGAGGGTGCCGACGGTCAACACACCAAGGAGCACACGGTCTGTCCTTGTCCCTACGCGGAGCAGCACCAGGTACGTAAGGCGTGTGCCAAGGCCCGAATGCGTAAACGCGGCGGAGAGCATCAGCACGCCGATGAAGAACGTGATGACTGGATCGCCGAAACCGGCACGGACCACCGTGCGATAGTCGGCGATGCCGAACGCCGGGATGAGGAGGACGACGAGCAGCGCCGTGGCCGCGAACGGCAGCGTTTCGGTGACCCAGAGCGTGACCGCGAATGCCAGAATCGCGAGGCACGCCTTGCCGTTCGCGGTGAGCGCGATCAGGTTGCCAGCGCGCTCCAACGGCGCCGGCGACGGCAGCGCGTAGATGGCGAACATCAGCGCGACGGCCGCCACGAGGATCGGGAGCTTGCGGTCGACGCGCACCGGGCGACTACTTTACTTCGGCCGCGCCTGCTGCGCAGCCTCGCCGCAAAGGATCATCCGGTCCGCGCTCGGCTGGGCCAACTGGCCCCCGCATTTCGCGCGACGCGGTCCGCCGAAGCCGGAGGCGAAGGCGGAAACGGCCCCACTTTTACCTTCCGGTTGACTTGAGGCGTCTAACCGGTAAGAATTTTTGAATCGTGTCGTGCTCCTCCTGCCGTCCGTGTGCGTGCGCTTGTTGTTGTATGAGGACCGCCAGGGTCCCCCGCGCTCTCGCTTCGGGTGTAGGAGCAACAACGTAGAACTCCTGACAACACGCGAAGATCGAAAGCCCGGGGATGCAAATCCCCGGGCTTTTCTGTTTTAGGGACGGAATCATCGTTTTCATTTGGTCAAACGGATGTCGACTATTACCCTGCCTGTGGACATGGACGTCGCGTTAACACCGCGCCTGGATCACCTGCGCGCGCTCGAGGCTGAGAGCATCCACATCCTGCGGGAGGTGGTGGCCGAGTTCGAGCGCCCGGTGATGCTCTACTCGATCGGTAAGGACTCGTCCTGCCTGCTGCGCCTCGCGCAAAAGGCGTTCTACCCTGGTCCGATTCCGTTCCCGCTGCTCCACGTCGACACCACCTACAAGTTCCAGGAGATGATCTCCTTCCGCGACGAGATGGCCGACGCCGTCGGTGCGCGCCTCATCGTGCACACAAACGAGGAGGCCATCGGCGACGGGACGCAGCCGTTCAAGGTCGGCACGCAGCGCTGCTGCGGCCTGCTGAAGACCAAGGCGTTGCTCGACGCGCTGCAGGCCGGAAACTTCGATGCGGCGATCGGCGGGGCGCGGCGCGACGAAGAGCGCTCGCGCGCGAAGGAGCGCATCTTCTCGGTTCGCGACACCAACGGCCAGTGGGACCCGAAGCGTCAGCGGCCGGAGCTGTGGAGCCTCCTGAACGGCAAGCTCCGTCCCGGCGAGAGCATCCGTGTCTTCCCGCTGTCGAACTGGACCGAAATCGATGTCTGGCAGTACATCCACGCCGAACACATTCCGATCGTCCCCCTCTACTTCGCCAAGGAACGCGAGGTCATCGTTCGCGGCAACTCGCTCATCGTGCAGGAACAGCCCTTCGTGGTGACGATGCCGGGGGAGAAGCCGCAGATGGTGAAGTGCCGCATGCGATCGCTCGGATGCTCGCCCTGCACCGGCGCCATCAGGTCGGACGCGGACACCATCCCGAAGATCATCGAGGAGCTCATCGCGACTCGTCAGTCGGAACGGCAACTCCGCATCATCGATCACGATCAGGACGGATCGATGGAGATCAAGAAACGCGAAGGATATTTTTGATGGAAGGGAGTCTCCGGTAGATGTCCGGGCTTCTGCGGATCTGCACGGCCGGCAGCGTGGATGACGGGAAGAGCACGCTGATCGGCCGGTTGCTGTACGACTCGCAGTCGGTGTACGACGATCAGATTCATTCCGTCGAGAAGGCCTCGAAGAACCGCAACGCCGGGCCGATCGATTTCTCGCTGTTCACCGACGGCCTGCGCGCCGAGCGCGAGCAGGGAATCACCATCGACGTCGCCTACCGGTACTTCGCAACCGCCCGGCGGAAGTTCATCCTCGCCGACACGCCCGGCCATGAGCAGTACACGCGCAACATGGCGACGGGGGCCTCGACGGCCGACCTTGCGATCCTGCTGATCGACGCGCGTCAAGGCGTCCGGGTGCAGTCTCGCCGGCACGCCCGCATCGCGCGGCTGCTCGGCATCACCGACTTCGTCCTCGCAATCAACAAGATGGATCTCGTCGACTTCGATCGCGATGTCTACGAGTCCATCCGCGACGACTTCGAGGAGATGCTCGTCGGTGCACGCGTGCACGCGATTCCGCTCAGCGCGCTCCACGGCGACAACGTCATCACCCAGAGCGACCGGACACCGTGGTTCGACGGTCAGAGCCTGCTCGAGTATCTCGAGACGGTCCAGGTGACGCGGGACCTGACGCTGCTCCCCTTCCGTTTTCCGGTGCAGCTCGTGCTTCGGCCGGACCAGGAATTCCGCGGCTACGCGGGGCAGATTACGTCGGGCACGGTCCGTGTCGGCGACCGGATCATCACGTCGCCCTCGGGACGCACCGCCCGCATCAACCGCATCGTCACGTACGACGGCGATCTGGATTACGCCTACGCGCCGATGTCTGTGACGCTGACGCTGGACGACGAGATCGATATCAGTCGCGGCGACACGCTGACGATCGAGCCGCCGGTCGTCGGGACGGAGTTCGAGGCGGAAGTCGTGTGGATGGACGAACGCCCGCTCGATCCGGGTCGCGTGTATCTCATCAAGCAGTCGACGAGGACCGTCACAGCGGAAATCCATCACGGTCTCGTCATCAATCAGATCGGCACCGTGAACGTGTCGACCGCGCGTCCGCTGGTGTTCGATCGATATGCGGAGAACCGCGCCACCGGCAGCTTCATCATCATCGACCCGGCCACGCACTTCACCGCCGGGGCCGGGATGATCACGAACCCGCTCCATCACGCCTCGGCGATCGTGAACGCGCCGATCAGCGCCGCAGAACGGCTGGCGCGGCTCGCGCGCCACGCGGGCTCCGACGCGGAAGCGGTCGAAGCGATTCGGAAGGCGCTCGAGGATCTGCTGGCATGAGCACTGTCATGACCAGCCAGCTCGCGCGCGCCACCGCGCCGTGCGTCACCTCGAGCTTCCAGGCCGAATGCGTCGTGCTGACGCACATGCTTCTCGAGGAACAGCCGAACATCCCCGTGCTGTTCCTCGACACGGTGCACCACTTCGCGCAGACGTACACGTATCGCGACGAGCTGGCCGCGGCGTGGAGGATGAACCTGATCAACCTCCGCGCGGCGGAACCGCGTCCGGGACTGTGGCAGGAGAGCACCGACACGTGCTGCGCGCTCCACAAAGTGGGACCGCTCTTCTCGGCCCTCGAACAGTACGACGTCTGGTTCACCGCGCTCAGGCGCGAGCAATCGCCGTCGCGGGCGAACCTGCAGGAGGTCGAACCGTTCCGCCTGCCGAGCGGCAAGGTGATCCAACGTGTCAGCCCCCTCGCCACGTGGACAACCCGCGATGTGTGGAAGTACGCGAAGGAGCACTCGATTCCGCTGCTCCCGCTGTACGAACTGGGGTACACCAGCATCGGCTGCGAGCCGTGCACGACACCGCCGCTCGATCCCGATAATCCGCGCTCCGGACGCTGGCAGGGCCAGAAGCTCGAGTGCGGGATTCATATTCAAGCCATTAAATAGGGATCGGGGATCAGGGATCGGGGATCAAGAACGCTCAGGACTGCGGTAGCCGTCGATCCCTGATCCCTGATCCCTGATCCCTGATCCCTGATCCCTGATCCCTGATCCCCCTTATGCCTTGTGCGATCTGACAGAGAGGACGCACGCGGCGCCGAACACCATGGAGACTGCCAGGCACGCCAGCCCGATGTTGAACGAGTTCGTGGCTGTTCGGACGTAGCCGAGGATATAGGGACCGACGAATCCGCCGAGGTTGCCGAATGAGTTGATCAGGCCGATCGACGCGGCCGCCGCCGATTCGGTGAGGAACGCTGTCGGGAGGGGCCAGAAACCCGGGAAGTATCCATCGACGCCCGCCGCGACGACGCAGAAACCGGCAACCACGAGCAGCGGGTTGCCGCCCGCCATGATGACCAGCACGTATCCGATCCCGCCGAGCACCATGGCGCTGGCCGCATGCCAGCGACGCTCGCCAGTGCGATCGGACGAGGCGCCTACGAGCAACATCGAGATGAGGCCCGCCAGATGCGGGATCATCGCAACGACAGTCACTCTCAGATCGCTCCAGTTGGACGCCTGCTTGAGCAGCGTCGGCATCCAGATGTTCAGGCCATAGAAGCCGACGGTGGCGAAGAAATACGCGCCAACAAGCAGCAGCACGTCGCGATGCCGCAGCGCCTGCCACATCGAGATGTGACGCACCGACTTCCTCTGTTGCTTCTCCAGTTCGAGCTCCCGGATAATCCACTGCTTTTCAGCCTCGGGAAGCCACTTCGCCTCGCGCGGCCAGTCCGTCAGGTAGTAGATCGTGATGAAACCGAGGATCACCGCCGGAATGCCCTCGACGATGAACAGCCATCGCCACCCGGGCTGATTGAACCAGTCGACGCCGAGCAGCAACCCGGAGATAGGTGAGCCGAGGAGATTCGAGACTGGAATGGCCGCCATGAACAACGCGACGGCCTTCGCGCGATCTTCGTACCGGAACCAGTGCGACAGGTAGACGATGATCCCGGGAAAGAACCCTGCCTCTGCGGCGCCGAGGAGAAACCGCACCCAGTAAAACTGCGTCGACGTCCTGACGAATGCGGTCATGATCGCGAGGACGCCCCACGAAATCATGATCCGCGCGATCCACTTCCGCGCGCTCCAGCGCTCCACGAGCACGGAGCCGGGAATCTCCAGGATGACGTAGCCGAAGAAGAAGATACCCGCGCCGAAGCCGAACACCTCTGCGCTGAAACCCAGGTCATCGGCCATCTGCAGCGCGGCGTAGCCGACGTTGACGCGATCGAGGAACGCGATGATGTAGAGGATAAAGACGTACGGGATGACACGGAGACTGATGCGGCGACGGGCCCGCCCGGCAACCGCGTCCAGGCCGGGAGTCGACACTCCCGGCTCCACTACTCCACCGGCTCCGCCGTGGGTTGTCCTGGAAATGCGGCGCCCGAACGCGCGGCCCGTGTCTGTTCGACCCAGCGTCCCAGCACGCGGTTCCACCACATGATCGCGCCGGTCACGAACATCACCGCGGGCAGCAGGCCGATGATCACGTACGTGATGCGGACGCCCATGCCGCCATACCGGCCGAAGTGCATCCTGACCAGCCACGCCATGAACTCGTCCCCCTTGCGCGGTCCGTCGTACATCTGAGGCGGCTCGAAGTAGTCGATGACAGCGAGGAACGGATCAGGAAACGCGAAGTAGATACCGGTCACGCCCCATAACAGCAGGATGGCCAGGCTCCAGAAGCCCATCGCACTGTGCAAATCGAAATTGATCCGCTTCCATCCGTGCCACGGGTTGAAGATGAAGCCCTGTGCCCACGTACTCTTCCCGCGCCACCAGATCACCACGCCCGTGAAGCACAACAGTGCGAGCAGGCCGCCGCCGACGGCGTTCACCCGGCGGCCGGTTTCTCCCTTCAACAGGTTGTCGTGCAGGTCGACCAACCATTCCATGATGGTCACCGACAAGGGGTGCAGCGTGCCCATGTCCGCGCCGGTGTACGGGCTGAAACGCTCCTCTATCGTGTCGTCGCCAAGCGTCAACGTCACTTCAGAGGGCCTGAGGCGGCGCTGCGACATCATGACCTTCTTGATGTCCCAAGCCGGATACTGCTTGCTGACGGCCGCTCTGAGCTCGGACTCGGTCATTCGCTTGTTGGCGGCGGCTTCGGCCGCAGGCACGTTCCCGAGCGTGGCGTTGAGCAGGTCGCGGCGTAACACCACGGCGCTCCCTGTCACGCTGATCAGCACGATATACAGGCCGATCGCGACGCCCGTCCAGAGATGCACCTGGAACAGCGCGCGGCGCAGCCAGGTCTTTTGCGGCTGTGTCCAGAAGCCCATGGCGGCAGATCTTACAACTTGGCGCCGAGGTACGCACAGACCCTAAGCAGGTCGGCGAAAACGCCTCCGGCGGTGACAGCGGGGCCCGCGCCCGGACCCTGGATGACGAGCGGATTGCGATCGTAGCGGCTGGTGACGAAGCGCACCACGTTGTCCGTGAGGTTGATATTCGCGAACGGATGCGAGCGATCGAGCTCGACGAGGCCGACGGTGGCGCGGCCCGATCCCGCCTCGAGCGCGGCCACGTAACGGAGGACGCACCCTTTCGCGTTGGCCGCCTTGAGCCGCTCGAGCATGGGCGCATCGAGCTCCTTGACGCGCTTCATGAACTCGTCAACGTCACATTCCCAGAGCGTTGACGGGATGAGTCCTTCGAGCTCGACGTCGGCCAATTCGAGCCGCAGGCCCATTTCCCGCCCGAGGATGACGAGCTTGCGTGCGACGTCGGTCCCCGAGAGATCGTCGCGCGGATCGGGCTCGGTATAGCCGCTCGCCTTCGCATCGCGCACGATCGCCGAAAACGGCTGCTGTCCGTCCCACACGTTGAACAGATACGCCAGCGTGCCCGACAGGATCCCTTCGATGCGGCGGATCTCGTCGCCCGTCTCACGCAGATCGCGAAGCGTCTGGATGATCGGGAGGCCGGCGCCGACGGTCGCTTCGTAGAGGTAATGCGATCCCGCCGCCCGCCGCGCTTCGTGCAGCTCTTCGTACAGTCCGAGGGGTCCGCTGTTGGCGCGCTTGTTCGGCGTGACCACATGAATTCCGGCCGAGAGCCAGCGCGGATACTGTTCCGCGACCTCGTCGCTCGCGCTGCAATCGAGGATGACCGCATGCGGCAGGTGCTCGGCGTTGACGTGATCCTCGAAGCGCAGCATGTCGGGCGGCTGGCCCTCCCTGAGCGCTTCGCGCCACGCGTCGAGCGGGATCGCCGAATCCGAGAGCGCCATCGCGCGCGACGTCATCACCGCGCGCAGCCGCAGATCGATGTGGAAGTCGCGCGTCAGCCGCGCGGCCTGCGAGGCCAGTTGGTCCAGCAGCACGCCGCCGACGGCGCCCGGACCGATGAGACCCAGCGAGATCGTGTGCGGTGAGAGATAAAAGCCGGAGTGCACCGATCGCAAAGCCCTGGTGGTCTGGCGCTCGTCGATGACAACTGAAATGTTGCGCTCCGAGGATCCCTGGGCGATTGCCCTGACGTTGACGCCAGCGGCGCCCAGCGACCCGAACACCTGCGCCGCGACGCCGGGCGTTCCCGCCATCCCGTCACCGACGACCGACAGAATGCTGCAGCCGCGCACGACGTCGACGTCCTGAATCTGGCCGCCGTTCAGCTCCGCCTGAAACGCGTGCCGCACCGTCCGGGCCGTGCGCTCGGCTTCGGCCTCAGGAATCGCGAAACAGATCGAATGCTCCGAGCTCCCCTGCGAGATCAGAATGACGGAGATCCCGTCCTCTCGCAGCGCACCGAACAGCCGCTGCGCGGTGCCGGGGACGCCGATCATGCCGGCACCCTCGAGGTTCACGAGCGCCACGCCATCGATGCTCGTGATCCCTTTCACGGGATGAACGGACGACGGCGATGCGGAAATCAACGATCCGGATGTCTCGGGCGCGAACGTATTGCGGATCCAGATCGGAATCCGCTTCGCCACGGCTGGCGCCATGGTCTGTGGATGAATGACCTTCGCGCCGAAGTACGCCAGCTCCATCGCCTCGTGATACGAGAGCGAATCGATGACCTGGGCGTCGGGGACGCGTCGCGGGTCTGCGCTGAGCACGCCGTCAACGTCGGTCCAGATGACGATCGCCTCGGCGTCGAGCAGGTCGCCAAAGATCGATGCGGAAAAGTCGCTGCCGTTCCTGCCGAGCGTCGTCTGAAGTCCGTCAGCCGTGCGCGCGATGAAGCCGGTGATGACGAGCGTCGCTTCGACATCGCGCGGGACGACCTCCATCGCGTTCGCGCGCGACTCGTCCCATCGCACGCTCGGCCCAAGCGGACTCCAGTCGACGCGGACGATGTCGCGTGCGTCGACCCAGATGACGCGCCCCGGCCTGCGCCCGCGCAACTCGAGGTATTTCGCGAACAGGCGGGTCGACCAGATCTCGCCGAAACCGGCTACGAGGTCGCGCACAGCGGACGAAGCGGAGCGCGTCAGGTGAACGGCGTGAAGGATCCCGCCGATGTCCTGGCAGTCCCGATCGACCCCGGCGACGTACAGGTCCGCCGCGGAACCGGGAATCAGGGTCTGCGCCATGCCGGCGTGACGGTCGCGGAGCGCCTGGACCGCGTCGGCGACAGGCTGCTGGCGCTCGGCCTGCGTAATCAGCGCCAGCAGCGCGTCGGTCACGCCGCGGGAGGCTGACAGCACGACCCCGAGCCGCGTGCACGTCTCTTTTTCGATGATGTCTGCCGCGCGCTGCATGCACGCGGCGTCAGCGACGCTCGAGCCGCCGAACTTATGAACTCGCCATTTATCCACGGTTCGCGTTTGTCACTGACACGGGCCACGGAGCCACGGAGACACGTGCCTCCGTGGCTCGTCTCATCGACTTACGTTCCAATGACGAGCCCCCCGTCGACGGAAAGCACCGCGCCATGCACGAATGAGGCGGCCTCAGACGCGAGCCATACGTAGGCCTCGGCGACTTCGCGAGGATCGCCCATGCGACCGAGCGGCGTGCCCTCGACGAGCCTGTGCCGCACCTTGTCTGGAATCGTCTCCACCATCCCGGTTGCGATCACTCCCGGCGCCACGGCGTTCACACGGATGTTGTGGCGCCCAAGCTCACGCGCCCAGGTGCGCGTCATCGCGATCACCGCCGCCTTCGAGGCCGCGTAGTTGGTCTGCCCGACGTTGCCGTACACACCGACGATGCTCGATGCGTTCAGCACCGCGCCACCGCCGCCGGCAATCATATGTGGAACCACTGCGCGCGTACATACGAACACACCGCGGAGGTTCACGTCGAGGACCCGGTCGAACGCCTCGTCGGACATCTCGCCCAGCAGATCGCCGCCCTTCCACTTGACGAGCAGGGCGTCACGGGTCATCCCGGCGTTGTTGATCAGGACGTCGAGCCGTGACCAGCGCTGCATGACCGAGGCGACCGCCGCTCTCACCGCCGACACCTTCGTCACGTCAACCTCTGCACACAGGCACTCGCCACCTTGGGCGTCGATTTCGCGCGCGAGGCCCTCGTCGGCCGTAATCCGGTCCCATACGGCCACGCGACAACCCTCCTCGCCGAACCGAAGCGCCGTGGCGCGGCCGATGCCGGACGCGCCACCGGTGACGACCACGACCTTGCCGCGAAGTCCGGGGGCGATCATGAGACGGGCCGCAGAGACATAGAGACACAGAGACAAACCCCGATTGTTTCTCCGTGTGTCCGTGACTCCGTCGAGCGCTGAGGGGAAAGGGCGTCTATTCGAGAAAGCTCACCGCGAGAAGCGGTCGACGATGTCGACGAGCTCGGCGAGACTTTCGGTGTGTTCGTCAGAGCCCTGCGTGATGCTGTGCGGAACACACTTTTCGACGTGAAATTTGAGGATGACGTGACTGACGCGTCCAATCGCCGCTTCCGCCGCCGCCAACTGTTGAAGAATCGCGATACAGAGGCGCGGCTCTTCGATCATTTTCCGAATTCCGCGCAACTGGCCCTCGATGCGCTTGAGGCGCGCCAGCACATCGCGTTGATGATCGATATCAAGCGCGGGCGCGCTCGCCCGCCGCGAAGGGTTGACTATAGCATGCGGGTCCAGAGTGGGAGTGTCGAGCTGTTCGTCGGCCATTTAAAACAACTTACGGCTGCCGGACCCGGTTTGTTTACCGTCGATTTGTCCGCCACCTGGCCCGGGCCGTCTCGTGGAAGTTCCGGCCCTCCCGGTCGATGATGACGACTGACGGAAACCTATGAATCTCGAGTTCGTACAGCGCTTCGGGTCCAAAATCGTCATACGCCACTACCGAAGCCGCCGAAATCTGCTTGGCAAGCAGGGCACCCAGCCCGCCAATCGCGCCGAGATAGACCGCCCGGTGCACGACGAAATGCGCCATGTCATCCCCGTGCAACTCACCTTTGCCGATCACCGCGCGTACGCCGGCTTTGAACAGCGCCGGCAGATACCTGGCCATCCGCGCCGTCGTCGTCGGTCCCGCCGATCCAATAACTTGTCCTGGCTTGGGTGGCGACGGGCCGACGGCATAGAGAATCTGATTTTCGAGCGAAATCGGAACCGGCTCGCCGTCCTCCAGTGCGCACGCGAGCCGTGCCGCGCTGGCATCGCGCAGCGAGATGACGCGGCCAGTCAGCTCGACCGAATCGCCGGCGTGAAGCCGATCGAGATCAGCGTCCGAAATGCCGTTGCCGCAATCAAGCTGAATAACACCGCTCATCGGTCGATTCCGCCCGTTAGTGGCCACTCAGGACACAAAGAAAATTCATTACTTCGTGTTCTCGATCCTTCGTGCTCTTCGTGTCCTCTTCGTGGTTCACCTCGTCTTTGTGGTCTTCGTGGCGATCGTCATAGGACCGCAGATATGCGCCGCGTGGAATGGCATCCGAGATTCACGGCGACCGGTAACCCCGCGATGTGCGTCGGAAACACCTCCACATTGACCGCCAGCGCAGTGACGATACCGCCGAGTCCCTGCGCCCCGATGCCGAGGCCGTTCACCAGCTCCAGCAGCTCGCCTTCCAGGTCGCGTAGATCCGCGCGCGTGTGGCGGACGTCGATCGGCCTAAGAACGGCCCTCTTCGCGAGCAGCGCAGCCGTTTCGA
>Ga0209726_10005152_pt1 | contig 16070 bp, 15 predicted proteins | sample Subgrocontami54m_FD_187453 | JGI IMG/M metagenome (GOLD analysis project Ga0209726, IMG submission 187453) | Subsurface groundwater microbial communities from S. Glens Falls, New York, USA - GMW46 contaminated, 5.4 m (SPAdes) (version 3) | ecosystem: Environmental > Aquatic > Deep subsurface >... | reverse complement strand
CAGACTGGCGGCGTTCTTGCCGCAAATCTGGATAAGCCCGAGTTCGCCCCAGGTGAATATCCAAGGCTTGAGGTTGGCGACGTTACTGCCGATGATGTTGGTGTAGACCTCCAGCTTCGAGAACGCCGCATAGGCCGGCGCCGAGAAGTAGAGCAGGAAAATGAACAGCAGCGACCAGCCCACCGACACGCGCGCCTCACGCACGGACGGCGTGGTGAAGTAGCGCATCAGGATGTGCGGCAGCGACGCCGTGCCGACCATCATACAGAAGATGATGCCGAAATAGTTGAGCGGCGTGTAGTTCATGAAGGGCTGGATGTGCGGCTTGAGCGTGGTCGGGGCACAATTGGCCGCCGTACACAATACTGCCAGTCCGTCCCTGACCAATTGCTGCTCACGCGCCGTGATCTCCTGGATCACCTGTCCGTAGGTGAGTTCCGGGATTGGAATCCCATAGTGCTTCGTGGACAAGATCACGATCGGTGTGAGGTAGGCGACGATCAGCACGATGTATTGCGCGATCTGCGTCCAGGTCACCGCCTTCATGCCGCCGAGCATGGCGCACAGCAGGATGCCGACGAGTCCCGCGAACACCGCGATCTCGAATTGTATGCCGAGGAAGCGCGAGGCGATGAGGCCGGTGCCGTAGATCTGCGCCGTCACGTAAGTGAAGGAGCAGCACACCAGCACGATCACCGCCAGGAAGCGTGCGAAGTTGCCACCGTACCGAAAGGCCATGAAGTCGGGCACGGTATAGGCGCCGAACTTGCGCAGGTACGGTCCGACCAGGATCGACACCAGCACGAAGCCGCCGGTCCAGCCCAGAACCCAGGCGAGGCCGTCGTAGCCGAGCAGGAACAGCGAGCCCGCCATGCCGACAAAGGAGGCCGCCGACATCCAGTCGGCGCCGGTCGCCATGCCGTTGTAGAAGGCTGGCACGACACGTCCGGCAACGTAGTACTCGGACACCTGTGCCGTGCGCATCGCCACGCCGATCACGCCGTAGACCGCCAGCGTGAAGAACACGAAGAAATAGCCGAGGACCCTATTCGGAACACCGACCTGCTCCATGATCGCAAGCAGGAGGATGAAGCCGACGAATCCACCGGTGTACAGACCATACATACGTCCGAGACTTTTGACGAAAGTCGAACGTTCCGCAGCGCTCTGAGTAGCCATGTTCTGATCCTCCCTCAGTCGTCTTCGGCGACGCCGTGCTGACGGTCGATTCTGTCCTGCTGCCACGCGAACACGAACAGCATGACCACGAACACGATCAGCGAGCCTTGCGCGGCCATGTAGAAGCCGAGCGGAAACTTGAGGATCGGCACGGTGTATTGGTTGAGGACATTCACGAACATGTGGATGATGTAGCCGAAGAAGAACCAGATGAAGAGATGCGCCAACATGAGGTTGGTCGTCCTCTTCCAGTGGACCTCGTCGTTGGTTTTTTGCATGGCTCGACTGTCCTCCCTGTGGCGATCTGCGCGATCCTGCTGCGACCAGAAGAGGGAGGACCGTTGCGGCATCCCCCCGGCGCCGCTACTCCGTCCAGCTTTCAAGCCGGATCTGAGTCACTGCGAAAGGCTAACATTGCGCGGTGCTGCGTTCTCATAATACTTTCGTCCAACGATCAAGATCACAGCCAGCGGAGTGCGGATGAAATTGCGCGACATGCTCTTTCGGCCCTGGCCGCCCATCCGCGACGCCGGCGCGCTGGCGGACTTCATCGATGCGCAATCGGCGTTTCTGGCCCAGAAGGGCGTCTACGAGTATTCGCGGGCGCGCGCCGGGCACTATGCCAAGGTGCTGTTCAGGGAGCAGCCCTTCGTGGAGGCCGTGGATCGATCGCGCTGGCAGGCGTATCCGCTCGCACTTGCCATGGTCGGAGAACTCGTCGAAGGCGTGTTGCGTCCGCACGCTGGCGATCAAGTCCAACAGCTCGATACACTGCGTGCGCTCGTGCTCTCCGTCTTCGATCGCTATCCGACCCCCAAGCCGCTCGGCGAGCGCGCCTGGAACGATGCGCGCACTGAACTCGGGCGCCGGCTGCAGCTGATCGGACTGCATCCGCCCAAACGGGCGTTCGAAATCCCCGCGCCGTTCGCGAGGGTCTATTTCGACCTGATGCCGATTCACAAGAAGCTGCGCGCGAACGAATTCCCGACCTTGCACGGCTATCTGAAGGTCACCTTGTGCAACATCCACGACGAGCTGACGAAGCGCATCGACGTGGCTGGCGTGACCCAGTCGTTGCGCGGCACGGAGGAGGCCGCGGCGCGAAGGCAGTAGGCAATGGGCAATCGGCAGTAGAGGGTCGCGATTGCCGACTGCCTACTGCCCAGCTATTCAGCGGCAATCTTGCCGGGAGCTGCGGTGCGGGCGATGGCGGCGATGGTCTCAGCCAGCGCCTCACCCTCGGGGTCTTTGCCGGCGGCAAGGCGCGCCTGCAGCACGGCGTCGGCGAAGTGCGCGCGCGGCAGCGAGCCTGCGAGCATCGGCTCGACCACGCTCTCCATGATCCTGCTCCAGTTGGCGAGGCCGCGCTTGTAGGTGTCGGCATAGCCACGCACGAGCGCTGCGGTCGCCACCACCTCGCGCGCGGCAGCCGGATCCGCGGCAAGCGTGCGCTCGACCAGCGCCAGCCAGCACTCGACCCACGCCTCCTCCTCGGCGAAGCGCAGCATGCGCGGTCGCCAGCGCTTGAGGCCCGCCAGCGCCTTGAGGCGCAGGAAGCCGGAGAGGCGCGTGGTGGTGACCTTGAGCGGCCACGCACGATCTGGGCGCACACGCGCGAGCGCCCAGCGCCCGAGCCGCGGCGGCAGCAGGCCGAAAACCTCGCCGGGGCCGGGCTTCAGGTATTCCGTCACGTCGACGATGTCGCCGGCGCGCGCCTTCGCCTCCTGGGCGACGCGGGCGAGCCGGGCCTCGCGCAATTTGAGCTGCGCGACGCGGATCACGTCCTCGACGCTCATGCGCACGGCGAGGTGGCGGGCGAGCTCGGCGATAAAGGCGGCGTCGGCCCCGGGCGAGCCCACAAAGCGATTGACCCGGCCGAGATAGCGCCAGGCGTAGGCGCGGTCCTGATAGTCGGTGAGCCGTTTGATGCCCTCGGCCAGGACGGCGTGTGCGTCGGTGGGGAAGGCTTGCAGTAACGGGGTCAGACCCCTCGCCTCGACGTCAATGCTTGCAGGAGACGGGTGACGCGAGGGGTCTGACCCCATACCCCTTTCAAACCCCGCCGCGAAGCCGCGCAGATTGGCGTCGACCGCTTTGCCTTCGGCGCGGATGGCGGCGCGGAACGTCTCGGGCGGGGTCGGCAGCACGCCCGAGGCCGCGATGGCGCCGAGCAGCACGGCATTGAGCGGGCTCCGTGCCTGCGCGGCGAGGGCGGCGAAATCGGCGATGAGCGCGCGGCGCGCGAAGCGCTGGGCCGTCTCCAGCATGCGCGGCTGGTCGAGGCGGCCGTCGCCCATCGCCATCTTCTCGTCGACGGTGAAGACGCGGGCGGAGGAAGCGATGAGCACCGTGCGGTCGGGCGTGACGAACCCGGCGCCGATCGCGCGCGTCGCTTCGAGCAGCTCGCTGGCGACCACCAGGTCCACCTCGCCGGGCGCGGCATTGAGCGCCAGCACGGGCCGTGCGCCCGATGCGCGGTGGCGCGCGCCGGCCTGCGGCACGATCTCGAGGTAGTAGGTGGTGGCGCCTGTGCGCTGGGCGACGCCCGGCACCGAGGTGCCCTGCACGAAGTGCCCGCTGGCGAGCGAGGCCGCGTGCAGCCAGGAGGCGAGCACGCCGCCGCCCTCGCCGCCGAGCGCTGCGATCAGGAGCTTTATGGGCTTGGCGTCCGCCACGATCTCACTCCGCCGGCACGAGCGATGGCGGGCGCGTAGGCCCACCGCCGAAGAGTCGGATCAGGGTTGCCGACAACCGCCGCCGCAGGCGGTCCCACAGGGTCGGGTTCTGGATGATGTCGATCTGGGCGAACGAGGGGCAGAGCTGCGCTGCGTGGGCCACCTCGCCGCACAGGCCGCAGCCGACGCAGTCGTTGTTGACATGGGCGATGGGGTCGGTGCGCAGCGGGTCCTCGTTGGGCTTGATGGTGAGCGACGGGCAGCCCGAGAGGCGGATGCACGAGTGGTCGCCGGTGCACACCTCCGGATCGACCCAGAAGCGGGTGCGCACCACGCGCTTGCCCGCTGTCACCATGCGCGCCAGCTGCGGCCTGATGCGGCGCTGGCGCGCGAGCTGGCACTCGCCGTCGGCGATGATGACTTTCAGGCCCTTCTGGCCCGTGTGCATAGCCTCGCGCAGCGTATTGACCATGCCGGCAACGCCGTAGGTGTGCGCGCGCCTGATCCACGGCACGCCGAGGCTCTTCAAGGTTCCTTCAATGTCGAGGCCACTCCCGCGTCCGCCTGGCTCCTCCTTCGAGGACAGGATGTCCTGCTGGCCGGTGGCGCTGGCGTAGCCGTTGTTCATGACGATCAGAACCGAGTCGTCCTTGTTGAAGACGGCGCCCGCGACGCCGGTGATCAGGCCGTTGTGCCAGAAGCCGCCATCGCCCATGACGCTGATCGGCCGGTTGGTCTGCGTGCCCGACACCGCGGCCGCGGAGGCGAGCGACATGCCGTATCCCAGAATCGAATTACCCTGGCTGAAGGGCGCAAAGGTCGCAAACGAGTGGCAGCCGATGTCGGCCGAGACGTGCACCGGTCCCATCTCCTGGCGCAGCAGCTTCATGGCCGAGAACACGGGCCGCTCCGGGCAGCCGGTGCAAAATGTCGGTGGACGCGGCGGCAGGGGAGCGTCCAGCGCCTTGTCGACCTCGCGCTGCTGCGCACCGACCTTGGCGATCCATTGCTCGAGCACCGGCGCCGCGCGGCCGTGGCGGCGGAAGAAGGCCGCGAGCCCCTTGCCGACGGTGAGCGGCGTGTATTCGCCGGCCATCGGCAGCACGTCCTTGCCGTGCAATTTTGTCTGCAGGTCGGCCTTGCGCAGGATCTGGCCGATTGCCTGCTCGAGGAAGTCCGGCGCGCCTTCCTCGACGATGAGCACGGCGCGCTTGCCGGCGCAGAAGCCGGCGATCTCCTCGGGCACCAGCGGATGCACGACGTTGAGCACCAGGGTCGGCAACGCGACCGCGCCGTTGACGTCGCTCAGGGCGGCGACTGCAAGCCGGCCGTTGAGAACATTGAAGAGGCCGCCCTGGACGATGATGCCGATATCGCCGTTCGCGGGCCCGAGCCGCTCGTTGAGCTTGTGGTCGAGGATAAATCTTTGCGCGGCCGGCAGCCGCCGCGCCACCTTGTCGGCCTCCTGGCGGAAGGTGGCCGGAGGGTGCGCCAGGCGGTCGTAGTTGAAGCGCGCGGGCGCGAGCCGATCCTTGGCCGAGAAGCAGGAGCGCACGTTGTCGCTCGCAACGAAGCTGCCGAACATGTGGCAGGCGCGGATGCGCAGCTCCAGGATCACCGGCGTATTGGAGGCCTCCGACAGCTCGAAGCCCTTCTCCACCGCGCGTACCAGTGTAGGCAGATCCGGACGCGGATCGATCAGCCAGAGCGAGGATTTCATGGCAAAGGCGTGGGTGCGCTCCTGGATGACGCTGGCGCCCTCGCCGTAGTCCTCCCCGACGATGATCAGCGCGCCGCCCTGCACGCCGGGGGAGGCGAGGTTGGAGAGCGCGTCGGCGGCGACGTTGGTGCCGACGATCGATTTCCAGGTGACGGCGCCGCGCAGGGGATAGTTGATCGAGGCGCCCAGCATGGCGGCGGCCGCGGCCTCGTTGGTGCAGGTCTCGAGATGGATGCCGAGGTCGCCGAGCAGGTCCTCGGACTGCACCAGCACGTCGAGCAGGTGACTGACCGGCGCGCCCTGATAGCCGCCGACGTAGGCGACGCCAGACTGCAGCAGCGCCTTGGTCACGGCCAGAATGCCCTCGCCGTAGAAGGTGTCGCCGGCGGCCAGCCGCAGGCTCTCGATCTCCTTGTGGAACGAAACCTCAGCCATCGTGTCCCCGTGTCTTGTCATCCCGGGACTTGTTCCCGGGATCCACCTATCCGCGAGCGCCGGAGCAATTGGGACGATGGATCCCGGTGACAAGCACCGGGATGACAACCGGAACCAATTGCCTCACACACGACATCAGTCCAGATCCGACATGACCTTGCGCAGGATGCGCAGCAACCGCGGCTGGTCGCGCGGGCCGATGATGCGGTCGAGATTGCGCTCGTGCCGTGCGGCGCATTCGGTGAGACGCCGTAGCGTTGCCTGACCCGCCGGCGTGAGGGTGAGGTGGTAGCTGCGCCGGTCACGCGCCAGCCGCTGCCGATCGATGAGCCCGCGGCGCTTGAGGTCGCGAAGCGCCGGCGTCAGCGTCGACTTGTCCTTGCCGGCGGCGCGGCTGAGCACGGTCTGGCTGATGCCGGGGTTGCGGCCGATCAGGGTGAGCAGCGCGAAGCGGCCTGGCGGCAGGTCCACCTCGCCAACCTCGCGGGCAAAGGCCTGGAAGGAGGCGATCTGCGCCATGCGCAGATGAAAGCCGACCCACTCCGCCAGCGGGCCATAGTCGATCCCGTCGACGAATGCGCCGGTGCCGTTGCGCTCGCGCGCCTCCACGCCAGCGGGCTTGCGGCTCGAGGAAAGCGAGTGCACCACGTGTCCCATCCCATCGCCACAGCCGAGCACGGCCGCACCTCGATTCCAGCATAGCGGAATCGGGCGGCCGAGACCACGCAAGATGGTTTTATATCCGACTAATTCCCTTTACAAGTTGTGCCACATCGGGCTGAATTGCGCCCATACCAACAAGCATCAGCAAACATCAACAAGCATCGGGTTTGCGAACCAGGCCCTGGAGGAGCTCGAGGAGGAGGAAGATGCGCACGCGTCTGGCTGGAACCACATTCGCTCTGCTCGCCGGCGCCGCCGCGGCAGGGCTCGCAGCGCCCGCGACGGCGCAGGACAAGACCTTCGAGCTCAAGCTGTCGCACTGGGTGCCGCCTTCGCACCCGCTGCAGAAGGCACTGGAGGACTGGGGCAGCTCGATCGAGAAGGCGACCGGCGGCACCGTCAAGTACAAGGTTTATCCCTCCCAGCAGCTGGGCAAGGCCTTCGACCACTACGACATGGCCAAGGACGGCATCGCCGACGTCACCTACATCAGCCCCGGCTACCAGCCCGGCCGCTTCCCGATCATCGACGCCGGCAACCTCCCGTTCATGATGTCGAACGCCAAGGGCGGGTCGCAGGCGCTCGACGCCTGGTACCGCAAGTACGCCGGCACCGAGATGAAGGACGTGAAGTTCTGCCTCGGCTTCGTGCACGACTACGGCTCGTTCCACTCAAAGACCAAGAAGATCGTGGTGCCGGCCGACATCAAGGGCATGAAGATCCGCCCCGCGCATGCCATCATCGCCAACCTCGTGACCGAACTCGGCGGCACCAACGTCAACGCTGCGGCGCCGGAAGTGCGAGACATCATCGAGAAGGGCGTGGCCGACGCCGTCACGTTCCCCTGGGGCTCGATCCCGCTGTTCGGTATCGACAAGGTGACCAAGTACCACATGAACGTGCCGCTCTACGTCACCAGCTTCGCCTGGGTGATGAACAAGGCGAAGTACGAGAGCATGTCGGCCGCGCAGAAGAAGGTCATCGACGATCACTGCACCAACGAGTGGGCTTTGCGCGTGGCTGCGCCATGGGCCGACTTCGAACGCGCCGGCGTCGCCAAGCTCACCAACGAGCCCGGCCACGAGGTCTATACGATCTCGGACGCGCAGCTTGCCGAGTGGAAGAAAGCGGCCGAGCCCGTGGTCAAAGCCTGGAGCGACAGCGTGCGCAAAGTCGGCGGCGACCCGGACGCGATCCTGAAGGAGCTGAAGACCACGCTGGCCAAGTACAACGCGGCCTATTGAGCGCACCGCACGCCGGCCGGCGCGGCTGTAATTGCGGTGTAAGGGACTTGGCGGCGGCGAGCGTTTCGCCGCCGTCGCTGCGAAGGGGCGGGGGTGCGGCAGCCAGTGTCGGGGAAGCGTTGTGCGTAGCGTCATGGACCGCTTCATCGATGGCATAGAGCTCACCGCTGCGGTGTTCATCGGCATTGTGGCGGCCGACGTCTTCATCACCGTGCTGCTGCGCTACTTCTTCGGCATCTCCATTCCCGACAGCTACGATTTCGGCCAGCTGCTATTGGGCATCCTGATCTTCTGGGGCATCGCCGCCACTTCCTATCGCGGCACCCACATCACCGTCGATCTGGTCTGGGCCAACGTCGGGCCGAAATGGCAGCGCGCCATCGACGTGTTCGCCACCCTCGTGTTGTTGTTCGTGGTCGTGGTGCAGACCTATACCCTGCTCGACAAGACCATGAGCACGCGCGATGCCCACGTGCTGACCTACACCCTGCGCCTGCCGACGTGGCCGTTCTTCGCCGTTGCCTGGCTGGGCGATGTGTCGGCGGTGCTGCTCATTGCCGTGCGCACCTACCGGCTGATCTTCAATCCCGCGGAGATGGCCCGGGCCGCCGCTGCGATCAAGCCGGTGGAATGAGGCGCGGATGAGCTCCGACCTCGTCGCCATCGTCGGGTTCCTCGCGCTGTTCGCGCTGATGCTGCTGCGCGTGCCGGTCGGCATGGCCATGGGGCTCGTCGGCGTGACGGGCTTCGGCTACCTGAGCGGCAGCGGGCCGGCGCTCAAGATCGTCGGCCACACCTCGATGCGCACGGTGACCGACTGGAATTTCGCGGTCGTGCCGCTGTTCCTGCTGATGGGGTCGTTCGCGACGACCTCGGGCATGAGCCGCGAGCTCTTCCGCGGCGCCAACGCCTTCCTCGGGCACCTGCGCGGCGGGCTCGGCATTGCCACCATCGCCGCCTGCGGCGGGTTCGCGGCAATCTGCGGTTCGTCGGTGGCGACGGCGGCAACCTTCTCGCGCGTCGCCTACCCGGAGATGCGCCGCTACGGCTACCCGCAGAGCTTCGCCACCGGGGTGATCGCGGCCGGCGGCACGCTGGGCATCATGATCCCGCCCTCGACCGTGCTCGCCGTCTACGGGCTGATTACCGAGCAGGACATCGGCAAGCTGTTCATCGCCGGGGTCGTGCCCGGCCTCGTCGCCGTCGCCATGTACATGGCGACGATCACGATCATCGGCATGATGCGGCCGGGCTACCTGCCCGCCGGACCGCGCAGCACCTGGGTCGAGCGCGGCGAGGGCTTGCGCGACATCTGGGCGACGCTGCTGCTCTTCGTCTTCGTCATCGGCGGCATTTACGGCGGCGTGTTCACGCCGACGGAGGCGGCGGGCATGGGCGCGGGCGGCGCCTTCCTCATCGGCATAGCGCGTCGCCGGCTCTCAGGGCCTGAAATCCTGCGCTCGCTGCTCGAGGCCACGCGCACGACGGCTGCCGTCTTCACCGTGCTGATCGGCGCCATCCTGTTCGGCTATTTCCTCACCATCACCCAGACGCCGCAGAAGGTGACGGAGTTCCTGACCGGCCTCGGCCTCGGCCGTTACGGCGTGCTGGCGCTGATCATGGTCATGTACCTGGTGCTCGGGTGTCTGATGGATGCGCTGGCCATGATTATCCTCACCGTGCCCATCATCTTCCCCGTCATCAAGCAGCTGGGCTTCGATCCGATCTGGTTCGGCGTCATCATTGTCATGACGGTGGAGCTCGGGCTGATCCATCCGCCCGTGGGCATGAACATCTTCGTCATCAAGAGCGTGGTCGAGGACGTGAAGATCTCGACCATCTTCTACGGCGTGCTGCCCTTCATCGTCACCGACATCCTGCGCCTCGTGCTGCTGATCGCCTTCCCCATCCTCGCGCTGTGGCTGCCGTCCAAGATGTGAGGCCATAACCGCCGGCTATCGACCTGGCGCACGCTCGGCATTTCAACTCGCGGTCTTGCTTCGCCATTCTCCCACAGAGCCCACGCGCCTGTGCTGGGCAGCCGAGAGGAGGGTTCCCATGCAAACACGCACTGCAACGATCGTGTCGGCGCTGCTGGTCGCCGCTGCCGTGTCGATCTATCTCGTCGCCGGCTCGAGGACCAATCGCGTCGAGCCGGCGTTCGAAGACGGCATCGTGCGCGTCGAGAGCGCCTATGGCTTCAACGAGACCATCGACCGCGTGAAACAAGAGATCGCGGCCAAGGGCATCATGTTGTTCCAGGCTGTCGACCAGGCGAAGCTCGCCGCCGACGCCGGCATCAAGCTCAATCCCTCGACGCTCTTGGTGTTCGGCAACCCGCCGCTCGGCACGCTCTTCATCACGGCGAAGGCGGAATCCGGCCTCGATTGGCCGGTGTGGCTGCTGGTGCAGCAGAACGACAAAGGGGCAGGTGTGGATGGCCTACACGGATTTCGCCTGGATCGCCCGCCGCCACCGCATCACCAACCGCGATGCGCAGTTCAAGATGGCGTCCAGCGTCATCGCGTCCATCACCTCGAGTGCGCAGCGCAAATAGCGGCACACGGCCGCAGAAAAAAGAGCGGGCCCGTCGCCGGACCCGCTTTCGCATTGTAGGCGGCTGATGCCGCGTCAGTGCTTGGACTTGTCGCCCTTCATGCCGGCCCGCTCGCGCTCGGTGAAGCCGCCGGACTGGGCTTCCTCCGCCGCATCCTGCGCCATGGCGTAGCGGCGGCCGCGCGAGGCGATCGCCGCCATGCTGGCGCCGACGTGGGACTTGGCGAAGCTCGCGACATTGCCGGCCTGCAGGCCCATGGCGCTCGCCTGCGCCCAGGCGTCGTGGCCGGCGCCGAGGTAGAGCACCAGCCAGCCGTCCTCCTTCTGCTTGCGGTCCAGCAGCGCCTTCAGGGTCTCCTTGGTGTACTCGCGCGAGGCATTCTCGAGCCCGTCGGTCATGACCGCCAGGATGCAGCGCTCGCCCGCGGTCTTGCGCTTGTCGAGGAGCGCCACGCCATGTCCGACCGCATCGAGCAGCGGCGTCGACGCGCGCGGCTGGTACTCGGAAGCCGCCAGCTCGGCGCAGCCGCCGGCCGGCACGTGGTCACGGATTACGTCGATCCCTTGCGAGTCAAAGATGATGAGGCTGACGTGCGCCTCCATGTCCTTGTCGTCCTTCACCTGCCGCAAATAGCTGTTGACGGCACCGATTGCGTCGGTGCGGCAATCCTCCATCGATCCTGAGCGATCGAGCACGATGCCAACGTGGACTTTCTGAGCCACCAGATTGCTCCATGTTATGAAAAGCCGATCCTGCGGACCGGCAATGCCTCAGGTGGGGAGCACCTGCAGTTTGCTTCTTAATCCCATAAAACCGCTTGTTTTAAGGCTTTTTCTGGGTGACTTGATGGGTCAGGTGAGCCACCGGACCTGGATCGTCACAGCTCCGATTCCTTGAATGGCCCTGCAGTCGAGGCGATGGCCATTGACCAATATCAAGGGCTTGCGTTGCGGCCGACTTTGGCGACAGGCGGCGCCTGCTGCGCCAGCTCCGTTGTTCTAGATCAATGTCAGACATGGCCGGCGCTGCCAGCTTGCAGGCTGCATTGGGCGCCTGGCGGAGACCTACATGTTCAAGCACATTCTGATTGCCACTGACGGGTCAGAATTGTCGCAAAAGGCAGTGGCCCAGGGGCTTCAGCTTGCGAGCGAGCTCAAGGCCAAGGTGCTGGCCATCACGGTTACGGAGCCGTGGACCATGATTGGCGGACGCATGCCCACGCCATCCGTCATAGAGACCTATGAAGAGGCGGCCCGCGAGAATGCCGCCCGGATCGCCTCCTCCGTCAGCGAAGCTGCCAAGAAGAAGAATGTGATGTGCTCGGCAGTGCACGTCTCGGGTAGGCACGCGGCAGAAGGCATCATCGAGGCCGCGCAGAAGAACGGATGCGACCTGATCGTCATGGCTTCCCATGGACGCCGCGGGCTTGGGCGGGTCCTTGTCGGCAGCGTCGCCACCGAGGTGCTGGTCCGCAGCACCCTTCCCGTCCTCATCTGCCGCTAGGCGCAGCCGCGCGGCCGTCGGTGTTGGTGATCTGGGTCACAGGCGCTGGAGGCTTCAACCTTGGAGTTCCCACCATGACAACCGGACTCGACGTGTTCGACGCAACCCTGCAACAGACGAACCTTTGGCTCAAGGAGCTGATGGAGCATCTGGCGATCGATCGCCGGCATGCATACAGGGTGCTAAGCGCCACGTTGCACGCCGTTCGCGATCGGATCGGCCGATCGTGCTGCTGGACATGGATCTCGCTGCGAGCCCGCTGCTCACCGACCTCTACCAGCTCAACATGATCCAGGCTTACCTGGAGCACGGTGAAACCAACACGGCGGTGTGCGAATTTTTCGTGCGTAAGCTGCCTGCTCAGCGAGGATTCCTTATTGCCGCCGGGCTCGAGCAGGCGCTCGACTTCCTGGAGGACCTGCAATTCTCGCCCTAGGAGATCGACTGGCTCGAGAAGAGCGGGCGGTTCGGCAAAGACCTCCTCGATCACCTCGCCGACCTCCGTTTCACCGGTGACGTCCACGCCATGCCCGAGGGCACGGTGTTCTTCGCCGACGAGCCGATCCTGCGCGTGACGGCGCCGCTGCTCCGCCACTGGCATCGTGAAGAAGAAAGCGCCGAGTCGCATGATTGCAATCATACGCTACAGTTGGCCAACGCGGATACATTGACGAGGCGCTTGGCTCGGCGAGCGCCTCTTGCAAGAAACTCTCGGATCGAAACCATGCGTAAGCTTCTCCTGGCGGCCACCTCCGCGGGCCTCGGTCTGTTGGTTGTCGGCGTCGGCGTGGCACAGCAGCATACCCACCACCGAGACCATCAGGCCGCGTCGGCCAGCGATACGCGCCAATTAGTGCATTTCCCGGACCAGTTGCGCGAGCACACGTTGGCGAACATGCGCGACCATTTGCTTGCCCTGCAGGAAATCCAGGAGGCCTTGGCGCAGAAGCGGGAGGATAAGGCCGCGCGCATCGCCGAGAAGCGGCTCGGCCTGTCGTCTCTGACTTTGCACGGGGCTCACGAGGTCGCTAAGTACATGCCGCCAGGCATGCAGGATATCGGCTCGGAGATGCACAGATCGGCGAGCCGGTTCGCGCTCGAGGCTCAGAATGCTGGCGTCACCGGTGACCTGCGGCCGGCCCTCGACGCATTGTCGAAAGTCACCGCCCAGTGTGTCGGCTGCCACGCCGGCTACCGGCTCAAATAACGCTTCCGTCTTGTGATCCTGGCGCGACCAGCCAAGGGGTTTGACGCAGCTCAAAGTTGGCGCGGCGCCGTTGTGCCACCAGGAAAGTGCGTGGCGGAGACATAACGCTTCGGCGACTAGAAACACAACCAAGGCCGCGACCAGCATGGTAAAGCGCCAGCAGCTCAAGTTCGGTATCGCCGCTGCGGGGGCTCTGCTCGCCGTCGTGGCCTTGGCGGCCTACACGTGGGGCCGTCCGCTTGCGGTCACCGTGGCGCCCGTCGAGAAGGACGTGCCCATTCGGGTGTTCGGCCTCGGAACGGTCGAGGCCCAGACGGTATCGCGCATCGGCTTCGAGACCGCTGGAACCCTCGTTGAGCTGCACGCCGACCATGGGGATACCGTCAAGGCGGGCACTTTGCTGGGCCGGCTGCAGAGCCGCGAGCAGGAGGCGCGCGTCGCCCAAGCGAGGGCGGCGGTTGTGCAGGCTCAAGCTGGCATCGAACAAGCGGAATCGAGCATCGAAAAGGCCGACGCGGTCCTGAAGCAGAAATCGGACACCAACCAGCGTCGGCAGGAGCTGGTGCAGCGCGGCGTCGTCTCTCGAGAGACGGCAGGTGACACGCAGGCCGCAGCCGACGTGGCAAGGGCCGACCTCAGCCAGTCCCGAAGCGCCGTGAGCGTAGCACGGGCCAACCTCGAGCAGGCCAAGGCTGTGCTCGCCCTCGAGGAGGCACGGCTCGCCAAGTACAGCCTTTACGCTCCCTTTGAGGGGGTCGTGATGACGCGCTACCGCGAGCTCGGCTCGGCCCTCAATGCCAACGAGGCCGTCTTCCAGCTGGTGGACCCCGCCACCATTTGGGCACTTGCTTATATCGACGAGGCGAGGGCCGGTCCGATCGAGGTTGGACAACCTGCGGAGGTCATACGCCGCTCGGCTCCGGATCTACACATGAAGGCAAAGGTCGTGCGCATCGATATCGAGAGCGACCGGGTCAACGAGGAGCGTCGCGTCTATGTGCGTTGCGGTGGGTGTCCCCTTACCTTCCATCTAGGGGAGCAGGCGGAGGTGCTGATCACCGTCGCGCGGCTGCCCCAGGCCCGGCTGGTCAAGCAGGCCGCATTGCTCGAGGTGCAGGGCCGGCAGGCGGCCGCCTGGACCGTCGAAGGCGGCAAGCTGCAACAGCGGCGGGTGACCCTTGGGCAGCGCACCATCGATGGGCGTGTCGAGATCGCGAGCGGCGTGCCCGAGGGGGCGCAGCTCGTGACCTCGCCGACTACCGGCCTCACAATCGGTCGCCGCGTGGTCATCGCGCAGAACGAGAAGCCGGCGGGCGAGAAAAAGAAATGAATCTCGCCTGGCGCGATATCCGACACAAACTCGGGCGCTTCATACTGACGTGCCTGGGCCTGAGCCTGCTGCTCGCGGTCGTGATCACGATGGCCGGCATTTATCGCGGTCAAACAGCCGATGCACTGGCGCTCGCGCGGGCCATAAATGCGGACGTTTGGGTGGTCGAGGCCGGAACCATCGGCCCCTTTGCCGAATCCTCTCGCATTCCCGGCGACACGCGCGAGATGATGGCACGCATCAATGGCGTGGTCGAAGCCGGCTCGATCACGCTGCAGAACATTCAGATCGTGCGGGGCGGTCGCAGGCTGCGGCTGCAAGTTGTCGGCTACGAGCCGGGCCGTCCAGGAGGCCCCGTGCGGCTCATCGACGGCCGCGACATCACGCGCAGCCACTACGAGCTGATCGCAGATCGGCAAACGGGCTTTGTTGTGGGCGATACCGTGCATCTCGGCCGCTACGATTACACCGTCGTCGGCATGACCTCCGGCGTTGTCACTTTATCGGGAGACTCGATTGTCTACATGTCGCTTCGGGACGCGCAGCAGCTGCAGTTCGATCTGGCCCCGCCGGCTACTCGACGGGAGTCGGCGCGCGGCGCAGCCCGCACTCAGACCGACCTCGTCAATGCCGTGGTCGCGCGGCTCGCACCGGATGTGCCGACGGAGGAGGTGGCCGAGGTCATCCGCCGCTGGAAGCACCTCTCGGCGTTGTCGGAGAAGGACCAGGAACAGCTTCTCACCCTGACGGTCATCGAGCGGGCCCGGCGCCAGCTCGGCATGTTCATGGGTATCTTGACGATCGTCTCGGCCGTCATCATCGCGCTCATCATCTACACGCTGACGATGGACAAGGTCAGGGAGATCGCGACGCTGAAACTGATTGGCGCGCCGGACCGCACGATCATCGGCCTCATCCTGCAGCAGGCATTGCTCATGGGCATCGTCGGCTTCATCGCCGGCGCGACGCTGGTCTATCTCTTCAACGGATGGTTTCCCCGACGCATCGAAATGCTGCCCGAGGACATCGCCACGCTGTTCGGGGTGGTCGTGGTTGTCTGCCTGTTGGCGAGTATGCTCGGCGTGCGTGCCGCAATTCGCATCGATGCCGCTCGCGCGCTGACGGGATGACGTGATGGGCGACCGCGCCAAATCATATCCGCTAGTCGAGCTGAAGCACGTCAGCAAGCACTTCGGCGAAGGCGAAACGCGTGTCGATGCCTTGCGGGACATCACCTTGACGGTCTCGTCCGGCGAAGTGGTCGGGCTTCTGGGACCGTCGGGCTCGGGCAAGAGCACGCTGCTCAATGTCATTGGCGCCATCATCGATCCGATCGAGGGATGGATGCGGCTCGATGGCGAGGTGGTCTATGACGGCCGGTGGCTGCGGCATGATCTGCGCCGTATGCGCCTGGAAAAGATCGGCTTCATCTTCCAATTCCACAATCTGCTGCCGTTCCTCGACGCGACCGACAATGTCGCCCTGGTCTACCATCTCGCCGGCGTGCCGCGCGACGAGGCCATCAAGCGCTCCGTTGAGCTGCTCGAGGATTTGCAG
>Ga0209726_10005147_pt1 | contig 16089 bp, 11 predicted proteins | sample Subgrocontami54m_FD_187453 | JGI IMG/M metagenome (GOLD analysis project Ga0209726, IMG submission 187453) | Subsurface groundwater microbial communities from S. Glens Falls, New York, USA - GMW46 contaminated, 5.4 m (SPAdes) (version 3) | ecosystem: Environmental > Aquatic > Deep subsurface >... | reverse complement strand
TCAGCGCAAAGGTTATGCGGCGGCCGTGGCCTATCACGAGGAAGGTTTCCGCCGTCATGTTCTCGAAGAAAGGCCGGATTTGATCCTCCTGGGCATGGATCTGGGCGAGCGTTCCGGCACCGAAGTTTACGATTGGCTGGCCACGATGGGCCTGGATAACACGATCCCCGTGATTTACTTATCAGGACTGCGGGAGAACCGTCCGGTGCAGCCCGCCCGGTTAGGCCGTCAATTTTCCCTCTATAAACGGCCCTTTGATTCCCGTGCCATCACCCGGGATGCCGAAGTCTTACTCCGGGCTTAAAGCACTAGCATTTCCCTTCTTCGCGTCGTAAAATGTTGAAATCTCCGGCAGGATTTGTGAACCGTTCCCATACCGAAATCATCACGGACGATGAAACTCAAAGGCAAAACTGTTTTGATCACCGGCGCTGCAAAGCGCATTGGCCGCGCCCTCGCGCTGGATTGCGCCAAACAAGGCGCCGATCTGATCATTCATTATAACCGCGCCGCGCCGGACGCCCGGAGGCTGCAGCGTGAAGCCGGGATTTTCGGCAGCAAGGTCACGCTCATTCAAGCCGACTTTTCCAAACGTCCCACCGAAGCGATGATCCGCCGGATGGTGCAAAAAATTTACGCGCAGGTGCGCCACATTGATGTCTTAATCAACAATGCTTCCGCCTTTCTTTCGATTCCCTTCGGCAAAGTCCGGGAGCGGGATTGGGAGACATTGATGACCGTGAATCTGAAAGTGCCTTTTTTCCTATCCCAGATGATCGGTGAACGTATGAAGAAACGCGGCAGCGGTAAAATTATTAATTTCGTGGATCACATGATGGTGCGGCCTCCGGCGTCTTTTTTGGCGCATGCGATTTCCAAAGGCGGTTTGCAAACCGCGACCATCGGATTGGCGCGTGCGCTGGCCCCCGAGGTTCAAGTGAACAGCATTCTGCCGGGGCCTATTTTGCCGCCGCCGTGGGGTATGAGCGCCAAGCAGAAAAAAAGCGTCGCGGATCAGACCTTGCTCAAACGGTTTGGAACGCCGGAAGATCTGGCGGCTGCGGTCCGGTTTTTGATTGAAGGCACGGATTATGCGACGGGCGTGATGCTGCCGGTCGACGGCGGGATTTCAATTGCATAAACACAGTTAACGGTTGTCAGTTAACCGTTTGCAGTGAATGTTTGGGGCGGCGCATGCTTTTGATTTTTCGTGTTCTGTCAACCGTCAACTGGCAACTATAAACTGAGGTAAAAATGTTTTTAATCGGACGTGAAATTCATTTTTCTTACGGGCACCGGCTCATCGATCATCCGGGCCTTTGCGCGCATTTGCACGGGCACAACGGGCGTGTCATCATCGAGCTTTCGAGTGAAAAGCTCGACCGCTTGAATATGGTCATGGATTTCGCCGACGTGCGCGAAAGCATTGGCGCTTGGATCAAAGAAACCCTGGACCATAAAACCCTGCTTTGGGACCGTGATCCCTTGGTCAAGGTCCTGCAAAAGGCGGGGGAACCGGTAGTGCTGTTGGGGGAGAATCCGACGGCGGAGGCATTGGCGCGCTGGATTTTTCGCGAAGCCCGGCAGCGGCGTCTGCCCGTGGCGCGCGTGATCCTTTGGGAAACCGCCAATTCTTACGCCGCTTACCATGAGTAAAATTTTACTCGTAGGGCCGGCCCGCAGCGGCAAAACGCATGCGGTGCTGGATGAATTTGAAAAGACCTGGCGCGCGGCCAAAGACCCGCTGGCCGAAGATTACTTCCTGCTCCTGCCCTCGATTGAGCACGCCGAACGCATCATCTCTCTTCTCATGCAGCGCGACGTGCACGGCTTTTTCCACCGCCGCGTCACCACGCTGTCGCGTTTGATTTCCGAACTTTTTGTACTCGGGGATGAAAATGTGGCGGGCAACGTCACGCGGTATCTCCTTTTGCGCGATCTTTTTGCCTCCCAGGCCTGGCCGTGTTTCGAAAAGGTCCAGCACGGTGCCGGGTTTTTGAACCTGATGCTGGCTTTTCTTTCCGAATTAAAAGAATCCCTGGTGGATGCGGTCCATTTCCGCGAACGCATGAACCAATTGAAGCGTTTGGAACCGGACCTGGCGCCCAAGTATGAAGCGTTGGCCTCCATTTATGAAATGTATGAAAGCCGTTTAGCGGCGGCAGGCTTGCGCGACCGGGCCGATGCCATCCGGCTTTACCGCGACAAGAAGGCGGCGGGGAAACTTCCGGCACGGCGTTTCAAAAAAATATGGCTGGATGGTTTTTTTGATTTCACCCCCTTGCAGCTGGGCTATTTAAAAGAACTCGCAGCGCTCACGGATGACCTGACCATCACGCTGACCTACGATCCTGCCCCGGGCCGGGAAACTCTTTTTGAAAGCGTGCGGGAAACTGCCGCGATTTTGGAACGCATGGGTTTTGAAAAGCGGCCGCTGAAGCAAGCCGCCGCGCCGGCCATGGTGTCGGCCTTGCAGCATCTCGAGCGGCAATTATTTCGATCCGAGAAACGCAAGGCCGTGGCCACTGATGACGCCATCCAAATTTTTGCCGCCATCGGGATGGAAGGGGAAATTGAAATGATTGCCCGCGCCATCCTCAAGCAGCACCGTGCCGCCGAAGTCCGCTATAGCGATTTTGCGCTGCTCTTCCGCCAGATCGGCCCGTATGAAGCCGTGATCCGCTCTGTTTTTTCCCGCTATGGCATTCCGGTCGAAATCCACGAACGCGAACGGCTGCATTATGCGCCCCTCATCCAGGCGATTGCCGGGCTCTTGCGTCTTTTTGTCGACGGATGGAAGCGCGCGGATTTGATCATGTTTTTGAAATCCTCCTATGTGCGATATCTGGGTGCCGAAATCAAAGACCCGGATTGGGTGGCGCAGCTCGAGCATGCGGCGATGACACGCGGCATTTTCCGCAACCGCGAAGTCTGGCTGCGTCCGTGGTCCGAGGGCAGCCGTCAAAAGCCCGCCGGGAAACTTTTGGATGAGCGCAAAGCCGTCCTGCTGCGTCCGTTGGTGCAATTGGAGGATGGTTTGCGCGCGGCCAAGGATTATGCGGCCTTTCGCAAACTGCTGGAACAGGCGGTTGAGAAGACCTTCCGGCTTTTTGAGCCGCAGACTTCGGTGCGGGAGTCCGTGCGCCGGGACGCGGCTAGTTTCAGCCGCTTTCTCGGCCTGCTGGATGAAATCGAACGCTCCTTTGCCCGGGCGGATACCGCCGGCCTGACCCTTGAGGCTTTCGCCGAGCGCTTTTTCCGGTTGACCGAACTCGATCTCTATTCCTTGCATGAAAGAGATAAGAACAAAGTCCAGGTCTACGACGTTTCCCTGGCGCGTCAAAAAGAATACCGTTTTGTCTTTGTCTGCGGCTTGCTTGAAAAGCGCTTTCCCATCCAAATCAAAGAAGACCCCGTGCTTTCGGATTGGGAACGGCGTTTATTTAATGAACAGGAAAAAGAGGAGGTTCTGAAACCGCGCCTGCCGCGCCAGTCGGTCGAACGTTATCTGTTTTATTTGGCGGTGACGCGCGCCTCGCAAAAATTATTTTTAACGTACCCGCGCATTAATTTGGAAGGCCAGGTTGCTTTGCCGTCCTATTATGTGCAGGAAGCCGCCCGTCTTTTCGAAACAATCGAGACAAAGAAGCAGGAGCTGGGCCGCCCTTTTCCCGTTATTGAAGAGGCCGTGAACGAACGCGAACTCGAAATGGCCCTGATGGGGGAATGGTGGCGTCCGGAGGCCGAGTCCGGCCAGCACCGGCTGCTTTTGACTTTGACGAACGGACTGCTGGCCAAGCCGCAAAACCGGAGCCGTTTTCAGCGCGCTTTTTACCAGGTCGAGGCAGGCCTGCAGGATCCGCGCATTCTGGAGCTCGCGCCCTTTCAGTTTACGGCGACCAGCGCGACCAAACTGGAAGAATACGGCAAATGCCCGTTCCGTTATTATTCGCGTTTTGTTTTGAAACTGCAGGACCCCGAAGAAGATCAAAATGTCATGACGCGCGGCACCATTTTGCATGATGTCCTGGAGAAATGTTTTATCCATTGGAAACAGCACCCTTCTTATTATGAGAGCCTTGAACGCGCCGGCGATTACGCCTTTGGGCTTTTGGACGCATCCCTGGAAGATCATCCTTTGCTTTTGGAAAAACCGTATCAGAAAGATTTGGAACGTGAAGAAATGCGCGGCATGCTGCGCTGGTTTTTGACCACGGAAATGAAACGTCTCAGCCAATCGCCGCTGCGGCCGCAGTATTTTGAATATGACTTTGGGCTCAAACAGACGGCCACCGCCCTGGAGATCCGCGATCAGGATCGCGTGATCCGTATCCGCGGCAAGATCGACCGCATTGATGTGGATCCGGAGGGCAAGGTCGGGCGCGTCATGGATTACAAACGCACGGCGCAATTCAAGGCGGACGACATGGATTTGGGCACGGCGCTGCAGCTTTCGATTTATGCGCGCGTTTTGCAGCGCCGGCTGGGGTTGAAAGTCGCGGCCGCGGAACTCTATTCCATCAAAGAAGGCAAATTGGGCGGCTTTTATCAGAAGGAGTTTTTGCATCTGATTCCGGATGCGGCCCGTAAAAAAGCTATTTATTCGGAGCAGGCTTTTGAAAATATCCTCGAACGCAGTGAATGGTTCATCCGCCGCTATGCGCGCGCGATGTCCGAACTCGCCATCCCGGTCCGGCCGCGGCTGTGTTCCCCAAAATATGCGCCCTGCGCCTATGCGTGCGTCTGCCGCATTGAAAAATGGCGGCGTCCGATGATTCTGGATGAGATCCGCAAAGAAGACCGCGAATTATGGGAAGCGGAAAAAGGAGCGCCGGCAATATGAAACCCGCCACGCCGCGCCAGCCCACGAAGGCCCAGCAGCTGGCGATTCAGCTTACGGACAAGAATGTTTTGGTGTCCGCCGGCGCGGGAACCGGGAAAACGCATGTGCTGGTCGAACGTTTTCTGCATTTGATCACGGAGGGCCGCGCGATTGTCAGTGAAATTTTGACGCTGACCTACACCGAAAAAGCCGCCAATGAAATGAAAGGCCGCATTCTGGAGCGCTTGGAAGTCCTCGGCTTGGAACAGGAAAGACGCGCGCTGGAAGGGGCCTACATTTCGACGATCCATGCTTTTGCCGCCCGCATTTTGAAAGAACATCCCCTTGAAAGCGGCGTGGACCCGCATTTTCGCGTGGTGCATGAAGAGGAAGCCGATTTCTTGGTGGAGCAGGCGCTGGATCAAGCGCTCGACGCCTTATGCGCGCCCGGCAATGACGAGGGCTTCATTAGCCCTCGTACTTTCCCGTGCTGGTTTAATGAAAAACCAGCCGGCAATGATGTGTTTCAACTGCTGAAAACTTACGGGGAACCTAAAATCCGCCAAGGTCTGCGCCGCCTTTTGGAAGTGTCACGCCATGAAGGCCGGACACTGAGCGAATTTTTTCAGGTGTCGCGGGAACGCTTGGCTGCGCATCAACCGGAATCCATTTTGCCGCTGCTGGAACAATTGGATGCCAAGGAAGAAGCCGAGGCCTTCCGTCGTTATGCCGCCCGCACGAACTGGGGCTGGCCCTTGATTCAGGAATTCCAGGAATGGTGCCGGCATTTCAGCAAGCGCGGCGGGAAAAAGAACAAAGACGATTGGAAAAAAATCAAACAGGGCTGCGATGCTTGGCTGAGCGCTAAACTGGAGCCGTTGGCCGAGGCCTGGCGCGCCACTCTGGAACCGCTGGCACTCGCGTTTGAACAGCATTATGAGCGGCTCAAAGCCGAGCGCGGCTTTTTAGATTTCGACGATTTGCAAATGAAGGCCGTGCGGCTTTTTCGCGGTGAAGATCCGCTGCGCCGGAGATTGCGGGAACATTACCGCCGGCATTTCCGCTATTTGATGATCGATGAATTCCAGGACACCAACCCGCTGCAGCTGGAGCTGATCGAGCTGCTGGCTTCGGGCGAGAATCTATTTTTGGTCGGGGATTACAAACAGTCGATTTACCGTTTCCGCGGCGCGGAGGCCGATCTTTTTCTGGCTAAGAAAGAAAATTGGCAGAAGACCAAAGAAGGCGTGTGCATCGAAATGATGGAGAACTTCAGGACAGCGGAGCCGGTCTTGAGCTTCATCAATCAGTTTTTTGAAATCCTGTGGCAAGAGGACGGGTTTGCTTTCGATGGCTTATTGCCGAAGGTCGAGACACTGCCGATTGCAGGCACGGAAATTCTGCTCGTGGAACGTGAGGAGGATGAAGATTTGGATTTGGCGCGCATGCGGGAAGCCGAACAAATGGCGGATCGCCTTCAGGAATTAAACGGCGAAGGCGTGGCGTTTGGCGACATGGCGGTGCTCTTCTCGGCCATGCGCGACATCGGCTTGTATGAAAATGCGTTGAAGCAGCGCGGCATTCCGTATTTTGCGGTTTCCGGCCGCGGGTTTTATCATCAAAGCGAAATCCAGGACGTGCTGCAGTATCTGGCTTTTTTGAATAATCCCATGGCCGATATTCCCTTGGCTGCGGTTTTGCGTTCGCCTTTATTCCAATTGCGCGATCCCACGCTTTTCTGGCTGGCCCGGGACGCCAAGAAAAACGATGACAAGGCGCCGCTTTGGGAAGGGGTGCGGCGTTTTGAACAGATTCCTGAAATTGAAGCTGCGGAAAAAGAAAAATTGGTTTTCTTTCTGCGTGTTTCGGAGGCCTTGCTCGCCGAGCGCGATCACCTCTATTTGACGGAACTGCTCGATTTAATCCTGGAGCGGACCGGTTATGAATTGAATGTGTTGTCCGATCCGCAGGGTGTGCGGCGGTACGCCAATTTGAAAAAGCTTATCCAGCTGGCGCGCGATCTGGAAAGTTACGAACCGCTGGCGATCAGCAGTTTTCTCCAAACCGTGCGGCGTTTGCAAACGCAGGAAGCGCGGGAGTCTGAAGCCCAGATCGAGGCGGAGGCCAGCGGCACGGTGGTGCGGCTGATGACCATCCATGCCGCCAAAGGGCTGGAATTTTCGGTGGTCGTGATCGCGGATATGGGCCGGGAATTCCGGAGTTTTGAATCCGAAGCCATTTTGGCGGAACCCGGGGCGGGGTATGGCGTCGTCATCCCGCATCCGGACGAACCGGACGATCCCATGCAAAGACCCTGGAGCTGGCAGCGTGTGGAAATTTACAGCCGCCGCAAAGCCCTGGAAGAACGCAAGCGGCTTTTGTATGTGGCCATGACGCGCGCGCAGCAGCGTTTGATTTTAAGCGGTATTCACACCCCTGAAAAAAAAGAGAAAGAAGGTTTCCGGGACAGGGCCTGCTGGATGGATTGGGTGATGGCCGTGGAGTTGGGCGTGATGGTACGCACGGCCGGGCCTTTGCAGCCGCGCCGGAGGCCGCTCGCGCTGGCGGAAAAGAAAAGCGGTTTGAGCGTGTTCGAAAATCTGGAACCCGTGGCGCCGGAGAAATTAATTCCGGACGCGGCCGCGCGGGAAAGCGTGCAGCAGGAAGCGGACCGGATCTGGGCCCGCTTGCATGACGAACGCCCTCCGCAGCCGTCGCGCGTGATTGATTTACCCGTCTCGGCCTTTGCCAGCTATCATCAAAGTCCCGGTCAATATGCGCAGGTTTATGAAATGGGTTACCGCGAAAAAACCATGGAGGAAGCGGTCGAAGCGGATCCTGCCGCCGAAGAGGAAATGGACCAGGCTACTTTCGGAACGGCCATGCACAGCCTGCTGGAACGTTTAGATTTTCATGATCCCGCCCGGCACCGTCAGGCCTTGCTGGAGACGTGCTTTGCGGCTTTCCCGGAAGCGCGCCGGCGCGAGGCCGCCGGGATCCTGGAGCAATTTTTGGCCAGCGAGCTTTTTCACGAGCTTGCCAAAGCCCGGGTGATCCGGCGCGAAATCCCGTTCCTTTTAAATGAGCGGCACGGCATTGTCCACGGCGTCATCGACGTGCTTTTTCAGGACACGCGCGGGCACTGGCATATTCTGGATTACAAAACCGCCGTCGGGGACCAAAATAAACTTGAAAAAAGCGGGTATCAGGTTCAAATTGTCCTTTATGCGCATGCTGTGCAGGAAATCTTGAAAGTGTCGCCGCATTCCGGCATTCTTTATTTTTTGAAGAACGGCTGGAGCCACCGGGAAGCGCTGGGGCCGGAAAAGATGCGGGCCATTGCGGCACAAGTCAAGCAGTGGCAGGAAGCAATTTTAAATTACAGGAATCAATTTTATAAAAAAATCTAACAGAACTCTCATGTCATTCCCGCGAAAGCGGGAATCCAGCAGCTGGATCCCCCGGTCAAGCCGGGGGATGACACCTTTAAAATGAGAAATATCCTTAGTTGTCATTTTTGCGGCCGTAATTTTGAAACGCGGGAAGGCGGCGAAGATATCCAGCGCCACGGGCGCTATCTGGTGCGCTGCGAGCAATGCCATCAGGAAAAGAAAGAAGACGAATACGATTGGAAAACCGCGAACCGCAGCTGGTCCGGGCGGGGATCGCCGCGCAAGTTCGATTAGCGAGGTATGCCATCCCCGGGATGTTTGTGACGTCACCGCTGGATCCCCGCCTTCGCCCCTTGGCCTCCGGCCAAGGGACGGTAACAAGGGACGGTAAATGGAATCCTATTAAATCCTGGAGCCTGCGGCTCCAGGGTTCGCGGGGATGACATGGGCTTTCATTAGCCTATGACTTCCCCGTGCCGGTTTAATGAAAACCGGCCGGGGATGACACGTTTGGGAATGACACGTTTTTATTTGTTTGTCATCCCGGAGGATCCCGCCAAAGGCGGGAGACATCCGGGATCCAGCCGTGCCGATTTGACAAAATTTAAATTCGGATTTTTGGAACGTTGTCGTGGGAATGACGCTTTATTTTTCAGGCGGCGGATGGCCGATGTGGCAGGTGCCCTCAGGGCAATCTTCGGGTTTGATGTTGTAACGCCGGGCGGCGACTTGAGCATAGCCCCAATCCATCACTTGCTTGATTCCCGGCAGGGGATACAGCCAGCGGAGCGGCCGGAAAACCGGATTCAGGCTGAGGGTGAAAAAGATCGCGTGGGCGCCGCCGAGTATCGGGCCGTTTGGCAGCGCGAGTTTGATTTCCTGCATGCAGGCTTCGCGTGTGAGGCCGGGATATTTTGCCAGCACGTCTTTTTCCTGAAATGATTCGGCCTTAAAGCGTTTTCCCGCAAGCCGTTCGAGGCGCGCGACTTGATCCCGGCAAAACGGGCAGTGGCCGTCATAAATAAGGACGGGTAGAGCAGTTAGCATAGGCTAATATCTTACACGATTTGACCCAAAGGGAACACTTTCAGTTGGCATGAAAAAAAAGGTCCTTTTTTATGATTTGGATGGTACGATTGTGGACACGCGGCAGGATATCACTGACGCCGCGAACCACATGGTCCGCTCCATGGGCGGCAAGCCGTTGTCCCCAAAGCAAATCGAAAGTTTCGTCGGCCACGGTCTGCAGTATTTGATCCAGGGCTGCCTGCAAACGGACGATCCCAAGCGCCTGGAAAAGGGGAGCAAGATTTACCGGCAGCATTACGCCGCGCATATGCTGGATCATACGGTGCTGTATGACGGAGTGGCGGCAACCCTGGAATATTTTCAAAACCGGACGCAGGCGGTTATCACCAATAAGCCGGATCCTTTTTCGAAGGATATTTTACGGCAGCTGGGTGTGGCGGCCTATTTTTCGGCGATTATCACGGGCAATGGCACATACCCGCATAAGCCCGATCCGGCCTCAGTTTTAAGTATTTTACAGACTTACCGCGCCAAACCGGAAGAAGCGATTTTTATCGGGGACAGCGCGATTGATATTCAAACCGCCCGCAATGCCGGGATTGAAGTCGGCGTTCTGGCGCACGGTTTTACGCCTGCCGGGGAACTTCAAAAAGCGGGCGCCGATTATTTTTGGCAGGACTTCCATCAGTTTTTGAAAGAGGCAAAGGAGCAGCAATGGTAAATTCCCTGGAGGATGTCAAATCCGCGGCGAACACAGATGCGTCGCCGGATGCGCAAGCCAATCCTATTCGCGAGGGCGATCTTGTCCTGCTTTGGTTTGAGAAAAAAGAAATCACCTATTTGGTGGAAGTGCAGCGCGGCAAAAAGCATCCCATCCATTGCGGCAAACCGCTCTTGGTGGACGATTGGATCGGCCGCGATTACGGCGGCAAAATCATCTGCGAGTATGGTGATGGGTATCTTTTAAAACCCACGATGGAAGACCTGATGATGAAGGCTTCCCGGGAAAGCGGCATTATTTATCCCAAGGATGCGGCCTATTTGATTCTGCGCGCCAGTATTCATGCGGGCTGCAAGGTTATGGAAATCGGCACCGGATCCGGATCTCTCACGATGGCTTTGGCCCAGGCCGTGGCGCCGACCGGGCATGTGCACACGTATGACTGCCGGACGGACCTGCCGAAAAACGCCGTGAAGAATTTAACGCGCGCGGGGTTGCTTAGCACGGTGACGTTTCACCAGCGCGAACCCATGCAGCCTTTTGACGAAGGCGGTTTTGATGTCGTGATCCTGGATATCCCGCAGCCGTGGGATGAAATTGAAGTGGTCAAAAAGGCGTTGAAAAACGGCGGGCAATATGTGAGCCTGAATCCGACTTTCAATCAAATTGAAAATACGGCCGAGGCCTTACGCCGCCACGGTTTTTTGCAAATCGACAGCCTGGAGCTTTTGGAGCGGCACATCCTGGCGCGCGGCGGTAAGACCCGTCCCGTCCAGCGCATGGTCTCCCACACGGAATTTCTTTTGTTTGCGATCAAGCCTGCTTTAGAAGCATCAGGCAATCCGCAGTGTTGGACAAGTCCTGCAGTAAGTAGTCCGGCCCCAGTGCCGCCAGTCTTGCCGCCGGCGTCCGGCCTGTAGCCACCGCGACCGTCGTAAACCCAAGCTCGCGGCCTGATTGAATATCCTGAATCGCGTCGCCGATCACCCAAATATTCTGCCGCTCAAGTTTCACGCCGGCTCTGGCCAAACCGCGTTCGGCCGCCGCGCGGATAATTTCCGTGCGTAGATGAGAATCCGAACCAAACCCACCGAAGGGAAAATGCGGTTTTAATTGTGCGCGCTCCAATTTCATCCAGGCGACGGGTTCGTCATTGCCGGTTTGAATTCCCAGGATCAACGCCGGATCGCGCGCCAGCAGGGGGACCAAAGTTTCCACGCCGGGCATGAGGCGAAAGTGCGGGGCCGCGCCGATCATTTGCTGGAAATAAAGCGTGTAACGCCGGCGCATGGCATGGTGTTCATCGTGAGCGAGCGGCCGGCCGAGCGTGCGGCGGGCAATTTCTTCAAAAATGGCCGGATCGGTTTTACCGTCGGGAATTGTTTCGCCCCACGCCTTGCGGATGCCGAACATTTCTTCAAAACATTGCTCGATGGCGATGCGGCCGGTGCCCCCGGTCAGGAGAAGGGTCCCGTCGATATCAAACAGAAGAAGTTTGCGATTTTTGCTCACGGACCGTGCCTGCAATCACGATATGCAATTGTTCAGGATGAAAATAGCGGCGGATCGTTTGATTGGTTTGTTCCAGCGTCACAGCCGCGATGTCGCGCGGATACTGGTCCAGGTATTCGGCCCCCAAGTTTAATTCTTCGAAGCGCAGAATCCGGTGGGCCAGCCCGCTGGTGGTCGAAAGGCTGACTTTAAAGCGGCCGATCAGGGTTTCTTGTTTGTCGGCAAGCTCCGCGGCGGTGATGCCTTCACGGACCCACTTTGCGACCTGCTCGCGTGTGGCTGCGATGCCTTTTTCAAGCAACTTGGTGTTGAGAATAATGTTGATTTGCCAATCGCCTTGAATGTCGCGATCCACGCCGTGGACTTCGGAATGGATCGAGTAAGTCAGTCCCTGTTCGTCGCGTATGGTGTTGGTCAAACGCGCTGAGAAATCACCTCCCAAAATGGCGTTGGCCAAAAAGGCCGGCAGATAATCCGGGTCCAGGCGTGTCAGCGGCAGGGCATGCGCAAAGAAAACGTCGACTTTGACTTTATCGGGAAGAAACAGCGTTCGTTGCACCGCCTCCGGCTGCAATGCCACGGTTTTCGACACGGTTTCGTGAGCTTTGGGCTGCGGCCATTTGGCAAAGGCGCGCTCGACGGCTTTCTCGAAACTCGGGATGTCCACGTCGCCGGCGGCCACCAGCGTCATGCGGCGCGGGCCGTAATGATCGCGGTGAAACTGACGGACATCTTCCAGCGTCAAACGGTTGAGGTCTTCCAATTGTTTGTCGAAAGGCGATTCATAATTCGGGTGTTTGGGCGGATAAAGAATCTGGGTCAGGACATTTTGCGCCTGCGTTGCGGTATTGTTCTTGTCCTGTTCAATCAGGACTTTTTGCTGGATTTTTTGTTTTTCGAATTCCTCCGCATCAAAGCGCGGTTCGCGCAGCTGTTCGGCAATCAATTCGACCAGAAGAGGCACGTCTTTGCGCAGGCAGCGCGCCTGAAAGCCGACGCGCTCGGCATCAATTTGAAAAGAAATGGAGGTGCCGCGATTTTCAAGAAGCCGGGCGATTTCAAATTTATTACGTTTGCGCGTGCCCTCATCCAGCATGGAGACCGTCATGGAAGCCACGGCCGAGTCGGCGCCGTAAGTTTGGCCCGCGCCTTCAAAAGAGCCGACAATGCTCACCACATCGCGGACATCGGTTTCAACGCTGCGGACTTCGATCCCTTGGATTTTAGTTTTACGAATGCGCTTCGCAAACAGGATGCCGGCCGGTTTTTCCAGCGCCGCAGGATGATGGTCCGGCGCGGTCGTCACAGCCGTCTCTCCACCGGCATCAGCCAACGGTTTTGCGGGTTCCAGCGAAGCGGCGCGAACTTTGCCGCTTGCCATCGCGGGATCTTTGGAAATCAAATGGCCGCGCGTTAGGCGTTCCGGAACCAGATATTTTTGCGCCACACGCTGGATATCCGCGCGTGTCACCGAGTCTAATTTGTCCAGATAAGTGGAAAAGACCGTCCAATCGCCTGCGGCGATGGCGCGGCTGAGCTGATCCGCGAGGGAATAAGACCCGTCGCGGCTGTAGGCGACTTGCGCATGGAGCTGATTTTTCGTTCGTGCCAATTCGTCCGCAGTGATGCCCTGGTCCCGGATTTCGGCGTAGACGGCCTGGATGATGGCTTCGGCATCCGCATGGCGGGTCTCGGGAGTTAAAATTACCTCACTGTAAAAAAGTCCGGGATCATGCGTTTTGGCGTTCTCGGTATACACTTCGACGGCGAGTCCGCGATCCACCAAAGAACGGTAGAGGCGGCTGGTTTTTCCCTGACTCAGAATAAAAGCCAGGACATCGAGTGCGACGGCATCAGGATGGGTAGCCTCCGGGATTTTATGAGCCAGCATGACCATCTCGAGTTTATCTTCGCGATCAACGCGCACAAAGCGCGGCTCTTTTTGTTCCGGCTCGTTTTGCGGCGGCGCGGCAACAGGAGCCGGCGAGGCGGAGACGGCATTAAATTTTTTGGCAATCAGAGCCAAAGTCTGTTCGGTTTTAAAATCCCCGATGACAGCCAGGACCGCATTGTTTGGCCAGTAATATTGATTATAGAAATCTTTCAAACTTTCTGCCGGCATGGTTTCAAGGTCCGCGCGAATACCGATAATCGGAAAATGATACGTATGATCCGTAAAGGCGCGGTCCCACACGGCGAGATCCAAAGCGACCAGGGGAGAATTCTCGAGGCGGTCAAATTCGCTCTGCACGACCGGCATTTCACTTTTCAAGTCTTCGGCGCGCATCAAGGAGTTGCGCATGCGGTCTGCTTCGATATCCAGCGCCAGCTCCAGATGGTCAACCGGCAAGGATTCATAATAATTGGTGCCGTCTTTCCAGGTGGAGGCGTTCAGCAAAGCGCCGGTACGCTGCATCGTTGAGGCAATCGATTTCCCTTTTTCTTTTGAATAGCGGGGCGTCCCCTTAAACATCATGTGTTCCAGGAGATGCGCGCCGCCGCGGAAGCGTGCTGTTTCGTGGCGCGAACCGACAAGATAAGTCAGCATCACGGTGGCGACCGGGGCGGAATGGTCTTCCATGACGAGCACTTTCAAACCATTCGCGAGCAATTGATATTCCAAAATACCGCCGGATTCCCGGATAAAACGAAAGCCCGGAGCGTCTTGCGCTGCATTTTGTGCGGATTTTTGTGCCATGGCCGCATCATACCAAAACACCGCGCAAATGGAAAGGAGCATCACCAGGAAGCTTAGCCGTAACAAGCCTTTATGCCGCATGATGCGGTAGTTTACGGGTTTCCATGATTTTCTGCATCGTTTTTTAGAAATCGGGTAAAATAATCCGCTCAAAATTTATGGATAGACAAACATTCGAAAATCTCAATCCTGACGAACAAGCCAAAGTCTTCCACGCCTGTTCCTTAACGGAACGCGGGGAGCTTCTGAGTTACGCTCACGATCCCGAACAATTGACGCGCTCGCTGTCCCAGGAAGAGTTGTATCTGGTCACACGCGAGATGGATCTGGAGGACCGCAGCGAAATCTTGAAGTATGCGACCGTCAGCCAGCTTTTTTTTGTTTCGGATATCGATTGCTGGCGCCATGACCGTATTCATCCCAAGCACTTTATCCATTGGCTTGAAACGCTCGAAAGAGCCGACGAGAGACGGCTGTTTGTCTGGCTGGCCGAAATGGATTTTGAAACTGTGGTGGCAGGCTTCAAACAGATTGTTGAGATCTTGAAACCGGAATGGGAATATGCCGCGGATGAGTTGTTGGGCGACCGGCCTTATTTTACCCTGGACCAGCTTTATTACGTCACCGTGAGTGAAGAGAATTTTTTGACGGTGAAACGGGCTTTGGAATTGCTCTTTGAACATCACCGCGGCCGTTACACCGCGCTGGTGGAAAGCATTATCAGCGAAGTCGACGACCAGGTCGAAGAGGAAGCTTACCGGAAACGCGGCAACCGCCTCGCCGACCGCGGCTTTCCCGATCCCGAAACCGCGCAGCAGGTTTACCGCCCCATGGGCCAGGCGGAATTTGACAAGTTTCCAAAAAAAGGAAAACCGGACGAGCGGCCGCTGGAAGAAATCCGCATGCCGCACTATCTGACGCTTTGGCAGCGTGAACAACTTTTCCTGGATGAAGTTCTTACGTTTTTGCAGAAAGAACCGCTGCCGGTTCTCGAAGGCCTGCAAGAAGAACTGGCATGGCTCGCGAACAAGGTGATCGCCGCGGAGGGGATTGATTTTTCTTCGGAAGAACGCATCCGTCATGGCGTGGAACGTGCCCGGGATCTGGTGAGTTTAGGTCTCGAATTATTGAGCGGGCGGGATATTGCCAAGGCCGCTGAGCTTGCGCGCGGCCATTGGCTGGAAACGCTCTTTCGCCGCGCGCTCACGCTGCATGCGGGCATGCGCTCGGATGCCCAGCGCATTGCGCGCGAGCATTGGCATGGCGATGAAGCACGGTTTTTGAATTTTTTGAACGCGCCCTATGACCATATTTTGAAAGGGGCCATGCGCCGCTTGCCGGAATGCTATGATCCCGGCCACAAGGATGAAGCGTATCCCTGGCGCGATTTCCGGAATCTCGACGAATTACAAAAAGCCCAGCGCGCCGTGGATCAGCTGGAAAGGCTGCACCTGCTTCTTAAAAAATATGTCCCGAAATTATTTGAGATGCTTGAAAAAGAATGGGATGAAGACAGCGCGGATCATCCCACGCTCTTCAGTGTTCTGGGAACGCTTCTCGTTTCGTGGACGGAGCGGGGCAAAATGACGGCGGATCCTTTGACGGCGGAAGAGATCCGGCACTTCTGGACCAAGGCCATGGTGCCGCACGGCTCGCAGCGCAGGATCCAAGCCGAGATCAAAGAAAATTTTTTGGATCATTGGATGGATGCCGAAGAACAAGCCTTGTTAATGCCCGTATGGGCGCTCGTTTTTCAGGAACTCGAAGAAGAAATCGGCCACGTTCCGGAATCCGGCGCACTCCAGATGCGGTTCTTGCGTGTTTTTCGCGTGCAAGCCAAATCGGCGCGGCTGCGTCCCAAATCAAAATCTAAAAAATAAAAATTTTGAAAGACGGTTGGCAGGTAGAATTTTTT
>Ga0209726_10005146_pt1 | contig 16089 bp, 17 predicted proteins | sample Subgrocontami54m_FD_187453 | JGI IMG/M metagenome (GOLD analysis project Ga0209726, IMG submission 187453) | Subsurface groundwater microbial communities from S. Glens Falls, New York, USA - GMW46 contaminated, 5.4 m (SPAdes) (version 3) | ecosystem: Environmental > Aquatic > Deep subsurface >... | reverse complement strand
CGCCGGAGCCTCTCGATGAACGTCCCGCGTGCGATCTCGTGCGTCGCCCTCGTCGTGCTCGCGGCGTGCTCCGACGCCGCACCTCCCGCACGCGCCGACGAGTCGAGGGTCGAGCTCGTGCAGTCCGTGCCGGCCGGCGCGCAGCTCGGCCTGCCCGCGCTCGCGGCCACGCGCGACGTCTGGCTCGACATGGTGAAGGGCGCGAAGGCTTCGATCGATCTCGCGCAGTTCTACGCGTCCTCCGAGCCGGGCGGCATGCTCGAGGCCGTGCTCGACGAGCTCGCTCGCGCCGCGGCGCGCAAGGTGAAGATCCGGTTCCTGGTCTCGGCGGCGATGGCCGACACCTACCCGGCGGACATCGAGCGCGTGCGCAAGCTGCCCGCGGAGGTCCGCATCCTCGACCTCAAGCCCGTCACGGGCGGGATCCTCCACGCGAAGTACTGGATCGTCGATGGGCGCGAGGCGTTCCTCGGCAGCCCGAACTTCGACTGGCGTGCGCTCGAGCACATCCACGAGCTCGGCGTGCGGTTCGACGTACCCGCGTGCGTGGCCGGCCTCGGGCGGATCTACGAGGCCGACTGGCGGCGCGCCGGGGGGGAGCCGGTCGAGGCGGCGAGCGAGGCGCCGAGCGCGCGGAGCGCGGACTGCGAGCTCGTCGCGTCGCCGCCCAAGCTCGGCGTGCCCGGTGTGGGCTCGTCGATCGATGCGCTCGTGGCGCTCATCGCCGGTGCCAAGACCGAGGTGCAGCTCCAGGCCTTGTCCTACTCCCCGGGCAAGAAGGGCAAGGAGTGGACCGTGCTCGCGGATGCGATGCGGGCGGCGGGCGCCCGCGGCGTGGCGGTGTCGCTCGTGGTGTCCCATTGGAACGCCGGGCACGACGCGGGTCTCGCGGCGCTCCAGGCGCTCGATCGCCTGCCCGGCGTTTCGGTGCACGTCGTGACGGTGCCCGCGGCGGACAAGGCGATCCCGTTCGCGCGCGTGGTCCACGCGAAGTACTGCGTGGTCGACCGCGCGCGCCTGTGGATCGGGACGAGCAACTTCTCCGAGGATTACTTCGCCCAGTCGCGCAACGTCGAGCTCGTGATCGCCCGCGCACCGCTCGCGGCGGCAGCGGCGGCGGCCCACGACGCGCTCGCGAAGGGACCGCACGCGGTGCGCGCCGGCGCGGCCACGGTCACGGAGCGGGGGAAGGACCGGCGGTAGGCACGGGTCTGGCCGCCGCGACGGGCGTTCGCACGAGCAGGGTCGGCGGGATCGCCGCCAGCAGCTGGGCGCAGGTGAGGAGCGAGACGCCGACGACGAACTCGGTCATCCCGGACCGGTCCCGATGGCGTACCTCCACGACGAGCAGGAGCTCGCTCGTGAGCAACGCCGCCACGGCGACCATACCGAGACGCCGCCGGTGCGCCGGGACGCGCTCGATCGCCATGAACAGCGCAGCGACGACGGCGAGGTCCAGGGCGAGCACGCGGCCTCTCTCGATGGACGAGTCCGGGAACAAGCCGATGCCGATGTGGGGATGCACCACGTTCGCGGCGATCCACACAGCCGACGTGAGCACCGTCGTGGTCCGCAGCGTCGATGGCGCGGTGCCATGGATCGCCGCCAGCGCGGACACGAGCACGATCGGGGTGGTTACGAGGGTGGCTGCGATCGTTCCGAGCAGGGCGTTTTCCAGGTCGATTCTGGCGAGCCTCACCATCACGAGGCCCACGGTCACCCACACCGCGATCCCCATCGAGTGCGCGAGCATCGCCAGGGTCGTGCGCGTCCATCCGGGTCTCGGCTGGCAGAAGAGCCCCGCACCGACGAGTGTCACCGCGACCAAGGTCGCGTCGATCCAATGCAACGTCACCCGCCAATCGGCGAACAGCATCATCAACCCGACGAAGCCCGCTCCCCCCGACACGGCCAGCCCGCCTCCGAGCCACGCGAGGATCGACTCGCGCGGAGTGACCGCGCGCGGCACACGGGGCGTAGTGTCGGGCTCAGGTGCGGTCATGGTCGCGCGTCAGCACCGTGAGCGGGAGCGCGAGGACGATCTGGTAACCGATCACGATCGCGCCGCCGGCGTAGAGGTTGGTGGAGCGCGGCCAGGCGCTCGCGGCCTCGATCCACCGCACGAGCTCGCACGCGCCGAGCACGCCGAGCGCCACGCGGCCAAGGACGCGCCGATGCGCGTCCACGTGCTCGATCGCCGTGAACGTGGCGGCCACGGCCGCGAACCCGAACGCGACCGTGCGCACGAACGCCAGGCTCGCGTCGAGGGGCCGCCCGTCGAGGATGCCGGGTTGGCACACGATCGCCGCCGTCCAGGCGAGGGCGGCCAGGAAGGTCGAGCGTCGTAGCGTCGCGGGCGGCGCGCCGCCGATCGCGGCGAGGGCGGAGGCGAGCACGATCGGAGTGGCCAGCCAGGTGGTGAAGCCGAGAAACCGTTGGCCGTCGAACGGGCCCGCGGCCGCACGCGCGTGCATGGCGCCGATCATGAGCGCCGCGACGACCGGCACCCACGCCAGCCTCCGGATCGCGGTGCGGACGGCCGGGATCGTCACCCCGAAGTAGAACAGGACCGCGCCGAGGGTCGCGACCGTCGTCTGCTCGAGGATGCTCACGAACGGGTGCTGCGCGTGGCGACCGAGCACCAGGAGGGCGCAGACGATCCCGATCCCGGCGACCGCGAGCAGCTCCGCGATGGGTGACGGCACCCCCGCGTGGGGCGCGACCTTGGGCGGCGAGGGGCGGGGCGACGGCCGCTCGCCCTCTCGTTCGATCAGCAGCGTGAGCGGCAGTGCCAGGGACACCTGTGCGCAGGCGTACACGGCGGCCGAGAGCAGGTCATCGTAGCCATACGGCCGTGGGCCGAACGCCTCGACACCGCGGATGCACTCCGCGACGAGCAGCGCCGCGAACGTCGTTCCGCCGAGCATTCGCCGGTGCGCGGCCAGGCGCTCGATCGTCGCGAATTCGGCCACGACGCCCACGACGCCGAAGGCGAGCAGTCGCAACGTACGAGGCGCACTGACGGCGGTACCCAGCGTGCTCGCGTGCAGCGCGATCGCGACGGTCCAGGTGACCAGCGCGACACACGTCGACCGGCGCAGCGCAGCGCTCGGCGTCCCATACACGGCAGCTAACGACGCGACGAGCACGAACGGCGTCGCGAGCATCGTAGCGATCTCGCCCGCGACCTTCGGCACCGAAAACGCCGTGAGGCCGATCGAGGCGAGAGCCAGAATCCACGCACCGCCCCCGATCACGTACCCCGCCCACGGCCAGTGCGAGTGGCGGAACAGCCCCGCGCCAAGCCCAAGCACCCCGGCGTTCACGACGAGCGCAGCGAGGGGAGGACCGTCGAAGTGAGACGTGCCGAAGGTCCCGACGAGCCCAATCGCGCTCGCCACGACGAGCATTCCGCCGAGCTGGGACCTCACCCATTCGCGCGCAGGCAGCGCGGCCTTTCCGGTGCGACGCCCCGGGTCCCTCGTGAATGGGGAACCCGCGAGGCGCGCGTCCTCAGGCACCGGCGTCCTTCCCGGGCCCGCCGAGCAGCCGGAGCCCGTTCAGGATCACGAGCACGGTCGAGCCTTCGTGGCCGACGACCGCGACGCCCATCGGCAGCACCCCCGCGAACGCCGCGATCGTGAGGCCCACCACCATCGCCCCCGCGAGGATCAGGTTCGCGCGGATGATCGACGTCGTGCGGCGACCGAGGCGCAGGAAGTCCGGCAGGACGTCGAGCGTGTCGCGCACGATCACGACGTCCGAGGCGGCGAGCGCCGCCTCGTTGCCCAGGCCGCCCATCCCCACGCCGAGGTACGCACCCGCCAGCGACGGGGCGTCGTTCGCGCCATCGCCCACCATCATCACCCGTCCGTGGGCCGCCACGAGCGCCGCGACCGCCCGGCCCTTCTCGTCGCTCGCCAGCTCGGACTCCACCTGGTCGAGCTCGAGGCCTTGGGCTACGGCTGCGGCCGTCGTTCGATGGTCGCCCGTGAGCATGGCGACGTGGCGGATGCCCAGGGCGCGCAGGCGGCGGATCGTGCGGAGCGCCTCGGGGCGCGGCTCGTCGGCCGCTCCGAACACGCACACGCGCGTGCCCGCCCGCATCGCGGCGACCGTCATGCCCGCGCCCCGCAGGCCCGCGATCCTCTCGTGGAACCCGGCGGGCAGGGGACCCTGCTCCTCCAGCAGCTGGGGCTGGCCCACGACGACCGGGATGCCGCGCACCGTCGCGCGGACCCCGAGCCCGGGAACCGATTGCTGCGCCTCGGGCGGGGTGACCGCGATCTTGCGAGACTCGGCAAACGCCAGGAGCGCGCGCGCGATCGGGTGGGGGCCGTGGAGCTCGGCCGATGCCGCGAGGCTCACGAGCTCGGTCGAGTTGGGATCGAGCTCCCCGTCCCCGTGCCAGCACGCGTTGTCACCGCAGTCCCCGGCGCCGTCCGGCGGACACGCGCAGACCTCGACCAGGCGCGGCGTGCCGCGCGTCAGGGTGCCGGTCTTGTCGAACGCCACGGCCGTCACGTTCCCGGCGCGCTCGATGAACTCGCCGCCGCGCACCAGCAGGCCGTTGCGCCCACACCACGCCAGCGCGCTCAACGTCGCCGCCGGCACCGAGATCACGAGCGCGCACGGGCTGAGGGCGACCAACAGGGTCAGCGAGGCCTGGAGCGCGGCGGGCAATGCCTGGTCGAAGACCCCCGTCCGGACGGCGAGCACCGCGAGGAACACGCCCAGCACGGCCCAGGTGTAGCGCTCGCCGAGCCACTGGCTCAGGCGCTCGCCACCGGCCTTGTTCTCCTGGGCCTCGCGCACGAGCTCCATCACGCGGTCGAGCGCGGTCGACCCGACCGCCGCGGTCGCGCGGGCGGTGAGCTGGCCCTCGAGGTTGAGGGTGCCGCCGATGACCTTCGCCCCGGGCTCGACCGACACCGGGACCGACTCCCCCGTCATCGCGCTGGCGTCGATGGTCGAGCGCCCGATGACGACGGTCGCGTCGACCGGAACTCGCGCATGCGGCGGAATGCGCACGAGGTCCCCGGCGCGCACGTCCTCGACCGGAATCTCGCGCTCGGTGTCGCTCTCGACGACCCACGCCCGGCTCGGGCGGAGCTCGATCAGCTTCTCGATCGCCGAACGCGCACGGCCGAGCGCGGCGTGCTCGAGGGCGCCGGACAGGCTGAACAGGAACAACAGCGTCGCGGAGTCGTCGTACCGACCGATCCCGATCGCCCCAGCGGCGGCCGTGACCATCAGCACGTTCACGTCGACGCGCCGTCGCGCGAGCGACTGACCCATCGCCAGCAGCGCAGGAACCGCGCCGAACGCGGACGCCGCAATGAGCAAAGGGGTGCTCGAGAGCGCGAGCCCAAGGACCCATGACACGCCGCACAGGGCCGCCGCGAGGGCGGGAAGACGCTCCAGCAGCCCGACCTGCGCGTCGGGAGCGGGCTTCGGTGGGGCGGCTCCGCAGCAGGCGACGCTCATGGGGTCCTCTGCCTCCCGCGGCGCACCGCGGTCACGGAGTCATCGGGCCCGACGCGGCCGGCGCCTTGCCTATGCCCCGGCCTTGTCGCGGATCGCGATCTGGGTTTGCGCAGACTCGATCGCCTTGCGCCGGGCGGCGTGGCTCTCGATGGTCGTCGCGACGAGCGCCGTCGCACGAGCGAGCTCGGCCGCGAGCTTCGTCTTGTCCAGCCGCGCGGCGTCGACGGCCTTCTCGGTGAGCACGTAGACCTCGTCGCGCCGCACCTGCACGTAGCCGCCCGACACGTAGTAGCGCGACACGACCGCGCCCTTCCGCACGCGCAGCTCCCCCGCGCCCAGGCGCGCGACGAGCGGCGCGTGTTTCGGCAGGATGCCGATCTCCCCTTCCGCGGCCGGCAGCGCGACGAAGTCGCACTGCGTGTTGAGCAGCTCGACCTCGGGCGAGAGCACGACCAGCGTGAGCTGGCCCGTGCCCGTGGAGGGGGTGGCGGTTTCGGCGGGGCTCATCGCCTACTTCTTCTTCATCTGCTCGGCCTTGGCGACCGCGTCCTCGATCGTGCCCACGTACATGAACGCGGACTCGGGGAGGTGGTCGTAGTTGCCGGAGCACAGGGCCTTGAACGAGCGGATGTTGTCCTCGAGCTTCACGAACACGCCCTTCATGCCGGTGAACTGCTCCGCCACGTGGAACGGCTGGCTCAGGAAGCGCTCGATCTTGCGCGCGCGCTGGACGATCACCTTGTCGTCCTCGGACAGCTCGTCCATGCCGAGGATCGCGATGATGTCCTGGAGGTCGCGGTAGCGCTGCAGCGTGCGCTGGATCTCGCGCGCCACGTTGTAGTGCTCCTGGCCGATGTACTGCGGATCGACGATGCGCGAGGTCGACGCGAGCGGGTCCACGGCGGGGTAGATCCCCTTCTCCGCGATCGAGCGCGAGAGGTTCGTGGTCGAGTCGAGGTGGGAGAACGAGGTGGCGGGGGCGGGGTCGGTGTAGTCGTCGGCCGGCACGTAGATCGCCTGGATCGACGTGATCGAGCCGTTCTTGGTCGACGTGATGCGCTCCTGGAGCTCACCCATCTCCGTGCCGAGCGTGGGCTGGTACCCCACGGCCGACGGCATGCGGCCGAGCAACGCCGACACCTCGCTACCGGCCTGCACGAAGCGGAAGATGTTGTCGATGAACAGCAGGATGTCCGCGCCGGTCTTGTCGCGGAACTCCTCGCACATCGTCAGCGCCGACAGCGCCACGCGCATGCGCGCGCCCGGCGGCTCGTTCATCTGCCCGAACACGAGCACGGTCTTCTTGAGCACGTCGGCGTGCTTCATCTCGAGCCACAGGTCGTTGCCCTCGCGCGTGCGCTCGCCGACGCCGGCGAACACGCTGAATCCGCCGTGGACCTTGGCGATGTTGTTGATGAGCTCCTGGATGATGACCGTCTTGCCGACGCCCGCGCCGCCGAACAGGCCGACCTTGCCACCCTTGACGTACGGGGCGAGCAGGTCCACGACCTTGATGCCGGTGACGAACACCTCGGTCTTGGGCTCGAGCTTGTCGAACGCCGGCGCGTCGCAGTGGATCGGCCGGCGCGACTTGTTCTTGACCTGCGCCGGGAGCTTGTCGATCGGCTCGCCGAGGAGGTTGAACACGCGCCCCAGGACCTCCTCGCCCACGGGCACGGTCACGGAGCTACCCGTGTCCGTGACGGCCTGGCCGCGGCGCAAGCCGTCGGTCGAGCCCAGGGCCACGGCGCGCACCCGGCCTTCGCCGATGTGCTGCTGCACCTCGCCCACGAGCCGGCGCTTCGCGCCCTCGATCTCGATCGTGGTCTCGAGCGCGTTGTAGATCGCCGGCAGCTTGGCCGGGTCGAACTGGGCGTCGAAGGTCGATCCGATGACCTGCACCACGGTTCCCGCGTTCGTCATGGCTCAAAGTTCCTCGTCCGCGACCCGCGCGGCTCGTCCTGAGCCGCGCGCGGGCGCTGGGGTGTCGCTTGACTCGTTACTTGCCCTTGAGGGCCTCGGCACCGCCGAGCAGCTCGGCGATCTCCATCGTGATCTGGGTCTGCCGCGCGCGGTTGTACTGCCGCGTGAGGCTCTTGATCATGTCACTCGCCGCGTCGGTGGCGTTCTTCATCGCCACCATGCGCGCCACCTGCTCGCTCGCCGCGGCATGCAGGAACGCCGTGAAGAACACGGTCTTGAACGCCTCGGGGATCAAGGTCCCCAACAACTCCGCGGGCGCGGGCTCGAACAGGTACTCACCCGCGCCGCTCGCGGCCTTCGCGCCAGCGGCCTCGGGCAGCGTGAGCGGCAGCAGCTGCTCGGCCACCACCTTCTGCGACGAGCTCGCCAGGAACTTCGTGTACACGACGTGGAGCTCGTCGATCGCACCGGACTGGAACTCCGCGAGGAACCGGCTCGCCAGCGGCTCCACGTCCGCGTACAGCGGCTTGTCCTCGAGCTTGGTCGTGCTCGACGTCACCTTGAGGTCGTAGAACCGGCAATACGCCAGTCCCTTCTTGCCGGACACGTGGAGGTCCACGATCTGGCCCAGGGCAGCCTTCGCGTCGGTGACCTCGGTGGTCTTGCGGATCACGTTGTTGTTGTAGCCCGCGCACAGTCCGCGGTTGGCCGTGAGCATCAGCACGGCCACGCGCTTGACCGGGGAGCGCACCTGGAGCAGCGGCGAATCGATCTTCTGCCCCGACGCGCGCACCGACGAGGCGATCTCCCGCACGAGGCCGAGGAGGCGCTCCCCGTAGGGCCGCGCCGCCTTGATCCGGTCTCCCGCCTTCTTGAACTTGGCGGTCGAGACCATCTCCATCGTGCGAGTGATCTTCTTCGTGTTCTGCACCGACTTGCGGCGCTTCTGGATTTCCTTCGCCTTGGCCATGGGGCTTTACCGTCCCGCCTAGATGCCGCGGGCTTTCTTGAACTCGGCCTTGAGCTTCACGATCTGGTCGCGCAGCTTGGCTTCGAGCTCGGCGGACAGCTCCTTCTTCTCGCGGATCCCGTTGCGGACCTCCGGGTACTCCTGCAGCATGTGCTTGAGCAGCGCGGCCTCGAAGTCGCGCACGTGGGACAACGGCAGATCGTCCAGGTAACCCTGGGAGCCCGCGAAGATCGAGATCACCTGATCCTCGACGTCGAGCGGCTGGTACTGGGGCTGCTTCAGCAGCTCGACCATGCGTGCGCCGCGGTCGATCTTGCCCTGCGTGATCGGGTCGAGCTCGGTGCCGAGCTGGGCAAAGGCCTCGAGCTCGCGGAACGACGCCAGGTCCAGCCGCAGCGTACCCGCGACCTTCTTCATCGCCTTGATCTGAGCGTTGCCGCCCACGCGCGACACCGAGATACCGACGTCGACCGCGGGACGCACACCGGCGAAGAACAGCTCGGGGATCAGGTAGATCTGCCCGTCGGTGATCGAGATCACGTTGGTCGGGATGTACGCGGAGACCTCGCCCTCCTGTGTCTCGATGATCGGCAGCGCGGTCAGGCTGCCGGCGCCGAGGTCGGCGGAGAGCTTGGCGGCGCGCTCCAAGAGGCGGCTGTGGCAGTAGAACACGTCGCCGGGATAGGCCTCGCGTCCGGGGGGCCGGCGTGCGATCAGCGAGAGCTGGCGATACGCCTGGGCCTGCTTCGTGAGGTCGTCGTAGACGCAGAGCGTGGCCTTCTTCTTGTTGTACATCAGGTGCTCGGCCATCGCCGTGCCCGCGTACGGCGCGATGTACTGGAGCGTGGCCGCGTCCGACGCGCCGGCGCAAATCACCGTCGTGTAGTCCATCGCGCCCTTGGAGCGCAACAGCTCGACCACCGAGGCGACCGTCGACTCCTTCTGGCCGATCGCCACGTAGAAGCAGTACACCCCCTTGCCCTTCTGGTTGATGATCGTGTCGATGGCGATCGCGGTCTTGCCCGTGCGGCGGTCGCCGATGATCAGCTCGCGCTGGCCGCGCCCGACGGGGGTCATCGCGTCGATGGCCTTGATGCCGGTCTGCAGGGGCTCGGTGACCGGCTGGCGGTCGGCGATCCCGGGGGCGGCGGTCTCGATCGGGCGCAGCGTCTCGAACTTCACGGGGCCCAGGCCGTCCAACGGCTCACCCAGCGGCGTGAGCACGCGCCCGATCACGCCCTCGCCGACGGGCACCGACAAGAGCTTGCCGGTGGCGGTGACGCTCATTCCCTCGCGGATCTGCTTGTAGTCGCCCAGCGTGATGACGCTGACCGAGTTCTCCTCGAGGTTGAACACCATGCCCTTGATGCCGTTCTCGAACTCGACCATCTCGGCGGACATCGCGCGGCCCAGGCCGTAGACGCGCGCGATGCCGTCGCCGACCTCGAGCACGTGCCCGACCTCGCTGATCTCGAGCGTTTGTCCCAGCTCGGCGATCTGCTTCTTGAGGACCGAGGTGATCTCGCTGACGTTGATGCTCATGGGGTCTAGACCCTAGTGGACCGGTTGTTGAGACGGGCAGGCGTCACGACGCCTCCGGGGCGCGGACCTTTTCGCGGGCGACGCGCAGGTACTGCGAGAGGCGGCGAGCGAGCGAGCCGTCGACCCGGAGGTCGCCGTGCTCGATGATCAACCCGCCCAGGATCTCGGGGAGCACCCGCTCCTCGAGGATCGCCTTCTTGCCGAGCCGATCGCCGACGGCACGGGCAATCTGGTCCCGCGCCGCGTCGTCGAGCGCGACCGCGCTCGTGACCCGGACGCGCGCCCGCCCCTGGTGGCGGTCGGCGACCTTCGTGAAGGCCCGCGCGATGCCGGGGAGCTCCGCGAGCCGCCGCTTGGCCGCCGCGAGCTGCAGCATGTTGTGGAGCAAGGGCTCGACCTGCCCCTTGAACGCCTTCTCGAAGAACTTCTGCTTGACCTCGACGCGCACGCGGGGCGTGGCGGCGAGCGTGCGGAGCGCGGGGTGCTCCTCGTACAGCTTCGCGATGCCGGCGAGCTGGGCCTCGAAGGTCTCGATCTTGCCCGCGGCGCGGGCGAGCTCGAAGATCGCCTCGCCCCACGCACGATGGACGGCGTCCGCGCGGGCCACGCTAGCTGACCTGCTTGGCCACGGACGACTTGTAGCGATCGACGACCTCGGCGATCAGCTTCGTGTGGTCCGATGCTTTGAGCTCACGCCCGATGAGGCGACCCGCGAGCTCGGCCGACAGCTTGGCCGTGGCGTCCCAGACCTCCTCGTACGCGGCCGCGCGAGCGAGCGCGACCTCTCGCTCGGCGCGAGCCTTCACGGCGGTGGCCTCGTCCTTGGCGGCGGCGAGGATCGTCTCCTTGAGGGCGACGGCGTCACGCTTGCCCTCTTCGACGATGCCGACGACCTCGGCGCGAGCGTGGTCGAGCTTGGCCTGGTAATCGGCCTTGAGCGCGTTGGCCTCGGCACGACCGGCCTCCGCCCCCTCGATGTCGCTCTTGATCTTGGCGGAACGCTCCGCGAGGGCCGCGAGGATCGGGCCCCACGCGAAGTTCCACAAGATCGCGAGCACGACGACGAAGGTGACGAAGGTCCACAGCGTCAGCTTGAACGCGTGGGGATCGAACCCCATCTCGTCCACGCCGCCGCCGCCGCCCGACGCCAGGACGAGCGCGCTGTAGAACGCGGCTGTCATGGTTTCGCTACCCTAGGAGAGAAGGACAACGGCTTAGTGGGTCGGGAAGCTGGCGGGCGTGATCTTCATCTGGATCATGAAGCACACGAGCGCGCCGAAGAACGCGACACCCTCGATCAGCGCCGCGGTGAGGATCATCGCGCCGCGGATGTTGCCGGCGGCCTCGGGCTGGCGCGCCATCGACTCGACGGACGCCGCGGCGATCTTCGAGATGCCGATGCCGGCGGCCATCGCGGACAAGGCGGCGCCCAGGGCGGCGCCGAGCAAGCTGATACCGATACCCCATTCCATGCGACGTCTCCTAGGGATGCTAGTGGTCGGGGTGCAAGACCCCGCCGATGAACACGGTGGTGAGGAAGGTGAACACGAACGCCTGCAGCACGGCCACGAAGATCTCCATCAGGTAGAGACCCACGCAGGCCGGCAGCACGACGATCGCCGCAATCTCGCCGAACATGAGGATGAACGACAGGATCGTGAGGAACACGAGGTGGCCCGCGACCATGTTCGCGAACAGACGCACCGCCAGCGCGATGGCCTTCGCCACGTAGCCGAATTGCTCGAGCACGAACATCAAGGGCCACATCCACCACGGCACCGAGGGCACGAGCGCGTGGAAGTAGCCCACGGGGCCGTGCGACAGGGCGACCAGGTGCACGAGCGCGAGCGTCATGAGCGCGTAGGTGCCGGTGACCTTGAGGTGCGCCGTCGACGAGCCACCCATCGGGATCAGGCCGAGCGCATTGTTCGCGAAGATCACGAAGAACACCGTCCACAGGAACGGCATCCACTTGGGCGAGTCGTGCTCGCCCAGCAAGGGGTCGGCGATCTGCGCCTTCACGCCGAGCAGGATCGCCTCGACCGCGTTGTACAGGCCGGTGGGGGTGCCCGCGGTGCGCTTGCGCGCGACCCACAGGAAGAACGCGACGACCCCGGCTGCGCACACCCATTGGTAGACCACGAGCTTGGTGATGCCCCACTCGAGCATGGGCTCGGGGATGGGGACGTGCACGAGCCCGAACAGGTCGATCACGGTGCCGTCCGTGATGTGGTGCATCACGGCGTCGCCGACCGCCTTCGGGTCGACCGCGTCACTCGCGAGCACCGGGGACAACAGGCCCAGGTCGATCATGCCAGCCGTGCCTCCTGCCGAGCCCACACCTGCGCGTCATCGGCGAGCCGGATCGACGTGCGCACGAGGAACGCCGGGTAGGTGAGCCCCACCACGAGCACGAGCGCCTCGAGCTCGTCGAGCCTCAGGCTCCACGGCCGCGCGAACCCGAGGTAACACAGGCCCCCGAAGCCGAGCGCGATGCGCAGGATCGGCGCGAGCAGCGTCCAACGGCGCTCGGCTTTGGGCCCGAGCCGGCTCCAGCCGCAGCGCGCGACGTCGATCGCCAGCGTGCAGGCCAGGCCGTACGCGATCCCAGCGCCGAGCAGCGCCACGCCGCGGTCTTGCGCCAGGACGAACGCCGGCAACGCACCGAGGCCGAACAGGGCGAGGGCCAGCCGGAAGGGGCCATCCGCGCGCCGAGTGGTGGTGGTCATCGTCATGTTGGGTCGCCCTGGTGCCGTGCCGTCACTGCCGCTGCTGTCACTTCTGCGTACCACCCGCCTTGTCGTCCCGCTCCAACCGCTCCACTGCCTTGATCAGCGACACGAGTGCCATGCCGAGCGCGACCGCGAAGCCGAGCAAGACGAACACCGGCGAGCACTGCCAGCGTTCGTCGAGCCAGGAGCCGCCATAGATGCCGAGCGCGAGCGTGATGGCGAACGCCAGGCCGTGCGAGCTCGCCTGGTAGGCACGACGCAGCGTGTTGGCGTGGCGGTCGAGATCGCCTGGATTCATCGGGCGGGTCCCGAAGCGGAACGCACGGGGTTTTCAGTGAGCGCCTCGTTCGGTCGCGAGCGGCCGAAAAAGGTTGGGCAACATAGCACGCGACCACCGGCTGTCAAGCCGAGCGCGAAAAACCGCGCACTGGCGCTCAGCGGCATTCGGCGCGGATCCGCGCCAGCTCCGCGGCCACGTCGCGCATCGACTGGGGGCGTTCGTCCGGGGATCGGGCGAGCATTCGCGCCAACAGCTCCGACAGACCCCGTGGCGCGCCCGCGCGGCGGGCCGCGATCGGAACGAGCGGCTCGGTCATCATGCGGTGGATGACGTCGCCGGTCGTGCGCCCTTCGAACGGCGGCGCCCCGGTGGCGAGGTGGTGGAGCGTCGCCGCGAGCGAGTAGATGTCGGTGCGGAGGTCCACGTGCTTGGCGTTCGCCACCTGCTCGGGCGAGATGTAGTGCGGCGTCCCCATACCCGATCCGGTCTGCGTGAGGGCCTCGACGGGCTGGTCCAGGCGCTTGGCGAACCCGAAATCGACGAGCACGACCGATCCGTCGGGGCGCAGCACCGCGTTCGCCGGCTTGAGATCGCGGTGGACGACGCCCTTGGCATGGGCGTACACGAGGGCGAGCGCGAGCTGCTCGGCGATCGCGAGGAGCCTGTCCCACGGCAACGGGCCGTCCTCGGTCACGACCTGGAGCAGGTCCTTGCCACTGACCCACTCCATCGCGATCCAGTGCGTGTCCTCGGCCCGCCCGATGTCGAGCACCCGGGCGATCCCGGGGTGGTCCAGCGACCGCATTGCGCCGGCCTCGCGGAGGAACCGCCCGACCACGACCCGGTCCTGCGCCTTGGCCTTGGCCAGCACCTTGAGCGCGACGGGCTCGCCGGTCGGCAGGTCGACCGCGCGGTACAGCCGCCCCAGCCCGCCGTCGCTCACGAGGGCGTGGATCTCGTAGCGGTCGATGCGTCGGGGGACGACGGGCGCGGGCACAGCGTCCTCGCGGGGCTCGTCGCCGGGGGCGGCTCGACCGGTGGAACGTCGCGTCGTCACCTGTGAAAGGCGCGAGAAGCCAGACCGAGGGCGCCGTCCTGGGCGGGATCGCGGCGGATCAGCGCCGGAACGGGATGATCAGGATGCCGGTCGTCTGGTACAGGATGAAGTTCCCGACGCCGAAGATCAGGATGAACCACACCCATCCCATGATGCCGTTGTCGTCGCTCCCCGACGTTTCCTGCTGGAAGCCGCGCGGGCGCGTATCGATGACCTCGGCGGGGAGGACCGTTCCGGGGACTTTGACGATGCCCCCGCAGCTGGGGCATTTGGCCGACATGCCCGCGGCCTGGTCGGGCACGCTGATCGCTTGACCGCAGCTGCACGTGGTGGTGATGGGCATGCGAGCATTGTACACGGCGATTTCCGGCGGCAAGGGCGTGGTATCTTCCCCCCGCATGATCACCGCCGAGGCCCTGACGAAGCGCTACGGCGATCGCGATGCGCTGCGCGACGTGAGCTTTGCCGTGCCCGCCGGCACCGTGTGCGGCCTCTTGGGACCCAACGGCGCCGGCAAGTCGACCACCGCGAAGATCCTCGCCGGGCTCTTGCGTCCCGATGGCGGGCGCGCCACCGTCGCGGGCTTCGACGTGGTGGTCCAACCCCTCGAGGTCAAGCGGCGCCTCGGGTATCTCCCCGACAACGCGCCTCTGTACGAGACGTTGTCCGCGTTCGAGCTCCTCGCCCTCGTCGGGGCCTTGCACGGGATGGACCCGGACCAGGTCGACGCGACGGGCCGCCGCATGCTCGAGCTGTTCGGCCTCGATTCAGCCGCCGCGGGGCGCCGGTTGGCCGCGTTGTCGAAGGGCCAGCGCCAGCGCGTGGCCCTCACCGCCGCCGTGCTCCACGACCCGGCGGTCGTGATCCTGGACGAGCCGTTGTCCGGGCTCGACGCGAATGCCGCGCTCGCCGTGAAGGACCTCGTGCGCGGCCTGGCCGATCGCGGGCGCACCGTCCTGTACTGCTCGCACTTCTTGGACATCGTCGAGCGCCTGTGCGACCACGTGCTGATCCTGGACCGTGGGGTGCTCGTCGCCCAGGGCCCGCCTGCGGAGCTGATCGCGGCGCGCGGGAAGGGCACGCTCGAGCAGGTGTTCCGCGAGCTCACGCAGGTCGCCGCGGCCGACGCCGTCGCGCAGGACATGCTCCGCGCGATCGCCGGGCCGTCCTAGCCCGGGCCCACGATGATCGACCGCATCCTGGCGCGGCTCGGAATCGACCCCCGCGGCTACCGCGCGTTGCTTCGCGCCTACGCGACGATGGACCTGCGCAGCCAGCAGTTCGGTCGGGCCACGGCGAGCCGCCCCGAGGAGCTCCTGACGCCGATGGTGTGGGTCGTCGCGCAGTATCTGTTCATCGGCCTCGTGGGCAGCGCGCTGCTCTACGGTCGGGTCGACGCGACGTTCTTCGCCGCCGCCCACCTCGCGATCTCGACGCTCGTGATCGCGACCGCCGTCGTCGTCGAGTTCGGCGAGGTCGTGCTCGACTCTGCCGACCTCCAGGTCGTCGCGTCGCGCCCCGTGACCGGGCGCACCTATGCCGCGGCGCGCCTCACGAACCTCTTGGCGTACGCTCTGGCCATGTCCGCGGCGCTCGGGCTCGCGCCCGCGATCGTCGGCTGTGCCCTCGCGGACGGCGGAGCGTGGTTCTTCCCCGCGTACGCGGCGGCCGCGCTCGCCGCGAATCTCGCGGCCGTGGCGGTGGTCGTCCTCTACTACCTCGTGGTCGTCCGGGGCGTGCCGTCCGAGCGGGCGCGCGAGGTGCTCGCCTGGACGCAGATCGCGGCGATCGTCGTGCTGTTCTACGGGGCGCAGCTCGTGTTCAAGGACCGGCGCGATCGGCTCGAGATGTTCGCCATGGATCCGCCCGCCTGGTGGAGCGCGCTGCCGTTCGCCCGGCTCGCCGCGGGTGTCCGCTCGGTCGGACCGGACGGCGGAGGGGGTGAGCTCCACGTCCTCGCCCTCGCCGCCGGCTTTGCCCTCCTCGCGTGGATGCTCGCGCTCACCGCGCTCGCCCGGCGCTGCGCCGACGTCGACTCGCCCGCGGGCGCGCACCAGGGCCCGTCCCCGCCGCCGTTGCCCGGTCCGGGGCGGCTCGT
>Ga0209726_10005139_pt1 | contig 16107 bp, 13 predicted proteins | sample Subgrocontami54m_FD_187453 | JGI IMG/M metagenome (GOLD analysis project Ga0209726, IMG submission 187453) | Subsurface groundwater microbial communities from S. Glens Falls, New York, USA - GMW46 contaminated, 5.4 m (SPAdes) (version 3) | ecosystem: Environmental > Aquatic > Deep subsurface >... | reverse complement strand
GGTTCGCTCGAGTGGAAAGCGGTGCAGCGGTAGCCCTGCGCCTTCGCCGACGGGAAGTGCTCCAGCAGCGACGGCCGCCGAGACGTCGGAGACTGCGGTGTCCTTCGCTTCTGCCGGCACGGTGTAGACGAGGACGAACTGGTAGCGGACGTTCCGGAACATCAGTTCTCGCACCGGCACCGACATCTCGTCGGCGTCGGAAGCGTACGCGGCGACCGTGCCGTGTTCCGCGACGATGGCGACGTCGAGCCCGGCGTTCGCCGCAGGCGCGACCTCCACGATCACGTCGACGCCGTGCGGCGCGAGCTCACGGATCTCGTCTGCGGCGTCGCTGCGCCGGTAGTCGACGACGTGGTTCGCTCCGGCGGCGCGTGCGATCTGGGCCTTCGCCGGTGTACTGATCGTCGCGATGACCGTCGCCCCGGCCCAGCGCGCGAGCTGAATGGCAGCGTGGCCGACTGCGCCTGCTCCTCCTGCAACGAGCACGACGCGGCCTGAGAGGGCTCCGGGGGCAAGGCTGCTCGGCCCGGCTTCCGAAATGGTGAGGCAGCGATGCGCTGTCAACGCCGGAATGCCAATGCTTGCACCGAGATCGAACGATGCGTCGTGCGGGAGCGGCACCGCCTGTCGCGCAGGCAAGGCGACATACTCCTGCGCCGTCCCCTGTGACCGTTGCCAGGCCGCCTCCCAGATCCACACCCGCTGGCCCACCAACGCCGGGCTGACTCCCTCGCCGACCGAGTGGATCGTCCCTGCACCATCTTGGTTCGGCACTTGCTCCGCAATTGGCATCCCGGCGCCGAGGCGTGCGCTTCGACGGGACTTCCAGTCGGTGGGATTCACGCCGGAGACGCGCACGGCAACGACCACCTCATCCGGTCCCGGCTCGGGCAACGGCCGGCTGACCAAGCGGAGCACGTCGGGATCGCCCGCCTCCGAATAGACGATCGCTCGCGAGTCTTGGCGCCCCACAGCCTGATCCGCGCCGTGGCTCAGGTGCCGATACCGGTTGTCCGGCGGTCCTCGCCCTTCATCACCGTCAGCTCGTAGGGCCGGCCGATCTCCTCCAGCAACCACAACACACGAGTCGAGCGGCTTGCCGGTACGTGATAGAGGCGCATCACGCGATCCTAGTCCCCGGGGCTCGCTGCCCGAGTGCTCGTTCGCGCAAGCTGCGACGGAGGCCGGAACCGGATCTGCGCGAACCGCCGGGTCGCCGGCGACGGCGCTGATTCAATGTCGCGTCGATGGGCTCTGCGATCGCGTCTCCCCTTCCCTCCGCGGCGCAGCACCGTCGGGGGCGCGCGATGGTGGCGCTCGCCGCGGTGGCGTGGTCGACGGCTGGGATCTTGCAGCGCGAGCTGTCGGTCGGCGTCGGCACGCAGCTCGCCGGGCGCGCGCTCTTCGCGGTGCTCGGGCTGCTCGCCTACGTTGCGGTCGCCGAGCAGGGCGCGGTGCTGCGGGCGTTCCGGGCGGTCGGTCGCGGCGGGCTCGCGGTCGCCGCGCTGATGGCGATCTCCTCCGGCTCCTTCATCGTCGCGCTGAACCACTCGTCGGTCGCCAACGTCCTCTTCATGCAGGCGCTGGCGCCGATCCTCGCGGCTGTGCTCGGGACCGTGGTGGGCGAGCCCGTCTCGCGCCGCACCTGGCTGGCCATGGTCGTCGCGCTCGCCGGGGTCGGGCTGATGGTGGGCGGCCCCGGTCGTCCGAGCCTGCCGGGCGTGGCCCTGTCGCTCCTCATGACCGCCTCGTTTGCGGCGACGCTCGTCATCACGCGTCACCGCCGCGACGTGTCGATGGCGCCCGCAACCTGCCTGTCGCAGGTTCTCGTGCTCCTCGGCGCGGCGCCGTTCGCCCGGCCCGGCGAGGTCGGCTCGCACGACCTCGGGCTGCTCGTGGCGCTCGGCATCGGCCAGATCGGCCTCGGCCTCGTGTTCCTGACGATCGGGGGCCGGTTGATCCCGGCCGCCGAGGTGGCGCTGATCACGCTGCTGGAGGTCGTGCTCGGCCCGCTCTGGGTCTGGATCTTCCTGTCCGAGCAGCCCGGCGTCGCGACGCTCGCCGGCGGCACGATCGTGCTCGCCGCCGTCGCGATCCAGGCCCGCTCCGTGCCGGCCCCGTCGCAACCACACGGGCTCGCCGAGGGATCGGCGCTCCCGCCGCCGCCCTGAGGCCCGGCAGCGACTGCCCGAAGAGCTGACGCGAGGTCGCATACAGTCTCGACCACGGTGAGCGAATCGGTCGTGATCGTCGGCACCGGCCGGGTAGCACCGGGAATCGCGGCGGCGTTCGCCGCTGTCGGCGTCGACGTCGTCGTCGCCGGCCGCGACGAGACCCGCGCGGCGGACTGCGCGGCCGCGGCAAGCGCTTTCTCCGGCGCCCGCGTTCGCGGCGGCGCTCTCGGCCCCGAGACGTTTGCCGGCGCAACGCTCGTCATCGAGACGGTGGTGGAGAGCCTCGAGGTGAAACAAGGCCTGCTCGAGACGATCGAGCCGTGGGTCGACGGCGAAGCGCTCATCGTCTCGAACACGTCGAGCCTTCCCCTCGACGAGGTCGCGGCGCCGCTGCGCGACCGGACGCGGTTCGCCGGGCTGCACTTCCTCCACCCGGCGCACCTGACGCGCGTCGTGGAGATCGTCGCGGCGACGCAGACCGCGCCACGGACGATCGCGGCTCTGCTCGAGCTCGCCGCGCGCATGGAGAAGCGGCCGATCGTCGTCCGCCGGGCGGTGCCCGGCTACGTCTGGAATCGCCTCCAGATGGCGATGCTCCGCGAGTGCCTGGAGCTCGTCGAGCAGGGCGTGGCGGACGCCGAGTCGGTGGACGCAGCAGTCGCGGACGGGCTCGCGCCCCGCTGGCTCGCGGCAGGCCCGCTCGCCACCGCCGACGCGGGCGGCATCGGGACGTTCCACGAGATCGCGCGGCAGCTCTTCCCGACCATCGCCTCGGGCACCGAGCCCCCCGAGCTCCTGACGCAGGCGCAGGCAAGCGGCGGCCTCTACGACTGGACCGACGACGAGCGCGATGCACTCGATCCCGTGCGGCGGGACGCCCTGAAGCACGGGGCGGAGATCGCCGCGCGGCGGCCGCGGCCCCGCCCGCGCGGCGCGTCGTAGCTCCGGCGCGCAGGACCGCGCCCGCCGAGCACGGTGCTGCTCCGGATGACGGGGTCGAACGTCACCGGACGGCGCCTCGGCCGTCGATCGCCCACGTGTCGATGCGCACGCCGCCGCGGTAGATCTCCGCGGAATCGTGCAGGTTGACGGCTCCGCACGCGTGATTCGGAATGATCGTGACGAGCTCGCAGACGTCCGGGCCCGGCAGCGAGGGGTCGAGCTCGAGGACGGCGTGCTCCTCGTACAGGCGCGCGACTCGTGCGCCTGGGTACTCGACGACCAGTCCGTAGGTATCCGGATCGCACCCCTGCGCGCGGTCGCTCGTCAAGGTCTTGGAGCCGGCGTCGAGCACGGCGCGGTCGCGCGTGGGGCGGCTCACGACGGTGGCGGCAACGCGTAGTGCACAGTCCTCGATCGCGGTCGTGCCGTTCGCGATGCACGCACGGTCACCGTAGACATACGTGCCGACGCGCAGCTCGGTGACGCCCTCGAGCTCGTGCGTGCGAAACGCGTGCGCCGTGCCGCCGACACTGATCGTCTGCACCTCGATGCCGCGTCGCTCGATCGCCAGGCGCGCGCCCAGCAGGCCGGCCGGGTCCGCCGGCGCGGGATGCGTGAACAGCCCCTCGAACCGCACGCCCCGAAGCGCCTCGACCAGCTCCGCGAGCTCGGCTGCTGCCTCGGGCGTCTGCACGCCGGTCCTCCCGAAGCCGGTATCGCAGTCGACGAGGACACCCGCCTCGGCCCCCGCCTCCTGCAGCGCCTCCGCCAGGCCGCGCACAACGGTTTCGGAGTCTGCGGCGACCGACACCGCCCCGGCGCGCGCAAGCTCGGCGAACCGTCGGCTCTTCGTCGTGCCGACGAGCGGGAACGTCAGGAGAACGTCGGCCCCGGGAGAACCGACGGCCTCCGCTTCGCCGATCTTCTGGCACGCGAGCCCGGCTGCACCGGCTTGGATCTGTCGTTGCGCGATCGGCCGCATCTTGTGCGTCTTCACGTGCGCGCGCAGGCGCAGACCGTGTCCGTCGCAGTAGCGCTGCATCCGCTCGATGTTTCGATCGACGGTATCGAGGTCGACCAGGAGCGCAGGCGTGTCGATCATCGCGGCAACGAGGCGAGCGCCGCGTTCGTGTTCCCGCGTGGGTCGAACTCCAGGCCGATATCGCCCTCGTAGCCGGCGTCGCGGAGCGCATCCGCGAAGCGGCCCAGATCGATCGTGCCCGTGCCCGGGGCGCCGCGACCGGGGTGATCTGCGTACTGGACGTGGCCGATCACGTCGACGAGCTCCGGCGCTTCGACGATCGGATCGGATCCGGAGCATGCGGCGTGGTACGCGTCGTAGAGCAGCCGCACCGAATCCGATCCGATCGACTCGAGGAAGCGGCGCGCGTCGCCGGCCGTCGGCAGCAGATACTCGGGCACGTCGAGGGCGTTCAGCGCCTCGACGACGAGGACGACGCCCTGCGCCGCAGCGCGCGGCGCCGCCTCGCGGAGGACGCCGGCAGCCGCGTCTCGCTGACGATTCTCGGGCTCCCCGCCGGTAAGCCGCCCCGCCAGGACGTTGACATACGGGCAGCCGAGGCCGGCGGCGAGCGCTACGGCCTCGCCGATGCGATCGAGCTCCCTGTCGTGCAGCTCGGCGCGGTTGAGGAAGCCGCGATCGCCCGCGGCGAGGTCGCCGCCGTTCGAGTTGAGCAGGGCCACGCGGAGGCCGGCCCCGCGCACCGCAGCCGCCCATGCGTCCGCATCCGAGCCGGGCCACCACGTCTCGACGGCCGGGAAACCCGCATCACGTGCCGCCGCCGGCCGTTCGAGCGGCGGCAGCTCCGTGAAGAGCATCGAGAGGTGGGCGGACCAGCTGATCGTCACGCGAGGGAGCGCTCGAGCTCGAACGCCGCCCGAAACGCGGTCAGCTCGGCGAAGTGCGCTGCCACCAGCTGCACCGCCGTCGGAAGTCCCGCCGCATCCGTCCCGCTGGGGACCGAGAGCGCCGGATGTCCGGTGAGGTTCAGCGGCGCGGTGTTGAAGCACATGGCCGCCGAGGTGCGGGACGCGATCTCCGCGAAGGTGGCCTGCTCCTGGAGCAGACGCGGCGCCGTCGTCGGCACGGTCGGCGTCAGGAGCAGGTCGTGCTCGCCGAGCGCCGCGGAGACCCGCTCGCGCACGAGCAGGCGCAGATTCTGCAGCCGGGCGAACGTCGCATTCGAGTCTCGCTCGTGCAGGTAACGCTCTGCGATGAGCCACGACTTCAACTGCTTCGGCAGGTCCGCGGACCGCGTGCGGCGCGCGTCTCCGAATGCCTGCACGACGACCGGGTCGACCGCGCCGAGGTGACCGTAGCCGGCAAGCTCCGAGCGAACCATGTTGGAGATGAGGCAGCCGATGTACGGCTGGAAGATCGAGAGCGCCTTCGCCCAGATCGGCAGCGAGATCCGCGTCACCCGGGCGCCCGCGTCCTCGAGAGCGGCGGTCGCGCGGTCGACACCCGCGAGCACGGCTTCCTCGCAGATCGACGGATCGCAACTCTCCTCCACCACGGCGACCGAGAGCCCGGCGACGCCCTGTCCGGCCGCCTCCGTGTAGCGCTCGGTACGGATGTCGCCTCGAACCCACTGCGGGTCGCGTGCGTCCGGCCCCGCGATCACCTCCAGGAGCAGCGCCGTGTCGGCGACGGTCCGCCCCAGCGGGGTGACGAAGTCGATCGTGTGGTCGATGTACGTGATCCCGAAGGAGGGCACCAGCCCGTGCGTCCCCTTCGCGGCGACGACTCCGCAGTAGGCGGCGGGGATGCGCCCGCTGCCACCCTGGTCGACGGCCAATGCGAGGTCCACGGCGCCCGCACGAACGGCGGCGCCGGAGCCGCCCGACGACCCGCCTGCGGAGTAGGCAGGGTCGACGGGATTCCGCGCGGGACCGAATGCGCTCGTCTCCCCCGTGCCGGCGGCGCCGAAGTCGTCCATGTTCAGCTTGCCCACGATCACGCCGCCGGCGTCGAGGATCCGTTCGACGACCACCGCGTCGGCGCTCGGGACGTATGCGCCGAGCCGCGAGCCGTTCGTCGTCGGCACACCGGCGACGGAGATGTTGTCCTTGACGCCGATCGAGCGGCCATGCAGCGGACCGTCCGCTGCACCGGCCACATGACACTGCGTGATGAACGCGTTGTGCGGATCCTCGTCCGGCTGCGGGCGCCGCCCGGCATCACGCGGACCGTAGCGCGGCGGCGGAAGCGGCGCGTCCAGCTCGTCGACGACGCCGGCGGCGGCGACGAGCGCCGCCACCACGGGCAAGAGCTCTGCCGCTTCTCCCGCGTCGAGCTCGATCGCCTCGCGCGCTGCGAGCTCCTCGACGTCCCGCGCGGTCGGCGCCCGTTCGCGCACCTACTCGTCCGGGAGCAGGTTGCTGTACATGCGGTGGATGATCTCCGCCCGCTTGGCCTCGATCTCCTCGGGCGCCGTACTCGCGGGTGCTTCGAGCAGGTCGAAGTTCCCGTACGGGTCGCTGCCGCGGGCCAGCATCGCCATCGGGTTCTCGACGGCCTGCTTCACCTCGGCCGCGATGAAGCGAACGGCGAATCCGATCCGCGACTCGTCGGAGGTGTTCGCCTTCGAGCCGTGCACGACGCCGATGTGGTGGATCGACATCTCGCCGGGCTCCAGCGTCAGCGTCACCGCCGTCGCCTCGTCGACGTCCACCGCGATCTCCTGGCCGCGCGCGAGCGCGTTCGCCTCGTCGAAGGTGTCGACGTGCGGGAGTTGGCCGCCGACCTGACTCCCCGGAACGACCTGCATCGCGCCGTTGCCCGTGAAGCTGCGGGAGAGCGCGATCCATGCGGTGCAGACCTTCGGCGGCCTCAACTCCCAGTAGGTGCCGTCCTGGTGCCAGCTGATGTAGGTCGGGTCGCCGGGCCGCTTCGTGAACCAGCGCGAGTCCCAGATGAGCAAGTCGGGCCCGAGGAGCGACTCGACAGCGTCGAGCACGGCCGGCTGCGTCGCGAGCTCGTACGCCCAAGGCAGGAACGCATGCGTCTCCGCGAAGAACACGTATCGGTCCCGCGCGGGGAGCGTGGCGAGCTGTGCGCCGAGCCCTTCTTCGTACGCGTCGTATGCGCTGCGGAACCGAGCGACGTCGCTCTCCTCGAGGACGCGGATCGGGAAGACGTAGCCCTCGGACTCGTACCGCTGCACAAGGTCCGGGGCGAGCGTGTTCGTCATGCGACTTCCTCCTTTCGCCCGGAACGCACGCGCGCCCGGAGCTTCGTGCTCTGCTCTTCGTCAGCGGTCCCGTCGTCGCGCAGGACGACGCCGTACCGCTCCTGCGCCTGCGTCGGACTGACCTTCTCGTTGCGCACGTCGTGCGCCACGGCCTCGAGGTCACGCTCGAGCGGGTCGCCCCAGCCGCCGCCGCCGGCCATCCGGTGGTGGTAGAGCGTTCCGGCCGAAATCGTCGTCGAGAACATCGGCGGCAGCGCGCGCGTATCGAGCTCGACCGACAGATGGTTCGCCGACGGCGCTCCCGCCTCGCCGCCGGAGAGCCCGTACGGGCGATGGCGTTGCCGGTCGGAGCGGACCTGCAGGCTCGTGTCCGGCACGAGGGTCCGCCATGCGCGCTCGATCGCGAGGCCGCCGCGGTACCGTCCCGGGCCCGCGGAGTCCGGCACCAGCCCATAGCGTTCGATGAGGATCGGGAACTCCGCTTCCGCAACCTCGACGGGGATGTTCGCGGCCGTCGCGCACGGGTTGGAGAGACCATCGTTGCCGTCGCTCACCGGACGCGCGCCCCAGGTGCCGACGACCAGCTCGTAATAGACGAACCGCTCGCCGTCGGGCCTGAGCCCCGAGAAGATCGCGAGCGTATTGCCGCCTTCACCGGCGGCCGGCACGCGATCGGGGATCAGCTGGGCCAGCGCGCCGTTCACCGCGTCGAAGACGCGGAAGCCGGTCACGCCGCGCATCGAGGAGGCGCCCGGCAGCACGACGTGCGTCACGGTACCCGGCTTCGTGATCACGTGGATCGGCCGAAACGCACCGGACGTGCTCGGGATCTGCGCGACGACCGCCGAGATGACCGCCTGGTAGACGTTCGCCGCGACGAACGACCTGGTGCTGTTGAGCGCCCCGCGCACCATCGGAGACGAGTCGGAGAAGTCCGCGATCAGCTCGTCACCGCGGATCGTCAGCTCGACCGCGATCCGTACGTTCCGCTCCTCGATTCCATCGGAGTCGAGGAAGTCCTCGAAGCGCGCGGTCCCGTCAGGCCAGCCGGCGATCTCCCGGCGCACGAGCCGCTCCGTGTAGTCGACGAGACGCGCCATGATCTCGCACAGCGGCGCCGCACCGTACCGATCGACGAGGTCGCACAGACCGCGTTCGGCGATCGTGCATGCAGCGATCTGCGCCCGGAGATCGCCGAGCGTCATGGACGGGATCCGGACGTTGGCGCGGATGATCTTGAAGATGTCCTCGACCGGCTCCCCTTCACGGTAGAGCCGCATCCACGGCAGACGGAGCCCCTCCTGGAAGACTTCGGTGTTGTCGCACGCGGTCGTCCCGGGTAGTCGGCCGCCGACGTCGCCGTGGTGCGCGGTCGTGACGGCGAAGCCGATGTGCTCGCCGCCGTCGTGGAAGACGGGCTTGACCACGAAGATGTCGGAGGTGTGGATCCCCCCGTCGAACGGGTCGTTCATGATGAAGACGTCGCCCCGGCGCAGTTCCTGGCCGTAAGACGCGAGCAGCACAGCCATCGCGGTCGGAATCGAGCCCAGGTGGTTCGGCAACGTGACGGCCTGCGCGACCGTCTCGCCCGTCGGCCCGCACAGCGCGGCCGAGAAGTCCATGACGTCGCGGACGACGGTCGAGTGCGCGGTGCGGAAGATCGTGGTCGCCATCTCGTCGGCGATCGACGCGAGCGCGTGCGAAACGATCTCCTGCGTCACGGCGTCCGCCTCGATGCGCTCGCGCCGCGCAGAGGTGGCGCGCCGCTCGAGGACGAGCGTCCCGGACGCGTCGCGCCGAACAGACCATCCCGTCGGCACGACGACCGTCGTGTCGTACTCGTCGACGAGGAGCGGCCCCTCGACGGCTTCGCCGTCGACTGCCGACCGGACGGCGACGCGGACGTCGGTGATCTCACCGTCGGCTCCGAGAGCGGCGGAACGAGCGCCTGACCCTGCAGCCGCCGCCTCCGGCTCGAGCGACGCCACCTCTGGCGCGGGCCCGATCACGGCAAGACGAAGTGCGCGGATCACGACCGGCGACCCCGCGTCGTCGCGCACGCCGTACGTCCGCTCGTGCTCGGCCTCGAACCGCTCGACGAGCTCTGCCAGTGCCGAATCGCCGATCCGCTCGCCCGGGAAATCGACCTCGATGTCCCAGCTCTGACCCGCGTACCGGACGTCGGCCGACCGCTCCCATTCGAGCTCGCCGGCGTCTCCGATCTTCTCGACCAGCGCGCCGCGCATCTCCGAATCCAGCCGGTTGAGGAGGTCGAGCTCGTCAGCGCGAGCGTCGACGCTGCAGAAACGGACGTCGTGGAACTCCTTGCGCGCGAACAGCAGGCCGGCGGCCGAGAAGAGGCCGGCGAGCGGCGGCACGAGCACGGTCGAGATGCCGAGCTCGTCGGCGAGCGCGGCCGCGTGCACGGGACCGGAGCCGCCGTAGGCGATCAGCGCGAACTCACGCGGGTCGCGGCCCTTCTCCGACGAGACGGCCCTGAGCGCGCGCATCATCGAGGCATTCGCGAGGCGATGGATGCCACGTGCCGCATCGAGCGTCGCCATCCCCAGCGGCCCGGCCACGCGGCGAATCGCCTCCTCCGCACGCTCGCGGGAGACATCGAGGTCGCCGCTCGCCAGACGCCCCGTGGGGATGTAGCCGAGGAAGACGTTTGCGTCGGTGACCGTCGGCTCCTCGCCGCCGCGGCCGTAGCACGCCGGGCCCGGGTCGGCGCCGGCGCTTCGCGGGCCGACGTGCAGAACGCCGACGGTGTCGAGCCAGGCGAGACTGCCGCCACCCGCACCGACCTCGGCGATATCGATGGTCGGAATCCGGATCAGCTCGCCGCTGCCGCGGAGCAGGCGGCTGCCGGCGGAGAGTGAGGCGCCGACCTCGTACTCCCGGCTGCGCGACACGCGGCCGTTCTCGATCAGCGACGCCTTCGCGGTGGTTCCGCCCATGTCGAAGGCGATCGCGTTGCCGATCCCCAGTCGCTCGGCGAGCCCGAGCGCAGCCACGACTCCGGCCGCCGGGCCGGACTCCAGCGCGTAGACCGGCCTCAGGGCGGCGTCGGCGGCGGTCATCACGCCTCCCGACGACTGCATGATCGACACGGGCGCGGCCACGTCGATGCCCTGCAAGCCGCTGCGCAAGTCGTCGACGTACCGGCCCATCAGCGGCCGGACGTAGGCGTTGACGACCGTGGCGGCGCTCCGCTCGTACTCCTGCTGCTCGCGGATGACCTCGCTCGAGAGCGTGATGTCGACGCCCGGGAGCTCCGCACGGAGAATCGCACCCGCACGCTCCTCGTGCGCGGGATGCCGGTGCGCGTGCAGGAAGCACACGGCCACCGACTCGACCTCCAGCTCCCGCAGGCGGCGCGCAGCCCCGCGCACCTCGTCCTCGTCGAGCGGCCGGAGCACCTCGCCCGAAGCTGCGACGCGTTCCCCGACTTCCAGCCGCAGCTCCCGCTCGACGAGCGGCGGCGGCTTGTTCCAGAACAGGTCGTACAGATGCGGCATGCGCACGCGGCGCAGCTCGAGCACGTCCCGGAATCCCTCGGTGGTGACGAGAGCAGTTCGCGCACCGCGCCGCTCGAGCACCGCGTTCGTCGCGACGGTCGTCCCGTGCACGACTTCCGCGAGGCGCTCACCGGCGTCCGGGAGCAGATCGCGAACGCCCGCCACGACGGCGCGGTCGTAGTGCGGCGGGGTCGAAAGCACCTTGCGCACGGAGATCGCCCCGTCCGGACGCTGGAGGATGACGTCGGTGAACGTCCCGCCGACGTCTGCGCCGACTCTGGCCGCCATCAGACCGCGTCCTCTTGTCCCGGCACGACGAGGTCCGAGCCGGTGATCAGCGTGACGATCTCTCCGGCGCTCGTCTTCGACGTCTCGAGATCGCCGACCTTCTCCCCATGGCGAAGCACGACGATCCGGTCGGTGACGCGGAGCACGTGCTGCATGTTGTGGCTGATGAAGAGCACCGCGATGCCGCGCTCCGACAGCATTCGGACGAACGAGAGCACCTGGATCGACTGGCGCACGCCGAGCGCAGCCGCAGGCTCGTCCAGCACGACGATGTGGCTGCCCCAGGTGATCGCGCGTGCGACCGCGATCATCTGCCGCTGACCGCCGGACAGTGCGGCGACGGGCGTGCGCGGATCGAGGTGCAGTCCGAGGGCGTCGAGCGTCTCCCGCGTCGTCTTGTACATCGCCGACTTGTTCAGCCACCCGACCGAGCGGCCCAGGGGCCCGCGGGCGACGATCTCGCGGTTGAGAAAGAAGTTGTGCATCACGTCGAGCGTGTCGACGAGCGAGAGGTTCTGGTGGACGGTCTCGATACCGAGGCTGCGCGCGACCTCCGGCGTGAGCGTCTGCTGCGGGACGCCGTCGACGTAGATCTCGCCCGAGTCCGGGCGATGCGTACCGGCGATGCACTTCACGAGCGTCGTCTTGCCGGCGCCGTTGTCGCCGACGAGCCCGAGAACCTCGCCGGCGTGCAGGCTGAGGCTGACGTCGCGGAGCGCGCGGACGGGGCCGTACGACTTCGACGCGCCGCGCAGCTCGACGACGGGCTCGGCCACGCTCACGGCAGCGCACCGGGGAGCTTGGCCGCCTTGGTGATCTGGTCGAGCACCATGGCGGCGAGGATGATGCAGCCGACGACGATCTGCTGCCAGAAATCCGGCACGTTCAGCAGCACCATCCCGTTGTTGATCGTCGTGATGATCAGGACGCCGACCGCCGTCCCCATCACCGATCCGACGCCGCCGAAGAGCGACGTCCCGCCGATCACGACGGCGGCGACGGCCGCGAGCAGGTCGTTGGCGCCGAAGAGCCCGTTCCCCGCGTCCAGCCGCGCGCTGACGATGAGCCCGCCGATACCGGCGCAGAGCCCGCTGATCATCAGCGCCGTGAGCTTGATCATTCCCGGCCGGATTCCCGCTCGCGCGGCGGACTCGGCATTGCCGCCGACGGCATAGATGTGCGCGCCGAGGCGCGTCCGGTTGAGCATGAGATGGAGGCCGACGAACAGCACGATCGCGATCACGACGGCGCCGGGAAAGCCGTGGATCTCGGCGATGCCGATCTGCTTGTAGCTGTTGGGAAAGCCCGCGACCGCCTGCCCGTTCGTGAGCAGGAACGCGATGCCTTGCGCGATGCCGAGCATCGCGAGGGTGGAGATGAACGAGACGACCTTCAGCTTCCACGTGAAGAACCCGCTGATCAGGCCCGCCAGGACGGAGCAGCCGAGCGCCGCGGCGATGCCGACGCCGACGGGCAACCCGTACCGGATGATCAGCACGGCTGCGATCGAGCCCGAGAGCGCCTCGATCGAGCCGATCGAGAGGTCGATCTCGGCGGCGACCAGCACCACCGTCAGCCCCGCAGCCACGATCGCGATGTTCGAGGACTGCAACAGGATGTTGTAGAGGTTGTCCTTCGTCAGGAAGTACGGCGACGACACGGTGAAGTACGCGCTGATCCCGGCGAGCGCGAGCACCAGACCGCCGGTCCGCACGTAGCGGCCGAAGTGGTACTGCGCCGTCACGCGCAGCGACGCGCGCTCCGCCTCGTCGATGTTGGTGGTCGTCTCCATCTCTCAGTCGATGAACGCAGCCCGGCGGGCGGCACGGATGCCGCCCGCCGGGCTCGGCCCAGTTACTTGGGACAGTTGCCGCTCTGCGCCTTCTTGAGCTTGTCCACGATCGAGAGGCCGGCCGGGGCCTTCGCCTTGCCCGAGAGAAGGTCGTTCGCGTACTTCGTCGTGACCTTCAGGATCGGCGCCGGCGTACGCGCCGGGAGCGTCGTGCCCTTGAGCGCGGCGAGGGCGCTCTTGACCATCAGCGACCCCATGTACTCAGGGAAGAACACCGTCTCCTGGTAGATGTTGCCCTTGATCACCTCGGCGAGGTTCAGGCAGTTGCCGCCGAAACCGGAGATGCCGATCTTGCCCGCCTTGCCCTTGGCGCGGGCGGCCTCGAGCGCCGACAGCGCGCCCTGATCCCACCACGAGTAGATGTAGTTCAGATCCGGATTGGCGGTGAGCATGTTCGTTGCCACGTTCAGCGCCTTCTGCGGGTCGTAGTTCGTCGGCTGAGCCGACACGACCTTGATGTTGCTGAACTTCTTGATGACGCTGCGCATGCCCTTCTCCTCGTCGGCGCCGGACTGATCCGCGAGGATGCCCTCCACGATTCCCACCTTGCACGGGTTCTTGCCCTTGCAGTACTCGGAGATCGCCTGACCGATGAGCACACCGCCCTTGAAGTTGTCGGCTGCGATGAACGTCGCGACCTTCCCGGATGCCGGCTGCGCCTGGATCGCGATCACCGGAATGTTCGCGTCGTTGGCCTTCTTGACGGCCGGGACGATCGCCTTGCTGTCGATCGAGTCGACGCCGATTGCGTTCACCTTCGCGCCGACGTAGTTCAGAAACGCGTTCGTCTGCCCCGCCGGGTCGTTCGTGCCCTTCACGAGCAGATCGACGCCCTGCTTCTTCGCCTCTGTCGCCGCACCGTCGCGAAGCGCGGCGATGAACGGGTTGGCGAGGTCGGGCAGAACGTAGCCGATGCGGATCTTGGCGGCCGCCCGATCGCCGGACGCCGTCCCGGCGCCGGCTCCGTAACCCGCGACCGCCGCGACTGCCAGGGCGGCTCCGAGCATCAGCAGCCTTCTGTACGAGAGAAGACGCATCTCGCTGCACCTCCAGGAGAGATCGAGTTGTCTGCCGCCACTAGCACCCCCGTCCCGGTCACGGGCGACATTGGCAACCGGTCATGTGCGTGGTCGTCAATCCCACGACTCCACCTGCGTGTCGTTGACGAGCTGGGCGGGCGATGAGTAGAGCTCACCGATCCGTTGTGTACGGATGTCTTTGAACCCTGGGCCGCGCGTGTAAGTCCAGTGCTCCGCGGCCGCGGCTTCGACCGCCTCGGGCGACTGGCTCTTGACCGCCGCATACAGCGCCCGATGGGTCTCCACGCGCCATCCGCGCGGATCGTCGAGCTCGATGCCGCTGGGCACGAGCGACGTCGCGAGCATCATCTGCTGCAGTGGAAGAATCAAGATCTCGAGCGCGGGCAGCCTCGTAGCGCGCACGAGCTCGGTATGGAAATCGACGTGGCGGCGAGCGGCCGCGACGGGGTCTCGTCGGTCGACGGCCTCAGCAAAGGCGTCCAGCGCAGCGGCTATCCGCTCGACGTTCTCGTCCTCGCGGTTGCCGGCGGCCAGGACGACCAGGTTGCCCTCGAGGGCGGCGCGTGCGTCGAGCAGGTCGCCGACGGTGAGCGCGGAGCGGATGAGCAGCATTGCGGCCGCGTTCACGTAGGCGTCCGCCGTCGTCGCACGTACCCGGGTGCCTGCGCCGCGCTTGATCTCGACGAGCCCGCGCGCTTCGAGGACACGGAGGGCGTCGCGCACGACCGTCCGGCTGACGCCGAGCTGTTCGCCGAGATCGACCTCCGTCGGCAGCCGGCCGCCGGCAGCGAAGCTGCCGTCGAGAATGCGGCGTTCGAGCAGCTCGATCACGCGGTCGCGGAGGTTCGTGGCTCCGAGCCGCGGCAGGGCACGGAGGGCATCCGGGGAGGGATCGGGCACGCCCGCTGTGGCCGAGGAGCTCACCTGGATGAGTAATATGAATGATGAATTACGTCTGTCAAGAGCGGACGCGCCTCGAGCGGGGCGGCGCGAACGTTCTTCGTCAGTCCGTGTCCGGCGCCGGCGTACGAGCCTCGAGTCGGCTCCAGGTCTCCTTGACGAGCCTCTTCATGAGGAGTGCCTCGTCCCAGCGGTCCGAGAGCTCACGGCCATCGGCGCCCGTGATCGCGTACCACTCCGGCAGGAGCTCGGTCACGAAGATCAGATCAGCGGCTCCCGGCGAGCGCTCACGCCACCCCTGGAAACCCTCCTCCCACCAACCCAGAAAGAGATCCAGCCATTGCTTGTGCTGGGGAAAGCTGAACGGGATCTGCACTTGCTCACGCGACGCCACGCGCCCGTGAAATCCGCTCGCTCTCGCAAGGATCCGCCGGATCATGGCGTGGTTTTCCTCCGAGACCGGCCAGGCGAACTCTTGACCGACGAGGAAGTGCGAGAGATCCGCAACGAGTTGCATCGAGGGCACCGCGTCGATCAGCTGCAGCGTGTAGCGGAGATCGGTGGTCATTCGATCGCGATGGGTTTCGAAGTACACCGTCAGTCCCGCGTCCCTGGCGACGTCCAGCCATCCGAGGATGTAGGGAACGGCCTCGAGAACGGTGGGCGGCCGGACATTCGGCTGGACGTTGATGTGTCGAGCGGCCGTTCCGGCAAACACGTCAGCGATCTGCTTGAAGTCGTCCACGGACGTCGGAAAGCACACGATCGACCAGTCGAGTCCGCGCTCGCCCGCCAGCTCGATCGCCTCCTTGCCAAGCGGAAGAGTTGGTGTCCACGCGACCTCGATCCCGTCGAAGCCGGCGTCGACGATCCTGTCGAGCTTCTCTTCGAGCGACCAGTCCGCTTGACCGTTGAACGGCAGGCCCCGCATCGCTCCAAATGATTGAAAGACGTGCAGGCTCATCGTGCGGACGCCTCCGTTGTCAAGGGCAGACGAGATGTGCGCCAGTTTCGGCAAGCGAATAGTGCACCAGCAAGCGGCTCTATCGCTCATGGAGCACCGCCGCTCAAGCGGAGTCGCGGAGCGACGGCCTTGCTCGTAGCTGCGCTGGTCACCGACGCGGCCGCCGAGCCAGAAATCGTCGCGCTCGAACGCCAGCTTCCCGCACGGCTCGC
>Ga0209726_10005138_pt1 | contig 16109 bp, 14 predicted proteins | sample Subgrocontami54m_FD_187453 | JGI IMG/M metagenome (GOLD analysis project Ga0209726, IMG submission 187453) | Subsurface groundwater microbial communities from S. Glens Falls, New York, USA - GMW46 contaminated, 5.4 m (SPAdes) (version 3) | ecosystem: Environmental > Aquatic > Deep subsurface >... | reverse complement strand
TACGTAATCGTTTGAGTACTTCTTCTTTCCCTAGTATCTCAAGCGATGCTGGTAAAGGCAATCCTTTTTCTTTACCAGTAAACAAGAAATAGAGTACAGGCATCCGAGTGACATGTTTTTCAAGAACTGTTTTCATGCCTAAAAGAATCTCTTGCTCAGTCCAATGACTCATCTCTGAGAAATATGCTAGCAAATCTAAAATAATTTCCTTCTCTTTTGTGTTTCGAAAAACAATCGCAGGTAGCGTGAAAAAAAAGTCGGTCAGATGCTCAAAATCTTTCAATGTCTCCATCCGGGTTTTCAGTAAAGGAAGCAATTTCTTAACCAGCATCGTATCAAGTTTCTTATCTTCATAAAATGAGAGTATTCTTCTTAACAGCTCTTCATCATTCATACTCTGTATGTACTGCTGATTCATCCAAGTAAGTTTTTTAAGGTCAAACGCTGGGCCGACAGGTTTCAGGTCCTTCAAAGTAAAGACGCTGATAAACTCAGCAAGGATAAATATTTCTTTCTGTTCTGGATGACTCCATCCCATCAAAGCGAGATAATTAAGGACCGCTTCAGGCAAATATCCTTCTTCCAGATACCACGATGCCCACACAGGATTTCGTCTTTTTGACAGCTTACTCTTATCAGGATTACGTAGGATTGGGCCATGCGCAAAAACAGGCAATGGCCAACCGAATGACTCATAGAGGAGAACATGCTTCGGAGTGCTTGAGATCCACTCCTCTGCTCGTATAATATGGGTTATACCCATGAGATGATCATCGACAACTACCCCCAGATGATACGTCGGATAACCATCAGATTTTAAAAGCACCTGATCATCGATTTCATTTGAACTAATGCTGATCTCACCACGAATCAAATCTTTAAACCACATCTTTTTATCAGCTATGACATTCAAACGAATGACATACGGGGTATTACCTTCCTCTACTTGCTTCTTCACCGTTTCCTGATTTTTCAAGCAGTGTTTGTCGTATTTCGTCTGCCTTTTTTCTTTCAACTGCTCTTCTCGTAACGACTCTAACCGTTCTCGCGTACAGATACAGTAATAGGCGACACCTTTTTCGATAAGTTCTAAAGCATATTTCTTATAAATATCAAGGCGTTCTGACTGCCGATAGGGAGCATGTGGGCCACCGATGTCTGGTCCTTCATCATACGAAAGCCCGAAAGCCTTCAGTGATGAAAGAATTTTCTGTTCTGCTCCTTCTTGATACCGAGTCCTATCGGTATCTTCAATACGGATAATAAATTGTCCATTATCTTTCTTCGCTACTGCATAGTTTATAAGAGCCGTGTAGAGATTCCCAATATGAAGATCCTGACCGGTCGGCGATGGTGCAATTCGTGTGCGTATCATGTCACCTTGCATTCTACAGCATGCATTACCTATACTCAAGATACGCCTCTTTTTTGAGGATTTATCTGTATGGCAACGCTGCATGGCATAACCGAACTTACCAAACAAATAATAAAATGGATAGGCATTTTACTCGCTTTCTTTCTCGTACTTTTTATTCTCCTTCAGATGGTATTATTTTTGAAAAATATCCTTTTTCCGAAAGCTCCTCCACCTCCGACAGTAGAATTTGGGGTATTACCTCCAATCGTTTTTCCTGAATCTGTCAAAACACCAAAACTCACGTATACTCTCGAAACTGTTTCTGGTAATCTCCCAGTCATTCCCTCTACGGGAAAGGTACATACGATTTCGCTTGATTCGCCAAACTTGTTGGCACTTGAAAGAGCAAAATCCAAGGTAGGAAGCGTTGGGTTTAATGATCTAGAAAAAAAACTGAGCGATACAGAGTATGCGTGGGAATCTTCAACAGAGGTGCTTCACAAAGACATCGTTATGAGTACTCTGACCTTTAATTTTCGTTTAACATCAAACTATACGACATACCCACCATTACAAGTGTTAGGTGATATTACCAGTGAAGAATCTGCAAAAGACAGCGCAAATAGATTTTTCGAATCTATTGAAGCGTTTCCAACGGATATTGATGACACCCAAACACGTACGGAACTCTTAACGCTCAAGCAGGGTACGTTTTTCCCAGCAACAAGCCTGAGTAACGCAAACGTTGTTCGAGTAGACTTCTACCAAAAAAACTGGGACTCTTTACCAATCTACTATATTAATCCTCCAGGATCGACAATCAACGCGTTAGTAGCACCAGATGGTGAAATACTTGAGGCAAATTTTTTCCACCAAACAATTGCTGAAAAAGGAGCGACATATCCTCTAAAAACAGTTTCTGAAGCGCTCGAAGAATTAAAAAAAGGAGAGGCATATATCGGACGGTACACTGCAGATACAGATGCGGTTAAAATTACCGATGCATTTTTAACATACTACCTTGGAGACACTCAGCAAGAATACATGATGCCTATCATCGTCTTTAAATCTACTGGGGACAGTTTCTATGCCTATGTCTCTGCAATCCGCTCAGAATGGATACAAAAACCTAAAACGACGGAACAAAGTAAGTAATGTTTCCTGTTATATACTGCAGCAAAGACTCGGTATCTGCAAACCGATTGTCGCTTTTCATAACCACGATGATATAACTATGCCCATTATCAGTCATTGAGGTTGTCAGTACTTCACCAGCTCCATGTGTAGAACCAGTTTTCAGACCGGTCACGCCTCGTGTTCCGAGAAGTTTATTTAAGTTTGAAATGTCATACTCTTTGTCTCCTTCAACATTTGCGATAACACGTCTTTTTGTACTCGTTACGCGTGCTATCACGTCGTTATGCTTAACATAGGATGAGAGAAATGCTAAATCATGCGCAGTCGTATAGTTTCCATCATCATCTAATCCAGCTGGGTCAGCAAAATGCGTGTCATAAAAATTAAGTGCTGCTGCTTTCTCATTCATCTTTTGAACAAATGCTCCCCTTCCTCCCGGGTAATTATCAGCAATCATAAAGGCAGCATCATTTCCTGATGGAAGGAGCATTGCGTAGAGTAAGTCATCAAAATATAATCGTTCCCCTTGAACGAATCCGACAACCGTCCCCTCTGTATTACTTTCTTTCCTGACCAGAATGTCATTTGGTTTGTAGTAATCAAGTGCCACAATTGCTGTCATCAATTTTGTTGTAGATGCCATAGAAAACCGAACACCAGCACTTTTGGAAAAGAGTGCAACTTTTGACGAATCATCAAGCACATAAGCACCTTGTGCAGTCAAATAGGGATCATACTGCGTCTCAAGAGATGGAAAAGGAGCAACAGGTGATGCTTTCACCGTTGACAAAAGGGTACTCAGTTCTACTTGTTTTATAAGTTGTTTATTTAGCAAACGAAGTGACAAATACATCCCAATCAGAAGAAGGGGAATAAAGAGAAGAATAATTTCAGCCTTGAAGCTACTATTTTTTCTTAGATACTTCTTGAGAAGAGAGTGAAAGTCTTTCATCAACGCGCTCCATATCTCGGGGGAAGAGTGATGCTTCCCGTACATTTGATAACTCGAGTAATTTCATTGTAAGTCTTTCCAGACCAAAAGAGAATCCTCCTTCTGGGGGCATACCGTACTTAAAGGCCATTAAATACATACCAAAACTCTTCGGATCGATATTTTTCTCCTTCATCTTCTCAACAAGTTTTTCATAATCATCGATACGTTGACTTCCGCTGAGTATTTCAAGACCGCGGAAGAGTAAATCATACGAAAGACTATACTCAGGATTTTTGGGATCGGGCATTGTATAGAATGCACGCTTTTTCGTCGGGAAATGGGTTATGGTTACAAAGTCAGAATCATGTTCTTCTTTCGCCCATACACAGATCTCTTTTTCATCCTCTGGATTAAGATCGAGTTCTGATGAAAGATCTCGTCCAGTTCGTTTGGTAACGATCTCCTGTGCTTCCCGAAGGGACAAACGCGGCACTTTACTTGAAATACGAGGCTTCTCTACACCAAAAAGTGACAGAATCTCAGGATACATCTCAGATACTTCTTTAATCATCCCTGTACCGACGTACTCTAGTGCGTCAAGAAGCTCTGAAAAATCTTCGATAAATCCTATCTCAATATCCATCTGTGTGGCTTCGGCTAAATGCCTGGTAGTAACCGATGGCTCGGCTCTGTATGCTTTTGCGATGGTGAAAACGCGTTCAAGTACACCGACCATAATCTGTTTATAAAGCTGAGGACTCTGCGTCATGAAGGCTTTATGACCGTAGTAATCGAGTTCAAACACCTCTGCTCCTCCCTCTGTTGCACCAGCGGCAATTGTTGGCACAAAGATCTCAACACAGCCGAGATTTTTTGCGTATACACGAAAAGCGTCCGCTAACGCTGCCTGAATGGTAAAAATACTGTAGACCTTCTCATGTTTCAACGTCAGGGATCGGTAATCAAGGAGTGTCGGGAGTTCAAGATGCAGTTCTTTTCCCCCCATATCAAAGGGCATCTCTTGGGACTCTTTTATAACCTCTATCTCCTGTGCCTCAAGTTCTATCGTGCCAAGAGGATTGTCTTTATTGATATATTTCTCTTCCCGTTTTTTTGCTAACCCCATAACAGAAACGACATCCTGTGGATGAAGAGACGCTACTTTTTTCGCCAGATCTGGGGTGAAAACGCCAATCTGCAAAAGTCCAGTTCTATCCCGAAGATCGAAAAAACCGATCTTTCCATGACTGCGAACAGTATGGACCCACCCAGTTACCTTCACTGTCTCACCAATTTTTTCTAACACTTCTTTAACGAGTATTCGTTTCATTGTATTATTATTCCTTAGCAAGCTCCCTATACCATAGAGATTTAGCCTCCGTATCATACTAGGAAATGCCCCGCTTGACAAGGCTCAGATGGCTTCCCTATAATGGAGCTATAGAGTCAATCCTATAATATGTTTTTGCGCAATCAGCACTTTTTAAATCAATACTATAATCTCCTTCAGTAAAGGGGGTTGGTATATATTATGACCAATCTCCCGAAAGGGAGATTTTTTGTTTTATAAGGAAAATATGGCAAAACCAGCAACACAAGAAACACCAGGAGTTACTTTTTCACCTCGAGATAGAGGTATGATGGGCCCACCTTTAGCTGTTCAAGGATTTGATGTCATCTCTAGGACCACTGCCATGGTGAAATTAGCCCAAACGATTACACGAACAGCACCTGGTGTGGCAGTGACTGATGTTGCTCCCGATGGTTTTCATGCTGTTGTTGGCCCTACATCTACAACGAGTTCACGCGAGTTGATGTTCATTAATGATTCTCCGCTATCCGTGGGCGATAAACCTGGTCAAATTACATCAGATATTCACTCTGCTTTATTTATGGGTCAACAACATGATAGAGGTGTTATTATTACAATCGAACCACACAATGGGAGTACCAGCTATGAATTCGTCCAGTCAAATGGAAATGGCGAACATCTCGGAAGTAATGGGATAGCATTTGATAATGACGCGCATGCTGAAGCGGTAGCCGCCGAAAAAATACAGGCAAGAGAACAAAAAAGACAAAAGAATCTGCGTCACCAAGCGAATGCGAATAGGATTACAGATGGAACCAGGTGGAAAAAATTGACACCTAAGCGTTCTGGAGGAGTATATAAAGGAAAAAAGTGATTGTGTCTAAACAGACACTATATCCTTAACCTTTAACTGCAACGTCTCTCTCCCATTCCAGGAATTCATATCCACAGTATAAGCTACATCGATCTTGTCTTGTTTTTTCAGTTTCTTGATCCACTCACCCATTCCGAACGCGACAGCTTCGATCGGTACATCGCCATCTGAGAGAAGGAGTTTTAGGTGTGTATTTTCTTTCCCCATAGTTCTCAAGTCATGAATAGTTACGTTTCTGGTCGCAAAAACTGGCTCAGGATTTCCCATACCAAAAGGTGCTAGTGCTTGCAGACTCTTATGAAGGGTTTTCTCTACCTTGGATAAAGGCAGTTCACAGTCGATACGAAGACTCCTTATCAATGTTTCATCAGTAATTACTGAGTCTGCTAGCTCTTCTAATTTTTCCTGGAATGACTCAATTTTTTTTGTCTCTATGGTAAATCCTGCTGCCATAGGATGACCTCCAACATTTACCAAATACTCAGATAAGCTTCTTAAAAACTCGATAATATTAAATCCATTTACCGAACGAACCGACCCTTTACTTACTTTTTCACCTCGTGAAATAACAATTGATGGACGATAGTATTCTTCTACCAATCTTCCAGCGACAAGACCTATGACGCCTTCTTGGTAGCTCTCGTGAGACACTACAAGCAGTTTTTTTAGCTCTCTTTTTGCTTTTACAGATAACGTTGCATGTTCTGCAGCATGTTGCATAACGAGTTGACGTTCCCTATTTACACTGCCCAGTTGTGATGCTAAAAAAGTCGCCCTCTTTCTATCTTTAGTACAGATTAAGCGAAGGGCATCCATAGCACTAGCCAGTCTTCCTGATGCATTAAGTCTCGGTGCAATAATATGCCCCACCTGATAGACACCTATTGTTTTCGGATCACAGGCTGCATCCAAGAAAAGAGCGAGCAATCCTTCTCGCTTTGTATGAGCAAGTCTTCTGAGTCCGAAGCTTACGAGCACACGATTTGCCCCTGTTAACGGCACCAAATCAGCAATGGTCGCTAATGCGACAAGTTCAAGATGCACATCGTCCTTATAAGAATAGGTTGTTTTTGCAATTTGCTCTTTGATCTGTTGTGATAACAACCATGCGACGCCGGCCCCACAGAGCTTTGTTGTGTGGAAGAATGAATAAGCGCTCGGAAGTTTCTCAGACGGTACATGATGATCGGTAATGATGACATCAATATCTAATGTCTTTGCAAAATCGACCGCGTCATTTGCGACGATCCCGTTATCGACGGTTATGATAAGTCTGGTATCGGGCAACTGCTCTTTTGCATTGGCAATACCTTTTAATGAAAGCCCATACCCTTCATCGACCCGATGAGGAATATACGGCATCACGTTCGCACCCAAATCATGGAGCGTCTCCCAAAGAATCGCTGTGCCAGTAATTCCGTCTACATCATAATCGCCGAAAACAACAATCTGTTCTTTCGTTTTCAGCGCTTTTTCTATTCGACCAAGTGTTTTCAGTAACTGCTTTTTATCAATTTCTACGGACTCTATCGTAACTGTTTCCAGTTTCGGCTCCAGAAACGCATCAAGTTCTTTTCTACTTATTCCTCTATTTTTCAAAAGAACGTCAAGTAGCTCCTGCGTCTTTAACTTTTCATTTTTAATTTTTACCTTGCTTTGTATATCCCACTTTTTCATAGCTTTCTTCTCCTGGCATCTCCTCTTTTCTTAGAAGAGAAAAGTATAACAATTTTTATTTGGTATACTATAGCAAAGATACTAAACAATTGACATGACGCAAAGCATACCGCAGGAAATACAAGACATAGCCAAACAATTCGAACAACACGACTATCAAATCTATCTTGTTGGTGGATGCGTTCGAGACCTTCTTCTCAAAAAACAATTAAAGGACTGGGACTTTACTACAAATGCAACTCCAGAACAGATTACTTCTCTCTTTCCAGACAGTTTCTACGATAATACCTTTGGTACTGTCGGTATCCCTCTTGAAGTCGGAGGAGAAAAGCATGTCATCGAGATAACAACATTTCGTACCGAAAAGGAATATAAAGATCATCGTCATCCAGAAAGTGTCGAATGGGGAAAAACAATTGAGGAAGATTTAAGTAGACGAGACTTTACCGTGAATGCAATGGCGCTTCGACTTTCTTCGCTAGCGCAAAATAAACAAGATATTATTGATCCGTACAATGGTCAGGAAGATTTGGAGAAAAAACTCATTCGTGCTGTTGGAGATCCGGCAAAACGATTTAAGGAAGATGCGCTGCGCCTTATGCGGGCAATTCGTCTTGCAACACAGCTTACCTTTTCCATAGAACCATCCACGTTACAAGAAATTATTCATGATGCATCCCTCCTCACCGAAATTGCAAAAGAACGAGTTCGTGATGAACTAATGAAAATACTCGCAAGTGATTTTCCTTATGACGGCATCATGCTTCTGAAAAATACTGAGCTTCTCAAGCATATTCTCCCAGAGTTACTTGAAGGAATCGGTGTATCACAAGAAAGACCGGGAAGACATCATAAAGAAGATGTCTTTACCCATAATGTTCTTTCTCTCAAATTCTGCTCTTCACCAGATCCGATCGTCCGCTTTGCGACACTCATTCATGATATCGGTAAACCCCGCGTTGCCTCCTCTGATGAAAGTGGTCTTGTTATTTTCCACAACCACGAAATCGTCGGAGCACGAATGGCATCTGAGATTGCAGACCGTCTTCGTTTTTCAAAAAAAGAAAAACAAAAAATCGTCACGCTTATCAGGTGGCATATGTTCACCGTGGATGAAAACATTACCGATTCCGCAGTTCGAAGATTTATCAGACGTGTAGGAGTAGAAACCGTTCAGGATATGATGGATCTTCGTATCGGTGATCGCCTTGGAGGAGGAACACAAACAGCTGAAAGCTGGAGATTGAAACTATTTAAGAAACGAGTTGAAGAACAACTCGCGCCAGCTCCTTTTTCTGTTAATGATCTTGCAATCGATGGAAACGATATTATGAAAGAACTCAGTATCAAACCCGGACCAAAAATCGGAGAGATATTGCAACAACTATTTACTGAAGTCGATGAAGATTTAACAAAAAATACGAAAGAGTATCTCCTAACGCGTTTACAAGAACTCAAATAAGATTACTATTTCTTCGTATATCCCGCTCTTATACTATCTACTATGCGAGAACCATCTCTAGCAGGAGCTATAAAGACCATTATAGTAGTAGTTGGTACTACTTCCATCCTATCTAACTCGGCGATGGGTTCCATCGTAAATCCGACGCTGTCTTCTACTTCTGCTGTTCGTAAACGATCTGGTAGAATCCCTTCATCAACTCTTTTATTTCTTATAAGACTGCTCGTAATGTACGACGACCGAACACGTAAGGCAATTTTTACCAAGGCTGCAGGTGTAATTTCTGTTGTGGCATGCAAACAAAGTTTCCGCTCAGGTGGCACCCCGTTTTCTAAACTCATGTGAGGATTATAGCAAGTCAAAAAAAAGTCTTCAAATAGGAACAAATTGGATATCTTGCTGACTCAAAAGAATGAAAGGAGTCGCTCCTTCGCCCACTGGTAGTCTGTCTCGTTTCCTGATTTTGCAAAATGATCAAACGCACCTATTCCTTGATGAAGCATATAACAAAGTATACGCTCATCAAAATGTGCAATATTCTTGTTAGTCGATCGATAATGCTCTAAAAATAACCTTTTATAAGGAATCTCTTCCGTCCAGAGAGCAAGCCAGGCAACATCATAGAGAAAATCGCCGTATTTTGAGAGGCCCCAATCGATCACACCAGTCACGTTTCTTTCCGTAGCTAACACATTACTGTATCCAAAATCGCCATGAACAAGATACCGCCCTTCCGGGCAAAGTGCTACTGTTTCTTTGAGTTTTCCATACAATCTCTCAACTACATCCTTTTCTAAAAATGTTGTTTTAAAAAGATTTGACCAGTTAAAGTACTCTTCATCATCAATTGAAAGAATAAAATCCTTCCAGCTAGTAAACTTTGCATTACCGTTCTTATCCCAATCACCAAAGTTATTCGTATTACTAATATCTACTGCATGAATTATGTCAAGAATCCTCATAAGCTCTGGCAAAAACTTTTCTGTTACTGATTTATCCATCGTATCCAAATTTTTCCCTTCAGCTTTTTTTGCTATTGCATAGAAATAGGTCGTATCAACCTTACCTATCGAAGTAACTTCTGGGATTGGTATTGCAGTCGATCGAAAATGATCAGATGCATATTTATCTTTTTCAAAATCTTTAAAGTCTTTGTGGATACGAATTACATATTCTTCTCCATTAATCGTGAACGAAAACGCTTGTGAAAATTCTCCCCCATGAATTGCCAAAAGATCCTCTGCTTCTTGGTGATAGAATTGCTTGAGAAACGAATGGACGATTCTTTCATCTACTTGAGTTTTCAATGTCATACTCAGCATTATAGCAAAGCCATTTACCTCGGGTTTTAAGTATGCTACACTCCTAACAATGACTCAGAAGGAACAATTACAACAGGATTTAAAAGCCTCGATGCTTGCGAGGGATGCAGAGAAGACCTCAACGCTGCGCATGCTCCTCTCGGCAATCGGCTACTACGAAACACAGAAAGGCGGTGCAGGATATGTCGCTAGTGACGAAGACGTCCTGGCTGTTATCCAAAGAGAAGCCAAGCAACATAAAGACTCTATCGAACAATTTACCACTGCTGGAAGAACTGATCTCGTCGATAAAGAAAAAAAAGAGTTGACGTTTCTTGAAACATATCTCCCAGAGCAGATGGCAGAGGAGGAAGTAAAAAAACTGGTCGATGAGGCAGTTTCACAAACAGGCGCCACATCACCACAAGATATAGGAAAGGTCATGGGAGCGCTTATGCCGAAAGTTAAAGGGAAAGCTGACGGAACACTAGTCAGTCGTTTGGTAAAAGAGTCTCTTACAAAATAAATCCGAGTGTTTGAAGTATTTGCCTAGCCGCCTGCAGCTCTTCATCCGTAACTGTCTTCCTCACAAGTAATGCATCAACATGTTTTAAGACCCTCGGTGTGTCGAGGTCATCATCCATAGCCGCACTAAACGCTTTCATTACTCTCGTATCTAGTTTTGCACTCTTTTTCCCTTTGAGCAATTTTTCAGCATGATTCATCTGCTTTTTTGCCAACTTCATCTCTGCCTCTTGGTATTCCCATGGCGTTCTGTAGTGATGACGAAGAAAAAGTAAACGAATACTATTTGCTGAGTATTTTTTCAGAAGATCTTTTGCCATGACGAGATTTCTTAATGACTTTGACATTTTCTCACCTTCATAGAGAAGCATTGCCGTATGCATCCAGTGACGAACATATGGATGCTTTCCGGTAAATGTTTCAGACTGAGCAATCTCGCTCTCATGATGTGGATACATAAGGTCGCGTCCCCCACCATGGATATCTATCTGATCACCCAAGTACTGTTTTACCATAGCGCTACACTCAATATGCCAACCTGGCCTCCCTTTCCCCCATGGAGTCTTCCATGACGGCTCTCCTGGAAGTGATCGTTGCCAGAGAAGAAAATCGAGAGGGTTTTTCTTTCGCGGATCATTTGGATCTCCTCCGCGCTCTTTCATAAGAAGAAGCATTTGTTTCTTGTCTAACTTGCTCAATTCCCCGTAGTCTTTAAACGTGCGGATATCGAAATAGATGTTTCCTTCACGTACGTAAGCATTCTCCTGCTTGAGGAGTTTCGTGATAATCTGAATAATCGTTGGTATGGAGTCAGTTGCACGGACGTAGTGTGTTGGGGGCAAAATATGAAGTAACCGCATATCTGTCAAAAATCGTTTCGTCCAGTAGTTTCCTAGTGCTTTCCAGGTCTTCCCTACTTCTTTTGCTTTTTTCAGAATGTCATCATCAATATCTGTTACGTTCTGTACATACGTTACTTTCACTCCCTGGAAGAGAAAATATCGAACGAGGACATCAAACATTGTGTAGGTAAAGGCATGGCCAAGATGTGTCGTGTCATAAGGAGTGATACCACAAACATAGAGAAGAACCTGTTTTTTTTTAAACGTCTGCACCGTCTCTTTCGAGCGTGTATATGAATTATAGACAACCATAGAAGTTATTTCCCCTGTGCTTTTCTCTTTCTCTCAAACTCATCCCAGCTCACGAGGAGAGGGGCGGCATTAAAAATACTGGAGTACGTTCCGCTGGCAATACCGAGAAGAAGGGCAATCACAAACCATCTGATTGTCTCTCCACCGAAAATAAGAAGCGTGAAGAGTACTAACATCGCGGTAAGTGATGTATTCAAAGATCTCCCCAATGTTTGGAGCATCGAATCATTCACTGTTTGGGCAAATGATGGATTCGTTCCACGGAGTAAGTTCTCACGGATTCTATCAAAGACAACAATGGTATCGTGTACCGAAAAACCCATTACCGTAAGAAGCGCAGTAATAAATAAACTGTCTACTTCTACGTGCAAAAAATGCCCAAGGAGTGAAAAGACACCAATTAAAACGAGCACATCATGCAGCAGTGCCACAATCGCTGCAACACCAAATTTCCAGCTACTCGTTGGTTTTGGAACTTTTCGAAATGACCAAGCAATATATAAAACGATAAGAATCGATGCCACAACTACGGCCTTGATCGCATTCAGCGTGGTTTCATTCCCGATTGTGGGTCCAATTGTCTCGAACTCTTCCTGTTTGAAAGATGGAATTTTCTTTTGTAAATCTGAAAGAAGCTTTGTATTTTCTTTTTCGGTAATCGGCGTCGTTCGTATAATTACCTGTTTCCCTGATGGCTGTAAGGTCGCAATCTGAATATTATCCGAGGCGAACGTCTGCTTTAAGAGAGTGGTGGTTTTTTCATCAACTTGCTTCGGGAATGCTAGCCGCATACGAGATCCTCCAGTAAAATCAATCGATGGCCGTAACCCATAGAGCAACAGGGAGATTAATCCTGGGATAATAATCAGAAACGATATCAAATAGTAGAGTCGTCTTTTACCAATTATATTCATACTTTATGATTTATAAAACATTCTCAGAAGCGTTCTTGTAACAGTGATCGCTGAAAACATCGAGACCAGAACACCAAGTGCTAATGTTACGGCAAATCCTCGAATCATACCAGTTCCAAAATAATAGAGAATCACACAAGTAATCAGGCTTGCAATATTCGAGTCACGAATAGATGACCAAGCACGAGAAAAACCGAGAGCTAGTGCCGTATCGCGACTTTTTCCTTTACGAAGCTCCTCACGCATTCTTTCAAAGATAAGAATATTTGCATCAACAGCTATACCGATGGAGAGAATAAATCCTGCAATACCAGCAAGTGTTAAGGTAATCGGAATGAGTCGAAAGAGTGACAGCGTCAGAAGTGTGTACACCACAAGAGCAATACTGGCTATAATGCCGAGCCTTCCATAGAGAATACTCATAAAAATAACGATGACGAGAAACCCGAGTATGCCAGCAAAGAGACTTTTGGATAATGAATCCTGCCCAAGACTCGCCCCAATCGCATGTTGCTCAAGAACAGACAGAGAGATTGGCAATGCTCCAGCATTTAACTGTACCGTCAGGGCTTTTGCTTGTTCTGTTGTGAAATTACCAGTAATCACGGCACTTCCGTTTAAGATAGGCTCATTGACACGAGGTGGTTCTATAACATAGTTATCAAGCGCGATAGCTAAGATCTTATCGACGTTTCTTTGTGTGATCTCAGCAAATTTTTTCGTACCTTCCGGGGTAAATGTCAGCTGTACTTGAGGTTGCCCTGTGTTTGCATTAAAACTGACCGTTGCCTGCTGAAGATCTTCTCCTGACAAGTTCGTTTTTTTGCCGTCTTGTCCGTACAGTTGTTCAATGCCTAGTGGTAACTGACCTTGAGGTGTCAGCTTTGCTGACCCACTTGCACCTTGTTCCCAGAAGGTCAGTTTTGCAGTCGTTCCGATAAGACTTACTGCTTCACTCACATTCGTAATTCCGGGAATTTCGACAATAATACGATAGTCATTATTTACTTTGGCTGTCTGGACAATCGGCTCTGAAACACCGAAGAAATTAACTCTTCGTTCGATAACTGATTTCGCAGAATCAAGCGCATCTTTTTGCTTATCTTGAGGAACACCCTGCATATCTGCCTTTAAAGTAATGCTTGTTCCACCCTCTAAATCAAGTCCTTTTTTGAAAGAAAGATCACGTTTCAACTTTAAGGGGCCTAAGTACGCATTTGGATTAATACCGTTAAACGTCTTATGGATTGATATCTTTTTATTAATCAGAGGAATAGTCGTATCAAAAGACACGGGGATTTTTGCAGGAATATTGATAATCGCTGCTATGAGCGTCAGGATGATAATACAGGCAAAAAGAAACCGAGGTTTTCCGCTCATGTGAGCATAGCCTCCTCATCCCCGATGAGCATGACGCGGGCTCCTGAAATTATCGATGCGATAAATGGATCATTCCGTTTCTTTCGGAATCGAAATTCATCTTCGGTCATAGCTGTATAATTAATCTCAGTATTGAGTCTTGCCTCCTCATTTCGTACTAAGACTGCAAGTTCAGGGAGAACAATCGTACCGACGACGATAAAATCGACATCATCTGTTTCATTCTTCTGCCGACGGACAAACTTCCCCGAAAACATCGCATACTTTATCTTCCCCAGTTTTGCCCGATTTTTTAAGACATCTGCTCCAAGCCCAATTGTTTTTGCTCCCAATGAAAGCAAATCGAAGTAAAAAGTATAATTTTTTGACAGCGAGTAGTAGACACGATTTGCTCGTTGTTCACGATTAAAGATGCCCTTTTTTTCTAAGAACTGCAGTTCTCTACGGACTGCATTAATCTCATCTCCTGTTTTCCGTACACATTCGCGCACATGATACATTTCATATGGCGTTGTTAAAAAAACATTGAGTAACTTGACACGAGATTTTGATGTAATAAGATCTGAAAACATAATAATCCTCCCTTGTTATTCGTCAAGTAGTAAGGTTAACGTATACATTACCCAACCCATTAACAAATGTTATTTTATCTGCGCTATACCATCCAAGGGCAGGATTTGAAACCAGATAAGTCCTCTATTAAAGGTAAGTTCAGAGCCATCAGCTGCAAGTATCTTTGTTCTAGACGCTCGTTTATCTTTTTTCCAGGTTCCTTTAATCTGCTTTCCATCCTGAAGGATGATCGCCTTACCTGTACCTTTATTCTTATACACGAGATGTAAGTTATTTTGATAGCCATCGTTCGCTCTATTTTCCTGCATGAACAAGACTACAACATTTTTCGCAGCTAGCTGTTTATTGGTATTACGATCCATATGTGTCTCTCCGCCAACTTTTCTCAGATAAGAGTTCGTCGCTTTATCGTACGCCCAGTCGACAGCGAAATCACCTTGTCCTTCCCAGAACTCTATATGAGCAGTTTGAGCAGCTGGCCGCTCTGTCTCTTTGGCATCTTCCTTAAAGGAATAGGGAGTAAAGTTTTCATCCCAACTGTTTCCGTCTTTGTCTTTATCCGTTATATCACGTTTTTTTGCCGCATAATTCCAGAGATTACTTGTATTGGAATACATCGTGTGTTCGGTTGCGACATCACGATTGTTACGATTTTTAATTTGTTTATAGATAGGAAATGGTACGCCGAATTGATCCAAATCATTATACGCTTTCCATCCATATTGTTCGATCTGTCCTATCGCATCTGCTGGACCATCCGTATTTGCACCACCCACATGGCCATAGAGTGGGAATTCCCCATACTCAGAAATAAAATCAACAAAGTATGTTCTGGCTGAACGAACAGGCCCGATTATACCAGCATCTTGACAGTAAAATATAGTTAAGAATCGTGTTATACCGCCTTCTGCTACTGCTTCATAGACAGTATCTGCAAAGGACAATCCAGATTGAGGCCTGGCATCAGTCGTGTTCTCAATCATCACACCAAGGGGACGATGCTTCTCCCACCAAGCCCGTTGTTGTTTTGAGTACATTGCGCCATTCGTAGGACATTCTTCGGTTTTTTTCTGATTCTGATCAAAAACGAGCGCTTCATAATCGTTCTGTGAAGTGCTTTTTTCATCAACTGGTGTTACTGAGGAAAAATCATCTGCTTGCTTTCCGGCAAAGAGAGAGTAGGAGATGCCAGTAGTTGCAAGATAGGTAATAATGACTAAGAGAACGGTAAGTAATTTTTTGTTCATACTGTTTTTGCTAATTTGAGCGCTTTCTGTTCTTCTTCTGATAGGTCGTACTCAAAACCTTTTCCATCTACCACTCGTTTTGCGTACCATCGTGTTCCCGCTCGAGAGTACAATCCTGAAATAACAACGCCCGTATCATTCGCATCAACTAATGCGAGAATAAAACTTTGATCTCCTCCTGTATCTTTAAACGGATTAAATCGAAGAAGCCCTACTTTTTGAATATGTAGTGAGCCTTCTTTTTCTATTTTATCACATCGCT
>Ga0209726_10005135_pt1 | contig 16123 bp, 10 predicted proteins | sample Subgrocontami54m_FD_187453 | JGI IMG/M metagenome (GOLD analysis project Ga0209726, IMG submission 187453) | Subsurface groundwater microbial communities from S. Glens Falls, New York, USA - GMW46 contaminated, 5.4 m (SPAdes) (version 3) | ecosystem: Environmental > Aquatic > Deep subsurface >... | reverse complement strand
TAGTATTATATAAGGATATCTATTAGATATTTATACTGGATAGGCTTTTCTTGGATTCTTACTATGTTTTTATAGTATTATATAAGGATATCTATTAGATATTTATACTGGATAAGCTTTTCTTGGTTAAGCAGTGAACTTTTAATTCAAAGACAGAGAGTTCAAATCTCGAGGTAATCTATTAGATCTACTTTATAACTTATATTGGATGTTGTTATATTCCCATAATGTCATAGGGTTGTATTAGGATATACTGGAATATCGATGTATTATTTATACTGGATAAGCTTTTCTTGGTTAAGCAGTGAACTTTTAATTCAAAGACAGAGAGTTCAAATCTCTCATCCGGTGATTGATATTTTACTAAAGGTAAGTCATAGTGTGAGGTATTGTTATTTGTTTAATAATTGAGGGATAGTCTACTAAAGATAGGTGAGACTGGAGTGATATTTAGATATATACTAGATTTTATTAAGGATATTTTCGGTGAAATTTAGATATATACTAGATATTATTAAGGATATTCTACTAGTAACTGGGGATTTGTATATATACTAGATATTATTAGGGATATTCTGAGATATATACTAGATATTGTTAAGGATATTCTAAGTAACTGGGTGAGGTTTGTATATATACTAGATTTTATTGAGGATAATTTAGATATATACTAGATTTTATTAAGGATAATTTAGATATATACTAGATTTTATTGGGGAAATTTTAGATATATACTGGATTTTTTTAAGGATATTCTATTAATGGTAAGTAACTGAACGAGATGTAGATATACGCTAATATAATTTACTAGATATTATTAAGGATATTTTACTAATGGTAAGTAACTGGGTGAGTTTATATAGTTCTCTTGATATATACTAGATTTTATTAAGGATAATTTAGATATGCACTGGATTTTATTAAGGATAATTTAGATATATACTAGATTTTATTAAGGATATTCTACTAATGGTAAGTAATAGGGTGAAATTTAGATATATACTAGATATTTTTAAGGATATTTTTGGTGAAATTTATATATATATATTAGATATTATTAAGGATATTCTAGGTGAGATTAAGATCTTTACTAGATATTATTAAGGATATTATACTTATTAAGGATACTCTAAGTAACTGGGTGAGGTTTGTATATATACTTGACTTTATTAAGGATAATTTAGATATGTACTAGATTTTATTAAGGATGGTTTAGGTATATACTTAATTTTATTAAGGATAATTTAGATATGCACTAGATTTTATTAAGAATAGTTTAGGTATATACTAGATATTATTAAGGATATTCTACTAATGGTAAGTAACAGGAAGCTGTTCCTCGAGTTTATATAGTTCTCTTGATATATACTTAACTTTATTAAGGATAATTTAGATATGTACTAGATTTTATTAAGGATAGTTTAGGTATATATATTGAATATTATTAAGGATATTCTACTAATGGTAAGTAACAGCGCGAGATTAAGATATATATCAGATTTAATTAAGGATAATTTAGATATATACTAGATTTTTTTAAGGTTAATTTAGGTATATACTTAATATTATTAAGGATATTCTACTAATGGTAAGTAACAGGGCTCATGATCCTGGGATGTAGGTTCAAATCCTTCAGATCCAAATAACTTTAGAATAGGTTTTAATATTAAACTATTTTGATAAACTATATTGATAGATTAACTGATATTTTACTTATTATTACTGGGATTGTTGTTATAATGAGTAAGAAAATGATAACAGGAATGTTAGGATTAATAATAGGATTTATGTCGATTGTAGTTAAAATGATTATTAAAGGTAAATGATTAATTGGTATTATTATGATGATGTTGTATGTTGGAGCTATTGCTGTTATTATCTTATATGTTATTATGATGATGAGAATTAAAGAACAGGATAGAAGAATGGAAAGAGGAGAAATCATTCTTATGTGATTTATTATTTTATTTACTTTGATTAATGAGATTCAATGACATACTATTAAGGATAGTGATATCTTTTTATTTAATAAATGAGTTGATATTATACATTCTGAAGATAATATTAAAGAATATATTATTATGTATAGGGAATATGGTATTGAGATTATTATTATGAGTATTATCTTAATCTCTGGTTTAATTGGTGGTATAGTTATTACTAGTAAAAAAGAATTTAGAAATAAAGAAGAGATTTATCACCAAGTTGATATAAAAATTGAGAGAATATCTTTAGTTAGAAAGATTTAGTCTCTTTTTCTACTAAGAGATTGGGGGCTATCTTATAAGATTACTTGAAATTTTGATTTATTACAGATTTTTGATAGTCTTTATATTTAATTTATCAGATTTACTCTAATTTTTCATTTATTACAGATTTTTGGCAGTCTTGTTATACTTTGTCTAATTAATGTTTCATTTTTTCATTTATTACAGATTTTTGAAAGTTTTACTATACTTTGTTTAGGTTTTGTTTCATTTATTCATTTATTACAGATTTTTGGTAGCATTACTATATTTTGTTTAGGTTTTGTTTCATTTTTTCATTTATTACAGATTTTTGAAAGTTTTACTATACTTTGTTTGAGTTATGTTTCATTTTTTCATTTATTACAGATTTTTGAAAGTAGTACTATACTTTGCCTGATTAGTGTTTCAGTTTTTTATTTATTGTAGTATTTTAGGAACCCTTGGTTTACTTCGTTTGGGTTTTGTTTAATTTATTCATTTATTACAGATTTTTGATAGTATTATTCCCTTTTGCTTAGGTTATGTTTCATTTTTTCATTTATTACAGATTTTATGGAGACCTTTAGATAACCTATAGTTATATCCTTATACTTTGTCTAAGTTTTCCTTTAATTGTTCATTATTTCCATAATTTTTGGGAGACCTGTAGGGAACCCGTAGAAGTATCATTCAATTTTGTTTGGGTTTTGTTTAATTTATTCATTTTTTACAGATTTTTGAAAGTCTTTATATTTAATTTATCAGATTTACTTTAAATTTTCATTTATTACAGATTTTTGGCAGTCATATTATACTTTGCTTGGGTTGTGTTTTATTTTTTCATTTATTACAGATTTTTGGTAGTCATATTATGCTTTGCTTGAGTTGTGTTTTATTTATTCATTTTTTACAGATTTTTGATAGCCTTTATATTTAATTTATCAGATTTACTTTAAAATTTCATTTATTACAGAATTTAGATAGTCTTTTTATTTAATTTATTGGATTTACTTTTAATTTTTCATTTATTACAGATTTTTGGGGGAGACCTCCGGGGAACCCGTAGTAGTATTTACATTTAATTTATCGGATTTACTTTAAATTTTGATTTTTTGTTAAAATCACTTAATAATGATTACTATTTAGTAGTTTTCTTTTAGATATAGTCTTATTATTATTTATTATCTGTAGTATTTTGATAGTCTTTTATATTAAAAGTATTAGATTTACTTTAAATAAATGATTTTTTATGAAAATAACTGAATGATGGTTATTAAAAAATAGTTTTATTTTAGATAGTGCCTTAGAAGAGGAAAAAATGAAAATATCAAAGCAAATAAGAACCACCACTACCAAAATAAGTATTCAATGTAGTATAATAATATAAAATTAGTTTATTTACTAATAGAGTGATTTTTATAACATTGATTTTTTTACAAATAACTTTTATTGATTGTTTTAGGTTATTTGAGACTCGGATTCTTCTTTTTTGGATCTTTTTTTAATATCTTTAGTATTTATGAGGATGATTCAATGTATTTGAGGGTTTTTCCCTAAGATCCATTTTAATTAATTAATATCATTAGTATTTCTAGGGATAATCCTATGTATTATAAGATAATTTTCTAGGAAAAAATAAAATAAAGAATAAAATTCTAATTACTGAGGATGATTCAATGTATTTGAGGATAATTAACCAAAAATAAATCTTTATTAAAGAATATCTAAAAAAATGAGGAAGGATTCAAGTAATTGAAGAGAATATATCAAGAAAAAACTAAATTAATGAAATTACAGGCACAACTTCAAAATGAAAGAATTTACTTAGAGTTAAGTAAGGAAACTAGAATACTGAGAGTTTCTATTAAGAAAATCATTAAGAAGAAAAAAGAAATTATCTTTAATTTTAAACTTGTTTTAACACAAAGATGTTGTATTACTGGTAGAACTAGAGGTTTAGTTAAATTCTTTACTCTTACTATTAGTAGAATGATTATTAATAGATTAGATACTGGTTCTGATATTGAACAATCTATACCTTTTATTGGTACATCTATTAATAAGAAAATAAGAAGGGGAAAATGATAGATTGAATAAAGATTCTATTATTGAATAGATTGAATAAAGATTCTGTTATTGAATAATCTATATCTTTTATAGATACTAGAAGGAGTGAACCCGTAGTAAATGATAGATTGAATATAGATTCTATTATTGATTTATATTAATAAGTAAATTAGAAGGGGGGAGACTACAGGGAACCCGTAGTAAATGATAGATTGAATATAGATTCTACTTTACTCTTACTATTAGTAGAATGATTATTAATAGATTTGATATTGGTTCTGATATTGAATAATCTATACCTTTTATTGATACTTATATTAATAAGAAAATTTGAACCTATCCTTCTGTCAGGAGAGATGTAATCTACATTTCCTAAATAGACTAAAGAACCTGACTCATCATAAGTCATAGTAGCTAAAATTGATGAAGAAAATCAACGACGGATAGTAAATGATAGATATTGGTACTTTAATTTCTTTATTGATTTCAGTAGAATTTGTATTTAATATATTTATTACTTTATATTGTTTGATATTTTCTCTAATATTATACATAATTTTCCCATTTGTATAAATATTTGAGAAAAATATATACTATCTTACGATGTAGTATACCTGATTACTAGTGAAAAAAAACTAATAATTCTATTATGAGAAGATCATAGTTAGATTAAAATTTTGTAGGAGAAATCTTTAAGATTTATCTTAGTTAGATTGAAATGTTTAATTTGGTAGCAAAGATCTTTAAGATTTTTCTTGAAATGTTTTATGATTGAAATGTTTTATTTGGTAGTAGAGATTGTAGTCTATCTGTAGTATTATTACTTTAAATTTATTCTAATTCTAAAATTGATATTAAGATATACTTATAGAAGGTTTAGATTTACTTGATTTCACCTTAAATTTATAGAAAAAAGACTAATTCTAAAATTGATATTAAGATATACTTATAGAAGGTTTAGATTTACTTGATTTCACCTTAAATTTATAGAAAAAAGACTAATTCTAAAAAAGATATTAAGATATACCTACAGAAGGTTTAGATTTCACCTTAAATTTCTCGGTTGTTTAAGAATAATATTCTTAGATTTATATACCTTTATTTAAGACTTTATGTCTATGTCTATTATTATTATTACTTTACTTTTAATTACTTGTATTATTACTAGTTTATTTGGTTATAAATTAGGTAATAAAGGTGTTCTTATAATAACTATTATTGGATTGTTTATTACTTTGATAACTATGTTTATCACTTCCTATGATGTTATTATTAATAATTCTTTTATTAAATATAATGTTGGTATGTGAATGCATAATGGTTATATTAATACCTTATGAGAGTGAAGATTTGATATTTATACTAGTATTATGTTAATTTTAGTTATTACTATGACTATTTTAGTTCAATTTTATTCTATTGAATATATGGCTAATGATCTTCATTTAAATAGATTCTTATCTATTATTACTTTATTCTGTTGATTTATGATACAGATTATTACTGGTAATAATATTATCTTATTGTTAATTGGATGAGAAGGTGTTGGTGTTTGTTCTTACTTATTAATCAATCATTGATGATCTAGAATTGAAGCTAATAAAGCTGCTATTAAAGCTATTATTATGAATAGAATTGGTGATATATTTATTATTGTTATTATTAGTGAGATAATGATCAATTTAAAGACTACTGACTTTGAATTAATTTCTATTTTAGGTTATTTAGTTATTAATGACTCTTATAAGTTAATTGGTATTTGTATTATCTTAGGTATTTCTGCCAAATCTGCTCAAATTGGTTTACATACTTGATTACTTGGCTCTATGGAAGGTCTTACCCTTGTTTCTGCCTTAATTCATGCCGCAACTATGGTTACTGCTGGTGTATTTATCTTATATAGATTAGTTGGTATTATGAATCTTGAAATATTCATTTATATTACTATTATTGGTAGTATTACTGCTATTTATTCTGGTATCATTGGTTGAGTTCAATTTGATATTAAGAAAATTATTGCTTATTCTACTTGTAGTCAATTAGGTTATATGGTTATGATCTTTGGTATGGGTTCTATTAATGTTTCTTTATATCATTTAATTAATCATGGTTGATTTAAAGCCTTATTATTCTTAAGTGCTGGTTCTATTATTCATGCTGTTAATGATGAACAAGATATTAGAAAATATGGTGCTTTAATTAGACATTTACCTATAACTTACTTTACTTATTTAGTAGGTACTTTAGGTTTAATTGGATGACTTTTCTTATCTGGATTCTATTCTAAAGAAAAGATTATTGAATATGGTATTATTACTGGTAAAGAGTCTATTATTACTGGGAAATATGGGTTTTTCATTGCCATTATTGCTGCCTGTATTACAACCATCTATTCTATTAGAAGTTTATATATAATTTTCATTAATAGAACTAATTCATTAAGAACTTCTTTAAGTTTTGCTAAAGAGAATGGTAAATTAATTACTGGTACTTTAATTACTTTAAGTATTATTACTATTATTAATGGATATTTAACTGAATTTGTTTATATTTCCCTTATATTTTGATTTAATACTAATGTTATCTCTATTGGTGAGATTATTGAAGAGTTACTTACTATATATGGTATGATATTAATGATTCTAATTATGATGATATTAATAAGTTGAATTGGTATATATCTAAAGAGTAATATTTTAATTAAGTTTTGAAATAAAGGGTGAAATTTAGATTACATTTATATATCTTTATTAGTAAATCCTATCTTATATTTTTCACATTATATTTTATATAAAGAAATTGATAGAGGTTACTTAGAACAATTAGGTAGATTAGGTGTAACAGAAATAATAACTATAACAAATAAGGAGATTAATAAACAAAAAACTAATACAATTATCACATGAATTAATATTATTATTGGAGGAGTAATATTAATGATTTATATGTTTTAATATGCTAATTTATTTAGAGATTCATTACTATAGTAAGATAATTAAGTTTATTACTGGGAGACTTACAGTGAGCCCGTAGATTGTACCAAGATATTTAACTAAATTTTGATTACATTAAGATTAATTCTAATAAATTACTAAGGGTGGTTGCTAAAATCCTGGATTCTGAACATAAATTAGTATTACTTTATGATTAATCCTAATAAATTGCTAAGGATGGTTACTAAAAACCCTAGTTTCTAAACTAAAAAAATATTACTATACGATTAATCATAGGATGGTTAGATTTTATACTAAATTAGTATTACTTTACGATTAATTAAAGGATGGTTACTAAAATTTCGAGATTTTATACTAAATTATGAGATGATATATTTTAATATGTTAATATCTTTTAGATTTTCGCTATCTTTTGGTTTATTTCTATATGAAAGATTACTAATTAACCAGGATGATTCATAAATTCCTAGATTTTTACTAAATAATGTACTGAAAACTTAGATTTTTACTAATTAATGTGGATGGTTCCTAAATAACGAGGATGATTCAGTAATTCCTACTAAATAACGAGGATGATTCAGTAATTCCTACTAAATAATGTACTGAAAACTTAGTTATTTTACTAACTAATGTGGATGGTTTATAAATAACGAGGATAGTTACTATATTTTGTGGATGATTTATAAATAATGAGGATAGTTACTATATTTTGTTACTAATTTATGAGGAGAGCTACTCTATATTTAGATTTTTTACTAAAAATGAGGATAGTTGCTGAATATCTCCCCACATATTAAATAGATTTTACTATGATAATTTTAACGTTGATTACTCTCTCTAGATATTGACTAGATTTTACTTGATTAGTTATTAAGATCTTTATACCTTTTTTATATTTTTGGGATTGTTTATAATATTCAGCTGATTGTTCCTTTCAATGTTACCTAATTTGTTAGTATTTAGATAAATTTATGTATTGTTTATAGTATTCAGCTGATTGTTCTTATCAATGTTACCTGATTTGATAGTGTATAGTTAAATCTAGGGGTTACTTATAACATTCTATTAGATGTTTATTAATGAATTTATCAATGTTACTTGATTAATTGCTATTGTAGCATACATGAGTATTTTTAATAGTAAATTTAATTATAATAGTTATGTTACTATAGTTGGTTTAAGTTGTATCTATATATTACTTGAGATTTTATGTAATGATACTATTATTTATATTTTAAGTATTATTATGATTAAAGAAATTGTTGAAAGAATGGTTATTTCTAGAGATATTTCCTTAGGTATTTTAATTACTATTATAGGATCTATTATCATTATACATAGTAATGAATATGTTACTACTTATATTGGTATAGAAATGCAAACTTTACTTTATTATTGAATAATATCCGGTACTAAATCCACATCTAGTTTAGAAAGTGGTATAAAGTATTATTCACAAACTGCTATATCTACTTCAATGATTATCATGGGTATTATCTTTAACTATAAATTTAATGGTAATAATAACATTAATAATATCAATAATGATATATCTATTAAGTTGATTGAAATTGGTATTATTTGAAAGATTGGTTTAGTGCTTATGCATTATTGAATTAATGAGGTTTATCAAGGTACTAATAGTTATTCTATTATTGGTTTAAGTACTTATATTAAATATAGTTTAATTATTATAGGTATCACTATTATCTCTATTTCTAATAATAAAATTATCTTAATTGCTTCTTTATTATCTATCTTAGTTGGTGGTATTATTGGTATCATTGATAATAATATTAAAAGATTACAAGGTTCTAGTACTATTATGAATATGGGTTGAATTATGATTAGTATTGGTAACGTTAAAAATTATAATTCTATTAAAGAATATATGATTATTTATATGATTAGTGCTATTATTATTATAGAAGAATTAACTACTAGAAAATGATTAATAGAATTTAAAGGATCTAGAATGGAATTACAATGAAGTATCCTTATGTTAATATCTATGATGGGTATTCTTCCTTTCATTATGTTCTATATGAAGATTAATATCTTGAAATTGATTATTGATTCTAATAATATAATTTTAGCTTGATTAATTATAACTATTTCTATTGTTGGTATCTATATGTATTATAGAATTTTAATTACTATTTGATTAAAGAAGATCAATTTAAAGAAACATCAAAGAGTTAATCAAGGTGTTATTAGAGAAATTGTAACATTGATAATAATAACATTAGGTATCATACTAGAGATTGTAATTTACTAGTAATTATCGATAACTATAGTGATTGAGATGGAGATTTCTAGAGTGTTTTGAGAAATAGCTTAAATATCTCCTGGGATATGACAATAACTTAAGATTCTTATCTTTGTTGAGATAGAGATTAATTGAATGTTATGAGAAATTGCTTGATATTCTCCTGGGGGTATGACAAAAACTTAATATTCTTATCTTTGTTGAGATAGATCTAATTTTAATGTACTTTCATGTGTTACTGAGATATATCTTATATTTATGTGATGGATATTTTTGTGGTGAATATTCATATGTACTTTCACATCTTATTGAGATATATCTTATATTTATGTGATGGATATTTTTGTGGTGAATATTCATATGTACTTTCATATGTTTCTTTCTTTATATGTTACACATTTTTGTTATGTTGTTTCATGATGGTGATTTTTTCTTATAATTACCTTATCTTTATTTAGAGTCTCTTTATAGTTATAGTATTTCTTGTTATTATTACTGATAATATCCATATATTCACTATATTTTATCCCTTAAATTCCATTTAGTGAAATAAATCACTTAATGATGGAGTGATGATATTGTTTTTTACTTCAAATTTAACTATATTAGTTTTCTAACTGAGATAAAGATTATATATAGATGTGAGTATGATTTAGTAAAATTCTTATAATTATCTTTAGATAGATATCGATTATAATATAATGTAAATATTTCTTATAGAGTTACTAGGAATTTTACTGATTTTAGTCCCCCCTTCTTATCTATCATTAGTTGAGATAAAGATTATATATAGATGTAGATCTGTTTTACCTTGCTTTTTTCACTCCTAATTTCTAACTGAGATAAAGATTATATATAGATGTGAGTATTCAACACCTTAAAAAGACTATTCCAGTTGGAACTTGAATTAGTATAACTTTTATTGATTTAGTTGGGGACCTCCCTTACCGATCATATATATTTGTTTATATTTATTATTGGATTTTTATAAATTATACTAATTTTGAGGTAGAAGAGTTAAAGTATCTTTATATTTCACCATTACATTTTTAATAGAGTTATTAAATCTATAGGTAGTTTATAGCTATATGTTTATTTTTGTAGTTATATGTTATATGTCTCTTATATGTTGGTCTAAATCTGTAGTGTTTTTACCTAAAAATTTACCATTTAATTAAAATTAATTAATGATAGAAATCCAATCAATAAAATTTGAGGGTATACTTTTGGAGTAATTCTACTTTATCTTGGTTTATCCTCCATAATTTCCCAATTGAAATAAAGATCTTATATAGATGTAGATATATTTTATCTTACTTTTTACACTCCAACTGAGATAAAGATTATATATAGATGTGAGTATGATTTAGTTTTTTTATAAGAATTACCTTTAGATTGATACCAATATTGTATATATGTTTATATCTTATTCTTGTATTCTTTATATTTATCTTTATTTTGAGGTATTTTTGAGATAATTTGAGATTATTTGAGATTATTTGAGATAATTTGATATGAATCTCCTTTATATCATTTAATAATCCATATATTATCCAATAAAGATAAAGATCTTATATAGATGTAGATACATTTAGTCTTGCTTTTAAACACCTATGTAACTGAGATAAAGATTATATATAGATGTGAGTATTCAACACCCTAAAAAGACTATTCCAGTTGTAACTTGAATTAGTAAAACTTTTATTGATTTAGTTGTTCTTAGAAATATTAACTATATGTGAAATTGAGGTTCTATTATCTTCTTAGTTTTAATTATTCAAATTATTACTGGTATTTTATTAGCTACTCATTATGTTCTTTCCTCTATTATGGCCTTTTCTTCTGTTGAATCTATTATGAGAGAAGTTACTAATGGTTGAATTATTAGATATACTCATTCTAATGGTGCTTCTTTATTCTTTATTGGTATTTATATGCATATTAGTAGAGGTATTTATTATGGTTCTTATGTTAAACCTAGAGAGAAAGCTTGAATTGTTGGTGTTATATTAATTTTCTTATTAATGGCTACTGCTTTTATTGGATATGTTTTACTTTGAGGACAAATGTCTTATTGAGGTGCTACTGTTATTACTAATATGATATCTTCTGTTCCTTATATTGGTATTGATATTGTTAATTGATTATGAGGTGGTTATTCTGTTGATAATGCTACTTTAAATAGATTCTTTGCTTTCCATTTTGTTTTACTTTTCATTTTATTAGCTGTATCTATTATTCATATTGAATTTATTCATGTTCATGGTGCTAATAATCTTATTGGGGTTAAAGTTAATATTGATACTATTTATTTCCAACCTTATTTAGCTATTAAAGATGTTTATGGTTATATGATTATTGTTATTATTTTCATTATTTTAATTGGTTATTATCTTAATTTATTAGGTCATTCTGATAATTATATTGAAGCTAATCTTTTAGTTACTCTTCTTCATATTGTTCTTGAATGATATTTCTTATTTGCTTATGGTATCTTAAGATCTATTCTATCTAAATTAGGAGGTGTTATTGCTTTAGTTGGTAGTGTTGTTATTATTGCTATTTTACCTTATATTCATAGAAGTTATATTAAAAGTAATAAGTATAGATTAGGTGGAGAGATCATTTATTGAAATATTATTATTACTTTCTGTATTTTAACTTGAATTGGAGGTAAATCTGTTGAAGATCCTTATATTATTATAGGACAAATTAGTACTATTTATTACTATTTTATATTTATTATTAATATTTTAGTAAGTAAATTTGATGATATCTTAATGTTTAAAGTGAAATAATTCTTAATCATTACTCTTTGTTACAAGTCTTAGATAAATATAAGATTTTTTCTTATAAATATAGGGATGAGAGATATAGTGTAAAATCCCCTTACTGAGATAAGATCAGGATATAGTCGAGTCTATAGTTAAATAGTAAATTATATCCCCCTTTTGTAGTAATCTATTAATGATAGTAGATAATTGAATCAATTTGGTCTAAAATGTTACTAAATGTATTTTAACTTGAATTGGTGATAAATTTGTTGAAGATCCTTATATAATTATAGGACAAATATGTACTATTTATTACTATTTCATATTTATTATTAATATATTAGTAAGTAAATTTGATGATATCTTAATGTTTAAGGTGAAATAATTATATATTCTAATATTATCTTATAGATTTGTAGATTTAATAAGATTTAACTTGTAGATAGTATAAAGATGTAATCTATTTGAAATATTCCTTTATTGTAGTGTGATGTGGAATAGGGAGTATAACCCACTGTATAATAGGAGATTTTATCACTCATAGAAATTTATTGAGGATCATTAAAATAATAACTAAAATAGTCCTACGAGTTCCAGTAGATCTGTATTTAAACTTGAATTGGTGATAAATCTATTGAAGATCCTTATATAATTCTGGGACAAATAAGTATTAATTATTACTATTTCATATTTATTATTAATATATTAGTAAGTAAATTTGATGATATCTTAATGTTTAAAGTGAAATAATTCAATGTTATTACCTTTTATTACAGATTTGTATAAATTATATGATTTTACCTGGAGATAGTAAAGATAAAAATCTATTAGATAATATTTGCTGTTAAAGTAAGATAAGGGCTAGATGATATAATTCGTTGTGAAATAGGTGAATCTATTGCTCATAGTAATCTGTTGAAGATCCTTAAAAGAATAGTTATTGTAGCCCACCCTAATATTACTAGTTGTATTTTAACTTGAATTGGTGATAAATTTGTTGAAGATCCTTATATAATTCTAGACCAAATAAGTACTATTTATTACTATTTTCTATTTATTATTAATATTTTAGTAAGTAAATTAGATGATATCTTAATGTTTAAAGTGAAATAATTTAATATTCTAATATTATCTTATAGATTTGTAGATTTAATATGATTTTACTTGTAGATAGTATAAAGATGTAATCTATTTGAAATATTCCTTTATTGTAGTGTGAAGTGGAATAGAGAGTATAAGGAGATTCTATCACCCATAGTAGTATTTTATATCTAATTAAAGTAACTTATTTAAGATTATCACTTTAACTAACTATGAAAGATTACTGATTTAGAAGATTTTCAATAAATTGTTCACTTTAACTAAAATTACTAGGAAATTACTTTAAAGGATATTGATTAGACTCTACATTAGATAATAATTTTTTTCTTATTTATTACTTTCGTAGTTTTTTATTTAAATTTATAGTATCTTGTTTAAGATTATCTATAAAAAAGACTTTAAATTAATAATGTCAGTAAAATTACTATAAAAGGGTATAAATTGTACTCTATATTAGAAAAGAATTTTAATAAAGATTAATACTTCCGTAGTATTACCTAACAAAATAAAGTATCTAATATAAGATTGTTAAAAACTTTGCATTAACTTCCCCAAATTCATGGATATAGGAACATATTTAGACTCAACACTATTAAATGTATTTATTATCTAAAATGATAAAACATCATAATGTATATCAGTTACTGTCTAATACTGTAAATAGATTAGATAAATCTACATTAATTAAAAATGTGAAATCTACATTAAATAAATATGTGAATAAATGTGACTCTGTAGAGAAATTAGGTAAATTAATGTTAAATGGAAATGTGAGTGAGGTGAATAAATGTGATTCTATAGATAAATTAGAGAAATCTACATTAATTCTATATGTAAGTGAGGTGAATAAGTGTAATTCTGTAGATAAATTAGAGAAATCTACATTAAATACAAATGTGAGGGATAATTCTAAATGTGAATCTTTAGATAATTTAGAGAAATCTACATTAAATCCAAATGTGAGGGAGAATTCTAAATGTGATTCTATTTCTTACTATAAATCCGCCCTAGTAAATTTAGATCTTATTACTTTAAGTAAATTAGTTTCTATTTTACTTTTATTATCTACTAATGTACTTTCTTCTTCATCTGATTCTTTAGATTTGGATTCACTTAGTAATGTGGTGAATTCTTCTTTTATTTCTAATTTACTTATTATGGATTCATCAATGAATTTTACTTTACTTATTAATGTTATAGAATCTTCTATGATTTCTACACTAGTTATTATGAATTTTCTTATGAATTCTACTTTATTTAGTAGTGTTGAGGATTATTCTAAGACTTCAGAATTACTTATTATGGAATCATCAGTGAATTTGATATTACTACAAAATGTCGTAGAATCTTCTCTTCAGAATACTTGACATATACTAAAATTCCCTTTGCATCTTAAAAGACTAAAATATTCTAAGAAAATGGAAAAGAAATTAGGATACAGAAGAGATGTATTCAATAATTTAATTACTGATCTTAATAGACTTATTTGAACGTTAGAGGATTTGGAACTTAGTAGTATTGATCTTACTCAAATATCTATAAAATTAATAACTCTTGAGACTATTGAAGGTGATAGGATAATTTGCTTGAATACTAAACAGGAATATAATATTAGTGGTATAAAAATATATAAAAATGAGATTTCTAAAAGATTATATTTATTGGACTCTTGAATTATTGATTTCCTTTCTAAATATCTACTTTTAGTTCCTAAATTTATCACTATTAACTGTGAGGATCTTAGAAATGTTAATTTAAATGATTTAATTGGCCAATTGATTAAGGATTTAGCTTCTTTAGATTTTAAATTATTAGATTTTTATAAATTATTATCTCAATTTACTTTTAATACTAAATCTTTTATTAGTCATGTTCTTGATTTTTCATCTAAGATTATTCTTAGTTCTATTACTGTGAGTTTACTTGGTAGTGATACTCTTAATATTTCTACGGTTATTCTTAGTTCTAAAATTGTGGAGTTATTTGGTAGTGGTTCTCTAAATATAACTACGATTAGTCTTAGTAGTGATACGATTAATCTTAGTTCTAATTGAAATGAGAGTATTAGTGATGTTCTTAGTATTTCTCCGATTATTCTTATTGAGAGTATTTGTGATGTTCTTAGTATTTCCACGATTATTCTTATTGAGAGTATTTGTGATGTTCTTAGTATTTACACGATTTTTCTTAGTTCTAATTGAAATGAGAATATTAGTGATGTTCTTAGTATTTCACCTGATATTATTTATACTTATATTAACTTAAATGAGAAATGTGTTAAAAATATAAGAAATATGCATGTATTTAGTAGTACTTACTCTTATCATTTTGATTCTTTAAAAGAATTGGATGAAATATTAGCTTTAGATACTAAATTATTAGATAATCATTATACTATTAAATTACAAATAATAAAGATATTTGATAGGATTGATAGATTAAAACAGTTATTAACCTTATGAGAGACTCATTTTAGACAATAAATATAAATAATTAAGATATTTGATAGGATTGGTAGATTAATACTGTTATTATGATATTAAGGTATATTTTTCTAAACTTTGTTTGAATGTTATCTAGGAGAAGATAAATATAGTGAACCCGTAGTTTACTCCTCTTTGCAGGGAAATAAGATGTGACCCTAGGTCACCCGTAGTATTCTTGAAAGATACTCTTGAAAGGTATCCTATCACCCGTAGTATTTATTATACATTTTGCTTGTATAGATCG
>Ga0209726_10005121_pt1 | contig 16159 bp, 14 predicted proteins | sample Subgrocontami54m_FD_187453 | JGI IMG/M metagenome (GOLD analysis project Ga0209726, IMG submission 187453) | Subsurface groundwater microbial communities from S. Glens Falls, New York, USA - GMW46 contaminated, 5.4 m (SPAdes) (version 3) | ecosystem: Environmental > Aquatic > Deep subsurface >... | reverse complement strand
AGCGATAAGCTGCTCCAGTTCTTGGAAAATCTCTGAGCCCGATTATGCCGACATCATATCCACAAAAAGCCTGAATTTGGCTGCGGACGAATGCTCAGCTCCGCATTAACGAGAGGTCCGCATAAGGGGCCGAGCAAGGATTACTGCGCGAAGAATGAGGAGGTCCGGCGTGCTGTGATCAACGCCTGACCCATCTGACGCCTACTCCCGACGTGGGGTGACTCATGAATTGCATCGAAGCTCGACAACATTGGAATTTGTACTACGACTCGGAAGGCGACGCCGAGTTGCATTTTCAGATCAGCGAACACTTAGCCGTGTGCCCCGACTGCGCCCAATGGTTCACTCAGCAGAGCCGTCTCGAAGACACAATCAAGGACAAGCTCGGGACGCTGCCCGCCAACCGAGAGTTGTGGGACCGCGTATTGGTAAAGGCGGGGCTGCGTCAGCCGGCCCGAGTCCGGTCGTGGATGTGGTTTGCCGGCGTGGCGGCCAGCATTGCCGTGGTGGCGGCACTCGTGTTGTTCTGGCAAGGGCCTTCGGCCCATGCCGCCGACCTTTCCAAGTTGGCAGCGTCCTGGCATGAAAAAGTGTTGGCCGGTCAAGAGCCCGAATTTCGACCTGTGTCGGAAAGCCCCGATCTGGAAGTGGAAAAGTACCTGCGCAAGCACGTCACTTTTCCCGTTCGATGTCCGCCGCGCAAGGACGCTGGTTTTGCGGTCGATGGCGCGGGCATCTGCCAATTGGCTGGCGAACCGGCTGCTTATTTGACCGGACGCGTTGACGAAGCGCCTGTCTCGATCTTTGTATTGTCCGGCGCTAGCCTCGCCGCTTTCCCTCACCAACAACAAGCTCTGCGTCAAGAAAAAACACACCATTGCCGCGAGGGAGCCTACCAAATGGTGCTGGCGCTCATCGACCGCAACACCGTCCTGGTCATCGGCCAGACGGATGCCGATCGCCTCGACCGCGTGTTGCGCGCGTACGGCACTTATCCGGGTCATCAATAGCAGTGATCGATTTGAGAAAGTCAAAGCTGATTGTTGACAGTTGAAATGGAGCGAAGCGATGGCCAATCCAGCTGATCAAGGAAGTCTTCACCAGGACGTGGAGACCAGCGCCAAACAAAGCACCTGGCTGGTGCGGGTTTCGGTTTCCAACCCGTACCTCGTGATCGTGCTGTGCCTGTTCATCGTAGTCATCGGCTCGATCTGTATCGGCCGCGTCCCTGTGGACATCCTACCTGTCTACCAGACGCCCGCCGTCCAGGTGCTAACCTTATATCCGGGCATGCCGACGGAGTTCATGGACAGGACCATCACGAACCGCATCGAGCGCTGGACCGGCCAGGCGGTCGGCATTCAGCGGCAAGAATCGCGGACCATGATCGGCGTGTCGGTGGTGCGCGACTACTTCACCGAGGGCTTCGATCCCAACGCCGCTTTCGCCCAGGTCTCCAGCCTGGCGATGTCGGACCTCTACTACCTGCCGCCCGGGACCGTGCCACCGATGGTCATGCTCTACGACCCGACGGCGCCCTTGCCGACGGCATACCTGGCTGCCTCCAGCGACGTTCTCGACGAGACCAAGGTCTACGAGCTGGCCTACTTCAATGTCCGCAACATGCTCCAGGGCACGCCCGGCGTGATTGCCCCAGCCGTGTTTGGCGGCAAGCTGCGGCGCATTTACGGCGAACTCGATCCGCAAGAGTTGCACGCTCGCAACCTCTCGTTCATGGACGTGCAGCGCGCGCTGGCGCAGGGCAGTCCCATGATCCCCCCAGGGCGACTGGCGCTGGGCGATGAGCCGGGGGTGCCCGAGCACCTTCGCCATAAGGACGTACTCCTGGCCATCAACAATATGCCGGACAAGGCATTCGAGCTGAACTCTATTCCCGTCAAGGTGGGCAACTCGGACCAGCGGCAACAAGTCGATCTCAAAGCCGTCGGCGGGATCGCGGACCGCGCGGCCATCCAAACCAACATGGTGCGGATCATGCGGGCGCCGGCTTGGGAAGGAAAGCAGACGGTTTACCTCCCCATTCTGCGGCGACCCGGCAGCAATACCATCGAAGTCGTCCAGGGTGTGAAAAAGAGCATCCCGACCTTTCTCGACCGGCTGCCGATCCAAAAGGACGCCAAGGGCAACGACCTGCCGGATTCCGGCCTCAAGCTCGACGTGGTCGCGGACCAGTCCGTGTTCGTCCGGAACGCCGTCAACAATCTGCTCTGGGAAGGCGGACTGGGCGCCGTGCTGGCCTCGCTGATGGTGCTGATCTTCATCGGCAGTGTGCGCTCGACGATCGTTATCGCGCTGACGATTCCGCTGTCCGCCTTGGTGGCCGTTAGCGGCCTCTACTTCATGGGCCACACGCTCAATCTCATGACGTTGGGCGGGCTGGCCCTGGTCATGGGCCGCTTGGTGGATGACCCGATCATCGACATCGAAAACACCTTTCGCCACCTCGACATGGGCAAGTCGCCCATGCAGGCAGCCCTCGACAGCGCCCGCGAGATCGCCATGCCGGTGCTGGTGGCGACGATCACGACCGTGGCCGTCTTCTTCCCCGTTGTCTTCCTTTCCGGCATGGGGAAGTACCTGTTCGGGCCGTTGACTTTGAGTGTGGCCTTCGCCATGTTCGCGTCGTGGCTCTTGTCGCGCACGTTGTCGCCCGCCTTTTGTGCTTACTTCCTGAAGGCACACGGGCCGGATGAGAAACGCTTCTGGTTGTTCCGCGTTCTTGACGCGGGTTACGAACGCGTTCGCGATGCCTATGCCTGGGCCCTTGCCCGCGCCGTGCATGGCCGCTGGCTCGTCGTGCCCGCTTCCCTCGTGCTGCTGGTCGCCAGCTTTGCTCTCTATCCCTTCCTCGGCCAGGAGTTGTTCCCCGCAACCGACGCCAATCAGATCGTGATGAACGTGCGCCTTCCCGCCGGCACGCGCATCGAGAAGACCAATGAGCGCATCAGCGGGGAAATCGAGGTCGTCGAGCACGGGGTGAAACGGAAAGCGAAAACCGGCAAGGGCATCGAGGATGTGATCATGGCCGGGATCCCCGACGCGGACCGGCAGCTCATCCTCAGCGATATGGGGGTGCTCTACGATTGGCCCGCGGCCTACACCGCCAACGCCGGGCCGATGGACGCGACGATTCTCGTTCAGTTGACTGATGCCCATCAACGCCGCACTTCGAGCCAGGAATACGCCAACCGATTGCGCCAAGCATTTGCTGCGGACCCGAACTTCCAAGACACGGAATTTTCGTTCAACACCGGCGGCATGATCTCCGCGGCTCTGAATTTCGGCCTGCCCGCACCGATCAACGTCCAAATCCGCGGCCGCAATATGTTCAGCCAGTATGAGATCGCCAAGGAACTCCGGGAGCGGTTGAAGAAGGTCGCCGGGGCGGCGGACATCCGCGTCCAACAAGCGATCGACTACCCGACCGTCGCCCTGGAGCTGGACCGGCAGCGCATGGCCGACGTTGGCGTGACCATGCGCGACACGGTCGAAAACACCCTCAGCGCCACCAACGGCTCTGACGTGCTCAAATCCGATTTCTGGCTGGACTACGTCAGCGGCAACCACGTCTTCATGGGCGTGACCTTGCCTTTGGCCAAGATCAGCTGGCAAAACCTCATGCTCACGCCAATCCGGGGCAAAGAGCCGCACAACAAGGCTCAGCAACTCCAGAATTTGGTCAAGAGCGTGGACTGGTACAAGAAGACCCCGGTTGAGATCAATCACCAAGACTTGACCCGCGTCATCGACATCTTTGTCAACGTCGAAAGCCGGGACGTCGGCTCGATTGCCGCCGATATTGAGACGCTGCTCTCGGAGTGGAGCGGACCCGGCAAGACCAGCGGCAACGTGACGAGTTGGTCGGTGCCCGATCCCACCAATCCGGGCAAAGCACTTCCGGGCTATGCCGTGCAGATGCGCGGCGAAGTCTCGAACATGAAGGAATCGTTTCAGAGCCTCGGCTTCGGCTTCATCCTGGCCGTCGTGCTCATCTACCTCATCATGGTCGCGCAGTTCCGTTCGTTCCTCGATCCATTCATCATCCTCTTCGCTGTGCCGCTGGGCTTGATCGGCGTGCTGCTGATCCTGTTCCTGACCGGCACGACGTGGAACATCCAGTCGTTCATGGGGGTGATCTTCATGGTGGGCATCGCCGTGACGAACTCGATCCTTCTGGTCGAATTCGCCAACCGCCTGCGGGCCGAGCGCGGTTTGTCCGTCGTGGAAGCGGCCATCGAATCGGCCAAGATTCGGCTGCGGCCGATTCTCATGACCATGCTGGCGGTGATTGTCGGGCTCTTCCCTTTGGCCTTGCACACGGGCCAGGCAACGACACCGCTGGCGCGCGCGGTCATCGGCGGACTGTCGGCCTCGACCGCGCTGACGATCTTCGTGGTTCCGTGCCTGTATGTGATGTTCAAGGGTCGTGGCCAACGCACCAAAACTGCTATGCCGGCTTCCGCTTGAAAGGGAACATGTTATGCGAACGAAATCGACAAGACGAACGGTCGCCAGGGTTGGAGCTGGCCTCGCTTTGATGTCGGCCGTCAGTGTGGCATTCGTCCTCTTGGCGGGCCTATCGGGATGTTCCAATCAGAATACTGCCGCGCAGGCGCCGGCCGGCAAACAAGCCGCCGCGCCTGTCCAAAGCGCCGGCTCCGATCAATCGGTTCGCGTCAAGATCGTGCGACCTAAACGGGAACACTTGAAGCGCGTTTCAACGCCCCAGCCGGCTCACGTTGAGCCCTACGAGAAAACGGACATTCACGCCGTGGTGTCTGGATACCTCGACACGGTCGCACCGGCGCTGAGCCCGGACGGCAAACCGATTCTGGACAAGGACGGCAAGCCGCGGCTTCTGGACATCGGCGACCGTGTCAAGAAAGGCCAAGTGCTGGCCGAATTGTCGGTCCCCGAAATGAAACAGGAACTCGTGCAAAAAGCGGCACTGGTGGAAAAGGCACGGGCCGATGTCGGGCAAGCGAAAGCAGCGTCGCAGGCTGCGGAAGCTATGGCAGCTGCCGTCCACGCGAAGGTCGAGGAGGTCGCATCCCTCGCCACTAAGTATGACGCCGACGTGCGATTCCGTAAGGGCGAGCACCAGCGTTATCTCAGCCTGTATCAGCAAAATGCCGTCCAAGGCGACGTGGTGGACAAGGAGGCCAACCAACTCCGGGCAGCCGAAGCCGCATTCGCCGCCGCGAAAAACGCCGTCGTCACTGCCCAGGCCAACACCAAGGTTGAGCAGGCCAAGCAAATCCAGGCAGCCGCGGACGAAAAGGCGGCCGAGGCCCGCTTGAAAGTCGCCCAAGCGGATCTGAAGCATTCGGAAATCATGGTGGACTATGCCAGCATCAAGGCTCCCTTCGATGGCGTTCTCACGCGCCGCCTCGTCGATACCGGCGCGTTCATCCAGTCGGCGACGACCGGAAAAGCGAGGCCCCTTTTTGCCTTGGCACGCGTGGATCGTTTGCGGATCGTTGCCGACATTCCGGAAGCGGAAGCTGGCATGGTCAAGATCGGGCAGCCCGCGATTTTTCAATTGACCGCCTCGGGCGGCCAGCTTTTGACGGGCAAAGTCGTTCGGCTCGCGGACGCCTTGGACTCCGCAACCAGAACCATGCGCGTCGAGTTGGAATTGGACGTACTATCCGCGAATTTGCGGCCGGGAATGTTCGGCTCGGGCACAATTACGCTTGCCGACTTCCCCGATGCTCTGATGCTGCCCGCGAGTGCCTTGGCAACCGGCGGCAAGCCGTCCGTGTTGTGTGTGCAAGACGGTCGCGTTGTGCGACACACAATCGAAATCGGGTACAACGACGGCATTCGCATGCAGATTACCCGTGGGCTAACTCCCGACGCCCAGGTCATCATCGACGGCAAATCGTCGGTGCGGGAAGGCCAGGCCGTCGAGACCGCCAACTGACGGGAGAGCGAACGAGGCAACAGTCTTCGCTCGTTTACCCATACTACTTAATCCGCGAAATTGACTCATTCGGGAACCTCGTTGAGTCCGATATTATTTGAGCATTACACAATGCTCAGGAAAGGCAACTGTCATGGACGACAGATACAATCCGAAAGGACAATGGGCACGAGGCCTGGTCCTAGCAATGATGTCTTGCTGGCTCGGGGTTGACGGCGCCTTGGCCCAACCGCCCAAGCGAGCTGATGCCGCACCGTCAAATGCTTCGTCTCAATCGCAAAAAGCTGGCGACGACCGTTTCCCGATCGACCTGCCGGCGGCTTTGCGGCTGGCCGGCGCGTCGAACCTACAGATCGCCCTGGCGGTGGAGCGAATCAATGAAGCCCAAGCACGTCTAGCAGGAAGTCAAGCTGCATGGTTGCCGTCGCTCTACGGGGGCACCGGGTACACGCGCCATAACGGGCAAATCCAGGACACGCGCGGCCAGATCATCGAGGTCACGCGCAGCTCAGTGTTTGTCGGCGGCGGGCCGGCGCTGGGCAGTACGATCAGCGGCGCCGCGTCCAGCCCGCGAATGGGCGCCGAGTTTTCGCTGAACGAGGCGTTCTTTGGCCCTTTCGTGCAGCGGCAACTGGTGCAGGCCGCCAACGCGGCGTATAGCTCAACGCTGAACGACACGCTACTCCAAGTCGGACTTACCTACTTCGATCTTACGCAGGCTCAGGGGCAGATCGTCGTCGCCGAAGAAGCCGTCAAGAACGCCGAGGAACTGGTCCGCCTGCTCGATAACCGAGTGAAGGCGAAAACGGCGCCGCCAGCGGATGGTTTGCGGGTGCAAGCGGAATTGGCCGAGCGGCGTCGTCAGCTCTTTCAGGCCGAAGAAATCGTGCGTGTGGTCTCCGCGGAGTTAGTTCGCCTGTTGCGATTGGAGCCAACGACGGTGCTGCTGCCCGCCGACTACAAGGCGCTGCCTGTGTCATTCGTGAACGACAGCGCAGCCCTGGCCGACCTCATCGCCCAGGGCATCGCGAGCCGTCCGGAAATCACCGAGAGGCAAGCATTCGTCAACGCCGCAGCCGAGCGTTTGCGACAGGAACGCTGGAGGCCGGCGATGCCGAGCATGCTCGTCAGTTTCAGTGCGGGCGGGTTCGGCGGCGGTGAAAACGCATTTGTCGGCGACTTCCGCGATCGCGCGGACTTTGATGCCATGCTCGTTTGGCAGCTCAAGAACCTCGGTTTCGGCAACCGAGCGCAGCAGCGCGAACGTGCCTCGCAAGCGCAACAAGCCATGCTGAGCGCCGCCCAAGTCCGGGATCTCATCGCCAGCGAAGTCGCTGCCGCCTATCACCAAGTCCAGTTTCGCCGCAAACAGATCGACGCGGCTCGCGAACAGGTCGAGGCAGCTGAAAAAGCCGTGCCGCTGAACTTCATCGGCATCAAAGGGGACGTCCTGCGCGCCATCGAAGCGCAACAAGCGATCCAGGCGCTTGCGACCGCCCGCGCCAGGCATTTGGAAACAGTCGTCAACTTCAACCGTGCCCAAATGGCGCTGTGGCGTGCCGTGGGCATTCCGTTGGGGTCGGTTCCGACAAAGTGAATTTCGTTATCGTCGATTCCGACGTTGCCGATTTGTTTGTGCAACTTGGTAATCGTGCGGGCATACTTGACCGGCCCGTCTCAGTTCCGGTTGCTTCATCGCTAATTTCACCTCCGTTCCAAAGAAATAGCTTGACTCGGTACTATAGTACAGGCTCGATAATGATGGAGAGGAGGGTCTACCATGACCAGCCTGCGTACGGGCGCACTGGCGCGGCTAGCCAATGTCAACGTCCAGACCTTGCGTTTCTACGAGCGGCTTGGGCTGTTGCCCGTGCCGCCGCGACGAGCTTCAGGTTATCGCGATTATCCGCCCGAGGCGGTCGAGCTAGTGTTTTTCATCAAGCGCGCACAAGAGTTAGGCTTCTCGCTGCGAGAGGTCAAGGAGTTGTTGGGCCTACGGCAGGTTGCCCGCGCCACCTGCGGCGACGTTGTCGTGTTGGCCAAGGGTAAAATCGAAGAGATCGATGCCAAGATCAGCGACCTCCAAGCGATGCGTGCTGCCCTGACCAAGCTGCTCAAGGGATGCAGCGGCGGCAATGCGCCAATCACACAGTGCCCCATCATCGAATCATTGGAAGGAATAAGGAAGTCGAAGCGATTAGTCCGGACGCGCAAGGAACACCAAAAGGAGATTCACGATGGCGACTGTTGCCAACCGTAATGCCGTGGCGAAAACCTGCCCCGCTTGCTCAACTAAGGGACGAAAGGTCGAGCCGCTGACGGTGCGAGCCCTGGTCCAGCACGAGTTGGTGAGCCAGGTGCGAGACGCGCCCTACCGGTTCTGCGAGTCGCCGGCCTGCGACGTGGTTTACTTCAGCGAGAAGGACCCGGGGCACCGGTTTGTCCGCTCCGAACTGCGCGTGCGCGTGGGCCAGAAGGAGATCGAGCCACCCGTCCAGGTCTGTTACTGCTTCGACTGGACGACCGACGACATCGAGCGCGAACTGCGCCTGACCGGCAGCACCACCATCCCCGACCGCATCAAGCAGAAGATCCAGCAGGGATTCTGCCACTGCGAAACGATGAACCCACAAGGAACCTGCTGCCTGGGCAACGTGAATAGGGCCGTCAAGGAGGTCCGGGCCAAACTCGCCTTGCTCCCCGAATCGCAAGTGGGACAGACGCACCACAACGGCCAGGGCATAGCGGCGGATCTTGTGCCCTCGGTCTCTGTCAAAGGAGATCAAACCAAGGAAAAGGGAGCCTTCCTAGCGACCTTGGGCGCCGTCTTCACCGCGATCATGGGCTCGGCCTGCTGCTGGCTCCCGCTGCTCCTGATCGCCTTCGGCTTCTCCGCCGCCGGGGTCGGCAGTTTCTTCGAGCAGTACCGCCCGTGCTTCCTCACGGCCACTTTCGCCCTGCTGGGTGTCGCCTGGTATTTCACCTACCGGACGACAATCAGACGGGCCTGGGCGCGCCTCCTGGGTAAGCCAGCCCCGACGCCTGCTGTCGAAGCCTGTTGCGCTGGCGAAGCTACTCCAGCCGCGGCCCATTCCTGCTGTGCGACCGAACCGGAGCCGGAACCCGAAGATTGTTGTGCCCCACGGGCGAAAACCGCTGTTGGTTCCGCCCGCCGCCGATTCACGATGCGGCAGTTCAATCACGTGATGCTGTGGATGGCCACGGTCATGATCGTGCTGTTCGCCCTGTTCCCGCACTGGATCGGTCTGTTCCTCGGCGGTGGGGGCAATCCGACCGCAGCCGTCAACCCGGACGATCAGCAGCAGATCGTCCTCGAACTCAAGGGCATGACGTGCGAGGGCTGCGCGCCAACCGTCGAGAAAGCGATTCGCAGCGTTCCCAGTGTGTCGGCGGCCACCGTCAATTACAAGAAATCCCAGGCGGTTGTGTTCGTGCCCAGGGGCCAGGAAGTGCCGCGGGACGCAATCTTGCAAGCTGTTCGCCAGGCGGGATATTCCGCCACGTTCAGGAAGTAACTCGCTCTTTGCAGTTCAGATCCGGGAGCCGGCACGGAGCTTGCCACGGATCAAACCCCTTTAAGGAGGTGTGCCATGCGTAAGTTGATCTGGTCTGCCCTTCTGGTACTGCCGCTCGCAGTGGCCGGCGGCTTGGTTTACGCCAATGTCCAGGGCGAAAAACCGCAGCCGGCGAACGCGGACGGCTACGTCTGCCCGATCACGGGTGAAAAACTTCCCTGCCCGCATTGCTGCCCGCTCAACCAGGGCAAATAGCAGGCGATCTGGGAACGAGAATCCAAGAAAAGGGCAGGCACGCCAAGTGTTTGCCCTTTTTGCTTGCGCTGCAGGGGAGTTTTGGCACGCAGGGCGGAAGCGGCTTGACCCGGCGGTTCTTGTCTTTGTGAGCTTGTTCACAGACAATGCGCATTGTTTAGGTCTTTATGCATGGTCGGAGTTTCTTTGGGAGATCTGTTTCCGCGAGGGTTCATCATGGAATTGCCCCACACGATCGGCGCCTTGTCGCTTTTCGTCGTCCTTGCAACCGAAATCAACGCTCAGTCCGACGATTCCGTTCCCACGCCTCAAACAGTGCTGGAAGGATTCCAGAAGGCATGGCAGCCGAGCAAGGGCTCCCTGCGTCCGCTCAAGGACGAAGCGTGGAAAGTCCGGTTCCAGTCGTTTCAGCAACTCGTCCGTCTGGGAGAGAAAGCGACGCCAGCGCTGACGGTAGCCTTGATCGAGGGAGACACCGACACGCGGGTATTCGCCGCTCAAGCACTCACGTTCCGGGCGGATCGTGCAAGTCAACCAGCGCTCACCAAGGCGCTGCAGGACAAACATCCTGCGGTGCGGTTGTACGCCATCGACGCCTTGAGCATGTTTGGCCGGCTGAAGATCACCGACGCGTATCAGCAACTCCGCGACAAGGATGGCAACCGGGACGTTCGTTCGCACATGAGTTTCGCACTGGAGCGCGATGATGAGCCGCAGCCGGAAGCCATACGTAAGCTGCTGCTCGATTATGACGTTGCCGATCTTGATTCCGCCAAAATCGGGAAGTCCGCCCCGGATTTCACGCTGAGCGATCCCAAAGGACAAAAGCACCAACTGAGCGACTGGCGCGGCAAGAAGACGGTCGTCTTGATCTTCATCTACGGCGACACCTGACCGGTCTGCCATGGACAGCTCGCGCAGTTGCGCGACCGAGTAAAGGATTTTGCGAAGCGCGAGATTCAAATCGTGGCGGTCGATCCGCATGAGTCCTTTCGTGTTCGTCACATGCTTCGTTCCGTGGGTGTTCAGGCGGATGAGTTGACGTTTCCCATTCTTGCCGATCCGGCCAACACCGTCAGCGCGACCTACGGCGTGGCGTTCCAAATGAACATCCATACTGAATGGTCGAATCGACCGGCGACGTTCATCATCGACCGGGACGGCGTTATTCGGTATGAACGGCGCGGCACGACCTTTACAGATCGGCCCAATCCCGATGCAATTCTGAAGGAGGCGGATAGGCTGGCGCTGGCGGGAAAGTGAATCACTGATTTTCCCTTACATTCGAGCCTCACCGTAATACCTGTCATAAAGTTCGGCACACGCTGCTGGGCCTTCCTGGCGGTATCGCCAACGCAGGCGCCAGTTCGACCAAAGAACGTGCCACCATTTCGAGCGAGCGAAGCGACGAGCCGAGACCGTCACTGGGACATCAAGGTAAACCGGCACGCCCAGCAAGCGAAGCCGCCGACTCAACTCGACGTCTTCCATAATCGGCTGGTCGGGGAAGCCGCCGACAGCTTGTAAACGCCGACGTCGGAAAAACTGAGCTTGGTCGCCGTAGGAGTCCCCCCGGCGAGCCCGTCTCCGGTCCCACCAGGCGATGGCCCTCAATGCCAGGGAGAGCCGGTCGAAACGATGCCCGAGACAGCCACCTGGGCATTCGGGTTGTTCCACCAAAGACTCGCGAACTCTCTCAAGGGCTTGCGGTGGCAGAAGCATGTCAGCGTGTGCAACGAGGACAATCTCCTCGGTCAACCGAGGCAGCGCGGCAGCGACTTGGCTACCTCGCCCCCGCACAGCGACCGTCATGACTTCCGCCCCTGCCCGACGTGCCTCGACCACCGTGGCATCCGTTGAACCCGCATCGACGACGATGACGCGTTCGGCCGGGCTCGACTGACAGTGAACCGAGGCAAGGAGTCCCGGGAGGCAAGCCTCTTCATTCAGCGTCGGGACGACGACTGCAAGGGTCATCATTTTGTTCGAGGGGCCGTCCTGCCCGAAGGAGATACGCTTGCCAGTCGTCCCAGGTGTCGATGTCATGTCGCATCGGGAGTAAACAAGAGGACCAACCTTCGTCGCGGCAACGCAGGAGGTGGTCGGACAGGGTGTATGGGCTCGACCAGCGAACCGATCGAAATAGCGCGGGCCGAAATTCTCGTGTGCCGACAAGGTAGTAACCCCCGTCCGCGGCCGGTCCGAACACCACATCATTGTACGATAATGCCTTGAAAGCTTCCAACACCAGCTCCGCCTCAATCTCCAGACAGTCCGTGCCGACCGCAATGACCGGTGCTCCCGAGTCAAAACCGGCACTAAACCCGGCTACGAGGCGGTCGCCGAGGTCGCCGTCAGGCTGCGGCCACCAGTCGTCGGCCAGCGCGTGCCAGTCTCGAAACGCTTCCCGGGGGCCACCATCGAAACAACATGCAAGGCGACTCGTCCCACGAAGCGACTGGAGATTGCCGAGAACGATGCCGATCCACTGGCGGTACAGCGCTGCCGCTCGCTCGGGGCCGACCGACGTGGCTAACCGCGTTTTCACCCGCCCCGGTTGCGGGTATTTCACGAACACCAAGACAGTTCGCCGTAGTCCCATGCGTCCACCCTTCGCCAAGGATGCTCAAACAAAAGGTCGGGAGGGCAATGGGCCCTCGCGACCAACGGTTCTACTTAGAACTTGACAGTGCTTCTTCGCGACTCACTTTTCCGCCATATCCCTGACGTTGCAGCACTTGCAGGACAGTAGCTCGATTGTAACGAGTCGCCTCGACGACGATCGTTGCCGATTGTTTTGCGAAATCCACCTCGACTTGCCTTACACCCGGTAAGGACGTGAGTGCCTTGCGCACGTCGGCCACTCAGCCGATGGGTCAGACCATGCCGCTCACAGCAATGGTGACGCGGAGCGTCCGGGACGCGTCCGTTTGGGTGCTTTGCGCCCCAGTTTTGCTGTCCGTCGTGAAGCGGCCGGGGTCGGCATCAAACATGCTCTGTTCCTTCTCACTCGGGAACAAGTAGCGCTTGCCCTTGTACACGGACACATGCTCCGTGGACCCGGGGACCGCCTTGCCGGCGAGCTTCTGGCAGACGATGCAGTTGCCTTGGTTCGCCAAATCGACGTTGGCGTATGCGGACGGATTTTCGGCGAACTTGTTCTTGGCACCGGCATCCGGGAAAAGATAGGCGCGGTTCTGATGCAGCATCGCCAAATCCATGCTGCCGCGAACGTGCTTGCCGCCGTCTTTCAGGCAAACGGTGCAGTTGCCGGCCAGAGCGGGAACGTAGCGGGCTGGATTGGCGTCGAATTTTTGCTTTATCGCCGCTTCAGGGAACTGGTAGCGCATGCCGTCGTAGACGCTGGTGAATTCCTTCTTGCCCTTGATCCATTTCTTGGCTTCTACCAGACAGATAGGACAATACGATCCCAGCGGCGCGTCGGCATCCGCGTATTTTCTCGGATTCTCCTTGAACATCGTGAGTTGTTTTTCCGACGGGAAGAGATAAAGCCGATCTTGATGCTTGAAGGCAACCTCGGCTTTGCCTGGCATGCGCACGCCCATCTCGACCAGGCAAACCACGCAGTCGCCCGCCAACACCGGAGTGTATTTGCCGGGATTGGCTTTGAACATTGCCTGGGCTTTTTCATCGGGGAAAAGAAAGGTTTGGCGGTCGAACGTGGCCTGGATATCCTTGTTGCCTGGGACCGGTTTCCCCATTTCGAACAGACAGACCGGACACTTTCCGCCCAATGAAGGCTCGGCGGCCCTCAGAACGAATGGTAATCCGATTAGGCCGATGATGGTCAACATTACTTGCGTACGGCTCATAGTCGCGGCTCCTTTTCTTGAATGCGTCGCCCTTCGCTGCACTTGCCACTGCACTGACCTATTGTTTTCGAGAATCCGCAAACTGTCTGTGAATCATTTCACAGTCGCGGCATGCAGCGGATCATGAGCTTCGGCGACGAAGTCAACCTACTCGAAGCGTCTTTCGCAGAGCCGACACATGAGCGAATGCTCGGTAGTCTCGCCACGGCTCAACGAACCTCGATTGCGTTTTGCACCTCGAATCCCGCACAAGCAGCGAGATCCGCACACGCTTCTAAAGCTGCTTGCGAAGCGAGCTGCTTCGTGTAATATTTTCGGCACTCCCCAACGAGACAAACGGCTTTGGACTGCACCAAAACGGTTAGATTCCGCACTTGCCCGTACGTCTTCAACCGAACGTGGCGCTTGATGCGTTCTGCCGTGGCTTCGGCAGACGTTGCTTGAAGCACTCCGTGCATGACGCTGCTCATCGGAACCTCCTCTGGTGAGCACTCTGAAGTTGGCATTGGTTGCCTTTCCGTCCGAAATCGGCGTCGCCTCTTGCACCTTGAAACGCAGCCTTCGAAGAAGGAGTCGCATTCGCTTGCTCTCCAGAATCCGCATTCCAGCTCGATCGTCGAAAATCCGTGCTCACGGTGTCTTCACGACATCGACCACGTGGTCTCGTCCTTCCCATTGCTCCGGCTTCGTCCAGAAGAACGTGAACCGGATCGGCATCCACTGGCTTGGCGCAATCGCGATATCCACGTACTCAATGCCCAGCGCCGTGGTGGTGGAACGCGTGTCGTTGGCCCGTTGCCATTCATCGCGGGTCCAGCGAAGCACGAACGGGGCCGGGGCCTGAACGCGCAGAATCATCCCCGTTAGCACCGACCGAACGCGCCGGTTGGGCTTCCACACCTCCAACATCGCACAATCGCGTCGCGAGCCGTAACGTTCGACGACCGCCGGGATGAGATCGAACATTTGGCCGTCGGCCGTGGAGCGCAAAAGCTTGATGTACTCGGCGTGCGCCCACATCAATGGCGTGGCTGAGCCAGTCGGCCGGCCGAAGTACATTTGGGCCTCGGGCCGATCCGGTTCGTCCCATACCTGTTCAGGGAGCAGTCCGGTGCCTTTGGCAAACCCTTCGAGCGCATGGATAAACGGGCGAACATCGCGCCCCGTGGCCATTTCGTAGTGTCCACGCTCGCCGGTCAAGAGCGGCCAGGCCCGTCCCTTGCCCCAGCCCTGATACGGGCCGCCGTCCGAACGCTGGCCGTAGCCATCGTGGTTGTAGCGGCGCCAGCACGGACCGAAGGGTGTCTCGACCTTTAATACCGCATCCACGACCCGCAAGGAATCTTCAACGAGCGTATCTCCGGGTTTGCGGATGCCGTAACGCACCAGTTCGAGAAAGCCTGCGTCAACAATATTCTTGGCCGGAAACTCGAAGGGTAAATCCGGGGCACGATTGCGGAGGAGTAGGAGACCGGTATTCGGATTTTCATCCGGTTGCGGCTCGCCGACATCCACCGGATGGATGCGGATGAAATGCCGGCGGACGTCGGGAACGAGCGTGCCCTCCGTCGTCACGGTCCAGGGCTCCACGTGGCATTCGAGGAAGTCGGCATACTCCTGGAGGTAGCGCGCAGTGACCTCATCGCCGCGTTCGTGGGCGAAGCCGGCGGCGCAGATGAGGGCAGCGATGTTCGCCGCCAGCGTCGAGGGCGAGTAGCCGCTGTTCTCCTCCCATCGTTCTTGGGCGGTTGCAGGCCCATTGCGGATAAGGAAGCTGGCGGCCCGCAGCACCATTGGATACGGGTCGAAGTCACGCAAGCCCTTCGCTTCACGCAGGCGCCAGGCGAGCAGGATTGGGAAAGCAACCTCGTCGAGCTGGATGCCCTGCCAGAACGGCTCGCCATTGATCCAGAAGTTCTGGTGAAAGCCACCGTCAGGCAGCTGTGAGCAAGCCAGGTATACCAGCGCCCGGAAGGGTGTATCCGTGTTTCCCGAGGCGAGGAGCCCCGTGGCACTGTTCACCAGGTCGCGGGTCCAGACCAGATGATAACCGCCCAAATCCTCGTCACCCTTGACCTCGCCCCAGGGGATGCTCAGCGAGGCGATCATGGCGCCGGGATAGATCTTATCTTCATGTGCCAGGAGCAGGCTGTGGCTGCGGTGGTAGAGGTCGCCACCATCGCTGGCGACCTTCTCCAGAGGGTGAATCTTCTTGCAAACGCGCTCCCATTGGTCGATAAAACGCTTTCGTTGCTCAGCAAAGGGCATCCCGAGGGATTGCAAAAGCGTTGTGACTGCGTCGTGGAGCCCATTGCCAAAGGCGAGCCCCAGAGTGAACTCGTGACCTTGGCTCAGGTCCAGCTCGCCCGTCAAAGCGATGTTGCCATCTTCGGCGGCATCGAACTCCCAGTCCATCTGAAAGTTATCAGCCAGATCGGTCCAGCCGTCGGTGGTGCCGACGGTAACTTCTCAATAATCTTGGGAGGGGCGCAGCTGATCGGGGTGTCGGTTCATATGAATGAGGAGTATGGGGAATGGACTTCCTGAGATTGCGCCTGAGGAGCGGACGCCGCTGGTGGTTCGGCTGC
>Ga0209726_10005118_pt1 | contig 16165 bp, 14 predicted proteins | sample Subgrocontami54m_FD_187453 | JGI IMG/M metagenome (GOLD analysis project Ga0209726, IMG submission 187453) | Subsurface groundwater microbial communities from S. Glens Falls, New York, USA - GMW46 contaminated, 5.4 m (SPAdes) (version 3) | ecosystem: Environmental > Aquatic > Deep subsurface >... | reverse complement strand
AACACCCTTTTCAAGCAAGGCACCGAGCTCGTCGCGATGCAGCGCGGCAACCTCGAAATGTCCAACTTGGCGCCGGCCGACATTTCCAAGCAAATTCCCGCCTGGTCGCTGATGACCTCGGCCTACCTGTTCCGCGACGCCGACCACATGAAGAAGGTGTTCAAAAGCGACGTCGGCAAGGACTTCATCAAGATGGCCAAGGATCAGCTTGGCATCCAGGTTATCACCCCAGTCTATTTCGGCTCGCGCCACGTCAATCTGAAGCCAGACAAGCCAATCAAGACGCCCGCTGACCTGGCAGGCATCAAGCTACGCATGCCGCCCGGAGAATTTTGGCAGTTCCTCGGCGAGTCGCTCGGCGCCAACCCGACACCTGTCGCCTATGCCGAACTGTATACGGCTCTCCAGACTGGCACGGTCGACGGCCAGGACAATCCCCTGGTGTCGAGCCGACTGATGAAATTCTATGAGGTGACGTCGCAGTTTGTCTTGACCGGCCACGTCATCGGCTACGACGTGATGTCGATCTCGGGCAAGATTTGGGATGCGATGAAGCCGGAGCAGCAGGCCAAATTCCAGGCGGCCGCCGAGAAGGCGATCGATGACACGACGGCAAAGTTCAACGCGCAGGAGAAGGATGTCATCGAGTTCTTCAAGAAGGAAGGCAAGAAGGTCTACGAGCCCGACCTCAACGCCTTCCGCACCTCGGCGCAGAAGAAGTATGTCGAAAAGTACGGCGCCGACTGGCCGAAGGGCGCGCTCGAGCGCATCAATGCCGTGAAGTAGGCGCTGGGTCTAAATCGGCCGGTTGTCGGCGTACGGCTCGCCGGGGTTCGCAAGAAGCATCGACCTGTCGAGTCAAGATGAGTCCGAGGCTCAACCGAACCGCGCAATGGCTTCGCCGGAGGGCCCAGAACATTGCCGCGCTTCTGCTCGCGACAATGTTCACCTGCTTTCTCGTCCAGATCGTGTTCCGATATGTCTTCAACTATCCCGTCGGATGGACCGAGGAGCTCAGCATTTTGTGCTGGATGTGGGGCGTGCTGTGGGGAGCCGCGTTCGTGCTTTCCGAGCACGATGAGGTCCGCTTCGACGTCCTCTACGGCAACGTCCCCGAACGCGTGCGCCGCGTTTTCACGGTGATCACGGGTCTCGCGCTGATCATCCTCTATGGCGCCTCCCTGCCGGCAGCTTACGGCTTCGTCGCGTTCATGAAGGTCGAGCGATCGGCTTATCTGCATGTGCCGATCAATTACCTGTATTCGATCTACGTGATCTTCGCGGTCGCCTGCATCGTCCGTCATGCGTGGCTGATCTGGAACGCCGTTCGCGGCCGATCTCCGAGCGCTGAACCTGCCGAAGTGGCGGACCGAGTATGACGCTCAGCCCTTTTGCAATAGCCATCATCGCCATCGTCGCACTCGCCGGCATGGGCTTGCCGATTGGCCACTCGATGATTCTAGCCTCGATCCTCTACCTGCTGCTGGCGGGACTCGATCTCGGGACCGCGGCTGAACAGCTGCTCAACGGCCTCTTTAACAGCTATGTGCTGTTGGCGATTCCTCTCTTTATTCTGGCCGCAGATCTGATGAATGTCGGTACTCTCACAGATCGGCTTTTGAAGTTTTGCCTGGTGCTGGTCGGGCGATTTCGCGGCGGGCTTGGACACGTCAACGTGGTGTCGAACGTGATCTTCGCCGGCATGTCTGGCTCCGCCATCGCCGACGCCGTCGGCATAGGCCGCATCATCATCGGCATGATGACCAGGGATGGCAGGTATCCGATTGCTTATGCCGCAGCGATCACCGCATCGTCCGCCATCATCGGCCCGATCATTCCGCCGTCAATTCCCATGGTTCTCTATGCCTTGGTATCGGATGCATCGATCGGCTACCTCTTCCTCGGTGGCGTCATCCCGGGGCTGCTCCTCGGTCTGAGTTTCATGACCATGAACACCATTATCGCGCGCCGTCGGGATTTTCCGGTGGAGCCCCCGGTACCGCTGCGCGAGATCCCCGGGATCACGCTGAGCGCGCTGCCGGCCCTGATGCTGCCGGTCATCCTGCTGTTCGGTATCTACGGAGGGGTGACGACGCCAACCGAAGGTGCGGCGGCTGCAGCGGCATATGCGCTGTTGGCCTCCGTGGTCATTTACCGCTCTTTGTCGTTCGGGCAGGTCTATGAAGCGCTGCTCGGCAGCGCGAGGGCAACGACGTCGGTGGGGATGCTGATCGCGGGTGCCCTGGTCTTCAACTATGTGGTGACCATCGAGAACATCCCCAGATCGCTTCAGCAGCTCATGAGCGCCTACCAACTGAGCGCGGGCGGTTTCCTGCTGCTGGTGAACATCATCCTGCTGATCCTTGGCTGCCTGCTGGAAGGCAGCACGATCCTGCTTGTAATCGTGCCGATCTTCATCCCGACGGCGAAGGCCCTCGGTATCGATCTAGTGCATTTCGGTGTCGTCGTGGTGGTCAACATCATGATTGGGCTGCTCACGCCGCCCTACGGGTTGCTGCTCTTCGTGCTTGCCAGCATGACCAAGCAGCCGCTGTGGGCGATCGTGCGCGAGGCCGCACCGTTCATTCTCGCAGCGATCGTTGTTCTGGCCTTCATCACAGCGGTTCCGGAGGCGGTTCTGTGGTTGCCGAGACAGATCGGATACAAGGGCTAGACATGCCATGAAGCGCGTCCTGGTCGGATTGATTGGCGCCAACATCCAGAAGTCTCTGTCACCGGCGCTGCAGGAGGACGCCTGCGTGGCAGCGGGCATGCACGGCCATTACCACCTCATGGATCTCGATGTTCTGACCGGCCGAAGCCTCAATAGCCTGCTCGACGCGGTGCGCGCGACAGGATTTGCGGGCGTAAACGTGACCTATCCATGTAAGGAGGCCGTCCTCCCGCTGCTCGACGAGGTGTCGGCCGAAGCACGTCAGATCGGAGCGGTGAATACAGTCACCATCGACCGCAACGGACGCACGGCCGGATACAACACCGATCGCATCGGCTTCCGGCGTGCATTCGAAGACGCGATCGGGCGCGGGGCCATTGTTGGCAAGACCGCCCTCCTGGTCGGCGCGGGTGGCGCAGGCCGCGCCGTCAGCTTCGCGCTCTTCGACCTGGGCATCGACGTGCTGTTTGTCCACGACAAGGACGCAGACCGTGCTCATCGGCTCGCTTGCACTCTCGTTTCCCAATTCGGCGTCGGCCGCAGCAAGGCGGTAACGGAGGTCGAGTCGGCACTCTTCAGCGCGGCTGGGCTGGTCAACGCAACGCCGGTCGGCATGGTCGGGATGCCAGGCATTCCCATCGCGCTCGGCGGCATCCAAGCACGCCACTGGGTGGCGGATGTCATCTACACGCCACTCGAGACCGAGTTGGTCGCAGGTGTCCGCGCCAAAGGATGCAAGGTGATGGGTGGGGCCGGCATGTGTGTGCACCAAGCGGCCGAGAGCTTCCGGCTCTTCACCGGGCACTCTCCCGACATCCATCGCATGCGACGCACGTTTGCCGAGGCGGCAGCTCTCAGAGACAAGACGCTCGCCGAAGCTGGCTGAAACCTTACCTAGGAGGCGTGATCCATGCAGACCTCGATCGCGACCGTATCCCTGAGCGGAAGCCTGAGCGAGAAACTCGAGGCGATCGCGGCAGCGAAATTCGATGCCGTCGAGATTTTCGAGAACGACCTCGTCACGTTCAACGGCACGCCCGCTGAGGTGCGGCACGCCACCGAGCAGCTTGGCCTCGGCATCGTCACGCTCCAGCCGTTCCGCGACTTCGAAGGCATGCCCGACAAGCAGCGCGCGCGTGTTTTCGCCCGCGCGGAACGTAAGTTCGATGTGATGCAGGAACTCGGTTGCGATCTCCTGATGATCTGCAGCAACGTATCGCCTGACTGCGTGGGCGGCATCGAGCGCGCCGCTGCCGACCTGCACGAGCTCGGCGACAGGGCCGCCAAGCGCGGCCTGCGTGTCGCCTTTGAGGCGTTGGCGTGGGGCAGACACATCAATGACTACCGCGACGCCTGGGAAGCCGTCCGCCGCGCCAACCACCCGGCGGTCGGTTTGGTGCTCGACACCTTTCACATCCTGGCCCGCAAGACCGATCTGAATGCCATCCGCTCCATCCCTCGCGACCGGATCTTCCTGGTGCAGATGGCGGACGCACCGCTGTTGCAGATGGACTACCTTTCATGGAGCCGGCATTTCCGCAATTTCCCGGGCCAAGGCGAGCTCCCGATCCTCGACTTCATGGAAGCACTGGCGGCAACCGGCTACGATGGGCCGCTGTCGCTGGAGATTTTCAATGACCAGTTCCGCGCCGGCTCGGCGCGCAGCGTCGCCGTCGACGGCCATCGTTCCCTACTGTTCCTGCTCGATCAGCTGGCCACGAGGAACAAGGCATTGCTCCCGGCGATCACGAAGTTGCCGACCCGATCGAAGGCGCTCGGCACCGAGTTCGTGGAGTTCGCCGTCGACGATACAAGCGCTCCGAAGCTCGAGCAGATGCTGTCGACGCTCGGCTTTCGCCGTGCCGGCCGCCACAAATCGAAAGCCGTGACGCGGTGGCATCAGGGCGGGATCAACCTCGTCGTCAATACCGAGAAGGAAGGCTTTGCCCATTCCTTCAACATCACGCACGGCTCCGCCGTGTGCGCACTCGGGCTGAAAGTCGACGATGCGGCCGCTACGTTCGAGCGTGCCAAGCGGCTCCTCGACGAGCCGTTTCGCCAGCCCATCGGTCCAGGCGAGCTCGACATCCCGGCTGTGCGCGGGGTCGGCGGCAGCCTCGTCTACTTCTTGGATTCCAGCACCGATCTTGGGCGGGTCTGGGACATCGAATTCGAGGAGACGGGGGAGGATGGCTCGAACGCTGCCGGCTTAATTGCCGTAGATCACATTTCGCAGTCGATGCACTACGAGGAGATGCTGACCTGGCTGCTGTTCTACACCTCGCTGATCGACCTCGAGAAGGTACCCCCGCAGGACGTCGCCGATCCCGGCGGCCTAGTGAAAAGTCAGGTGATCGAGTCTGCTGACGGCAGCCTTCGCATCATACTCAATGCCTCCCAAAGCCAGCGCACGCAATCATCACGCTTCCTCACGGAGGTGTTCGGTTCCGGCGTTCAGCACCTGGCGTTTGCGACCGACGACATGTTGGCGACCGTGGCGCGCCTCGAGCGTAACGGCGTTGACCTGCTCGAGATCCCCGAGAACTACTATGATGACCTGGAAGCGAAGATGGACCTCCCGCCGGATCGACTCGACGCGCTGAAAGCCCACAACATCCTCTACGACCGCGATGGAGACAGCGAGTACCTCCAAGTCTACACCCGAAGCTTCGAGCAGCGCTTCTTTTTCGAGATCGTCGAGCGGCGCGGATATGCGGGCTATGGTGCGGCCAACGCTCCGGTTCGGCTCGCCGCGCAGGCGAGGCTTATCAGCGAGTAACGGCCGCATTCCGCGTTAACTAACTCGGGGAAGGCCGCGCGGATGGGGAAGGCAATCGACAGACGCACCCGTCCGGTCCACCGTGGAGACAGCGTCAAGCGTGGGCCGCTCACCAAGACCGGCAACAGACGCGCTCGCCGCGTGCTGGTCGAGGCCGCCTGGAGCTATCGCCATCCGCCGCGCGTCGGCCGCGACCTGCAGCCCAGGGCCGCACACACGGACATGCGGTATCCAACCCGCGCATCAGAACCCTGTTGACCGACGTCTTCAGGTCGCGTCCCCTCCCTTGCACGATCCGCCCCCCAGCGAGCCCGTCCTGGCCCGTCCTGGCGGGAGGCCTTGCCAAGCCGTGCGCGCACCCCTTGACTGGGGACATCAGAAACCTACACCGCGACCAAGACGGACCACCCCATGTGCAAGGTCATGCTCATCACCGGCGCCAGCCGGGGCATCGGCGCGGCGACGGCGCGGCTGGCCGCCAGGCGCGGCTGGGACGTCGCCGTCAACTACGTCGGCAACAAAGCTGCCGCCGACGCGGTCGCAGCCGACATCAGGAAGGAAGGCCGCAAGGCCGTCGCCATCCAGGCCGACGTCGGCAGGCCCGAGGATATCGTACGCCTGTTCAAGACCGTCGATGCGGAATTCGGCCGCCTCGACGCCTTCTTCAACAACGCCGGCATCTTCGGCCTGGCGTCGCGCTTCGTCGACATCGCTCCCGACCGCCTGCAGCGCATGCTCACCGTCAACACCGCCGGCGCCTTCATCGCCGCGCAGGAGGCGGTGCGCCGCATGTCGATGCGGCTCGGCGGCAAGGGCGGCGTGATCGTCAACATGTCGTCGATGGGCGCCAAGCTCGGCGGGCCCAACGAGGCCACCGACTACGCCGCCTCCAAGGGCGCCATCGACACGCTCACCATCGGGTTGGCCAAGGAGCTCGCCGCCGAAGGCATCCGCGTCAACGGCGTGCGCCCGGGGCTGATCTACACCGAGATCCACGCCACCACCGGCGATCCCAATCGCGTCGACCGCCTGAAAGGCCTCGTGCCCATGCAGCGCGGCGGCACACCTGAGGAGGTGGCGGAAGCCGTGCTGTTCCTGTGCGACCAGGCCACCTACTGCACCGGCGTCCTGCTCGACATCGCCGGCGGCCGCGGCGCGTAGCTCGTGCGCGCCCTCTCCCCGTTTTCACGGGGAGAGGGCCTGCCCCGGACTTGGCCCGGGGGTCGGGGTGAGGGGCAGAAGCTTGTTCCGGCGGCGATGGTGTCGCCTATAGTGGCTCACGATTCGCACGCTCCGCAGCCCTTGGACCCACACGTGGCCCACCCCTCGCCCATTGCCGCACCTACCCCGACCGGCGCCAAGGCCTGGCCCTCCGGCGTGGAGCCCACGCGCGAGCATCTCGCCGCCTACGCCTACCTCAAGGAAGGCGCCGGCCACCTGTTCGTCACCGGCCGCGCCGGCACCGGCAAGTCGACGCTGCTGACCTGCCTCAGGGACCTGCTCGCCGACGAGATGGTGATTTTAGCGCCCACCGGGCTTGCCGCCGTCAATGTCGGCGGCCAGACCATCCACTCCTTCTTCGGCTTTCCGCCGCGCCTGATCCGGCCCGACGACATCCGCCGCAGCCGCAACGGCCGCCTCATGCGCCGGCTGAAATTCCTCGTCATCGACGAGGTGTCGATGGTGCGCTCCGACCTGATGTGGGCCATCGACCAGTCGCTGCGCGTCAACCGCGGGCGGCCCCGCGAAGCCTTCGGCGGCGTGCGCCTTGCCCTCTTCGGCGACCTGCATCAGCTCCCGCCCGTGGTCAACGACGCCGAGGTGGCCGAGCATCTGGAGTCCACCTACGGCGGCCCGTTCTTCTTCTCGCTCCCCACCCTGCGCGAGGGCGCCGGCACCGCGCTGATCGAGCTGTCCCAGGTCTTCCGCCAGAAGGACGAGGCGCTGCTCGCCGTGCTCAACAAGATCCGCGAGGGCGAGGCCGACGCCGACGACCTCGCCCCCCTCGATGCCCGCGTGCATCCGATCCGCACGCTGGCCGAGGGCGAGCCCTACGTCATCCTCACCCCCACCAACGCCGCGGCGGGCCGCATCAACCTGGCCTATCTCAACGCGCTGCCGGGAGCCCCGCTGCCCTACAAGGCCACCACCGCTGGCGAGTTCAACCAGTCCGCAAACCCCACCGACGAGACCCTGATGCTCAAGCGCGGCGCCAAGGTCATGCTGCTGCGCAACGACCCCGACCGGCGCTGGGTCAACGGCACCATCGCCCGCATCTCGCGCCTGGAGGAGGGGCGCGTGTGGGTGGAGGTGGACCGGGAAGAGCACGAGGTCGAGCGGGCGTCCTGGGAGAGCCGGCGCTACGCCTACGACAAGGCGGCCGAGAAGATCGTCGAGACGGTGGCCGGCACTTTCACGCAGTTTCCCCTGCGGCTCGCCTGGGCGCTGACCATCCACAAGAGCCAGGGCCTCACGCTGGACAAAGTGTATATCGACCTGGGCCGCGGCACGTTCGCGCACGGCCAGGCCTACGTGGCCCTGTCGCGCTGCCGGACGCTGGAGGGCCTGGCGCTCGCCCGCCAGCTGCGTCCCTCCGACATCCTGTTCGATACGGCCGCCACCGGCTATCGCCATACCTTCGAGCCGCTCGGCTGACTCGTAGCGTGCGCCGGCGTCAAGCCAAAAATCGCGCGAGCGCAACGTCGGCGGAGCGGCTATAGTGGCCCCATGTTGGGGTCCGGCTCGAAGGTTCGCGTGCGCAGCGGCAAGCCTGCCGATGCCAAGGCGCTCGCGCGCATCTTCAAGGACGCCTGGCAGCTCGCCTATCGCGGCATCATCCCGCATCTGCATCTGGAAAGCATGGTGCGCCAGCGTACGCCCGAATGGTGGCGCGATGCGCTGAAGTCCGCCGAGGGCACGCTGGTGCTGGAGATGGCGGGCACGGTGGCGGGCTATGCCACCATCGGCAGCTCGCGCCAGCGCGGCGCCTTCCAGGGCGAGATCTACGAGCTCTATCTCGATCCCGTCTACCAGGGGCTGGGCTTCGGCGAGCTGCTGTTCGAGGGCTGCCGCCACGCGCTCGACATGCGCAAGCTCAACGGGCTGATCGTGTGGGCGCTGGTCGACAACACGGCGGCGTGCGACTTCTACTGGCGCCGCGGCGGCCGGCCGATCGCCAGCGCCTACACCAAGATCGGCGGCGCCCGGCTCGAGAAGGTCGCCTTCACCTGGCGGTGATCGGCGCAATACGGCTTCGCCTCTTGCGCCCTACGGGCCCATTCGATGTCGGGGTGCCATCCATGCGTGTCCTACGTCTGCTGGTCATCGCCTTCGCGCTGCTGATCGGCGGCGTGGCGTCGGCGGAGGAGCCCAAGGGCTGGCTCGGCGCCGACGTGCAGGACGTCACCAAGGCCGAGGCCGACAAGCTCGGCTGGGACACCCCGCACGGGGCCAAGCTGGGGGTGGTCGCATCCGGCTCGCCGGCCGACAAGGCGGGCCTCAAGACCGGCGACATCATCGTTGCCGTCGACCGCACCATGCTCGACACCAGCTCGGAAGTGGACGCAGCGATCGCCGCCAAGCGCCCCGGCGCCGAGGTTCGCCTGCAGGTCCTGTCCGGCGGGCGCGAGCGGCCCGTCACGGTGACGCTCGCCGAGCGACCGAAGCCGCAGACTGCCGAAGCCGACGCAAAGCCGCAGCTCATGCTCGACACCGGCGGACATATGGCCCAGGTCTGGACATTAGCATTCGCGACTGACGGCAGGCAGCTCGTCACCGCCGGTGAAGACAAGGTTATCCGCGTGTGGGACTGGCAGTCAGGCAAGGTGGTGCGCACCATCCGTGGGCAGATCGGTTCGGGCCACGAGGGCAAGGTGTTTGCCTTGGCGTTATCACCCAATGGCCGCTGGTTGGCGGTTGGCGGTTGGCTATCGACGCCTGGCGAACGCGGCTCCACATCTATTCGCCTCTATGACTTCGCTTCCGGGCGGTTGACGGCCACGCTCAAGGGTCACAAGAATGGTGTGTTCGGGCTTGCCTTCTCGTCAGACGGGAAGCACTTGATTTCCGGCAGCTTTGACCTGACGGCCATGCTCTGGGACGTCGAGAATCAGAAGCTGATTCACCGCCTGGCCGGACATAAGGATTACATGTACGGCGTTGGCTTTACACCGGACGGAACTCGCGCGGTCACCAGCAGCAACGACAGAACGCTGAAGCTGTGGTCGGTCAAGGACGGAAGGGAAATCGCGACGCTCGCGGGCCATAGTGAGAGGGTGCGCGCACTTGCCGTCTCGCCGGCATCAGGCATCATCGCGTCAGGAAGCCGAGACGGCGAGATTCGCCTGTGGGATAGCAACACAGGCAAGTTCCTGCGGACTCTTGCCAATCAGGCAAGGGAAGTTGGCGCCCTTAGCTTCAGCTCGGATGGCAAATGGCTGCTGTCCGGTGTGGGCACGACCGGCACGAGCAGTTTCCACTGTCACGTTTGGGAAGTGGCGACCGGGAGAGAGATCACCACCTATACCAAACACAACAACGTCGTAATCGCCGCGGCTGTGAGCCCCGATGGTCGTCTCATTGCCACCGGTAGCGGCGATGGTAACGTCCACCTATGGAACCCCCTATCGGGCGAGACGCAGCATATTCTTGCCAGCACCGGCCAGACAGTTCGCGCCGTGGGTTTTTCCGCGGACGGGCAGCGAATAGGATGGGGAACCGAGACAAAGCCCGGCAGGACGGCCAACGATCGAGGTGACCTCGCTTTCGAAATAATGTTGCCCAGTCGTCACTCCGGTCTTGGTACGCCACGTCCGATAGATGCTACGAGCGCGAAAGCCTTCGTAAGAGCTAGGCCCACAAACGGGGAACTTGACCTCGCTCACAAGAAGGGCGGCGCCTATGGTCATGAAGCAATTCTCAATGTCACAAAGCGCGGACGGCCGCTCGTGTCCATCGAGCGGCAGCCAGCCGACGGCTATCGACACAGTTCCTATACATTCACGCCCGACGGACAGACCATTGTTTCTGGCGGCGGGCATGGGTTGCTGATCGCTTACAACCTAAAGGGGGGAAAGCTTGGGGAATTCATCGGCCATGACAGCGAAGTTTGGGCCGTGGCTCCCTCGCCCGACGGTGGCCTACTTGTCTCAGGCAGCTCCGACCAGACCGTCCGCCTCTGGAACCTCAAGACGCGCGAGCTGATCGTCACGCTGTTCCACGGCACCGACGGCGAGTGGGTGATGTGGACGCCGCAGGGCTACTACACGGGCTCGCCCGGCGCCGACAAGATCGTGGGTTGGCAGATCAACAAGGGGCCCGAGAACGCCGCCGACTATGTCGGCGCCGAGCAGTTGCGCCAGCACCTGAACCGCCCCGACATCGTCGAGAAGGCCATCATCCTCGCTTCTGCCGAGCAGGCCGTGCGCGAATCTCCGGGCACCACCTTCCAGCTCGCCGACCTGCTGGCGCGCCCGGTGCCGCGCTTCAAGATCCTGTCGCCCGCGTCGGGCGCCACCGAGCGCGGCGGCCGCGCCATCGTCAAGATCGCGCTCGAGGCGACCCCCGATCCCGTCAAGGCCATCCGCGTCCAGGTCAACGGCCGCCAGGTCGAGGAGCGCACGCCCGACATCGGCTCCGGCGGCTTCAAGGTCGGTGAGGAGGTGCTGGATGTGCCGCTCGGCAGCGGCCGCAACGAGGTGCGCATCACGCTCGCCAACGCCATCGGCGACAAGGCCGAGACCCTCTCCCTCACGCATGAGGGCGAGGGCGCGCTGGACAAGCGCGGCACGCTGTACATCCTGGCCATCGGCGTCGACCAGTACAAAGGTCTCGGCAACACCTGCGGCAACAATGGCAAGTCGAGCTGCGACCTGCGGTTCTCCGGTGCCGACGCACAGGCTCTTGTGGCCGCGGTCGAGAAGCGGCTGGGGCCGGCCCACAACAAAGTGGTCAAACGTGTCCTCGTCAACGGTGCTGGCCCCGGCAACGACCCCACCGCCGCCAACATCCTCGACGCCATCGACCTCCTGAAACAGGCGACGGAGACCGACACGGTGCTGCTGTTCATCGCCGGCCACGGCGTCAACGACGGGCCCGACTACCGCTTCCTGCCGACCAATGCGGAACTCGCGGGGGGAATCATAAAGGGTTCCACCGTCGTGCAATGGCAGGTCCTGCAGGCGGCAATCGAGGGGACCAAGGGCCGGCGCGTGCTGTTCATCGACACCTGCCACGCCGGCAACGCCTACAACCAGCGCCTCGGCAACGCCGCCTATCACGCCAACATCATCGCCTACACGGCCGCCCGTTTCGACCAGGAGGCGATTGAGGACCCCAAGCTAGGCCACGGCCTCTTCACCTACGCGGTGGTGGAAGGCCTCGACGGCAAGGGCGGGCTCGACGCCAAACGGCAGGTCTCCACCAAGGAGCTCGCCGCCTACGTGGTCAAGCGCGTCGAGGAGCTGGCCAAGTCGCTCAAGGGCGAGCAGGAGCCGCAATATTTCAAGGGCCGCGACGCCCAGGACTACGTGCTGGCGCGCTGGTGAGCGCGCGCCGCTTTCACACCCGGTCCAGCGACGTGGTCCGCAGCCGGTTGACCAGGATCGCCGCAATCGAGCGATAGAGCCGGCTCGCAAACGTGGGGTCGACCTCGTTCAGATTGTCGACCACGCCCATGTCGACGATGCGCACCTGCGTCACCTCCCGCGCCACCACCCGCGCGCTCGTGCGCTCGCCGTCCACGAACGACATCTCGCCGAACAGCTCGCCGTCGGCAAGGATGGCAAGCGGCACCATCTGCCCGCCGTTGTCGCGCTCGATGCGCGCCGAGCCGCTGTCGATGACGAACATGGCGCGCAGCGCCACGTTCTGGTCGAGCACCACCTCGCCGCGCCTGAACACCTTGACCGCCGCCGCCGCGAGCAGAGCGCTCTCCTCGGCGGGCTCCAAGAAGGTGAAGAACCGTTTGTCTGCCATGGCTGCGACCCTGACAAATCCCCGAACCGGAAGCGATCACCTGACCACAACGCTCTTGCCGAGGCAACAACCGCCCACCTTGGCGCCGAGGCCTCACATCGGGCTCTTGCCGGTGGCCCCCTCCGTGTGCGGCTCCTGCCCGCAATCGAAGGTCTTGGCTTGGCTGTCGGCGACCTGCCGGGCGAGCGCGATGGCATCGCTGTTGGCCAGCGCATCGATGTAGGCCATGTGGCAGGTCTCGGCCGCGCTCACCTTCGACACCACCAGCACGTCGCCCTTGCGGCCGTCCTGCGAGGTGTGGAAGCGCACGATGATGGCGTAGGGGACCTGCCGCTCGCCGCGACGATCGAAGCGCCACTCGATGGTCGCGCGGTCGCTGCCGCGCTCGAAGATGCTGTTGAACGGCCCCAGCGTCTGTGTGGCAGCGCGGCGCTTCTCCGCGTCGGCCCCGACGCTCAAAAATTGTCGCAGATCGCCCTCGGCGATGTAGACGGGGATGCCGGCAAGGCCGCTGCAGCGCCAAGCCCCGCCGTCGCGCTGGCGCCTCACCTGCTTGCACGCCTTGAGGTCGACCGTCGTATAGAGGCTCTTCACCCGGTTGGCAGCCGCCGGACCCTGGCCCAGCGCCACCACCAGGCAGCCGGCCAAGGCCGTCACCAGCGCAAGCGAACGCACCATCCTCTCCCTCCCGTCGAGACGAGAGCCTGCCGGCCGCCCAGCCGGCCTTTGGGGGCGCAGCAATGACATATACCATGGCCGGGAGAAAGACATCCCGAGGCGGCATCGGCGCCGAATCGCCGGCTGGCCGCTCTTTCGTGGGCGGCCGGGCATTGCTATACCCGCTTCGGTGCGGCAAGGGTCGAGGTCGAGCCCATGGACAGGATGAAGATCGCGGTGACCGGCGCGGCCGGACGGATGGGGCGCGAGCTGGTCCGTACCGTCCACGGCCGGCAGGACTGCATGGTCGCCGGCGCCATCGAGCAGGAGGGGTCGATCGCACTCGGCCAGGATGTCGGCCTGCTGGCGGGGCTCGGCAAGCTCGGCGTGGTGATCACGGACGATCCCCTCGAGCTGTTCGCCAAGGTGGATGCCGTGCTCGATTTCACGGTCCCCAAGGCAACGGTGGAATTCGCCGGGCTCGCCGCCAATGCCCGCATCGTCCACGTCTTCGGCACCACCGGCCTAACGCCCGGGGACGATGCCAAGATCGCCGCCGCCGCCCGCCACGCCACCATCGTCCGCTCGGGCAACATGAGCCTCGGCGTCAACCTGCTCACCGCGCTGACGAAGAAGGTCGCCGAGGCGCTCGATGCCGACTTCGACATCGAGGTGCTGGAGATGCATCATCGCCACAAGATCGATGCGCCGTCGGGCACGGCCCTGATGCTGGGCAGGGCCGCCGCCGAGGGGCGCGGCGTCGACCTCGACAAGGCCGCCGTGCGCGTGCGCGACGGCCACACCGGCGCGCGCCGGGTCGGCGACATCGGCTTTGCCACGCTCAGGGGCGGCAGCGTGGTCGGCGAGCACTCGGTGATCTTCGCCGCCGACGGCGAGATCGTCGAGCTGACGCACCGCGCCTTCGACCGCGGCATCTTCGCCCGCGGCGCCGTCAAGGCTGCCCTGTGGGGCCGCGGCAAGGGCCCCGGGCTGTTCTCCATGATGGACGTGCTCGGCCTCGAAGGCGCCAAGCCCAAGCGGTAGCCCTCGGGTAGGGATGGGCGAGAGAACTGAGGGAGGGAGCCATGGCCCTGGACGACGTTGCCGAGCAAGCCGCCGCCGACAAGGACGCGCGCAACAAGTGGATCGGCGTCTACATCGGCGTGCTCGCGGTGCTGCTGGCGATCTGCAACGTCGGCGGCGCCAACGCCACCAAGGACGCGACGCACGCCAATATCGCGGCCGCCAACACCTGGGCCTTCTTCCAGGCCAAGAACATCCGCCGCAACTCCATCGCCATCGCCGCCGACGACCTGGAGCTGATCCTCGCCTCCCAGCCCGGCATGCCGGAGGAGGCCAGGAAGAAGTTCGACGCCAAGATCAAGGACTATCGCGCGCAATATCAGCACCTCACCACCGACCCGGAGAAGAAGGAGGGGCTGGACGAGTTGTTCGCGCGCGGGAAATCGCTGGAGGTCGACCGCGACGTCGCCTTGCGCAAGGACCCCTACTTCGACTGGAGCCAGGCGCTGCTGCAGATCGCCATCGTGCTGGCCTCGGTGCACCTGATCATCGGCAACCTGTGGCTGCTCGGCCTGAGCGGCGGCCTGGCCGGCCTCGGCCTCCTGCTGATGCTCAACGGCTTCTCGCTGGCGCTGCGCCTGCCGTTCCTGGGATGACGCACCCGGCCTTCAAGACTGGCCCATCAGCTCGGCCATGAAGGCCTTCAGCGCGGGCGCCCACTTGTCGCCGTCGGCACCGCTCGCCAGGTGCCCCAGCTCGGTGTCGATCTCCACATAGCGCGCATCGACGCCGGCAGCCCCGAGCGCCGCCATGTATCCCGGCGCGATCGCCGGCGGGAACAGCTTGTCGGTGCGCGACAGGACGTAGAGCACCTTCGCCTTGATGCGGCCGAACTGGGGCGTCGTGTCGTAGGTCTCGAGCGCGCGCCGCAGCACCACCAGCGAGTTGGCATCGAAGTTCTGCGCCCACGGCTCGGCGAGCTGGAGGATCGCCGCCTCGCGCGGCGCGGCATCGGGATACTGCGGGCTAAGCTGCGCCTCGATGCCGTAGAACTTGAGGGTGGCCACGCGCATCTTGGTCAGCACGCCAACGACGCCGCCGTTGTCGTAATACCAGCCGCCGTTCCAGTTGCGGTCCTCGGCCAGCCGCTCGATCAGCTTGCTTGTGGCGTCCGGCGCGCCCGAATTCTTCGGCGCCGTCACGACGGCCACGATGCCGTGCATGAAATCCGGGAACGTCACCGCCCACTGGAATGCCTGGTAGCCGCCATAGGAGGGCCCCGCGACGGCGACGAGGTGGTTGACGCCCAGGTGGTCGAGCAGCACCTTCTGCGCCCGCACCACATCGCCGACCGTGTGGCGCGGGAAATCGGGGCCGTAGGGCCTGCCGGTGTTGGGATCGATGGTCGCCGGGTTGGTCGACCCGTAGGACGAGCCCAGCATGTTGGAGGCCACCACGAACAGCAGTCCCGTGTCGATGGCCTTGCCCGGCCCGATCAGCTTGTCCCAGCTGCCGACATCGCCGGCCTTGTGGCCTTTGCCGGCGCCGGTTGCGCCGTATCGCCCGGCGGTGTGGTGGCTCGAGGTATAGCCGTGCGTCGAAAGCACCGCGTTGCGGCCATCGGGGGCAAGCGTCCCGTAAGTCTCATAGGCGAGCGTCAGCTCCGGCAGCACCACGCCGCTCTCGAGGGTGAAGTCGCGCGCGGCGAAGAGCCTGCTCTCCGGCTCCAGCGCCGATGCCCGGGTAGCCGCGGCGAACGTCATGGCCGCCACCCAAGGGCCGAGGATGAAAGCTTGAACGAGGATTTCGTCTGCAGTGGGTGCATCGAACGGCCTGCTTTGTATCTTCTGTGTATCTTCTGTGTATCTTCTGTGAGATATGGTCCGCAGCCATTCTGGCGCTTCACCCTCTGCCCAGCAACATCGGTAATGTTCCGGTAATGAATCTGCCCAGATCCGGACACACCCGTGATGTCCGCTTGCGCGGAGACGGGTTGCAGCAGGCGGAGATCCTTCAATGAAATTCCTCCCGACGATGGCGATGCTGACGATCGTTGC
>Ga0209726_10005115_pt1 | contig 16174 bp, 13 predicted proteins | sample Subgrocontami54m_FD_187453 | JGI IMG/M metagenome (GOLD analysis project Ga0209726, IMG submission 187453) | Subsurface groundwater microbial communities from S. Glens Falls, New York, USA - GMW46 contaminated, 5.4 m (SPAdes) (version 3) | ecosystem: Environmental > Aquatic > Deep subsurface >... | reverse complement strand
CGCGATCCACCACAGGCAGCGAGGAGACAGAGCGCCGCTGCAAAAAACCCGGCCCGGACCATTCCACCAGACCTCAACATCTGCATTGATACACTCCTTAGCTTTCCACCTTGCACACGTCAAAACCATACGGGGCCAAGATAAAGATCAGGTAAAGACTGAGCGAGACCTACATCAAACTTCAGGGAGCTCGACAACCGGCGGGCTGCCTGGCTATTGGTGCCCATCTGCCCCGATAGAGCCACCTACCTAATTCCTCTTGCGGTCTGTTCTCACCACTCCGGTTCGGCCGAGCTCCATCGGAACATACATGGCCAGGAGCTGGCCACTTTCGAAAAGCTCCGGGTCTGTCGTGTTCGGCTTATGTACCTGGACATCGAACAAGAACCAGCCTTCGCCCAAGATTTCCGAGGCATCGATGATTCCGGACGACTCCTCGTCCTGTGTGATGAAACTCGCCCCACCCGGCTCGAAAGACGCCGGATCGTGGCTTGCGACCTGGATCAGTTCACCCGTGTCGATACCGTAGGCCCAGATCTTGGCGACGTGCGGGTTGTTTCCCGTGTCTTCTTGGATGAGGAGGCGTCCTCGCTTGTCGATGCAAATGTTGTCAAACATCCTGCCCGGCGTCGCGTTGAGCAAGATCTCGATCTGCCCACCGTTCTCGGGGATGTTCACGTCGTTGAAGCGGAGCCGCCAGAGCCGGCTATTCAGCGTCTGGCTGGCCGTCGTGACGAAATAGAAGTCCGTGGGGTTGGTCTCTCGAGGATCCCAGGCGCCGTCTTCGCAGCGCTGGAATCGGAAGATGTCCTTGGCGATGGCATCCTGCTCGACTTGCAGGCCGGTCTGAGAGGAGACATCGCCCGCAGGCCCGATCTCCACCATCATGAAGCTGCCGAAGTCGACGTAGCCGGTGGTTGCATCGCCCAGGCCGAAGTCGTTGCTCTCCTCGGTCACGAGCGTTTGCTCGCGGAAGATCTTCAGCCCGTAGAGCTTGCCATTCGTCAGACCCGCGCGTTCGATCGTGTTGCCATTCGCCTGCTTCGTGCCGACGTAGACAAAGCACTGACAGGGACCGTTCGCGGCGACGGGCGCCGTCGCAAGCGCGCCATCGTCTCCCAGCACCATGATCGTCTTCGCCTTGCCGTGCGGGCTCGCGACGAGGTTCTCAAAAGGCATGCGGCCGAGGCGTGGAAGCTGCCAGGTGTGCCCCGCTTCGGGACCCGTCGCAATGTGAGCCCACCCTCGGCCGTCCGTGGTCTCCTCCCCATTGAAGTAGATCCGGTCGCCCGTGCCGAGAGCGAGGTACCGCAACGCGCTAGGTAGTGGCATGTCCCCCGAGCAGAATCGATTCCACGCGGTTGTTCCCGTCGTGTAGGTTCGAGTGCCAGGGTCCCATAGGTGGACGTTGGTTGGGGCCTGGGCGAAGTCTTTGCCCTCAATAACGTTAAAGGTGTCCCGATCGATCTTCCATTGGGACACAAATGCACCCTTCGAACCGTGCCGCCTGACGATCCCATTGGCAGCAGGGATTTCATGGTTCATCAGCAGAGTGAAGGCCCCGCCGTTGGGCATTGCGCCAAGGCCGTCTGGGATGCCCACCATGCGATACCCGTTAAGCGCTGCATCTCCGGCGGTCAGGATGGGCCTGATGAGAACCCCGGGGGCACTGGCGATAGCAAAGGGTGCTACTTGCGTCCTGGCGCCCTTGACTGGATCTTGGCCTTTTACCGGCGCGGCCTTCCCGGCATCAGACGTCTGGGCCGAAGCTTGTCCGACGCTGCCGAGTACGATTGCTCCCGCGCCGGCGATAGCTCCCTTGAGTAGACCCCGGCGTGAGACACCGGCGTTCAACGACACCTCCCCGGTTGTGTCAGAGTCCATCGGTTGTGCCATGCAGCTTCCTCCCTACTTATCGTGCTTCCCGGCCAAAAGTATGGGGAGGCCAACTAAAGTCCGAGTCAAGCGAACCTGGAGAATCGCTCAATTCTTTCGCAACTGTTATCTCGTTGGTCAACATGATGAAGCGAGAGGTCAGGTAGACTGCCTCAATTCGCAGACTCACAGGCGCGAGCGCTCATTCCGGGCCTCGGCGTGCGGGGGTTCGACCGCCGGCGCATCGAGGCCTTCACGAGCGATCGTTCCCTCTACGATCCCCGTACGGGTAGTGAGACGGTCGCTTCGCCGCGCGCGGCCTCGAAGCGTGGGTTGTCGACACCGATTTCGAGCTGCACGATCCCTCGGCCGGCTTGCAGCTCCTTGCCGGTCACTTTGGCGCGCCCCGTGATCGTGTCGCCTGGGTGGCTGTTCTTGTTCATGCGGAACGGACCCATCTTGCGGATCCGTCCACCCAGCCCGATCCACCGTCGGAGCGTGATCTCGAAGACCATCTCATAGCCGCGCGTGTTGAAGATGATGTCGTCCAGGCCCGACTCCCGCGCGAGCTCGCGATTGTGATGGATGGAGCCGAACATGCGGTCCGCGGCCACGCTCATCACGATGCGCTGGTAGTTCAGCCAGAGGTGGTACGACGGAATCTCGTCGCCGACGTTCACGTCCTCGAAATGAAGCTGGCGCGACCAGTCGACGTTCGAGCTGCTTTCGGGCGGCTGCTCGGTGCTGGTCGCGGCCTCGACAGGCGCCGACCGCGCGGCGCCCACCCGCTCTGCCGTCGGTTGGTACCGATACTGCGTATTGCGGCTGACCATGACGAGCTCACCCGTCTGTTTCGACAGGCTCGTCTCGTACGTCAGAAAAACCCCCTCACCGAGACGCGTCGTCTTTGGGTCGATCTTGACGAGCTTCCAGCTCCCGTGAAGCCTGTCCCCCGGATACAGCGGCTCGAATGCCTCCCACTCGCTCGCCGCGTTGAACCCCTTCGGGTAGGACGTGGGCACCTCCATCCGTCGGGCACCGGTCCGCTCGCGCAGACCGGGCGCAAATGGCGCTGGCTCCCCCGGTGCCCAATACGGCGGCAATGACCAGAGTGGAGTCATCGCATTCGGGGCGACGACGGTGCGGTAGCCATGAGCCTGCGCGACCTTTTCGTCGTAGTGCAGTGGGCAGTCGAAGCAGTACACCTCGAGCTTGCGGCGGATGTCGTTCAGCGAGACCTGGTCTGCCCCGTCGAACTCGTTCTCCTGGTTGAGCCATTGCTCCATTGCCGCCAGCGAAGCGGGCTCGCTATTCGCCGTTTCCTGCATGCTGCCACCGTCCTTCTGCAATTTGGGGTTCGTCTTGCGTCAGTGCGCGTCGCCACCCGGTGGCGGCTCGCTGCTGAGGTCCTGAATGACCTGTGCGTCGGTCACGACGCAGGCGCAATACTGCTTGGGCTCTTTCTTGGACGCGCAGATGATCGTATTACCCGCGTGGTCCGGCGGAAACCCATATTGCTCGCAAAACTCCGCTGTGTCGGCGTATGCCGGGTCGATAGCGATAATCTCATAGGGCACGCCAAGACCATCCAACACACGGATCACCCGCTGCTCGACGTCTTCGCTCATCTGTCCCCCTGTGCCGTCGTATTCTAAGCAGCAGCGCAGTACAATGGCGGACCCGACACCGGGGAACCGTTCCACGGCTCGTTGGCGGTCCGAACTGAGCGTTCGTAACGTGCCGTGCGCACGATTTGGCGGCAACGCGGAGGGGAAGCGATGACTTCGATGCGGGTCACGGTGGTCGGGCTTGTGGCCTTGGTGGTCGTTGGCTGCGGGGGGACGAGTCCACAGTCTAGTGCCGGACGCGTAAGCGGTGAAGGCCGTGCCGCGGCGTCCAATTCATCGAGCACGCAGACGGTTCGCATCGCGGTGCGCTACGAGATCGACAACCTCGCGACGAAGATCATCGGCCCGAATGGTCCCACCATCACGCGGCGTTTCTTCAACGCCTCGCAGGTGCTGATCGATGGGTCGGGCGCGACACGGCCCTACCTCGCGGAGAGTCTGCCCCAGCTCAACACGGATAACTGGAAAGTCTTCCCCGACGGGCGGATGGAGACGACCTACCGCCTACGACCCGGGCTGACGTGGCATGATGGTGCGCCTCTGACAACCGAAGACTTTGTGTTCGCCTACCAGATGTATGCGGCACCGGGGCTCGGATTCTTCACCCCCGATCCTCAGGACACGGTCGAAGACGTCATCGCGGTCGACGATCGGACGATGCTGATCCGATGGAAGTCGCTTTTCTTCGACGCTGGCTCCCTTCGCGAAGACTATCTGGACCCGCTTCCCCGCCACATCCTCGAGCGCCATTTCAACGCGTTCCAACAGGACGCTGCGAACCGTGAGGCGCTGGTCAATTTGTCGTTCTGGACCAGGGACTACGTGGGCGCCGGTCCGTACAAGCTGGTCGAGTGGTCGCCCGGCGCCCATCTGGAGGGCGTCGCCTTCGACGGACACGCGTTGGGCCGACCGAAGATCGGGCGGGTGCTGATACGGATCTTCAACGACGAGAACACGACGCTCACGAACGTGCTCGCTGGGAACGTCGACGTCACGGTGAATCTGGCCCTGCGGTTCGACCATGGCCAGGTGCTGAAGAGCGACTGGGAATCGCGGGGCGGTGGCTCAGTCCTCTCCAACCCAGGTTCGAACTCGGCGAGCGTGGTGCAGTTCCGCCCAGAGTACCAGAAGACTCCGGCGCTCCACGACTTGCGCGTGCGGAGAGCGGTGGCGCATGCCATCGACAAGCAAGCCGTGAACGAGGGTGTGTTCAATGGGCAGGGGTTCCCCGTGGACACGTTCATGAGCCCGCGGATGCCGTACTTCGCCGAGCTCGATCGAGCGCTCATGAAGTACCCGTACGATCCGCGACGAACCGCCGAGCTCATGGCGGAGGCGGGCTTCCACATGGGTCCGGACAGCATGCTCGCCGGCCCCACGGGCGAGCATTTCAAGCCAGATTTCTGGGTCACCGCGGGCGCGCAATACGAGCGCCATCAGGCCATCATCATGGAATCGTGGAAGCGGGCGGGAATCGATAGTGAGCCGTGGGCAATACCGCTGGCCGCTGGCCGCCAGAATGAAGTGCGCGCGACGTTCCCAGGCCTTACGCAGATCGGCGGCGGCGCGACCGAGGACTCGGTGATGCGAAACTTCCTGAGCGCACAGATCGGGTCCGCGCAAAACGCCTGGCGCGGCTCCAATCGTGGCGCGTGGGCGAGGCCCGAGTTCGACGCTCTCTGGGACACGTACAGCGTAACGCTCGACGGCGCCGAACGCACCCGTCAGATCATCGCCATGTCGAAGATGCTCAGCGAAGAGATTCCAGGCTATCCGCTCTACGCAAATGTGGACGTTCGTGCTAAGACAGCAGCGCTAGTAGCGGACTTGAACGAGGTCCCCATCAGCACCCCGAGCTGGAACGCCCACGAATGGGAGTTCCGCGTGTGACCCGTTCTCCCGAAATGGGCCGATCGGCTCAGGGATGGGAGGCAAGAAAGGAGACGCAATCTCCGATCTCGATAACTTGATGTTCGCTGTGGGGTGAAAGACCCCACCGCTGAGGTGAACGGCGAAAAGCGTATCCCCCACGGTAGCGACTGACCATCAATCCGTGAAGCGGGGATAAAACCGGGTCAGCCCCGAACCCGACGGGGTCACACCTGGGAGCAGGGAGCTATGGACAGCGCAAGCAAAGGTACGTTGACCCATCGTTACCCATACCAAGCCTACGCGGGTTATGGGCTTGCCCAAAACGGGAAAGGCTGGGGGCTGGCAGTGGTGCAGCTGACCAGTATTCACTCCCACGAAACCCGGTGGAAAGTACCGTCCTACGGCTCCAGAGCGCGGACATCAGGAACGGGGGAACCCACGCCCAGCTCTCCTCGGCGGTCGATCCGAGGAGTAGGGGTCGCCCGCATGCCGGTCGTGGGCAGGATGGCCCAAGAAGCCAACGCCGGGGGTAATGCTCCGGATATGCTGACGTGGGCCCGATGAGTGGGACGGAAGCGCGGTGAGTAGGAGTCAATACGTCATGGCTACGGCCCTCGGGCCGATAGATGAATGGAAGACCACTCCCTGGACGCAGTGCGAACGGGCGGTCTTCAAGCTCCAAAAGCGGATCTTCCAAGCCTCCGCTCGTGGTGATCAGAAGACCGTCCACCATCTCCAGCGACTCCTGTTACGGTCCCGAGCCGCCCGCTTTCTCGCGGTGCGGCGGGTCACGCAGGACAATCGCGGCAAGCGGACCGCGGGCGTGGACGGGGTGAAATCCCTGCGCCCTCCCCAACGGCTTCGCCTCGCCCGATTCTTGCGTCTCTCCAACCGAACGTCGCCCACTCGCCGGGTCTGGATTCCCAAACCCGGTTCCGATGAAGGGCGCCCGCTCGGGATTCCGACCATGGCGGACCGCGCGGCTCAAGCGCTGGCCAAGCTCGCGCTCGAACCAGAGTGGGAAGCGAAGTTCGAGCCGCACAGCTATGGGTTCCGACCAGGCCGTTCCGCCCACGACGCCATCGAGGCAGGGTTTGACGCCATCTGTCGCAAGCCCAAGTATGTGCTGGATGCGGACATCACGAAGTGCTTCGACCGTATCGACCACGCCGCGCTGCTGGCCCGACTCGATACCTTCCCCGCCCTCAGGCGGGCGGTCCGAAGCCTGGCTCACCGCCGGCGTGCTCGACGGCCCCACGCTCTTCCCACCGCTGCGGGCACTCCTCAGGGCGGCGTGGTGAGCCCCTTGCTCGCCAACATCGCCCTCCATGGTCTCGAGACCGCGCTCCAAGCCACGGTCCCGGCTACGCGCTTCCATGCTAGGTGGCAGCCTCAGGTCATTCGCTATGCCGATGACTTCGTCATCCTGCATCACGACCTCGGCGTCATCCAACAGCTAGCGCAGCACGCCACGGCGTGGCTTCAGAAGATCGGCCTGGAGCTCAACCCGCGCAAAACCCGCATCCGCCATACCCTGCGGGTCCACGCAGGTGAACCTCCTGGATTCGACTTCCTGGGCTTCCAGGTCCGTCAGTTCCCCGTGGGCAAAACCCACTCGGGCATGGCAGGGGGTCGAGGCAGACCATCGGTCCCCCTCGGCTTCAAGACCTTCACCAAGCCCAGCGCCGCCGCCATGGCTCGCCACCACCAGGCCCTCCGCGCCATCGTACGGCGAGACAGCGCCCTCTCCCAGTCGGTGCTCATCGCTCATCTTACCCCGGTCATCCGGGGCTGGACTCAGTACTTTCGCACGGGGGCCTCAAAGGCGAGCTTTGCCAAACTGGACTTTCTCACCTACCAACTCCTGCGCCGCTGGGCGAAACGGCGGCACGGGAACAAGTCGGCTACGTGGATCGCCCACAAGTACTGGCGGCGTGACCGGGGTACCTGGGACTTCGCCCCGCCAACCGGGCCAAAGCTCCCCCGCCACAACGCGACCGCAATCCAGCGGCATCGCCAGGTTCAGGGCAACCGCAGCCCGTTCGATGGGGATTGGGTCTACTGGGGAGTTCGTCTGGGACACCGCGCTGACATCCCGAGAAGGACCGCTGTCCTCCTCCACCGTCAACGCGGCATCTGCCCCAGATGTGGACTATTCTTCCGTCATGGAGACCCGCTCGAAATCGACCACCTCGCCTCCGCCACACCTGGTGGGCCGAGGGCCTTCCGCACCTGGCAGCTTCTCCATGGCCATTGCCACGTCGCGCAGATGGCCGCCCGTCGCCAGACGGCCACTGGTACTCTTGACAACAGCCCATTCGTTGAGGAGCCGGATGAGGTGAAAGCCTCACGTCCGGTTTTGAAGCCGGGCGGCGGGGGTGACCCCGTCGCCCAGGTTAACTAGCTACCCTGCCGGCGCCGCCCGGGGCCTCTCGCGCTCATTCTCCTCGGCACGGGCCATCGTGTCTCCCAACACCAGTGCCACGCCAATGGCCACGATCACGGCGCACGTCGCCAGGTAGATGAATCCGGCGCCGTAGCTGACCTTCTCCGCGATGAGTGAGAAGATCGCCGGGGTGACCGTTGCGCCGATCTGCGCGATCAGGCGCCAGATCGCAAAGAAGCGGCCCTTGCTGAACCTCGGAGACAGGTCCGTTCCCAGCACCTGCATCGTTCCTTGCGTCGTCCCAACCGTCGCCTGAACGAGGACGTACGTGACCAGGAAGAAGGTGAACGGCAGCGGGAAGAAGGCCGTGAGTGACATGACGGACACAGCGGTGGCATAGGCGAGGAACCCGGGTGCGATGACGGCGCGTCGGCCAAAGCGGTCCATGAGATAGCCCGTGAGGAACGGCACCGGAATGCCGAACAGGATCGCCGCCGAGTTGAGCAGACCCAGGGTGCTCGGGCCGACGTCGTACGCATAGACCGCATACAGGTTGAGCGAGCCCTGGTCCTGGCCCCCGCGGGCAAGCGTCGCGCAGAGCTGGACGACGAGGAACACCAGCATCTGGGTCGTAAGCAGGTACGCGATAACAGGCCGCCAGCCCTGGTCGGCGGCCTCCGGATCCTCCTCTTGGCGGCCGCGTCGGCCCGGCGCCGTCTCGCGAATGAGCGCAAAGCTCGGAATGACTGCCACGAGGGTCAGGACAGCGTGGATCGCAAATGGAATCCAGGTCCCAAATCCCGCGGCCAGGATCCCACCCACGGACGGCCCGAAAAGCGCCCCCGTCCGCGACATGCCCATCATCCACTGCATTTGCCGAGCGCGCTGGTTGCGGGGCGCAGTGTCCGCAATGATCAAAACTCGGCCTTGCTGCCAGAGCTGAGCCGCGACCCCGATCAGGAAGCGCCAGAACAGGAGCTCGATGAAGGAGTGGGAAAACGGAGTCATGAACGAGGCGAGCGCCGTCAGCAACGGCCCTGCCAGCAGCACCGGCCGACGGCCGATTCTGTCCATCAGGTAGCCCGCCGGGAACGTCGCGACGAGTGCCCCCGCCGCGGCGGCGACGAACACCAACGAGGCCGTGCTGAGGCTGACCTCGAACGACTTCGCGATGCCGGGGATCACCGGCGCGACCATGCTTTGGCCAAGAGACAGCATCGTGGCCGGCACGTACAGCGAAAGAACGAGCTGCTTCGACAGAACGCTTGGCGGGCGAGCCTCGGCCACAGGTTACCTCAGCCTATTGTTTCCGCATGAAACTATACTGGAGACGTACGAGTTAGGGCGCTACAGGCGGCCTACGCCGACACCGGCTCAAGGAGAGGGCCGAGTCAAAATGTTGCCCAATGTTGCCGCATGTTGCCCAAACCACTTGGCCGCCGAATCGCGGGGGCGGGGCTGCAGGGCAGACTCTCACGTCACGCGGACCGACTGACTCACCCTCTGCGGAGCGCGTACCGGTGTGTGGAACGCCCAGGGATCGGTCGCCCGCTGCGGCCCCAGCCGATTAGGCGGGTGGACTGAGGTCGAAGACGTCCGCGACGAGCTGGTACGATCGCACCCGATGCTCGAACGAGTAGCAATTGGTCACGATCCCCATGTCGTGCGTGTCGTACTGAGCGGCGATCTTGAGGATCCCATCCCGCACCTGCTCGGGTGTGCCGTCGACCGAGCCCTGGTTGGGCTCATCCATCGATCGCTGTGCCTCTTCAGGAAGCGGATAGGCGGTCGCTTCCTCCGGAGGCAGCAGACCTCCCCGCAACCCGATCACGCGGGCGGCGCGCGAGAACCGTCGGGTGGACGACAGGAAGATGGCTTCGTCCTCGGTCGGGGCGCACATCACGGCCACGCTGACGCTGAGGCGCGGCTCTTGCCCGAACACGGTCGGTTGAAACTTGCTTCGATACAGATCTGCAACGGGGGGCCCAATCGCGGCGTTCCGTCCGAAGAACGCCGCGAACGCGAAGGGCAGCCCCAACATCCCCGCAAGCTGCGCGCTGTAGTCGCTCGATCCCAGCAGCCACACCTCGGGCACGCTCTCGGGCTGAGGCCCGGGCTGGATGGCGATCTGCGCAAACGGATGTCCCGGATCAGCTAGCCCATGCACGAAGCCCAAGAGGTCGGCCACCTGCTGAGGAAAGTACCGAATGTCGATCTGCTCCCGTGGATGAGCCAGGGCCGACGCGGTCAGTTGATCGCTCCCCGGAGCCCGTCCGATCCCCAGATCGATCCGACCTGGAAAGAGCGCCTCGAGCATGCGAAACTGCTCGGCCACCTTGAGCGAGGAGTAGTGCGACAGCATCACCCCGCCGCTCCCCACCCGAATGGAATTCGTGGCGGCTGCGATCTGCCCGATCAGGATCTCAGGGCTCGTGCCCGCGAACGACCCGCTGTTGTGGTGCTCCGCCACCCAGTACCGCGAATATCCCATCCGCTCGACAGCCTGCGCGAGCTGCACCGTCTCGCGCAGTGCCTGGGTGGCCGTGCCGCCCTTGCGTACAGGGGACTGATCGACGACGCTGAGCGTCAGTTCACTACTCAAGGCAACGCATCTCGTTCATAGTGAACCGATTGTATCAGTGAGGCCGAGTGGCATCGCCCTTCACAAGACGGGATCTGAAACACCTGCGATAAGATATGCGTGGATATGAACGAAGACCTACGCAAGATCCCGGCCCAAAGCCCAACCATCGAGTCAATCAAGGAGCGCATGCTCCCGATCTTGACTCACTACGGTGCGACGCGCGCCGGCGTCTTCGGCTCGCTTGTTCGCGGTGAGCTCTCAGAGGACAGCGACATCGACCTTCTGGTGCAGCTCGGCAAGGACCTGAGTCTGCTTGATCTCACGAGGATCAACAGGGAGCTCGAAGAGGCCGTGGGTCGCAGAGTCGATCTCGTCGAGTACGAAGCAATTAAGCCTCGGATCAAAGATCAGGTTCTGGCGGAGGAAGTCCGCATTCTATGAACCGCGACCCTCGGCTGTACCTCGACGACATTGCCGAGGCGATAGACGTCATCGCGGAGTACACCGCCGGCCTATCCCGTGACGAGTTTCTCACGAGACGCCTTATTCAGGATGGTGTGATCCGCCGAATAGAGATTATTGGCGAGGCCGCGCGCCACCTTCCGACCGAGCTCACGAACCGCTATCCGGACATCTCGTGGGTCGACATCGTGGGGATGCGCAACCGCGTCATCCACGAATATCACGGTGTGCTCCTCGATCGCGTCTGGAATACCGTCCAGAACGATCTCCCCGTGCTTCGGGCTGCCGTCCGCGAGCTTCAGCAGCATCTGGGGTGAGCAGGTTCGTGAGCGGCTTGTCTCAGCAAGAACCTCGGCCTTGTTGACTTCCTACCTTCGCCCCGGTGCCGTCCTGCCAGGTTGATCCAACCCAGTCGGTTACCTGAGACCCTTCTGGGGACGTCCGCGTTGGAGACGGATTCAGTTAGAACATTCTCGTGGTGATCAAGCTTCTGCCTCTCGATTCCCTACGTGGATGAGTCCTCGGGCCGTTCGACTCCGGCCACGGGCGAGCATGCGATTACGCCTCGGACCAAGCGCGGCGTCTTCTATGGGTGGTGGATCGTCGGTGCGGGCGTTCTGACTCAGTACGCCTATTCCATCGTGTTCAACGCCAACTATGGCGTGTACGTGTACGCCATGGGCGCCGAGATGGGGTGGAGCCGGACTGCGCTCTCGGCCGTCCAGTCGGTTGGGCGCATTCCCGAGGCGCTCGTGGGCGTGTCTCTCGGACCGACCATCGACCGGTACGGAACGCGGTGGATCGTGGCGGTCGGAGCCTTAGCCATGGGCGGCTCGCTGATCGCACTATCGACGATCCAGAACTTGTGGGAGCTCTACCTGTACCGCGGGATCATCATGTCCGCGGGCGGTATGGCGCTCGGCGGGTTCGTGACCGTCACGATCTCGAACTGGTTCTTCGCCAAACGCGGGCGGGCGCTGGGGATCGTCAGCGCAGGGGCCTCGCTCGGAAACGCGACGCTTCCCCTGCTCACCGCGTTTCTGATCGAGCTCGCTGGCTGGCGCGTGTCGTGGGTTGTGCAGGGAATCTTGATCCTCGTGCTGGCGATCCCCGCCGTCATCCTGTTTCGTCGTCGGCCCGAGGACATCGGTCTACGACCCGATGGGGTGGATCCGACCGCCGCTGAGCGGCCGGCCACCGAGCGCGAGTCGCGGGTGGCTCGGGAGATGGCCGAGAAAGACATCATATGGACCCGTGGTGACGCGCTACGCACGTCGGCTTTCTGGTTCACCGCCATCGCCTATGGGACCTCCGCGATGGCGCAGACGGCGACGAACCTTCACCTGTTTCCCTATTTCCAGGACTTGGGGTTCCCCGTGATGCTCGCCGCGGCGGCGGTGAGCTTTCGCGGAGTGCTGGCGGTCCTGATGGCCCCAGTCTGGGGAATCGCCGTCGACCGATTGCCGCTTCGGACGGTGCAGATCATGCCGTTCGCGCTTCAGGGGCTGTCGATGATGCTCTACTTCTTGTTTCCGACGCCCGCGGGCGCGCTTGCCGGCGTCGTGCTGTACGGGCTCGGGGCGGGTGGCGGCGGCGTACTGCGCGAGACGATCTGGGCCCACTTCTTCGGGCGCATCAGTCTGGGCGCGGTGCGGACGGCTGCGTATCCGATCGAGTCACTCATGAGCGCGGCTGGGCCGCTCGCAATGGGCGCGACGTTCGACCTCTTCGGCAGCTACACGTTCGGCTGGATCGGGCTCTTCATCACCTTCGTCGTCGCGATTGCGCTGGTCCAGTTCGCACGGACGCCGCGTCCGCCGGTCAGACGGGACGCGTCGTCGGCGTAACCCGCCCCGCTGCGAGCTGGGCCTCAGCCGAGAGCACCGGAAGATCGGTGAAGGCCTGGAAGTAGGACCGACCGGCTTCCTGCCAGTTCTCGCCCTTCCGGAGTACGACCGTCGCCGAGCGCACGCGGTACAGCTCTGGACTATCGACACCGGGCGGGGTAACACCCTCGTCGCGCAGTGCCTTGGCGGCATTCATCAGCCGACGGCGGACCTGGATCATCATCGCATCGGCTGTGCTGAGGTGCTCCTTCGTGCGATCCACGATGAAGCCCATGCCCTCCTGGACGGCCTTGTCCTGAAGGTTAAACGAGGGCACGCCCGAGAAGCGCCGGTTGCGTTGGGCATCGTAGTCCATGAAGTAATCGTTGCTGGCGTCCCCTGCCAACCGCCACTGGTGCAACGGATCGCTCGTCTGCGGCAGGAATCCGCCTGGGTCCTCCGCGGTGAAACGCGCATGCTCCTCGGGTGTCAATGGACGCGTCGGGTTCCAGCGGACGTCCCACTTCATCACGTGGTTGTCGTCCAGCGGGATCCACCACTGCATCGGACACTCGCTCGGACTCACCGGAGCGAACATGCCCCAGAACGGAAGCAGGAACTGCGTCACGCGCCAGTACGTTATGTCCTCCTGCTCGGAGCGGCCAGCCGCGTACATCAGCCCGTAGTCGGTCGACATCACCTCGAGGCGCACCGTCTTGTCGCGGTAGAAGGAGCCGCGGCCACCCCCGCCAGGGAACCCGGCGTCGCCCTCGGGCGTGAGCCGCGTGTGGAGAAACGACAGGTGACTCGAGTCGATGTTTCCCTCGAGCCCCTGCACCCAATTGCACTCCTGGATGTTCTTCCAGATCGCGACGTGAGATTCGGGCAGCGTGTTGAACTCGAGGTCGGGCAACGACGGCGGCTGCGCGCGCGGACCCATATAGATCCAGATCAGCCCACCTCGCTCGCGGCACGGGTAGGCCAGGTGGTGGATCTTCTCTTTGAAGTTGCTCTCGGCCGGCTCGTTTGGCATATCGACGCAGCGACCCGCGGTGTCGAACTTCCAGCCGTGGTAGACACAGCGCAGGCCAGCCTCCTCGTTTCGTCCGAAGAACAGCGACGCCCCTCGATGAGAGCAGTTGTTACCCAGCATGCCGACCTGGCCAGAGCTGTCGCGAAAGGCGATCAGGTCCTCGCCGAGCAGCTTCTGCCGTCTGGGCGGCCCGTCGGCTTCCAGCTCCCACGAGAACAGGACGGGCATCCAGTACTGACGGAGGAGGTCGCCCATGGCCGTACCCGGGCCGATGCGGCACAAGAGTTCGTTGTCTTCCCTACTCAGCATGATGCCTCCTCCAGTTGCGCAGACTCTCGCGCGTTTGGGTCTCAGATGTTCACGCGGTCCATCTCACGGGTTCGCGGTCCCGCGGCCGCGCCAATCGGCATGATCGTATCGAGCCAATTCAGCTCGGCCCTCGTGAGGTCGATCTCCACCGACCTCAGGTTCTCCTCGAGATGCTTGATCGTTCGGATGCCCGGGATCGGAAACATGTCCTCGCCCTGGGCCAGGACCCACGCGAGTGCGAGCTGCGCCGACGTGATCTTCTTCTCCTGCGCCATCTCTTCGATCTGCGCCAGCAGCTTCAGGTTATGCTCCAGATTCCCCGGCTGCAAACGCGGGTGTTGCCGTCGTCCGTCGTCGTCGGGAAGGCCTGCAAGTGCGCCGGCGAGGAAGCCACGTCCGAGCGGCGAGTAAGCCATGAACCCCATGCCCAGCTCGCGGCACGCCTCGATGTTGCCTTCCTCGGCATCCCGCGACCACAGGGAGTACTCCATCTGCAGCGACACGATTGGATGTACTGCGCTGGCGCGACGGATCGAGCCCGCTGCCGCCTCCGAGAGGCCGAGGTAACGGGTCTTGCCCTGCTCGACGAGGCGCGCCATCCCTCCGACCGACTCCTCGATGGGCACGTTCGGATCGACGCGCGACATGCAGAAGATGTCCAGCGTCTCGATACCGAGCCGCTCGAGGCTCTCCTCACACGTCTTCGTCAGGTACTCTGGCGATCCCCCACCGCGCGTGCCGCTTCCATCCGGCGTCCGCGGGCTGCCGGACTTCGAGTGGATCACCACCTTGTCGCGACGCCCTTCGATCGCCTTCGCGATGAGCTGATGGTTGTGGCCATTGCCGTAGCTGGCGGACGTGTCGAGGAAGTTCACGCCGAGATCGAATGCCCGTTGGAGCGTCGAGACGGACTCGGCATCGTCAGCAGGACCGCGCGTGCCAGACATCCCCATGCAGCCGATGCAGACCCGGGATACGTCGAGATCCGTGGTCCCGAAGCGCCGATATTCCACAGAGATACCTCCAGCCGCCGATCATCTCGCGGCTCGCTGTCGCTCGACGAAGGTTACATGCTCATGAGCACTTTGATCGAGTTGTCCTTCTTGTTGCTGTACAGCTCGTAGGCATCGCTGAGCTTGTCGAACGGCAGGCGGTGCGTCACGAGGTACGAGAAATCCAGCCGCCCCTGCGAGACCAGGTCGACGCAGGTGCGCACGGCTCCCACGACCGTTCCAGCCGCCTGGCTGTTGATCACCATCATCTGTGGAAGCTTGCTGTACATCTCTGCCCAGTTGAACGGAAAGACGTCCTCGGTGTGTGTCATCCCGAAGATGACCGCCAGCCCACTCGTCCGCAGCACCTGAAACACCTGGTGGGCAGCCTCGGGTCGGCCCACCGCCTCGATGGCGATGTCCGCCATCGCCCCGCCGGTGATCTCCCGTACCGCATCGACCACGTTCTCGCGCGCCGCGTTGATCGTGTGGGTCGCGCCGACGCGCTTGGCCACGTCGAGCCGATAGTCGTGCAGGTCCGTCGCGATGACCTGGACCGCGCCGAGACGGTTCAACAGGTCGCTGAACACCAGGCCGATGGCCCCTTGACCAATAACGACAACGCGCTTGCCCAGCACGCTGCCGATCTGCTGCAGCGCATAGATCACCGTGCCCGATGGCTGACACAGCACCCACAACGCTGGATCGGACGCGTCGGGAACGGGAACGACACGGTTTGCTACCACGGCTGCGTACTCGAGGAGCCCGCCAGTGTAGGTGAGCGCGATGACGCGCTGTCCCGCCTCGATGGAGGGATCGCGGCTCTCCGCCACAGTGCCGAGGCATTCGTGGCACGGACGGCCGATATCCAGCGGGTAGTCCGACTCGGTGAGCACCCGATCGTAGAAGCGCAGGTCGCTCCCGCACACGGACAGATGCTCCATCCGCACAAGCACCTCGCCCGGCTGGATGATCGGTGTGGGAACGTCGAGAATCTCGAACTCTCTGGGGCTCACCAGTCGGGCGGCCTTCATTCGCCGTGGTCCTCCATTGCTTGAGTGGCGTCTGTTTGAGTCGCGTCTCGTTGAGTCGAGTCATCGAGCTCAGGAGTTAACCTGGGCGACGGGGTCACCCCCGCCGCCCGGCTTCAAAACCGGACGTGAGGCTTTCACCTCATCCGGCTCCTCAACGAATGGGCTGTTGTCAA
>Ga0209726_10005114_pt1 | contig 16177 bp, 15 predicted proteins | sample Subgrocontami54m_FD_187453 | JGI IMG/M metagenome (GOLD analysis project Ga0209726, IMG submission 187453) | Subsurface groundwater microbial communities from S. Glens Falls, New York, USA - GMW46 contaminated, 5.4 m (SPAdes) (version 3) | ecosystem: Environmental > Aquatic > Deep subsurface >... | reverse complement strand
CGAGCCGGACCTGCGTGAAATGTACGCGGAAAGAGCCAAAGGGATGGGGATGGAGTTCTCCCAACTGGAAAAGCAAGTCTTGGAATTAACCCCGCTCAGAAAATACGCCAAGCATGACGAAGTCGCCAACGCGGCACTTTTTCTCGCGTCGAGCGATTCTTCCCACACCACCGGCGAAGCGCTCAACGTTTCCGGCGGGCGGCTGATGAGCTAAGCTGAGAGCCTACGCCTCATACGGGACCCCACGGGGAAACCCGTGGGGAGAAATCCTGAGCGATAGCCCCGGCCTTGGCCGGGGATCGAGTCGAAGGGTCACTTACGACAGTGAAGGACTCGCTGCCGCCACAACTTCCGGCAACTCCTCGTCCGTCTTGATTTGACCGAAGAGAGCCAAGCCCGAAGCCAGCAGGATCAAGCCCATCACGACCATGAAACCGTCATAGCTGCCGGTCTGGTCGTAAACAATGCTCGCGACCATCGGTCCGCCGGCAGAGCCGATCTGATGAACGATGAAACTGAGACCGAGAATGACTCCCGCCATCCTCGGCCCGACGAGTTCGTAGAACATGACATTTTGAATCGCCACGGTGCCGAATGTCGGGCCGATGGCGAGACCGACGGCCGCGTAGAAACAAAGCGCGTTCGGCATATCGAGGGACAAGAGCAGCGTGCCGACACCGCGCACCAGATAACTGAGACCGAGCATCTTCGCCCGCCCGTAACGGTCGGAAAGCCATCCGAAAAGCAGCGCCGAAACCGCCGCGGCACCGCCAAAGACGCTTACCGCTCGGGCGCCGGTGGCGGCATCGAACCCCTTGCTCATCGTCAAAGCGACCAGATGGGCGATCTGAAAGAACGCCACGCCGCAGGAGAAACGCACCGCGAAGAGCAAGAGCATAGAGCGGTTGCGGAGATGGGGCAGGCACGCCGCCCAACCGATCCGGCTATCCCGGCTCGCGTGAGTCGTTTGCGGATCGCGCGCGCCGATCCAAGCGAGCGGCAATGCCACACCCATCAAAATTGCGCTCGCCGCTAAAGCCGCCGTGCGCCAGTCGTAGGAGCGGATCAAAAAGTAAATCATCGGCGCGAACAGCAAGGGGCTAAGCGGTGGCGCGGTCTGGATCGCGCTGACGGCCAAACCGCGGTTGCGCGCTTCGTAATGCTTCGACACCAGCAACGATACGATCACCAAGCTGGACGCCCCCATCGCCAAGCCGACGCACACACCGTAGGACAACGACAACTGCCAGAGATTTTGCGACAAGCCCATGCCGAGAAACCCCGCCGCCATGAGCACGATGCCGCCCAAGATCACCGGCCGCGAGCCGTAATCGTCGGCGAGCTTGCCGAACAGAACGGCGCCCGCAGCCCACCCCATCATCGCGACCATGTAGGGCACGGTTACCAGAGCGCGCGACCAACCGAACTCCTTTTCCATCGGCGGCAGAAACAGGCTGAACATGCTCATGCCCATCGACGTCATGGTGACCACGACGGCGCAGAGAAGCAGAATCGAAGTTCGTGAAAGTTTCATCGCGCTGGCATGGTTATGGCAGACGCGCGGACCAGCGTCAATGAACGAGAGGACATCCACAAGTTCCGCCACGCAGCCGGCGCCAATTTTCCGACGTAGCAAACATCCCGGACTCGGATAATCCTCCCGCCAAGCATGCCCTGAGTCTAATCGAAGGGGCGCAAAGGCGCCAAGTGACACTCCGTGTCATTTCGACCGAAGGGAGAAATCTTTCCCAGATCCCTCGCATTCGCTCGGGATGACGGATCTCCGTCCGTCACCTTTGCGCCTTAGCGCCTTTGCGAGAGATATTCCGAGATTCGGTTGCGGCTTTGCCGCGCTATGTAGGTGTCGTTCGGAACTGGGATGGAACGGATTGTAAGCGGCCTGATCCAGCGCGCGTGCACCGGATCAGGCCGCTCAGAGTGGATGGGCTATCTTCGACGCAGGTCGTCTCTAAGCTCATCTCGCGCTGCGTCCAGTTTGTTTTGGCTCTGTCGGACTTCTCGCCTGCTGCCGGCGAGTTTTTGCCGGTCTTCGCGGATCTCCCGGCGGTCCTGCGCGATTTCCTTTCGACCCGCGCCGTTTCGAATGTCTTTTCGCAGCTCGGCTCTGTCCCTGCTCAACTCCTCGCGATTCTTTTGCAACTGCTGCTGGTCTTCGCGCAGCTCTTGCCTGGCCTGGCGAACCTCCCTGATGTCGTTGCGAATCTCTTGCCGGCGGAAATAGCCGCGCGCGTCAAAGACCTCACCTCTGGAGTGATGGTGGCGCACATCGTCGTAGCTCCATCTTCTGTCGCCGCCGCCGATCAAATACGCGCCGCGGGGGACTTGTCGGCTAACCATCCGGCAATCGCCGGGCGGCGGTTGATGTCCTGGAGGCCTGCCGGGAATCCAAACTCGACACAGACCGGCCCGCGGCATGTGGCCCGGCGGAATATGAAAGTGGCTGTGCTTGTGGCCGTGGCCATGCTTGTCGCCGTGGCCATGGTCGCGGTCATGTCCACGTTCATGATCGCGATCGTGTCCACGGCCACGACCGTCCGCCAATGCCGTAGCCCCCGTCAGGGACAATGCACCGGCGAGAAGTCCTGTTGCGATGGCAAGTTTGACGTTTTTCATATCGACTCCTTTTGCATCAGTTAGTGATGGCTAACGACCGCAGAGAGCAACCGATATGCCAGCGGTTCCATCCCGCCAACTCTTTGATTTTTCAGGCTGCGGGAAAAGAAGAGGGAAATGCGCGCTGGGAAAAATTACCGGCCGAGGGCTAAAATGTTCGGCGGTGGTGGACAGCGACAAATGAACCCGGCGGCAGCCAAGCAAGTTTGGGGGTTGTTGTCAGCTTACGAACCAAATTGGGAGCGGGACGGACTGCGAGTTGCCGTAACAGCAATCAAGTGTGTAGTTCTGATGACTACGAATAAGTGATAATCCCCCGACCCAGTATCCGCCCGTGCTCTAAATCGTCGACCGCCTTATTGATCTGATCGAGCGTGTAGCGCTGCGTCACCAGCTCGTCGAGCTTGAGCTTGCCCTCGCGATACCAGCGCACGAAGAGCGGAAAGTCGCGCTCGGGACGGCAGTCGCCGCCGCTGGTGCGCGTGAACGAACGATTGCCGCCAAACAAGGCCGTATCCAAAACCGCTTTTGGGCCAGGCGGCGTGATGCCGACGAGCAGCGCAGTGCCGCCCCGATTCAGTCCGGAGTAACCCGCCCGCACGGCGCGGAGAACTTGCTCCTGGGTCTCCGGCAAGCCGATGGCGTCGACGGCGTAGTCAACGCCGCCTTGAGTCAACTCTCGAATCGCCTGCACGGCGTCGGCCGCGCGCGCGTTCACTACATGGGTCGCGCCGAAGCGCCGGGCAAAGGCGAGCTTTTCGTCGAGGACATCGACCACCACGATCGGGTAAGCATCCACGACCGCCGCCGCGCCGACGGCGCAAAGCCCGATGCCGCCGGCGCCAAACACTGCCATCGATTGCCCCGGCCGCACTTGCAGAGTGTTGATGATCGCGCCGGCGCCGGTCATCACCGCGCAGCCGATGATGGCCGTCACGTCCGTGGCGATGTCCTTGGGCATCGGCAACACGACGCGCTCGGAGGCGAGCGCGTACTCCGCCCAGGTGGCGGCTGAATGCGATACTTCCTGCCCTTTCCAGGTCGCCAGGTACTGCGCGCGGTCATTCAGCGTGTGATCGACGAGCGGCAACGGCGTGGTGGAATTGTCGCGATCGATCCACGTCGTCATCACATGGTCCCCTTCCTTCACGTGGCGCACGTCGCGCCCCTTCGCGGCCACGACGCCGGTGGATTCGTGCCCCAGCAATGCCGGCAGACGGCGGCCCGCTCGCGGCGGCCGGCTCATGGTGTGAAGCTGCGAGTGGCACACCCCGCTGGCGAACAGCTTCACCAAAACCTGGGCCGGCGCCGGATCGGTCATCTCGACCTCATCGACGACCAGAGGCTTGTTCGGCTCCACGAAGATTGCGGCGCGACATTTAATGCTCATGCTCCCTCCTCTTGCTGGGAACGTTCAACGTTCCCCGATTCTGCTGAGCCTTTGGTACACGAGCGAATCTCAATTGTCCAGAATGAGCAACGACGCTGGCCTCTCGCCGGGTTTTGCGGTATGGCTGCGCTGAAGTCATTGAAACTTCGGTGTTCAGGCTTCCGCATGGATCACCGCGGAGGCGCTGAGTACGCTGAGGGGAAATTAAGTAATGATATCATCTTGAACAGACCCTCTGCGAACTCTGCGTCTCTGCGGTGAATACTTCTTCATAGCAAAGCCGGGAGAACTTTACACTTGGAAAACTACCGATCACGGAGGGAATCATGTTGGATACCGTGCAAGCGCTAAAAGAAAAAATGGTTCTGGCGTGCAAGGTGCTGCAAAAACAGGGCGTGCTCGACGGCTACGGCCATCTTTCGGCCCGCTTGCCCGGCGACCGTATTTTGAGCACACCGCACATGCCGCCCGGTAAAGTCGCGCTGCGCGATCTCATCGTCATCGATATGCAGGGGAAGAAACTTGAAGGCGCCGGCGAGCCCAATGGCGAGACGCCCATGCACACGTCGATCTACAAGGCGCGCCCCGACGTCCAGTGCATCCTGCATTACCATCCCGACGAGGTTATCGCCGTGAGCATTGCCAGCCAGGGCATCAAGGTCGTCGCCAACTGCGGCGTGCATTTTTATCGCGGCACGCCGATCTACGACTCGCCGTTACTGATCCGAAACCACGAGCGGGGTGACCAAGTCGCCGCGACGCTCGGCGACCGCAACGCCGTGCTGCTGCGCGGCCATGGCGGCACGGTGGTAGCCAACGATCTCGACAAGCTGCTGCGCTTGGGGATCGATTTGGTTCGCGTTGCGCGCATCCAGATCATGACCGCTTCGCTGGGGCCGGCAAAAACCCATACCCAGGCCGAGTGCGAGGAAATGGTCAAAGGCCACGACCGTCCCAACACCAACCGCCGCTATATCGACTACTACATCTCCGAGGTCGTCGACTGACGCGACGCGACCGAGACGTCGCGAACCCGGCTTTTTCGCTAGCGCGAGCAAGGCTCTGATAAGCGTTTGCGTTCCCAATGAGTCCCAACGGGAGAAAAACAGTCGTGCTATACCGCGGGCTGATATCTGGATACCCGGCCCCAGGGGGCAGCCTTTGTCAGGAGAAGCACTTGACAGAGCGCCGCTTGCTGAAGGATGTTGCAGCAGAATTTGCTCTTCCCATTTGGCGGGTTCCCGAATAACCCGCCGGAAGAGCCGGCAGTTCACTTAATAGTTATCCGGTCTAGAGTTCGTGATGAGCAAAAACGACGGTTCCGAGATTGACGGTGGAAAAACGATACTTCAAGATCCTGCTGCGGAATCTCGAACTCCGGGTGAACCCGCCTTCTTGTCACGCCCTGAAGGCGCGCCAGTTTACCACGGATTCCCTATCATTGAAGAAACGCTAACCGATGGGTGGCGTTTTGGAGCGATCTCGGCGTTTGAAGACCCGGATGGTTGCGACATTGGAGACGGGTTTGTTGTCGCACCCGACGGTTCAAGGGCTGGCCTCATGTGGGCGGTGGGCGATTTTCCAGTCCGAGAAGCTCTGGCTCCGGATGAACGACGATGGGGAGTGTATGAGGTTCCGTTTCCGAAGCTCGTGCGAACAGTGGAAGATTTAGTAGAGTGTTTCCGATCGGTGCTGCCGGAACTTCAGCGCATACATCGGGAAGTTAAGCGCAGCGCCGGATAACAATCGGGTTGAGTCGGATCATCAGTCTGCTCGCTCGCGCTCGCGAGCTGCGTCCGCTCACCCTCCGCGTTAGCCACACACGAGAGGAGACTCCGTGATCAAGTCATTGCTAATCGTTTGCTTCGGTGCAGGGGCAATTTTGGCCGCGGCGGCTTTCGCACAGCAGACGAAGACCATGCAGCTCAGAATCGCAGGTGGGAAAACGATTTCAGCTACGGTTGACGATCGTGGACCTTTTCCCGCAGAAGATGCTCGCGTAAAGATCGAAGTCGCCGGAATTCTTATTCGGTTTCGTGAGGATCGTAAAGAACCACAACTTGTGTGGAACTTCAGTTTCCGCGCCAAGGTCGGCCAACCAGTCAGTGCGGTGAAAGTAGATGACGTCACAGAAGATCCTGTAGTGGCCTTGGTGAGCGATAGTCAGCCGACTCTGCAGGAAAGTGTGTGGCGTGGGTTCGCTCAGCCAATTGGGATCACTAAAGAGACGATTCCGTGGCTCTACGATTCCAAACCAATGGTCAAAGTGTTTCGCTTTACTGTTCGATACCAAGACGACAGTGAGGCCATCTTGCACCAGTTGGCTTGGTATCCATCGTCATTCAAGGAGACTATTCGTGCTCACGCGGATAAGTTGCGGTCCGGTGGCTAACAATCGGCTTGAAACGGATCTTCGGACCTGCTCGCTCTGCTCGCCGGTCTCGTCCGTTCAGCCTCAACGTTCGCCCGACCGCAGGCGGTCGGGCGAACGGGGTTGCGGGTGAGCCACGCAACCCCGTTCTACGGACGTGAGAGGAGCCCTCGGTGCTCTCGCTCAGCAAAGTTAGGCAAGTGCTCTGGAGTTACGGTCAGGCACTGAGAGCCAGCGGACGGCTTGGACGTGCCGAGAAACTGCGAAGGAAGGGGGTCGGAAGGGGGTCAAGTCCGCTTTTAGCTCTTAAGGAGACAAAGACCGGCTGAAATCGATGCCTCTCGATGCCCAGGAGTTCATCCGCCGATTCCTCCTCCATGTTTTGCCCGATGGCTTCATGCGTGTCCGTCATTTCGGCTTTCTCGCCAACCGCTCCAAGAAACATGCTCTCCCTCAATGCCGAAAGCTCCTCGGACTCAATCCCGTCTTGCCTGAAATCCCCCAAAAATCAGCCCACGATCTCTTGCTGGAACTTACCGGCATCGATCTGTCCAGCTGCCCGCGCTGCCAGAAGCGAACCATGGTCGTCGTCGGTGAGCTGCCCCGAATATCACGCTCAGCTCCATGGGATTCCTCATGAGAAAATCTCATTCCCTCTTAAGCCCGTTTCACTCTCCACCCGCTCTCTTCGCACGGGTGTGTCTCGCTAGCCGAAGAACTGGCTCCCACACCGCATTGCGCAGTGGCAATCACGCAAAATCTGTCGGTATCGATCTCAACCGCCTCCCACTCCTCGATCTATCGCCAACCCACCACCACACTCGGCACCGCCGCGCCAACTTACAAAACGCATAGCCGCAACGTCCGTGCGGCTCCGCGGTTTAGTCCAACACGTTTTATCCCCCTGCCGCCACCTCGGCGATTTCTCTGGAACTTGAATACCTCCAAGCTTTGAGGGATAAAACGCTATACGTTAGACGATTTGCGCGTCACCCTATCGTAATGAGAACATTCGACGTCCATTCCGACGAATTCCAGCGCGGCATGGCGCTGCATCACCTGAAAGAACACAAGAGAGAGAAGCAATTTCAGGTCAATGCCTCAGTTAGCCAAACAATGTTGGACGAACTTAAGGCACGAGGCTGCAACGTCGCTTTCGAATCTACCGCGGGTCTCTACACCATATCTTCGAGCGTTCCATTTGGAGAACTCGTGACCAGCGCCGAATGGAAGCAGGACCATTTAGAACTGCTTCAGGGGATTGGACTCTTTATTCTCGCCAAGGGCGGATACATCGCAGTCATAGCCTTGGCCGTTAGCTTGAACATGGGATTCCTTACCGCCGCGATTTGGTTTTGGGCGTGGCTGTTCCTTAGCGGCGCTGCTTTTCCAGATGCCGAACGTCGTGAAAAGATCAACGGCGTCATTATTGGACTCTCGTTGTTTGCAGCCGGAATTGCTGTGAAACTATTGGGTTGGTCCGGCACGGGCTGATTTGGTTTCTCCAATGACGCAGATTCCTGAATTCGACAAATCACCTAACAAGTGCGCTGCAGCGAACCGGCGCTGTGCGTTTCAGTTTATGAGTCAGTGGTTTTACAATATCATCAGCTTCGGCGGACGCGCCCTGCCAGCGCCGGTCGCTGAGCTTGGTCGTTAGGCAAACGAGCAATACTCCGATAGAATACGAATGTGGCCCAAGCTACCATCAAGCGGCTTCGTGATCTGATCCGTTCTCTGAATTATGCCGTGTCCATCCACGCGGCGGAGGAACTTGAAGATGACAACCTCACCATCCTCGATTTCGAAAATATTGTCCTCACGGGCGCGATCGTCGAGCGCCAGCGCGACCGGCAAACGCGTGAAGTTAAATATATTGTCCGAGGCAACACGCTCAGCAGTGTCCTCACCGAAGCGGTGGTCAAAATCGCCCCGGACGGGAACCTATTCGTCATCACCGTCTACCCCGTCTAAGACGCGCTGCGCTGCGTGTGGTCGAACAGGGGTGCAACAGCGAGAAGTTACTCGAAGCTTTGGTCGAGGGCCATCGTTGTTGGTGATCGAAGGCATTCCCTTATGGTCATGCCCGCGCTGTGGTGAGTCGTACTTCACGGCGCAGACCCTGCACGAGATCGAACGCATCAAGACCCTGCGCAAAGCGGTCGCCGTTGACCGGCGGGTGCCAGTTGCAGCATTCCAGGCTCTGAGTGCCTAACCAAGCCGCTCCAGCGGGACGGGGCCCCTTTTGCGGTTCTGAGTAAGCCTAAAAGTGCCCGTTTGGGGCCGCGCTCCTGAGCGCGCCATTAGACGGATTCACAGGCTTGGGGTCAGGGCTTGGGGTCAGAGTACATTTTCATTGGCGGCGATCAGCACGGCTCGAAATAGTGCTCTGGTCCCGACTTTCCATTGGGCAGGTGTAACAATCGGACCCCACACTGGACTCTCACTCACATTCTACGCCCCCAACCCGCGCTTTGACGACGGCTTTGCTAACTCTTGTTCTCCCGCGGACAAATGGCGTAAAATCAATCCCAAATGAACCTCGGTGCATTACTGAAAGAAAAACGAGAAGACATTCTCCAAATCGCCGCCAAGCATGGCGCGCGTAACGTGCGGGTGTTTGGTTCGGTCGTCCGTGGTGAAGCACGACCGGACAGTGACGTGGACTTCCTCGTCGATATGGAGCCGGGTCGGACCTTACTGGACATGGGTGGCCTGCTAATGGAGCTCCGAGATGCTTTGGGTCAGGAGGTCGACGTTGTGACCGAACGCGGGCTTAAAACGCGCATTCGAGAACGTGTTCTCAAAGAGGCGATGCCTCTGTGAGAGACCCGAAGGAAAGACTCCGGGATATCCTTGATGGGATAGCGAATATCGAACGCTACGCGGCGCGCGGGCGACGGGCGTTCGAGTCTGATGAACTCGTTCAAAACTGGTTCGTACGACACCTTCAGATTATAGGCGAATGCGAAGGGTCTCGCACTCTGCGTCGAGCGCGAACGCCGTCGCGTCTTGCAGTTTCCTGGAAAACTCTATCGGCAGGCTGTTATTGAACTGGCGCCTTCGGCGGAACTGTCACTCCTCGAACGCCGGCTTTCTCAATCGCCCGCGCAACCAGGCCGGACGCTTTTACATCCTCGATGAAATCACGCAGATACTTTGCACCCGCGGCGCGGCCTTTGGGAATGCCGAGCGCCTGTTGGATCGCCATGAATCGCCCTTCGAGCACGCGCGCGCCGGGAAGCTTCCCGGCGTTCGCGACCAGGTGTTGTCGCACGCCCGCGACGACATCCACCTTGCCGGTGACGATCAGCTCGAACGCCGCGTCAGGGCTGGGCGCCCGCACCAGTTGCGCATGTTGGATACTGCGGCCCAAAAACAAATCGTACGCGCTGTTGGCGGATACGCCCACTCGCACTCCCGCGCGATCAATGTCCGCAATAGCCCGAAACGGCGACTCGGACGGAAGCAGGTAAGTACCTTCGATTTCTATATACGGGGCGGTGAAATCGATTTCGTCTGCGCGCCCTGGGTCGATGGCGAGAAACGCTACATCCCAAGCGCCCGCCTTCACCGCGTCAAACATCTTACCGGCCGACTCGAAGGCTACGAGGTCGGCGGGCACACCGACGCGCCGGCCAAGCTCCAAAGCCAAATCGACCGCCACGCCACGCAGCTCGCCACTGGCCGGATCGCGCGTCGCCAGTACCGGGTTGCCATAGTTGATGCCGACGCGCAGCTTGCCTGTCGGCGCGAGATCGGAACGTAATAAAGTTTCAATCATATGTTCGGCCCATCACATTTATTTTCTTGGTTCTACTGGGAATGGTATGGAGAAGGACTCACCACGAAGACACGAAGGACACGAAGGTTTCGGACTCATGATATTTTTAAACTTCTTAACTTCGTGCTCTTCGTGTCCTTCGTGGTGAGTACTCTTTCACATTAAACCCCCAAGAACCATTTTCTTGAAGCTTCAGCTTAACAACGAGCGAAGTCAAAGTGTTTAAACCGGAGACAACCTCAACGTGAACTGCAAAAGACGCCCCGCGCGCCTTCAGATCATGACCGTGCCGCAATTAACGTTGTAAGCCTGCCCGGTGATGTAGGACGCGGCGTCGCTGGCGAGAAAGAGAACCGACCCGGCGATATCTTCGGGTTCGAGGACATGGCCCAAAGGCGTGGCTCTTAGCCGCGCCATCACTTCTTCTTCGGAGCGATGGCGGCGCGGCATGTCGGTGTTGGCCGAGCCGGGACAGATCGCGTTGACGGTGATCCCATCGGGGCCGAGCTCGCGGGCGAGCGCTTTGACAAAACCGATGATCGCGGCCTTGGAGGCGGCGTAATCGGCGAACTCCTTGGCGCCGGTGTGGGCGATCGAGGAGGCGATGCTGATGATGCGGCCACTTCTTTGCTTGCGCATGGCGGGGACGAAAGCCCGGGCGCAGAGAAAATTGCCGCCTAGATTGATATCGAGCGTGCGGTCCCAGTCTTCCTCGCTCTTGCTCACGACCGGCGATCTAAGATAAACGCCGGCGTCGTTGACGAGAATGTCGACGGCGCCGAAACGCTTGAAGGTTTCTTCCGCGAGCCGCTGCACCGACGGCTCGCTCGCCACGTTGACTTCCAACGCCAGCGCTTCGGCGCCGAGCGCCCGCGCCTCTTCAGCGACGCTCTTGGCTTTGTCGGCCTGCAAATCCGCCACGACCACCTTGGCACCTTCGCGCGCCATGCCGAGAATAATGGCGCGGCCGAGTCCCTGGGCTCCGCCCGTTACCACCGCGACTTTTCCTTGCAATCGCATCGCTAGATCAAACCTCCGTTGCAGTGAAAGGTCTGCCCGGTGATCGCCGCGCTCGCCGGCGTCGTGAGAAAGTAAAATAGTTCCGCTAGATCTTCCGGTTTTCCCGTCCGGCCGAGCGGGATTAACGGCTGCCAGCGCTCTTTCCGCGCTTCGGGAGTTTCCTTTTCCATCACCCGTGGCGTGTCCGTCGGTCCCGGCGCAACGGTGTTGACCAGAATGCCATCGGGGGCAAGCTCCAGCGCAAGCGAGCGCGTGAAGGCGATGATGCCCGCCTTGGCCGCCGAATAGGGCGCGCGCAGCGCGGAGCCGGTCACGCCGTAGTTCGACGCGGTGTTGAGAATGCGCCCGCTTTTTTGCTTTTGCATGAGCGGCGCCACCTCGTGGCACATGAGAAAAGTCCCCTTGAGGTTAACGTCGATGACTTGTTTCCATTCCGCCCAAGTGAATTGTTCGATCCTTTTGGTGTAAAAACTGCCGCCGGCGATATTCGCCAAAACATCGATGCGACCCAAGCGCTCTGCCACGTCGGTCACCAGCGCTTTGACCTCCCGCGCCTGGGTCACATCGACCGACAGCGCCTCCGCCTTGCCGCCGCGGCGAACGATCTCGCCGCAGACTTTCTCGGCGGCGTCGAGGTCGTAATCCGCGACGACGACGGTAACACCGGCCCGCGCCATTCTGAGCGCCGCCGCCCCGCCGATCCCACCGCCTCCTCCGGAAATCAACGCAACTTGACTCATCCGCGTTCGCCTTCCACGCTAGGCCGATAGATGCTTTCAATTTCCTTCTGATACCGGTCTTCCACGGCTTTGCGATCGATCTTGACCTTCTGAAATACGGTCACGCTCCTCACTTCAGCCGGGAATTCGTCCTGGATGACGACCAGCTTGCGCACCTTCTCGACTTCTTCGAGGCGTGAGTTGATTTGTTCCAGCCGTGCGTAAAGCGCGGCCGAGATGTCATCGTCGGTCAATTGCGACTCTTGCTTGGTCAATTCGGCGGCGATTTTTTTTCGCGCCGGCACCAGCAGCGCCGCGATGAAGGGTCGGTGGTCGCCGATAAGAATCGCCTGGCGCACCAACGGGTTGTTCTCCAGCAAAATCTCGATATACCCAGGATAGATATTAGAGCCGTCGGAACAGTAAAAGACATCTTTCTTTCGGCCGACGACGTAAAGGCATCCATCCGGATCCATCCTGCCGAGGTCGCCGGTATGATACCAGCCGTCAGGTTCGATCGCCTCGCTGGTCGCCTGCGGATTTTCGAAGTACCCCGGAGTCACCGTCGGTCCGCGCACGAGAATCTCGCCATCGCCGGCAATGCGCACCTCGACGTTGGGGAAGGGTTTACCGAGGCTGCCGGGTCGGTTCTCTCCGATGCCGCAAAGCGTGACCCCGCCGCATTCCGTGGAGCCGTAAGAACCGATCAGCGGGATGCCGATGAGCTCGAAGAAGCGCATGATGCGCGGCGCCATCGCCGCGCCGCCGTAAGAGATATATTTGATTCGCCCCCCCAGGGCTTTGCGCGCGACCTCTTTCAGCGCCGTCCTGAGTTGGTCGAACTCCCGCTGCGCGCGGTCGCCAAGCCCACCGCCGATTTTCCTTTGGTCGAGCTTTTCCAGCCGCTCCCAGCGTTCCCGGTTGTCCGCCTGGTCGAGAATCAGGTTCCAGATGCGCTCCATCACCCGCGGCACCACCGCCATCGCGGTACCGGCCTGGGACTCGACGAGCTTGAGATCGAGCGCCATCTCCGTCGCTTCGAAGATCGCCGTGGTCCTGCCGGTGGCAACGCTCTTGAGAAAGCCGAACCGGCCGTAGAGATGGTTGAGGTTGAGCACGAGGACGAAGATATCCTCGGGTTTGCTGAGCGCAAGCTCGGCGCCGTTGGTGATGTTCGACAGCAGGTTTTCATGCGTGCGCATGACCCCTTTCGGCTCGCCGGTGGAACCGGAAGTATACATGATCGTCGCAAGCTCGTTGGGGTGCACGGATTGGAGAATCTCATCGAGCCGCCCGGCCGCGATGCGCTGTCCACGTTCGATCAACTGATTAAACGAAAGCGCATCCAAGAGCGCCGAGTCGTCCTGTCCCATCACGACAATCTGCTCCAGGTCAGGAAGGTGGCCTTTGAGGTTGAACAACCTGCCCACGCCGATGTCGCCCTCGACAAGCACCGCGCGGCAACGCGAGTGGTTTAATATTTTGCGCAGCATGTTGTCCGACAAACCGGGAGAGACAACGACGTTAGGGAAACCGCCCGCCAGTGTCGCCATGTCGGCGCAGAGCCATTCCACGCTGTTCTCGCCGAGGATCGCAACCCTATCGCCCTTGGCCAACCCGAGAGCGTAAAGGCCAAAAATGGCGCCGCGAACCCTAGCGCCGAAATCACGCCACGAAATCTCTTCGAAGCGCTCGCCCCGTTGTAACTTGACGAAGGTCCGGTCGCCCAATTCCGTGGCTCTGCGAAACAATAGCGCGCCCAGATGACGGTCATTCGAGGATTGAAACTGTCGCGCTGATTGCATTTCTACACCGGAGCAAAATAAGACGGGTCATATTTGGAGCTGCCTGGTTTGTCGATTTTCTTGAGTCCCTTGATTTCCTCCCGATGCGCATACGAATAAAGCACCGCTGCCGCCACATCGTCCACGTGCCCCTGCACGTACTTGCGCGCCGGCACCGCAAGGCGGAGCAATTCCACTCCGCGTTGGACCTGGCTTGGCGCCGCCGGTGGACCCTTGGTCACCCGGATTCCCGACATGTGATAGAGAAAGGCCGCCAGCGCTTCGGCCGGATGGTTTTCCGGCGCGACATGGGGCAGAAACTTTTTCACGTCGATGAAAACCGCGTGGCCGCCCGGCGGTTGGACCAGCGGCACGCCGCCGTTGAGTCTACGCCACAAATAGTTGACCTGTTCAACCCGGCAAGCGACGGCGGACTCGGCGGCGAAGATTTCCCTGAGCGCCACACTCATCATTTCCAGGGCGCTTCCCGGCGGCTGGACGCCGTCGAGAAATCCTTGCATGGCAGCTTTCTGGTAGCTTGCCGGATCGCGCGTGCCGATGAGACCTCCCATCGGCACCAGAAGATCCTTGAGCGCGCTCATCGTTAGGCCGTCGGCGAGATCGCAGGTCTCGCGCACGATCTCTTGGATCGAGCGGTTTTGATAGCCCGGCTCCCGCTGCTTGATCAGATAACTGTTCTCGAAAATCCGGCAGGCATCAAGGAAGAGCGGCGCCCGATGGGCCGATGCCATGGCTTTGACGGCTTTTAGATTGGCGAGCGCGACCGGATGACCGCCGCAGGAGTTCACCGCCAATTCGACGTAGACGCAGCAGACGTTTTCGCCCTGCTCTTTGAAAACGGCCTCGAGCTTGGTCAAATCCACGTTGCCCTTGAACAGCTCCGCCGAGGCGAGATCGTGGGCAGCCTCTGAAATGACATCGGCCACCTTGCCGCCGTTCATCTCGATATGCATACGGGTCGAAGGGAAGAGCATATTACCGGCCACCACGCCGTTCGGCTTGACGTGGAGCTTCGACCAGATGCGCTCGGCCGCCCTTCCCTGGGTCGTGGCAACGACATAGGGGAAGCCGAAGATCGCTTGCAACTGCTCTTTGAGCGACTGGAATGCGCGGCTTCCTTCCGCGGCGAGTCCCATGCCCGGCTCCAACCCACTCGCACCCGAAAAGGCCGCCAATTGACCGATGCTCAAGGAACTCACTCCGCTATCGGTGGAAAAATCGATGTAGATCAATTCCTGCGGGATCAGTTCGGTGTTATAGTACGCCGCCCGCAGCGCGTCCTCGCGCTCACTAATCGTCGTCTGCCGCAACGGGCGCACCACCGCGATCTCGTAGGGAACGGAAAAAACAAAGCCCGCGGAACTATCATTCATCAGCTGGTGCTCCCTCTAATGCCGTCGCGCCGGTTCGTCACCTTCGGCCTCTGCCTGCGATCGGCCCGTCTCAATGGCCCTCCAGGCTCGCCGCATTATTCTTTTTTCCGTGGCAAAGGAGAGTTTAGCCAAAGCCTCGTCGAGCGCAAACCAACGGGCCTCCTCAACCTCGTAGTCGAGACAATGAACTTCGCCTTCCATATACTCCAATAGAAAAAAAGTGACCCGCTTGGCTATCCGCACCGGCCTGCCGCCGCGCGACTTGCCCCTGTAGCTGTAGGAAATCTGGCCGAGTTTGCGGTCGAGCTTTCCCAACAGACCGGTTTCTTCGCGGACCTCCCGCACCGCGGTCTCCTCGACGCGCTCGCCCTCCTCCACATGTCCCTTGGGCAAGCCCCAGCGCCTGCCTGTATGGATCAAGGCCACCTCGACATGATCATCGCGCCGGCGATAAATCACCCCGCCCGCCGAAACCTCCCGCACCGTGCGCATAGCGTCATTGCGTTACGCCGAGCTGCCCGCGACTTGCTCGCCCAGCCATTTGAGATAAGCTTCACTGCCGTTCATGATCGGCAGCGCGATTACTTCCGGCACCGCGTAGCTGTGCAGCTCTCGCACCCGTTTTTCCAAAGCCGTGAACAGATCAGCCCGAGTCTTGATCACAAGCAGCTCCTCCGTGCTTTCCTCCACCTTGCCCTGCCAACGATACACCGACTGCACCCCGGAGATGCGATTGACGCAGGCCGCCAGGCGCTCTTCAACGAGGGCGCGCGCCAGCCGCTCGCCCTCGGCGGATGACCCCGCCGTTACGAGAACGACGATGAACTCGGACATGATCAGTGACTTTATAGCCGCTTTTTCCCGGCAGTCAATCGTAAGTTCGAAATCGGAACGCTTTACAGGGGCCTAACCCTGGAGTAATTTCACGGTAACACCATTTAGATTCCCTATGGATTACCCGACTTCCGTTTATCTCGACCTCGACCTCACTCTCGCCGCTAACGGAAACTGACCCATTCTCGCTAATGGAAACAGACCCAGTGGTTGCGGCAGGATTTTCAGCAGAGTTGGGATATCGGAA
>Ga0209726_10005111_pt1 | contig 16180 bp, 15 predicted proteins | sample Subgrocontami54m_FD_187453 | JGI IMG/M metagenome (GOLD analysis project Ga0209726, IMG submission 187453) | Subsurface groundwater microbial communities from S. Glens Falls, New York, USA - GMW46 contaminated, 5.4 m (SPAdes) (version 3) | ecosystem: Environmental > Aquatic > Deep subsurface >... | reverse complement strand
CACAAACGGATCGACCTCCTCGAGGAGGGCTCTCGCGCGGGCCGGATCGGCACGACCGGCCGGGGCATCGGGCCCTGCTACGTGGATAAAGTCGCGCGCTGCGGCATTCGGGTGGCGGACCTCTGCGATCCGGCGGTCTTTCCCGAGAAGCTGCGGCAGGCGGTGGCCGAGAAGAACAAGCTGTTCCAGGCGCTCTACCGCGAGCCGCCCGTGTCGTACGACGACCTGCTGAAGCAGTACACCGTCTATGCCCGGCAACTGGCGCCGCATGCGGTCAACGGCGCGCGCTTCCTGCGGGAGGCGATGCGGCAGGGCAAGCGGCTCCTGTTTGAGGGCGCGCAGGGCACGCTGCTCGACATCGACCACGGCACCTATCCGTACGTGACCTCGTCCAATGCGATCGCCGGCGGGGCCTGCACGGGCGCGGGCGTGCCGCCGACCGCGATCGACCGGGTTGTCGGCGTCGTCAAGGCGTACACGACCCGCGTCGGGGAAGGGCCGCTGCCCACCGAGTTTCCCCCTGCGCTCATGGAGGCGATCCGCACCAAGGGCAACGAGTTCGGCGCCACGACCGGGCGCCCGCGCCGCTGCGGCTGGTTCGATGCGGTGGTCGCGCGCCATGCGGTGTGCGTCAACGGCTGCGATTCGATCGCCGTCACCAAACTGGACGTGCTGGACGGGATGGAGACGATCCAGATCTGCACTGCCTACCAGGATGGGGACAAACGCATCGAGGAGTTTCCCTCGGACATCGGCGCGTTGTCGCGCTGCACGCCGATCTACGAGTCGTGGCCGGGCTGGCGCGCCGAGACCGGCGAAGCGGGAAAGTTCGAGGAGCTGCCGTCGGCCGCGCAGCGGTACCTGAAACGGCTGGAAGAGCTGCTGGGCGTGCCGATCTGCCTGATTTCGACCGGCTCGCGCCGCGAGCAAGCGTTTAAGACCGCCCATTGGTGAGCCAAGCAGCGTCGCGTTCTTGACGGGTCCAGGGGCCTATGTTACAACTCTAGGGTAACCGCTATTCCGGATCGATTGGGTTGAGGAGGAGGATCGAATGCGTCGAACGCTCATTGGGATCGTCAGTGCGGCGTTGCTGGCGGGCACGGGCTGCGCGGTGACGTTTGCGAAACGCTCGCCGTGGGACATCCAGCAGCTGGCGGAGCTGAGCGATCAGCTCGAGCAGTTCAAGACGCTCGCGCAGCTGAAGGCGGAGGAGGCCGACCAGCTGCGGCGCGCCAAGGAGCTGCTCGAGCAGCGGCTGGGCTCTTCGGACGTCAGCATCGGTTATGACGAGCGCGGGCTCGTGACGCGGATGCTCGATAAGGTGCTGTTCGATTCCGGCAAGGCGGAATTGCGCCGCAGCGCGCACGGCGTGCTGGACAAGGTGGCGAAAGTGCTCCAGGAAGTGTCGGGCCAGCCAGTGCGGATCGAGGGGCACACCGACAACGTGCCGATCAAATATTCCAGCTGGGCGGACAACAAGGCGCTCTCGGTGGCGCGGGCCAACGCGGTTCTGCACTATCTCGTCGAGCAGCAAGGCATCGATCCCGGACGGCTCACGGCGGCCGGCCATGGCGAGGAGCAACCGATCGCCTCCAACGACACCGCGACGGGCCGCGCCAGCAACCGGCGCGTCGAAATCATCATTTTGCCGCAAGCCTCAGGGTCGCGGACGTGGGAGCAGGACACGACCTATTCCAAGTAACCGCACTTGTCTCACGCAGGAGGGGTCATGCGTCGGAACGTGATCATCGGATTGGCGGTGTTGGGCGTGCTCGTGGTGGTGCTGGCGGTCGCGTTGGCGTCCGTGGGGACGAATCTCGACCAGGCGCGGATCGAGCGCGATGACCTGCAGTTCGAGGTCAACGATCTGCAGCAGGAGGTCGATTCGCTCAGCGGCGAACGAGAAGCCCTGCAGAAGCAGGCGGACGAGCAGCTCAAGTCGATCGAGCAGCTGAAGTCGGAGATCGAGCGCGTCAAGCAGGGCGGCGCCAAGGCGCCCGAGGCGTCGGCCGCTCCGGCAGCAACCACCCCCTAATCCCCTGCAACCCCCGCACCATATCGCGATTATCATGGACGGCAACGGCCGCTGGGCGACCGCTCGCGGTCTGCCGCGCGTGCTCGGCCACCGGGCGGGCGCGCAGACGGTGCGGCGCATCGTGGAGGCCGCGTGCGAGCTGGGCGTCGGCGCGCTGACGCTCTACGCCTTTTCCTGGGAGAACCATGATCGCCCGGCCGAAGAGGTGCGCGACCTGATGGGGCTGCTGGATGAGTTCCTTGACGCCGAGCTGCCCACCCTGATGGCCCAGCGGGTCCGGCTGCGGGTCATCGGCCGGTTGGAGGAGCTGCCCGAGGGGGTCGTTCACCACCTGCGCCGCGTGATCGCGCAGACCTCCGCGCACGATCGGATGACGCTGACCCTCGCGCTGAGCTATGGCGGGCGCCAGGAGCTGGTGGACGCGATCCGGCAGCTGGCCGAGGCGGTCCGCCGGGGCGCGCTGGACCCGGCACAGATCGACGAAGCCGCGGTGACCCGGCATCTCTACGCGCCGGACCTCCCGGATCCGGATTTGCTGATCCGCACCTCGGGCGAGCAGCGCCTGTCGAACTTTCTCCTCTGGCAGTCGTCCTATACCGAGCTGTACGTGACGCCGAAGCTCTGGCCGGACTTCTCGAGAGAGGACCTGGTCGAGGCCATCGCCGAGTATGAGCGGCGCGAGCGCCGGTTCGGAAAAGTGGCGGCTGACGCATGAGCGGCGGCATGAAGAACCTGATGGGCCGGCTGGCCAGCTCGGCCGTCCTCATCACGGCGGTGCTGGCCGCGCTGTTCTGGTTGCCGCTGTGGGGCTTTGCGCTGCTGGTGGCATGGTTCATTGCCGTGGCCCTGTATGAGTTTTTCACCATGGTGCGCCACCGGGGCATTTTGGTGCACCGTCCGCTCAATATTGGGCTGGGGCTCGTGTTCACCGGCCTGGTGGCCTGGCGCTCGCTCGTGGAGCCGGGACTGGTGACGGCCTCGCTGCCCGGTCCGGGGGCGACGGCGATCAGCTGGATGTGGGACATTTTCTGGCCCGCCACCATCGTCATCATCTTCATCCGCCAATTCCTGCGCCAGAACACCTTTGAAGCGCTGGGCGGATTGGCCACGACGCTCTTTGGGTTGGCGTACATCGCCGCGCTCTTCAGTTACTTCTTCTACATCCGGACGATCGACGTCGAGCGAGGGGCCTGGCTCGTGTTCTTCCTGATTCTGGTGACGAAGATGGGCGATGTCGGCGCCTACGCCATCGGCAATCTACTCGGCAAGCATACGCTGGTGCCGCGCATCAGCCCGCGCAAGACGATCGAGGGGTTCGTGGGGGCGGTGGTCTTCAGCATGGTCACGGCGGTGCTCGCCCGATCGATGCTGCACCGGCCGTATCCGTTGCCGTGCGTGGCGCTGATGGGCCTTTTTCTGGGGGTGTGCGGCCAGCTGGGCGATCTGGCGGAGTCGCTGTTGAAGCGCGACTGCCAGGTCAAGGATACCGGCACGCTGATGCCCGGCCTGGGCGGCGTGCTGGACGTGATCGACAGCCTCTTGTTTACCGCGCCGCTCTTTTACGGGATCCTGATCTATGGCTGAGCGCCGGCGCGTGGCGGTGCTCGGCTCCACCGGTTCGGTGGGGCGCAGCACGCTCGATGTGATCGCCCGTCATCCGGACCGTCTGCAGTTGGTGGGCGTGGCGGCGCGATCGCGCGTGGAGGTATTGGCGCAGCAGGTCGCCGTCTTTCATCCTCCGTTGGTCGCGGTATGGGATGAGGACAAGGCCGCCGAGCTGTCGGCGCTGAGCGGCCATCAGAAGATTGTCGCCGGACTCGAAGGGCTGATCCGGTTGGCCACGCATCCCGACGTCGACATCGTGATGGTGGCGACGTCGGGGCGGGACGCGCTGATCCCGCTCGTGCGCGCCATCCAGGCCGGCAAGCGCATCGCGCTGGCGTCCAAGGAGCTGCTCGTCATGGCGGGCGAGCTCATCATGCGGCTGGTGCGGGAGCATGGCACGAGCCTGGTGCCGGTGGACAGCGAGCACGCCGGGCTGTTTCAGTGCCTGCAGGGGATTCCACACGAGCAGATCGCGCGGCTGATCATCACCGGAAGCGGCGGCCCGCTGTGGAACCGGACCCAGGCGGAGATTGGCGCGGCCACCCGCTCCCAGGTGCTCGCCCATCCCAAATGGCACATGGGCCCAAAGATCACCGTCGATTCAGCGACTCTGATGAACAAAGGGCTGGAAGTGATCGAGGCGCGCTGGCTCTTCGACGCGCCGCTGAAGCAGATCCGCATCGTGATCCATCCCGAAGCGGTGGTGCATGCGCTGGTGGAAACGCGTGATGGGGCGATGCTCGCGCAGCTGAGCGCATGCGACATGCGGGTGCCGATCCAATACGCGCTCAGCTTTCCCGAGCGGTGGGACAGCCCGGTGCCGCCCGTGTCATTGACGCAGTTGAGCGGCCTGCGGTTTTTCGAGCCCGATCTCGAGGCGTTCCCCTGCCTGCGACTGGCGCTCGAGGCGGCCGCTTCCGGCGGGACCGCGTGTGCGGCGCTCAACGGCGCGAACGACGTCGCCGTCCAGGCCTACCTGGAGGGACACCTCGGATTCACCGATATTCCGCGCGTCATCGGCCAGACGCTCGAACGCCATGCGCCCCTGGCGCACCCAACCCTGGATGACGTGCTCGCGATCGACGAATGGGCGCGCCAGGCCGCCTACGAAGGGATTGCTCAATGCTCTCCGCGTTAGCCTCCGTGCTGGTGCTCGGCGTGCTGGTCGTCCTCCATGAGTGGGGCCATTTCCTGGTCGCGCGCTGGTCCGGCGTGCGGGTGCTGCGGTTTTCCGTCGGATTCGGGCCCCGGCTGCTGGCGTGGACCCGCGGCCACACCGAGTACGCGGTCAGCGCGATTCCGCTCGGCGGCTACGTGAAGATGGCCGGCGAGCAGCGCAGCGAGCAGGCGCATGAGCCGTGGGAATACCTCTCCAAGCCGATCCATACCCGGGCGGCGATCGTCTTCGCCGGGCCCTTCGTCAACTACCTCATCGCCCTCGTGACGCTCTGGGTGGTCTTCGTGGTGGGGTATCCCGAGCTGCTGCCGACGGTCGGCAAGCTGGTCAATGACATGCCGGCCAAGGCCGCCGGCATTCAGATCGGCGACCGGGTCACGGCGGTCGATGGCGTCCCCGTCAAGACCTGGGAGCAGATGACCAAGCGCATCTACGCCTCTCCGGGACACCCGATCACTGTGGAGATTGACCGCGACGGCGCCACACAGCGGATCGAGGTGACGCCGAAGGCCAAGGAGATCACCGACCCGTTCGGCCATCGCAAGACCGTGGGGCAGATCGGCATCATCCCGAAGGGAGACTTTCACACCTACCGGGTGGGACCGATCGAGGCCATCCGGCGGACGGTGAAGCAGCAGCACGAGTGGACGATCCAGACGTTTTTTGCCCTATGGTCCATGGCGACGGGGAAGATGTCAGTGCGCGACTCGGTCACCGGCCCGATCGGGATCGTCGTCCTGACCTCCGAGGCGGTGCAGCTGGGCATCGCCCCGCTCCTCTTTCTCGTCAGCCTGTTCAGTCTGAGCCTCGCGATCTTCAATCTGTTTCCCATTCCCATCCTCGACGGAGGGCACCTGCTCTTCCTGGCGCTGGAAAAGCTGCGCGGCCGGCCGGTCAGTATCCAGGTGCAGGAGCGCTCCGCCCAGGTCAGCTTGGTGCTCCTAGTCACCATGGTGCTCGTGATCTGCGCCAACGATGTCAGCCGCTTCGGGTTGGTGGACAAGCTGATGGGCATCTTCAACCGTTAGGCCTCCGCCATGAATCCTTTGATCTCCATCTGGTTTCACCCACGGCAAACAATCCGCCATATTGTTGACACCAATCCGGAGCCAGGGGTGGTGCCGATGGCCGCGGCACTGGGAGTGGCGGGAGCGGTACAGGCGTTTCCTGAGTTGAGCAGGCAATGGTCCGGTGCGTCCCTTCTGTTAGGCAGCGGCCTCGTGCTCGCGGGTGCGTTGGTCGGCGTCCTCGGTTATTTTTTCTTGGGCTGGCTGTATCGATGGGTGGGCAGCTGGCTGGGGGGGAAGGCCACAAGCGCCCAAGTGCGCGCAGCCCTGGTATGGAGCAATACGCCCAACTTCGTTCTCTTTGCCCTCTGGCTGTCGTTGTTGCTGGCGCCGGCGAGCGCCTCCTTCGAGCTGGTGGCGCGCCTGGCGGGACTCGTGATCGGCGTGTGGATCCTCATCCTGCAATGCCACACGCTTGGCGAGGTGCACGGCTTCTCGGCTTGGAAGGGGTTGGGCACGATCGTCATTCCTTCCTTGCTCCTCGTCATTCCGCTTATGGCGGCGATTGCTATTCCCAATGTGGTGCGTGGCAGGCTGGTGGCCAACGATGCCGCCGCGATCGGGAACATGCGTTCGCTCATGACTTCTCTGGAAACGTATCGAGCCGCGCATGAAGCGTACCCGGCGACAGAGCAATGGGCGGCGCTGTATCCCGCCGAAGGCCCTGCCTACGCTCCCCCGGAGTTTCAAATCGAGGGGCCGCTAGATGCCCGAGCCGTCGCCGGCCATCTTTACAGTTATCTGGCCATCAGTCCGACGCGCTACGCGCTCCTGGCCGTGCCCCAACAACCCTCGACCGGCGCGCGCAGTTTTTATGCGCATGAAGCCGGCACCATTCACCACTGTCTTGTGACTCCGGCAGCACAGGCTCCGCAGGCTGCCCAAGCAAGCGACCCGACCATCGATCAACCCCCGCAGCAGTGCCAATAACGGGCTGAGAGCATGCACTCGCGCCGTTCAACCCGACAAGTGAACGTCCGCCATCTCGCCATCGGCGGCGGGGCACCCGTGTCGATCCAGTCGATGACGAAGACCGACACGGCCGACGTCGAGGCGACGGTGCGGCAGATCCGCGCGCTGGCGACGGCCGGCTGCGAGATCGTGCGCGTGGCGGTGCCGACGGTCGAGGCGGCGAAGGCGCTGCCCGACATCCGGCGCGAGGCGGACAAGGTGCCGCTGGTCGCCGACATCCATTTCCATCCGCAGTTCGCTCTCGCCGCCATCGAGGCCGGTTTCGACAAGATCCGCTGGAACCCGGGCAACATCCGCCAGCCGCAGCGAGTGCGCGAGGTGGTGGAGCGTGCGAAGGAGCGCGGCGTGCCGATTCGCGTGGGCGTCAACGTCGGGTCGCTCGATCCGGAGTGCGAAGCCGCGCATTCGGACAATCTGGTCGAGGCCATCGTCCAGAGCGCGCTCAAGTCGGTCCGCCTGCTGGAAGGGTTCAAGTTCCACGACATCGTGCTGTCGCTGAAATCCTCCGACGTGCTCCAGATGCTCGCCGCCTACCGGCGGATGGCGCAGCTGTGCGACTATCCGTTCCACCTGGGAGTGACGGAGGCCGGCCTGTTGGAGGCCTCGACGGTGAAATCGGCGATCGGCATCGGGGCACTCCTCGCCGAGGGGATCGGCGACACGATCCGCGTCTCGATCACCGGCGATCCGGTCGACGAGGTCAAGGTCGCGCAGCGGATCCTCTCGTCGCTTGAGCTGCGCCGGTTTGAAACCAACGTGATCGCCTGTCCCTCGTGCGGCCGCTGCGAGATCGACGTCGTCGGCATCGCCCGGCAGGTGCAGGAGCGGCTGACCGAATTGGCCAAGACCGAGCCGCGGTGTCTTGCGCTGACCGTCGCGGTCATGGGCTGCGTGGTCAACGGGCCGGGGGAGTCCGAGCATGCGGACATCGGCTTAGCCGGCGGCGGCGGGGTCGGGGTCATCTACCGCAAGGGCAAGCAGCTCCGCCGTGTGGCCGAATCCGAGATGGTCGACGCCCTCCTTGAGGAAGTCGTCAGAGTTATCCACGCCGATTCGCTGGTGACCAGCACCACGTAACCGCCGCTGGCCGCCATGCGCTGGTCGAAGTTCTTCCTGCCCACGCTCCGCGAGGATCCCAAGGACTCCGACGCGGTCAGCTACAAGCTGATGATGCGCGCCGGCCTCATTCGCCGCCTGGGTGCCGGTGCCTACTCGTACCTGCCCCTCGGGCTGCGCGCCCTCCAGAAGGCGATCGCGATCGTCAGGGAAGAGATGAACCGCGCCGGCGCGCAGGAGCTGCTCATGCCGGCGATGCAGCCGGTCGAGCTCTGGAAAACTACAGGCCGCTACAGCCTGCTCGGCGACGTCCTGATCCGCTTCAAGGATCGCACCGGCAAGGAGGTGGCGCTGGGTCCGACCCACGAAGAGGTGGTGACCGACCTCGTTAAGGAGCTGCGCTCCTACAAGCAGCTGCCGGTGACGGTCTACCAGGTCCAGACCAAGTTCCGCGACGAGCCCAGGCCCCGCTCCGGCGTGATCCGCTCCAAGGAGTTCCTGATGAAGGACGCCTACAGCTTCGACATCGACCTCGAAGGGCTCAAGAAGAGTTATCACACCATGGAGGAGGCGTACCGCCGAATATTTGAGCGCTGCGGGCTCACGGTGCTGGCATGCGACGCCGATCCGGGCATGATGGGCGGCATCGCCTCGCGCGAGTTCATGGCGCCTTCGGAGAGCGGGGAGGACCGCGTCGTGCAATGCGCGAGCTGCGGCTATGCCGCGAACCTCGAGGCCGCCCGGTGCGCGCAGCCGGAAGCGAATGCCGCGCCGCGGGAGCAGCCGAAGCCGCTTGAGACGGTCCAGACGCCCGGGCAGCACACCGTCGAGCAGGTCAGCCGGTTCTTGAAGGTGAAGCCGGAGCAACTCATCAAGACGCTGCTCTACGATGCGGGGAAGGAGACGGTGGCCGTTCTGGTGCGCGGCGACCACGAGGTGAACGAGGCGAAGCTGGCGCGGCTCATCGGCTCGCCGCATCTGAAGCTCTCCGGCGCCGACACGATTCAGCGCGTCAGCGGCGCCCCGGTCGGCTTCACCGGGCCGGTCCGCCTGGCCAACGCGAAGCTGTTCGCGGACCAGGCCGTGATGCAGATGGCCAATGCCGTGACCGGTGCGAATGCGGCGGAGGCGCACCTAATCAACGTGAATCCCGGCAGGGACTTCCAGCCGGCTCAGACGGCGGATCTGCGCATCGTCACCGAGCGAGACCGCTGCCCGACGTGCGGGGGAGCGCTGGCGTTCGTGACCGCGATCGAGGTGGGACACGTGTTCCAGCTGGGCACCAAGTACAGCGAGGCGCTCGGCGCGGTGTTCCAGGATCCCTCAGGGACCAACAAGCCCATGATCATGGGCTGCTACGGCATCGGCGTGAACCGCCTCATCGCCACGGCGATCGAGCAGCGGCACGATGCCAACGGCATCATCTGGCCGGTCGCGCTGGCACCCTTTCAGGTGCTGGTGACGGTCATGGAGATCGGCAATCCCGACTTCCTGCGCGTGGCCGAGGAGTGCGAACAGGCTCTGGCCGGCGCAGGGCTGGAAGTGCTGCTCGATGACCGGGACCAATCGCCCGGCAGCAAGCTGAAAGACGCGGACTTGGTCGGCATTCCGATCCAGATCGTAATCGGAAAGGTGTGGCAGAGCCGGCAGGAGCTCGAAATCGGGCTGCGGGCGACCAAGGAAAAGGTGCAGACGAAGCCGGAAGCGCTCGTCGCCACCGTCCATAAACTGCTTGACAAGGCCAAGACGCTATAGTACGCTGCACATTAGTCTAGGTGGCAGAGAAAAGTGGGTTGCACCCACTTTTTTTGTTCTTACACGACCGATGGATTTCGAGACCAGAATTGAACAGATCCGGGCGCTGGTGGAGCCGGTCCTGGCTGAGCGGGGCTTGGAGCTGGTCGAGTTGACCTGTCGTCCCCAGGGCGGCCAGCTGTACATCCGCCTGCTGGTCGACCAGGTCGGCGGCGTGACGATTCAGGAGTGCGCCAGGGCCAACCAGCAGATCAGCCAGGCGCTGGAAGCCGCCAACTGTATCGAGGGCGGCTACACGGTGGAGGTGTCGTCGCCTGGATTGGACCGGCCGCTGGTGAGCAAACGGGATTTTGAGCGCGCAATCGGGGAGCAGCTGCGCGTGCACGTCCAGAGCGAAGATGGCCGGATCCGCGAGTCGCAGGGGATGCTGCTGGCGGTGCAGCCGGAGGCGATCGTGCTGAAGCTTTCGGCCGCCAACGTGACCGTGCCCTTCGCTAGGATTCGGACCGCCAAGAAGGCCTTGAAGTGGTGAGCGCTGATGAACGGTGAACTGTTGTCCATTCTTGAGGCGATCGAGCGGGATAAGGGGATCGATCGCGAGATCCTCATCCAGGCGATCGAGTCGGCGGTGGCCTCCGCGGCCAAGAAGAGCGAGGGGGTCAGCGAGGAGACCGAGGCGATTGCGACCCTGGACCGCAAGAGCGGCAAGATCTCCGTCATCGTCGCGGGGCATCCGGTCGACTCCGCGCACCTGACCCGCATTTCCGCCCAGACCGCCAAGCAGGTGATCATCCAGAAGATCCGCGAGGCGGAGCGGGACGTCATCTTCACCGAGTTCCAGGGGCGCGTCGGCGACATCGTGACCGGCTCGGTCCACCGCTTCGAACGGGGCGACATCATCGTCGAGCTGGGCCGCGCCGAGGCGATCCTGCCCAAGGCCGAGCGGATTCCGCACGAGGAGTACCACCAAGGCGACCAGCTCCAGGGCTACGTCCTGGAGGTGCGCAAGAGCGCCAAGGGCCCCTCGATCGTCCTCTCCCGCACCCACGAAGGGTTCATCCGCGGCCTCTTTGCGCTCGAGGTGCCCGAAATCAGCGAAGGGATCGTCGAGGTTAAGGGGATCGCGCGCGAAGCGGGCGACCGGACGAAGCTCGCCGTGTGGTCGAAGGACGACAAGGTCGACTGCGTGGGCGCCTGCGTGGGCATGCGCGGCACGCGCGTGAAGAACATCGTCCGCGAGCTCCACGGGGAGAAGATCGACATCATCCGCTGGCATGAGCACGTCCGCGAATTCATCGGGGCGGCACTCTCCCCGGCGAAAATCACGGAGATCCAGGAAGAGCGGGAGGCGAAGCAGGCGCTGGTGATCGTCGATGACGACCAGCTCTCGCTGGCGATCGGCAAGAAGGGCCAGAACGTCCGGCTGGCTTCGAAGCTGACCGGCTGGCAACTGGAGATCAAGAGCCGCTCGCAACTGTCCGGTGCTGACCTGTCGCTCAAGAGCCTGCCCGGCGTGGGGCCCTCCATGGAAGAGCGTCTGCGCGAGGCGAGCATCACGACGGTCGAGGGGCTGGCGGCCTCAACGGTCGAGCAGCTCATGGCGATCAAGGGGGTCGGCGAGAAGACCGCCCAGCGGTTGATCGAGTCGGCCCAGAAGGGGCTGGCGGCGCGCGCGGCCTTGGCTGCGCCCGAGACGCCCGCCGCTGAAGCGCCGGCGGAACCGCCGGCCGAAGCGCCTTCGGCCGAGACCCCCCAGGAGACATCGGAGGGATCCGCCGAGGGCACGAGCGCACCAGAGACCGGAACTACCGAAGGGTAACCATGCGCGTTCAAGAGCTCGCCAAATCGCTGAACGTCACCTCCAAAGATTTGCTGGTGAAGCTGAAGGAGCTGCGCATTTCGGCCAAGGCCGCCACCAGCACGCTGGATGCGGACGCCACGAACCGGGTCCGCAAGGCGTTCGCCGAAGCGGTGAAGGCCAAGAAGCTGGCGGCCGCCAGGGCCTCGAGCGCGAGCAAGGCCGCGGCCGCGGCCAAGAAGGCAGCCGTGGCCCAGAAAGCCGCAGCGGCGAAAGCTGCCGCCGAAGCCAAGGCCGCCGCAGCACTGTTAGCCAAGCCGGCCCAGCGCCCTGCGCCGCCGGTTGAGGCGGCAGCCGTGAAACCTCGGCCGGTCGCCGTCCCGACGGCAGCGCCTTTGGCCGCACCCGTTCCAGCACCCGTCAAGTCGGCTAAAGCGGAGAAGCCCGCAGCACCACCCACCCGCCCTTCGTCCACCGCAGCGTCCGGGGCTGCGGCCGTTGCCGTGAAACCGGCGGCGAAACCCAAACTGGTTGAAGCGGCTCCGGTCGCTGCGTCTTCCGCGCCGCCGGCTGCCCCCGCCGCTCCGAAGCGGGTCCAGCTCAGATTTCCGGTGACCGTCAAGGAGCTGGCCGGCCTGATGGAGGTCAATGCCACCGACGTGGTCAAGCAGCTGATGCAGCAGGGCATCTTTGCCTCGATCGTGCAGCCATTGGATGAGGCGACCGCGACGAAGGTGGCCAAGACGTTCAACTGCGAGATCGTGCCGGAGCCGGACGAAGAAGAGCAGATGTTCAAGGCCGCCGCTCCCGATCCGGCCAAGCTCACGGCGCGCGCCCCGGTCGTCACCTTCATGGGCCACGTCGACCACGGCAAGACCAGCCTGCTCGATGCGATCCGGGAAGCGAAGGTGGCCGAGAAAGAGGCGGGCGGCATCACGCAGCATATCGGCGCGTATGAGGTGCTCCTGGAGAAGGGGCGCGTCACGTTCCTTGACACGCCGGGCCATGAAGCGTTTTCCGCCCTGCGGGCGCGGGGCGCCAATGTGACCGACATCGTGGTGCTCGTCGTGGCCGCGGACGACGGCGTGATGCCCCAGACGATCGAAGCGATCGACCACGCGAAGGCGGCCGACGTGCCCATCGTGGTCGCGATCAACAAGGTGGACCGGCCGGAAGCCAATCCGCAGAAGGTCAAGCAGCAGCTGACGCAGTACGGACTCCTGGGAGAGGATTGGGGCGGCAAGACGATCATGGTGCCGGTCTCCGCGAAGACGCGGGAGGGCATCGACAATCTCCTGGAGATGCTGCTCCTCGAGGCGGAGCTGCTGGAGCTCAAGGCCGATCCGACCGCCGCGCCCCAGGGCACGGTGATCGAGGCCAAGCAGACCCGCGAGCGCGGCCCGGTGGTGACCGTCCTGGTGCAGCAAGGCACGCTGCGCGTCGGCGACACGGTGCTGATCGGCCATCTCGTTGGCCGCGTGCGCGCGATGATCGATGACCGCGGCCACCGCGTGAAGGAGGCCGGGCCGGCCAAACCGGTCGAGGTTCTCGGGTTGCCGGAGGTCCCGCGGGCGGGCGATCGGTTCCTCGTCGTCACGGATGAGCGGATGGCGAAGCAGCTCGCGGGACGGCGGCAGGAGTTGCACCAGCAGCGCGCGCTCGCCCATCCCAAGCGGATCACGCTCGAGGAGCTGCATGAGCGGATTGCCGAGGGCAAGCTCAAAGATTTGCGCCTGGTGCTGAAGGCGGACGTCCAAGGGTCGCTCGAGGCGATCATCAGCAGCCTGCAGAAACTGGACACTGAGAAGCAGGAGGTGCAGTTCAAAATGCTGCACGTCGGCGTGGGCGACATCAATGAATCGGATGTCATCCTCGCCGCCGCCTCGGATGCGATCCTCGTCGGCTTCCATGTGGGCATCGAGCCCAAGGTGCAGGTGCTGGCGGCGACCGAAGGGGTCGACATCCACATCTACCAGATCATCTACGAGTTGGTGGGCGCGATCAAGGCGGCCATCGAAGGGCTGCTGGAGCCGGCCATCGAAGAGACGTTCATGGGGCGCGCCGAGGTGCGCAAGCTGTTCCAGGTCTCCAAGTCGGGCACGGTGGCCGGCTGCATGGTCACCAAGGGCGTCATCCGCCGGGATTTCGTCATGCGCGTCGTGCGCGGGCGGGAGCGCGTCTTCGAGGGCAAGATCGCCAGCCTCAAGCGGGTCAAGGACGATGCACGCGAGGTGCAGGAGGGGGTCGAGTGCGGGATCCTGATCGAGGGCAGCCCCGGCATCCAGGTCGGCGATCTGCTTGAAGCCTGGGAATTGAAGAAGGTCGCTCGCAAACTCGCGTAGCGCACACCGTTCAACCCGTCAGCCTTTGCCATTTGCGCATGAGACAGCGTGTCCTGAGCGGGATGCGGCCCACCGGGCAGTTGCACCTCGGCCACCTCGTCGGCGCCCTCGCCAATTGGAAGCAGCTCCAGGATCAGTACGACTGCTTCTTCATGGTGGCCGACTACCATGCGCTGATGAGCGAGTACGAACATCCGGAGCGCATCCACCAGTCCTCGTACGAGAACGTCCTCGACTGGCTCGCCTGCGGCATCGACCCCACACGGAGCGTCCTCTTCCGCCAATCGGACGTGCCGGAGCACTGCGAGCTGTTCACGATCCTGTCGATCGTCACGCCGCTCGGATGGCTGGAGCGCGTGCCCACGTACAAGGAGCAGCTGCGCGAGCTGACGGGCCGCGACATCGCCACGCACGGATTCCTCGGCTACCCCGTGCTGCAGGCGGCGGACATCCTGCTCTACAAGGCGCACGCGGTGCCGGTCGGAGAGGACCAATTGCCGCACCTGGAGCTCGCCCGGGAGCTGGTCCGGCGGGTGCACTTCCTGGTCAAGCGGGAGATCTTTCCTGAGCCGAAGGCGCTGCTCACCGAGGCGCCGAAGCTGCTGGGCACCGACGGGCGGAAGATGTCCAAGAGCTACGGCAATACGATCAACCTCTCGGAGTCCGAGGGGACGATCCGCTCGACGGCGCAGAAGATGTTCACCGACCCCACGCGGATCAAGATGACCGACCCCGGCCATCCGGAGACGTGCAACGTCTGCGCGTACTGGAAGATGTTCGCGCCGGAGCGCGCCGGGCAGGTGTGGGAGGAGTGCCGCACCTCCACGCGGGGCTGCGCGCAGAACAAGAAAGAGCTGGCCGAAGTCATGGTCCGGATGACCGAGCCGTTCCGCGCCGCGCGGGCCGGCACTGCGGACACGGCGGAGGTGGAGCGAATTCTCCAGGCGGGTGCGACAAAGGCCCGCGCCGTCGCGAAGGAGACGATCATGGAAGTCAAACGCGCCTTCGGGCTGACCGCGTAGGGAACGGGAGACGATGCGATACGACGTGTCCGCCGACATTTACGAAGGGCCGCTGCCGTTGCTGGTGGAGCTCTCAAAACTCAATCTGATCGACCTGTTTCTCATCAAGCTGGTCGATCTGACGAAGCAGTATCTCGAGCAGGTCAAAGGGTCCGGCATCGACCTCAACGAGCTGGCCGAGCCGCTGCCGCTGCTGGGCAATCTGGTGGCGCTGAAGGCGCGCGGCCTGCTGCCGCAAGCGCCGGTGACGGAAGAGGACGAGGTGCCGATCAGCCTGGAAGAGCTGGAGCGCCGGCTGAAGGAGTATGAGCAGTTCAAGACGGTCGCGCAGCTGCTGGCCGAACTGCACACGCTGCAGCACCAGCACTTCTCCCGCGCGCCCGGGGAGGCGCCGGCCGAGGAGGGCGAGGAGGCCGCGCCGGCGGCGCCGATGGACGTGAGCATCGCCCAGCTGATGGGCGCCTTCGCCAAGGTGCTCGAGAAGGCGACCGCGCCGGTGTACGAAGTGAAGGTGGAGCCGTGGACCGTCGAGATGAAGGTGCAGGAGCTGCGGACGCTGCTGACGGTGAAGCGCCAGATCCGGCTCCTCGATCTGTTCACCCCGGAGAAGAGCAAGCTGGAGCTCGTCGTGACTTTCCTGGCGCTGCTCGAGCTGATGCGCCAGCGGGTGGCGCGCGCGATCCAGGAGCAGCCCTTTGCGGACATTCTCATTGCGGTGCGAGCGCAGGAGTCGACCTGATGGATGAGGCGCAACTGAAGCGGGTGTTGGAGGCGGTGCTGTTCGTCGTTGCGGAGCCGGTCACGTTCAAGCGGCTGTGCGAGATCGTCGCGGAGGCCGATCCCTCGACGGTGAAGCGGGCGGTCGCCGCCCTCAATGCCGAGTACGCCGCCTCCGGGCGCGCGTTCCACATTCAGGAGGTGGCCGGCGGCTACCAGCTGGTGACCGATCAGGCGCTGGCCCCGTGGGTGCGCCGCGCCCTCGCCAGCCCCAAGCCGGATGCGGTCAGCAAGGGGGCGCTGGAGACGCTGGCGATCATCGCCTACCGGCAGCCGATCACCAAGGCGGAGATCGAGGCGATCCGCGGGGTCGACGTGACCGCCTCGCTCGACACGCTGCTGGAGCGCAAGTTCGCGCGCGTCGCGGGCCGCAAGGAGAGCCCGGGCCGCCCGTTCCTCTATGGGACGACGACGGAGTTCCTTCACCATTTCGGCTTGATGTCGCTGGAGGCGCTGCCGCCGATGGCGCAGCCCACAATCCAGGAATTGGATGACGCTCCCCTCGCTCCGCAAGCAAATTGACCGGCTCGATCGCCGTTTGCTGCGCCTGCTGAACCAGCGCGCCGCGCTGGCG
>Ga0209726_10005110_pt1 | contig 16180 bp, 15 predicted proteins | sample Subgrocontami54m_FD_187453 | JGI IMG/M metagenome (GOLD analysis project Ga0209726, IMG submission 187453) | Subsurface groundwater microbial communities from S. Glens Falls, New York, USA - GMW46 contaminated, 5.4 m (SPAdes) (version 3) | ecosystem: Environmental > Aquatic > Deep subsurface >... | reverse complement strand
CTACGGCGAGGCGAGCCGAAGAGCACGGCGCGAAGGCTGCAGACCCGCCCGGAGCAAAACATGACGCGCGAAAGGTTCGAGCGCCTCGTCGTTGAAGCGGTCGCGCTCATCCCGAAGCGCTTCCGCCGCGAGATGAAGAACCTGGCGCTCGTCGTCGAAGACGAGCCGAGCGCGGCGCTGCTCGACGAGATGGAGATCGAGCCGCCTGATTCGCTCTACGGCCTCTACCAGGGCACGCCCCTTCCCGAACGCGCGTGGGCTCACGGCAACACGCTTCCCGATCGCGTCACGCTCTTCCAGAAGCCCATCGAGGAAGACTGCGAGGACGAGGACGAAGTCCGAGCGGTCATCGGCGAGACGCTGATTCACGAGGTCGGCCACTACTTCGGACTCAGCGAAGAGGAGATCGAAGAGATCGAAGAGCAATACTGGCGCGGCGGGACGCTTGGTCCGGACGAAGACGACGAATGAACTCGAACAGGGGGAAGAACGGAATTCAACCCAGGCCGAGGAAACGATTCGGGCAGCATTTCCTCGAGACGGCATGGGTCACGAAGATCGTCGATTCACTCGAGGCAACAGCCGACGATACTTTTCTGGAGATCGGCCCTGGCCGGGGCGCGCTGACTCGCCCGCTTGCGACACGGGCGGGACGCGTGATCGGCATTGAAATCGATCGCGACCTCGCCGGGTTGCTGACCGGCCGGCAGATCCCGAACCTGCGCGTCATCGAATCCGATTTTCTCGATATCGACCTCGCGGAGGCGCTTCGCGAGGAGCGCCATCCCGTCCGCGTCGTCGGCAACCTTCCCTACAATGTTTCGTCGCCAATACTGTTTGCCTTGCTGCGCGCCGCGGACGGAGGGCGTCTCTTCCGTGACGCGACGTTGATGCTCCAGAAGGAAGTCGCCGATCGGCTGATCGCGACGCCCGGTCGCAAAGAGTACGGCGTGCTCGCCATCCAGGTCGCGCTGGTCGCCGACGTCGAGCGGGTGTTTACGCTGCCGCCAGGGGCCTTCCGTCCGCCGCCAAAGGTGACGTCCGCGGTGGTTCGTCTGCGCTTTCGGCCGCCGGCGGTCGACGTGGGCAATCCGCGCGTATTCGAGCGCATCGTCCGGGGGATGTTTCTCCAGCGACGGAAGACGCTGTCGAACGCGCTCCGCCCAGTCGCCGATTCGCTCGGGCAGTCCGCCGCGGAACTGATTGAGCGGGCACAAGTTGACGGCACTCTCCGACCAGAGGCGCTCACCCTCGAGGCAATCGCTCGCCTCTCGCGGGCTGTGCTATAGTTTTCTCCGCAAGTCGTTGACCCCTTCAGGTTTTCAGGCGTTCCCAGCGGCCTGATCAGCCCGCAGTCGGCCTCGCCAGAGGTTGCGTGTGGGATTGCGCAAAACGGTGTGCGGCGCGAGCCTTCACGGCCCGCGGAAGCGAACGCGAAGGGTTCGCCGCGCACGATGAGGTGAACGCTGGGCTCCGAATGAATCAGTCCGCTGTGCCGGACGTGTCTCCGGCGACGCTCGAGGTCGTGCCGCTGGGCGGCGTCGGCGAGTTCGGCATGAACATGATGGCCGTCTCGTGGGAAGACACCACGATCCTCATCGATGCCGGCGTCATGTTCCCCGATCCCGATCAGCTTGGAGTCGATCTCATCATTCCCGACTTCACGTACGTGGAGGCGCGGGGAGACAAGGTCAAAGCGCTCGTGCTGACGCACGGCCACGAGGATCACATCGGCGCGGTACCGCACGTGATGCCGCTGTTCAACGGTCCCGTGTACGGGACAGCGATGACGTTGGCGCTCGTGCAGCCGAAGCTCGACGAGCATGGCGTCGACGCGAAGGATCGGCTGAAAACGGTCAAGCCGCGCGACGTCATCACCATCGGGCCGTTCACGATCGAATTCATCCGCGTCACGCACAGCATGCCGGACTGCGTGGGGCTGGCCATCACCACTCCCGTGGGGATCATGATCCACACGGGCGACTTCAAGATCGATCAGACGCCGATCGACGGCGAGCATTTCGATCTGCACCGGTTCGCCGAGCTGGGGTCGCAGGGGGTGCTGGCCCTGTTCGCCGACAGCACGAACATCGATCGGCGCGGGTTCACCGGACCCGAGATCGAGGTGATCGACGCGTTCGAGGAGCTGTTCACGAGCACGCAGGGAAAGCTCGTGGTGGCGCTGTTTTCATCGAGCATGTACCGCATGCAGGTCCTCGTCGATCTGGCGGCGCAGTTCGATCGCAAGGTGGCGTTCGTCGGGCGCAGCATCGTGCAGAACGCGGAGATCGCGCAGCGGCTCGGGTACCTGCGCGTGCCTGCGGGGATGCAGATCCGCGACGCGGACGTGCAGAACTATGCGTCGCAGGACGTGCTCTGCCTGACGACGGGGTCGCAGGGTGAGCCGCAGGCGGCGCTCCCGCGAATCGCGATCGACGACCACCGGTGGGTGAAGCTCGGCCCCGATGACACCGTCGTCCTCTCGGCACGCGCGATCCCCGGGAACGAGAAGAAGATCTCCCGGGTGATGAGCCACATCGCGCGGCGAGGGGCGGATGTCGTCACCGACACGATGAAGCATGTGCATGTCTCCGGACACGGCAGCGCGGAGGAGTTGAAGCTGGTGCTCTCGCTCGTGCGGCCACGCTACTTCGTGCCGATCCACGGCGAGTACCGCCAGCTGTCGCAGCATGCGCGGGTGGCCAAGCGCGTCATGAGCCGCGCCGATCACAGGTTGCAGGTCCTGCTTGCCGAAAACGGCGACGTCATCCAGTTCGACAAGAACGGCGCGCGGATTGCCGGCAAAGCGCCCGCGGGTCGGGTGCTGATCGACGTGACGCGCGTCGGCGAGGTCGGCGACGAGGTGCTGCGCGATCGACGCCATCTGGCCGGGGACGGAGTCATCGTGGCGGTGGTGGCCATCAACCGGCAGACCGGCGCACTCGTCGGCGACCCCGAGCTGGTGGCGCGCGGCTTCGTCGTCGGCGAAGGCGACGCCGATTCCCTCTTCAAGGATGCAGCCCGTGTCATCGCGGAGTGCATCGATGCATCCGGCGTCGAGGAGCGCGGAGACCAAGGACTGATGACCGAAAAACTCCGTAGCGAGCTGCGGAGATTCTTCAAGAAGCGATCGGGACGGCGGCCGCTTGTGCTGCCGGTTCTGATGGAGATCTGAGGTAGTCCGGAGGGGATGTGGCCGAATCGAAGTTGTCGCGGCGGCTCAGCGAGTTTCTCGGCGTGGCGCTCTTTGCGCTGGCGCTGATCTGGCTCATCTCGCTCGTCACGTACGAGCCGACCGACCCGGTCTGGTTCTTCACGACCGAGGCGCTGCATCCGCCGGCGAACTTCGTCGGCCGCGTCGGCGCGTTTCTCTCGGAGCTGTCGTTCCAGTTGCTTGGCTACGCCGCGTTTCTGCTTCCCGCGGTCATCGCGTGGACAGGGTGGTACTACTTCTGGTGCCAACCTTTTGAGGCGATCTACACCAAGCTGACCGGCATCACCTTGCTGGTCGGCTGCAGCGGCGCATTCCTCAACCTCCTGTTCGGCAGCACCGACGTCGCGGGAAAGAACTTCGATGCCGGCGGCTCGATCGGCGCCTGGCTCGCCGCATGGTTCGCCGACTACCTCAATAGAACCGGCTCCATCATCGTGATTCTCACGCTGATGGTGTTGTCGATCATCCTCTCGACGCAGTTTTCGTTCGGCCGGATGTTCGCGAGCGCGAGCCAGGGGTCGCGCGACCTTTCGGCGCGGAGTGTGGGTTTCATTCGCGGCTGGCTCGACGAGCGCCGCAAGCAGAAGCAGCGCCGCGAGGTCATCGCGAAGCATACGAAGAAGGCGGTCGCGGCCGGCGCCGCCACCGCGGCGAAGGACATCAGGGACAAGGACGACGGAGTCGCGCCACCGATGGTCGCCGGCAAGAAGAGGCCGGACATCACGCCGTCCCTTCCGCTCCCCGACCCTGACCCGGTGCGCACGCCGCGACGTCAGGGCGCGTTCACGCTCCCGCCGCTCTCACTGCTCGATCCGGCGAAGCCCGAGCACAAGATCGACGAGCGTGAATTGATGGAGGCCGCGCGCCAGCTCGAAGAGAAATGCCGGGAGTTTGCCGTCGAAGGCCAGGTCGCCCAGATTCATCCGGGCCCCGTGGTCACGACCTTCGAGTTCAAGCCGGACGCAGGCGTCAAGTACAGCAAGATTACGAGCCTGGCCGATGACCTCTGCCTGGCCATGGAAGCGGAATCGGTCCTCATCGATCGCATCCCCGGCAAGTCCACGGTCGGCATCCAGATTCCGAACCCCAACCGCGAAGCAATCTCGCTCCGCGAGCTGCTCGACTCCGACGCCTATCAGCGCTCCACGTCGAAGCTGACGCTGGCGCTCGGCAAGACGATTCACGGTGAGTCGTACGTGACCGACCTTGCCGCGATGCCTCACTTGCTCATTGCCGGATCCACCGGCACGGGCAAATCCGTCGGCCTGAATGCGATGCTCACAAGCATCCTCTACCGGGCGACGCCCGATGATGTGCGAATGATCATGATCGACCCGAAGCGCCTCGAGCTCGGGATGTACGAAGAGATCCCTCACCTGCTGACGCCCGTCGTCGTCGATCCGAAGAAGGCGGCCAATGCGCTGCGCTGGGCCGTGCGCGAGATGGAAGAGCGTTACAAGACGCTGGCAGCGGAAGGCGTGCGCAACATCGAGCAATACAACCGGAACGTCAAGCTCGTGCTGCAGGAGACGGGCAACAAGGATCCCGACGGCCCGAAGACGCTCCCCTTCGTCGTGGTCGTGATCGACGAGCTCGCGGATCTGATGATGGTGGCGAGCAACGAGGTTGAAGAATCGATTTGCCGGCTCGCGCAGATGGCGCGGGCGGTCGGCATCCATCTGATCCTTGCGACGCAGCGCCCGTCGGTGGATGTCATCACCGGATTGATCAAGGCAAATCTGCCGGCGCGCATCTCGTTCCGCGTGTCCTCGAAGATCGACTCGCGCACGATTCTCGATACCAACGGCAGCGAACAACTGCTCGGCAAGGGCGACATGCTCTTTCTCCCGCCGGCCTCGTCTCGATGCATCCGGCTCCACGGCCCGTACATCTCCGAGCAGGAGAGCGCGCGTCTGGCCAGTTTTCTGCGCAAGCAGGGCAAGCCGATCTTCGACGAGACCATCACAGCCGAGGACGAGAGGGCTGGGCCGGGCGGCCTCGAGTTCGAGAAGGACGACTTGTACGACGAGGCCGCGCGACTCGTCGTCAGCGGCGGACAGGTCTCCATCTCGTACCTGCAGCGCAAGCTCCGCATCGGTTTCAGCCGCGCCGCGCGGCTCGTCGACATGATGGAGGCAGAAGGGCTCGTCTCTCCGGGCGCCGGCGGCAAGCCGCGAGAGGTCCTTGTCGACCGCGGTTACTTCGAAGAAATCGATGCACAGTTGCGCTAGACGGACCCTTGGCGTTGCGGCGCGGACCTTTCAGGTCCGCGTGACCGTTGCCGCGATCTGCCTGGCACTCGCGGCAACGGTCTCTGCCCAATCCAACGCGGAAAAGCTGTTCAAGGAGGCCCAGTCCCGCGAGGCAGCACTGCGCCACGAAATCGATACGCGAAGAGCAGGATCCGCGGCAACACCGCTGCTCGAGCGCGCCCGAACACTCGTCGGCGCGTATGCCGACATGGCAACGTTGTTTCCCCGTGGCCCCTATGGCGACAGGGCACTCTGGCAGGGCGCAACGCTGGCCGCCGATGCATTCTGGGAGTTTGGACAGGCCGCCGACCGATCGAGCGCGCTGCGCATGTTGAAGGCGCTCACCGAGCGCTACCCTGGCAGCACCCTGGTGAAACAGGTCGCTGCTCAAAGCCGTCGGTTGAGCGCCGCGAAGCCGGCCTCTGAACAACACGCCACCGCGACGCCGGCTGCGACTCCAGCACCATCGGCGACGGCAACACATACGGTCGCGGCCGCACCACATCCCGCACGCACCGTGGCGGCTACAGCGCCAAGCCCTGCACCCACGGTCGCGGCCGCGCCACAACAGCCGACGGTGATGCTGACGGCCATCCGCCGGGAAGTCCTTGCCGGCGCGCTTCGCGTCACCATCGAGCTCGAAGGCGAGGCCGCCTATCACGATGAACAGATTGGCGGTCCACCACGGGTCTTCATCGATTTGCAGAACGCGCGTCCCGTCGAGGCGCTGAAGGATGCCACCCAGACGTATCCAGACGATGTCGTCAGGCAGATTCGCGTCGGGCGGCAGGTCGGCACGCGCACCCGCGTTGTGCTCGACTTGAGCGGCACTCCTCCGCACACGACATACGCCCTCTATAGCCCCTACCGGGTCGTCATCGATTTCGCGCGGGAAGCAACACCGGCCCAGTTGGCGCAGCTTGTGAAACCGGCGCTGCCCGAACGATCGGCCCCGCCTCAGCCCAACGGCGGCGGCGGGTTCTCGCTCTCACGGCAGCTCGGTCTCGGCGTCGCACGCGTCGTCATTGATCCTGGTCATGGCGGCCATGACCCTGGCGCCATGAACAAAGGGCTGAGTGAGGCCGAGCTCGTCCTCGACGTGGCGATGCGGCTGGAAAAGCTGCTGCTGAACCAGCCTGGCGTTGAAGTGGTCATGACGCGGCGCTCGAATGTCTTCGTCCCGCTCGAGGAGCGGACCGCCCTCGCCAATCGTGAGGAGGCCGACCTCTTTCTCTCGATTCACGCCAACGCGAGTGAAGACGATCGCGTCCGCGGAATCGAGACCTACTTCCTGAACTTCGCGCCGAATCCAGCCGCCGAGGTGGTTGCCGCGCGAGAGAATGCCGCGTCAGCGCGGACGATGCGACAGCTTCCCGACATCGTGAAGGCGATCGCGCTCAACAACAAGATCGACGAGTCGCGCGACTTCGCGTCGCTCGTCCAGTCCTCGATGACGGACCGGCTGAAGCGATCCAACAAGAGCGCGAAGGACCTCGGCGTAAAGCAGGCGCCGTTCATGGTGCTCATCGGCGCCACCATGCCCAGCATCCTCGCCGAGGTGTCGTTCCTCACGAACAGTCAGGAGGCGGCGCTGCTTCGCAGCAGCGCCTACCGCCAGCAGATCGCGGCGGCGCTGTTCAACGGAGTCATGCGCTACCAGAAGTCGCTCAAAGCCGCCGCCCAAACGTTCGCCTCGCAATAGCTCGCCCTCCCTATCGCGCGAGGTGAAACGGGGCTGTCAGGCCGAGCGATGACAGCGACAGCGATTTCATTTCCGCCGAATCCATCTGGGTTCCTCCGAGTACCGAACAGCCGTTGTTGTCGTCGCTGAAGGAGGCGAATGCCCTCGACATCACTGGTCCACCCGGATAGCGAATCTCCCCGTCAATGACGGTCCCTTCCCGAACCAGGCTGCTCACCGTCGACAGATACGCTGGACCCTTGCAGCCATCCTCGATGAAGTAATACTTCATGCAGAAATCGGTCGACACGGAGCACGACGCAAAGCCTTCAGTGGCGCTCTGAGTCGTGGCGTTCAACGCAAGCTGGACCCACGTTCCATCGATCTCGCGAACGACGGCATTGGGCGGCGCCAGCATGCCGACCTCGGTGCCGGCGGCGTCGACGACTCTCAGTGCACCCGCGCCCGCAGGTCCGGTCGCCCCGGTGTCGCCCTTGTCACCTTTCGCCCCGTTGGTCCCGTTGATCCCGTTGATCCCGTCAGTCCCCGCAGGACCCGTAGGCCCAACGGCTCCGGCAGGTCCGGCGACTCCAGGAGCGCCCGCGGGTCCGACAGGACCTGCAGGTCCTGCAGGTCCGGGAGGTCCGGCAGGTCCGGCTGGTCCGGCTGATCCCGCGAGCCCGGCTGGTCCCGGAGGTCCGGCTTCTCCAGAGCCGCCTGACGGCGCACTGACAATCACCAGTGTGAACGTGTCCTTGCCGTTCGGAGTGCGATTCCGTTCGACCGTGACGCGATACGTGCCCGGTTGCGCGCGAACGCTTACGGGCAACTCGATCAGCAACAACTGCGACGAACCATTGAGCACCGAGACCTGAATGTCGTTAATAGTCACCGTTGGCGTCGAACCGAAATGCTTGCCGCTGATAAGCGATAGACCGCTTCTTTGATCGACCACCACGTTGTTGATGATAAGTTGCCGCACCTCCGCGGACACCGTGCGGGTCGTGCACACAAGGCACAGGATGAGAAGTGTGAATCGTCGCATTTGGGGACCTCCTGGTTGCCCCTTGGATCCGCAAGAGCTGATCCGTCAGAAGCCCGCTGGCTGCTAAATTGCGACCGCTCAACGCTTAGGAGAAATCTTCAGAAGGATCCACACGACGCAACGGAGGTCGTTTGGGGAGCCGTAATGAGACACCGCTCACGAATCCGAGGTTTGGAAGGCGCGGTCGACTTGTGCGGTTGGCCATGTGCGAGCAAGCCCGGAGCGAGACGGAATTGCAATTGAGCGCGGCGCGGCTGGAATTTCGTAATGCCACGACTGATTGGGGCCCTCATTGAGCGCTAATCCCCAAGCTCACTGGGGGACGCGAGTTCCCTGCGCAGCCACACCTTGGCGAGCTTCCAGTCCCGCATCACCGTGTCCACAGAGACATCCAGCGCAGCGGCGGTTTCTTCCACGGTAAGACCACTGAAGAATCGCAGCTCCACCACCTGACCCTTCCGCTCGTCCATAGCAGACAGGCGGTCGAGCGCGTCGTTCAGTGCGAGCAGCGATTGAGCGGGTGCGTCGATCGCCACACCTGCCTCGTCAAGAGGCACCTTGACGACGGCGCCGCCGCGCTTTTGTGAGTGCTTCGCGCGCGCGCTGTCGACGAGGATGCGCCGCATGACTCGCGCGGCCATCGCAAGAAAGTGGACCCGGTTCGTCCAGTTCACGCGCCGCACGTCGACCAGCCGCATGTACGCCTCGCTCACGAGGGCCGTCGCCTGGAGACTCTGCTCTGCCGATTCGCCTCGCATGCACCGTCTGGCGATTCGGCGCAATTCGTCATGAACGAGCGGAATGAGCTGCCCGAGCGCGGCTTCGTTGCCGCCGCGCCAGGCCAGCAGCAACGTCGTGACGTCAGCTGGGTCGTCTGGAATACCGCGATTCTACGCGCTTTTGAACGCCTTGCCAGTTTTCACGCCCGCTTTCCGCCTCTCCCTTCGAGGAGGGCCGGCGCGTGGAAAACCGAACACAGCAAGCACTTACCGCAGGTTTGGTCGCGATCGCGGCCTTCACGGCGCAGAGTCGCGTCGTCGCGCGCCAGTCGGACACCCGCGACCGGGCTTCCGTCCTCGTTCGGGTCGAAAACGTGGCGAACGTCCCCGTCCAGGTCCTGCGATTGTCAGAAGCCCGCGCGGCGGAAGTATTCGGCAGGATCGCGGTCCAGTTGGAATGGATCGACGGCCAGACCGTCATTAATGACGACGTTGTCGCGTCGTACACCGTCGTCATCATGTCGAGAAGCGCCGTACAGGAAAAGGCGGCTAAGGAAGCCCTTGCGGACATCGTCGTGGGAGAGGCGGCCCTCGTAGCACGCCGCGCCTACATCTTCTACGACCGCATCGCGGCCCTGCGGCTGGTACCGCCTCGTGATCTCGCCGCGACTCTCGGCGACGTGATCGCGCACGAGCTAGGTCACCTGATGCTGCCTCCGAACAGTCACTCGGAAAGCGGCATCATGCGCGCGGGGCTGGTGCTCAGGCCACAGTGGGTTGACACCTTCGACAAGCGACAGGCGCTGCTTATTCGAGGCCTAATCGCGGCGCGTTAGCCGCTGCCCGACCCGACGAGCTGTTAGAAGGACCGGGGCGCGTCGTTATGGGTACCGCCACCGGATTTCAGGCAGGTGGGATACCGACTGCCCATTCTCAGGAAAGGACTCAAGTATGATAGGCATCGCAACCCTCGAATTCGGAGCAGGTTCTCCCATGGCCGACCCTCCGGCGTCTGGCGCGCAAGCTCCACGCACGACTGCCGGGGCAGCGAGTGCCGCGGCATCGGTGGACCTCCTCGCCCGGGCGCGGGGTGGAGACGCGGACGCCCTTAACGCTCTCTGTGCCCGCTATCTTCCGCGCCTTCAGAAATGGGCGCACGGGCGTCTGCCGGCCTGGGCCCGCGGAGCGCTCGACACCCACGACCTGGTGCAGGACACGCTCGCCCACGTCGTGCAGCGTCTCGGTTCCTTCGAGCCTCGCCACGACGGCGCATTCCAGGCGTATCTTCGGCAGGCGCTCCTCAATCGTGTCCGCGATCAGTTGCGATGGGCGCAGCGCAGGCCTACCGACGTGCTCGAGAGCGGCCGCCCGGCACTTGGCCCCTCTCCGATCGAAGAGGCGATCGGCAGCGAAGCGCTCGAGCGGTACGAGGCGGCGCTGCAACGCCTGAGGCCGGGTGACCGCGAGGCGATCATCGCGCGGATCGAAATGGGGCATTCCTATCCCGATGTCGCGCAGGCTCTTGGAAAGCCAACCGTTGCAGCTGCGCACGTGGCCGTCAGCCGCGCCCTTGTTCGCCTCGCCAAGGAGATGTCTGTTGAGCGTCGCACCAGGCGATCCTGATCTCCTCGAGCTGGCCTCGGCAATCTTCGAGCTACGACCGAAGCTTCGCGTGACCTGGATCGGTCGGCCCCGCCGAGGCGTCGCGCGACCGCTTAATCATCACGATGACGATGCCGATGACCAGTCCGACCACGATTGCCGCAATCATGATCGCCCCGACGAAGCCGACGGCGCCGAGCACCACGTCGCTCATCGTGATTTCCCGCGTAATCGGCGGCTGCCGGACGGTCTCGATGATGATGGGGCCGGGTTGCTGGAACAGCAGGGAGAGCACGGTTACTTCAGGTTACTCCAGGACTCGGCGCTGAGAGCGAGCTCGGCCAGCGTACGCACGCCGACGCCCGTTGCGCCCTTCGGCTGATAGGGCTTCGCTTCCTCTGCCCATGCGGTGCCGGCGATGTCCATGTGCACCCATGGCAGCTCGCCCGCGAACTCCTTGATGAAGAGCGCCGCGCTGATCGCGCCACCCGCGCGGCCACCGGTGTTCGTGAAGTCCGCAATCTCGCTCTTCAACAGATCCTTGTAGTCGTCGAACACGGGCATCGGCCACGAGCGGTCACCCGCGCGTTCGCTCGCGCGCCGCACGTGCTCGACCCACGGGTCCGGCCGTCCGAACAACCCGCTCGTCGTCTTGCCCAGCGCGACCACACACGCCCCTGTGAGAGTGGCCATGTCGACCAGGTGCGTCGCCCCAAGCTTCCGCGCATACCACAATCCGTCGCCGAGAATCAGCCGGCCCTCGGCGTCGGTGTTGAGCACTTCGACGGTCTTGCCTTCCGCGCTTTTCAGGATGTCACCCGGCTTCATCGCATGGCCACCCGGCATGTTCTCGGTCGCGGGAATCACACCGATACAGCGCACCGGTGCGTTGAGGCGCGACATCGCGGCCATGGCGCAGAGGACCGCCGCCCCGCCCGACATGTCGTCCTTCATCTTGTCCATGTTTTCCGCCGGCTTGATCGAGATGCCGCCGGTGTCGAATGTGATCCCTTTACCGACGAGGCCAAGCACGACGTCCTTCACCGCATTCTGTGGCTCGTGGCGCAGCACGACGACGCGTGGCGGCTGATGGCTGCCACGCGCGACGCCAAGCAGCAGTCCCATGCCGAGCCTGGCGATCTCCTTCTCGTCGAGAATCTCGACGCCGAGACCGGCCTCCTTCCCCACCTTCTCCGCCCGATCGGCGAATTCCTGTGGCGTCAGCACGTTGCCCGGCTCGTTCGACAGCTCGCGCGCGAGGTTGGTGCACTCGCCGAGCACCCGACCCCGCTCGAGCGCCTGCGCCGCCTCGTCTCCCTCAACCGGTACCCGAAGCTCGACGCGCTCCAGCCAGCCACATGGAGATCCGGTCGTCTTGTACGACATGCCTTCGTAGTTGGCGATGATGGCGCCTTCAGCGAGTGCCTGGACGGCCTGGCCGACACTCACCGACTCAGCCGCGCGCGAGACGATCGCCATGCTCGCCAAATGCCGTTGGCGAGCGGCAAGGCCACCGATAACGGCAATCCGGCGCAGGCGTTCCGCCGTGAAATCCTCCGAGCGGCCCGCGCCGACAAACAGCGCGCGCCGTGTCTTCCACATGTCCCCGTCCAGGGGGATAGAGAGCTGCTCGAAGGCTTTTCCGGTGAATTCGCCCCGGCTGCGCGCCGCCGCGTACTCCCCCCCAGAAGCGCGGGCGAGGTCAATCTCGTCGGCCAGATGGTCGTCTTCGAATACCGCGATGATGAGGAGGTCGGCGGCGAGGTCGCGGGTCGCCTTGGCCGAAACGGTCACGGCCGGCGTCTTGTGCACCGTATGCATCGAGTCGAAGTCTCCGGTTCAGTCCTTGTGACGCGAGGGCGACCGCTTTAGAATCGAGAGCGCCAGCCCGGGGGACCTAACATGACTGACCAACGTCGCGCGCTTTGGACGCTCGTTGCGATCGCTGTTGTGCCGATGGCCTCGGGCCATCTATCGGCCGCACAGCGCGACGCCGCGGACAAGAAGCCAAGTTTATCACTCAAGGCGACGCCACCCGCCGGCTTCGCTCCGCTTCGCGTGCATCTCGTGGTCGACGTGAGAGGCGGCCCGAACGACTACGCGGATTTCTATTGTCCGACGGTGCAGTGGGATTGGGACGACGGGACGATCTCAGAAACGTCCGAGGACTGCAACCCGTACGAAGCGGGCAAGAGCACCATCCGCCGCCGGTTCAGCGCAGACCACACGTTCAGGCTCTCCGGCGATTACCGTCTGACGTTCCGGCTCAAGCAGAAGGACAAGGTCATCTCGTCTGCAACGACCACGCTTACCGTGCGTGCCGGCGCTAACGAGGGCTTCCAAGAGTAGGTAAGATAGCCGCATCTTGCCAACCGATAATTCGGCGTCCGTCGATCAGGTGATGGCGGAGCTGCAGGGACGCGTGCGTGAGCGCGTGCGCGCCGATCTCGTGCGCCACGGGGCCTCCAGCGCGCTCGAGGATCCCGTGTTCTTCGCTGAAATCGATTCGATGCTGCGCGCCGCGATCGACCGCAGCCAGCCCGCTGCCCTCCTGCTCCCGGAGCTCCTTGGCGATCCTTCCACGTGGCGTATCGACACGGCCATCAGGTACCAGTCACATCGCGGCGCAGCCGCAGGGCCGATCGTCTTCGTGAAGAAGCGCCTGTTGATGCCCGTGCTTCGCTGGTTCTACGAATTCAGCCGCGACAACTTCGAGCGGCAGCGGCGCGTGAACCAGGTGCTGTTTGCCTGCGTACAGGAGCTGGCGATCGAGACCACGCGGCTGCGAAATGAAGTGCGCGAGCTGTCCCAACACGCGTCGACGGGCTCAGGACGCCGCGAGCCGCTCGAGCGCACGTGAAGCTCGCGTTCGTGGTTCAGCGCTACGGCGCCGGCATCGCGGGCGGCTCCGAGATGCACTGCCGTCAGCTTGCTGAACGTCTGGCCGTCCGTCACGACATCACCGTCCTCACGACCTGCGCGCGCGATTACGTCACGTGGGCAAACGCGTATCCCCCTGGAGTGTCGACGGAGGATGGCGTGCGCGTGCAACGTTTTCCCGTGGCGCGGCCGCGCGACCTCAAGGCCTTCGCCGATCTCAGCGACGAAGTCTTCGACGACCTTGGCTCGTCTCCGGAACGGGAACAGGCGTGGTTCCACGCGAATGGCCCCGACGCGCCCGCGCTGCTCGATCACCTGCGCGCGCACGGCACCGAGTACGACCTCGTCGTCTTCTGGGCCTTCCGCTACGCGCCAAGCTACTTCGGGCTGCCACTTGTGGCGGACCGCGCCGTGCTGGTGCCAACGGCTGAAGAAGATCCTGCGATCGATCTCGACGTCCTGCAGGAGTTTTTCGAACGACCGGCCGGATACCTGTTCCTCACCCCTGAAGAAGAAACGCTCGTGTCAACCCGCGCGGGCCGGCTCCTGCAGCCGTCGCGGGTGATCGGGATGGGGCTGGACCCGGAGCGCGAGCGGCAGCCGGATCGATCGGCGCTCGAACGCCTCGGTATCCCGCCGGACTACGTGCTCTACCTCGGACGTGTCGATCGCAACAAGGGCTGCGCGACGCTGCTCGAATATTTTCAGGAGTACGCCGACGCCGGCGGACAGACGACGCTCGTTCTGGCGGGACCATCCACGCTGATGGTGCCGCTGCATCGACGGATTCACGCGCTCGGGTACGTCGAAGACGATCTGCGCCGGGCACTGCTCGCGCACGCGCGCGCGCTCATTGTCCCGTCACCCTACGAAAGCCTGAGCATCGTCCTGCTGGAAGCATGGAACTGTGGCGTGCCGGCGCTGGTGAATGCCCGGTGCCGCGTCCTCCAGGGGCAGGTGAGGCGTGCCGACGGCGGGCTCTTTTACCGATCGTCGCGCGAGTTCCAGGAAACGATGTCGTGGCTGCTCTCCAATGAGGAGGGGCGGCGTGCGCTTGGACAGCAGGGGCTGGCGTACGTCGAGCGCGAATATCGATGGCCGACTGTGATCGAGCGGGTCGAGAGCCTGCTCGCCGAGGTTGCGAGCAGCCTTACCCCTGCGCGTCGGTAACGATCAGTTCAACGGGCGCGAGCTTTTCCTCTTGAAGCACGTAGGCGCGGATCTCCATGCCGCCGCGAGCGCTTCCAAGTCCGACAATCACGAAGACGAAGTCGCGAAACGCCTGCGCCCTGTCGGTCTCCGATGGCTCCGGTTCGCCACGCGGATGCGAATGGTACGCGCCAAGCACCGCGAACGTGTCGGACTGTTCCGCGGATATTCTCCGACATCGTCTGATCTGCGTGAAGTAATCGACGGGAGAGATCTCGTAACGCCGCGTCGGGTCCGACGCACCGTTGCTTGCCGGCACCGCTTCCAGGATGTGGGGACCGGGCCTGCCGACCAGCAGGCCGCAACACTCATTCGGGGCTTCGCGGCGCGCGTGCGCGACGATGGCGGTCAGCGCTTCCCGGTCGATTCGTACGTCAGGCAACCTCGATGACCATCGCGATGCCCATGCCGCCGCCGATGCACAGCGACGCCACGCCCTTCCCGCCGCCGCGCGCGCGCAGCGCGTAGATCAGCGTCGTCAGCACGCGCGCCCCGCTCGCGCCGATCGGGTGGCCAAGCGAGATGGCACCGCCGCGCGTGTTGACCTTGCCGGCGCTCAGGCCCAACTCGCGCATGACGGCAACCGCCTGGACGGCGAATGCTTCGTTCAGCTCGAACAGATCGATCTGCGAGATCTTCAGCTTCGCGCGGTCGAGCGCCTTCTGAACGGCGGGCACAGGGCCCATCCCCATGATCGCCGGATCGACGCCGATCGACGCAAACGACAGGATCGTTGCCAGCGGCTTGCGCCCGAGCTTTTGTGCGCGCTCGGAGGTGGCCACGACGACGGCCGCGGCGCCATCGTTGATGCCGGACGCGTTGCCAGCCGTCACCGAGCCATCCTTCTTGAAGGCCGGCTTCAATCCGGCGAGCTTGTCCGCGGTCGTTCCTGCGCGTGGATACTCGTCGGTGTCACACGTGATGGGATCGCCCTTCGTCTGCGGGATCTCGACGGCCACGATCTCATCACGGAACAACCCGCTTCTGATTGCCGCGTCGGCGCGTCGCTGGCTTTCGGCCGCGTACGCATCCTGATCTTCGCGGCTCACGTTGAAGCGGCTGGCAATATTCTCCGCGGTGATGCCCATGTGGCATCCCCCCATGGCGCACGTCAGCCCCTCCGCGATCAACGTGTCATACGCCTCGCCGTGCCCCATGCGATAGCCCCAGCGCGCACCCTTCAGCAGGTACGGCGCGTTGGTCATCGACTCCGTGCCGCCGGCCAGAACCATGTCGGTGTACCCGACGCGCGTCGCCTCGACGGCGTGGACGACCGACTGAAGGCCCGAACCGCAAACGCGATTGACGGTTTCGGCGGGGACCTCCTGCGGCACGCCGGCCTTGATCGCGGCCTGCCGCGCCACGTTCATCCCGGCTCCGGCCTGCAGCACGCAACCCATGATGACGTCTCCGAGATCGGCGGCCTTCACGTCCGCGCGACGAATGGCTTCACGGATGACGACGGCGCCGAGGTCGACGGAGGAGAGATCTCTGAGAGCGCCGCCGAAAGAGCCGATCGGCGTCCGGCAGGCGCTGAGAATAACCGCGGGTTCGTAATCCGGCATGTGTACCTGCAGG
>Ga0209726_10005109_pt1 | contig 16181 bp, 15 predicted proteins | sample Subgrocontami54m_FD_187453 | JGI IMG/M metagenome (GOLD analysis project Ga0209726, IMG submission 187453) | Subsurface groundwater microbial communities from S. Glens Falls, New York, USA - GMW46 contaminated, 5.4 m (SPAdes) (version 3) | ecosystem: Environmental > Aquatic > Deep subsurface >... | reverse complement strand
TGTACAAGACCCGAGAACGTATTCACCGCGGCCTGCTGATCCGCGATTACTACCGATTCCGACTTCATGGGGTCGGGTTGCAGACCCCAATCTGAACTGAGGCGAAATTTCAGAGATTAGCTTGTACTTGCATACTTGCAACTCGTTGTTCTTCGCCATTGTAGGGTGTGTGTATCCCAGGGTATAAGGGCCGTGCTGACTTGACATCTGCCCCGCCTTCCTCCCCGATATAATCGGGGCTGTCTGAAATGAATATATAACATTTCACGGGGGTTACGTTCGTTTCCCCACTTAAGGGAACACCTCACGGCACGAACTGAGGACAGCCATGCAACACCTGTGTTACCATCCTTACGGATCTACCAATATTTCTAAAGGTATAAAACGGTAACATGTCAAACCCTGGTAAGGTTTTTCGCTTCGTCTCGAATTGAACCACACGCTCCACCGGTTGTGCGGGTCCCCGTCAATTCCTTTGAGTTTTAGCCTTGCGGCCGTACTCCCCAGGCGGTCCGCTTAACGCGTTAGCTTACGGCACTCGCTCGCACAACGCACGAACATAAACTCATACAGTTCTGCTCATGTGCTCTGCGAACGAATACCTAGCGGACATCGTTTACGGCTAGGACTACACAGGTATCTAATCTGTTTCGCTACCCTAGCTGTCGTGCCTCAGCGTCAGGAAAAACCCAGGTGCCTGCCTTCGCCTTCGGTGTTCCAGTAAATATCAACGCATTTCACTGCTACACTTACTGTTCCGGCACCCCTATCAATCCTCTAGTCACCCAGTATCTTCTCCAACCCTGAAGTTGAGCTTCAGTCTTTAAGAAAAGACTTTGGCGACCGCCTACGCACACTTTACGCCCAATGAATCCGGATAATGCTTGCATCCTACGTATTACCGAGACTTCTGGCACGTAGTTAGTAGATGCTTATTCTCCAAGCTGTGAACGGCTTGGCAAAAGGAGTTTACAACCCGAAGGCCGTCTTCCTCCACGCGGCGTCGCTGCGTCAGGCTTTCGCCCATTGCGCAATATTCCCAGTTGCTGCCACCCGTAGGTGTACTGCCCGTGTCTCAGTGCAGTTGTGGCTGACCGACCTCTCAGTCCAGCTACCCGTCATCGCCTTGGTAAGCCATTACCTCACCAACTAGCTGATAGGACGCAGGCTCCTCCCTCGGCGGACCGTTAAGTCCTTTACTCTTACGAGGCCATACCGTATTACCCCTCCTTTCGGAGGGCTATGCGATACCCAGGGGTAGATTCCTACGCGTTACTCACCCGTCTGCCGGTTGCTCCTTACGGAGCCCCCTTGACTTGCATGCTTAAGGCACGCCGCCAGCATTCATCCTGAACCAGGATCAAATTCTCAAAAAAATACTTTAACTTACGTCAAAGTATCTGACGGTTATCGGATAAAAAAATCTGGTGTGTGTAACCAGAAAGGGAAATCCGAAACCAATATTCCCTACCACTTTTTGATTGTCAATGTGCAAAAGAGTCTTGTTACTCGCCTAAGGCGAGAAGTTAAGAGGCTTGTTAAAGAAGTACTGAAATCTTACCTGTCGTGTATAAAAAAACTCGCCAGAGGCGAGTCCTAAAGACAACAAACCTTTGGTAAAAATCTCACATACCTAAAATCTATTATAGTCGGATCCGTAATCTTGTCAAGGGTCAAGTAGGATTGATCTATAAGGATAAAGTGATAACAATGAGGAAACTTTCACGGCTTCGCGCTAAGAGCAATAACATAATATCCTATAACTAGTTTCGTTTTGGATCATTTTATTTTCAGCAATTAGACCCTTTTTCTGAAAGCTTGAGCGACTTTGAAGCTAAATCATCATTCTGAACTAAACTCATCCATGACTTTCTTCATTGACAAAATGAAGAAAACGTGGTATTATTTAGCCTATAATACTACGGGATCTTATAACGTAAATCTCGTTGCTAGTTCAGAAACGAAGCAGTATAATAAAAAATAGAATAACTGTATACTTCGTACCCACCCTACGTATACACCTTGATGATAAGAACTAGCGTTTTAGACACATTGCCCAGACAGTTTCGATTCTTGTGGGTTTTCTTTTTTATAAAGGAATATATACGCTATGGCACACGTAACAAAGAAACAGTATCTTTTTTGCCCAGGACCAGTCAATGTCGCTGAAAACATCAAACAAGCGGTCGTTGATAATGAGATCGGACATCGTGAAGCAGAGTTCGTCTCATTAATGCTCAGACTCCGTGAGAAACTCCTTAAACTCTACGAAATTAACAATACTGACTCTTACTTCCCTGTCATCGTCACCGGATCTGGAACAGCAGCAAATGAAACCGTTCTTTCCTCTTTGGGAAATCCATCTATTCTTGTACTCGCAAATGGCGAATTCGGTAATCGTCTCTATGAAATTGCAAAGCTCCATAATAAGAAAACGACAAAACTAGATTTTACCTGGGGGCAACCAATTGATCCTACAAAAGTTGAAGCAGTCCTGAAGAAGAAAAAAATTGATGTTATCGCTATGGTTCATCATGAAACAAGTATCGGCATACTGAATCCTGCTGCACTAATCGGCGCTCTTGCCAAAAAATATAAAGCACTCTTTGTGATGGATGCCGTGAGTAGTGCTGGGGCTGAAAAACTTGACCTTGAGAAGTGGAACATCGGTTTCTGTACAACCTCCTCGTCAAAAGCAATCGGATCGCTCCCCGGCCTTTCAATTATTATGGGAAAAACTGTTGAATTTGAAAAGTTGAAAGATGCACCGGTCAAAGTAATGTACTTAAATCTTTATAAATTCTACTATTATGCGAAAACATGCGCACAGACACCCAATACTCCAGCAGTACAGCTCTTCTTCGCTCTTGAGCAAGCGGTGACCAATATCCTTAAAGACGGCGTTGAAAAACGACGCAAGAAAATTGCCGATCTTTCAACGCACCTCCGATTAGGTATGAAAAAAATGGGGCTACAGTTCTTACTTGCAGACGAGTTGATGAGTCGTACGCTGACAACTGTTCGCCTACCAGAATTTTTAGATATCACGACGCTTCAGCGTTACCTTCGAAGTCGTGGCATTATTGTCTATAACGGAAAAGGACCGTTTAAAGATAAGGTCTTCCAAGTTGCCAATATAGGAGAACTGCATAAACTCGATATTATGACTTTCTTAGACGTGCTGAAAACATTACTCAGTGCGCTTAGACTCCAGCCAGCACTCGTTCGAAAAACGAAAAGAGTACTTCCGTACACAAAAGCAGTCGCTGCTGTACCACAAAAACAGCCAGTTACTCCTCAACACAAGGGACTTCTCTTGACCCATCTTCCATCGCAAAAAGCGAACTAATGCTGGATCGGTACTATGACAAAAAAAAATCATTACGGTGTTATCAAAGCCTCCTACTTTGCGAACTGGGCAGATATGTTCGGATTCCCCATCGCCAGTAGCCTTCTTCCCATCGTAGCCAGAATATCCTTTCTTACACCCAATGTCATAAGCATTCTTTCGTTTCTTTTATTTACTCTTGGATCTCTTTCCCTTTTTCTTATCTATCCTTACCATTTATTCGTCGCCGCGCTCCTTCTTTTTGCTGGGTACATAGGCGATGATCTGGACGGACAGGTCGCTCGAATTCGGAAACTGTCTTCAACTCTTGGTGACTACTTAGATAAAGTGCTTGATGTATTAAAGATTTTTATTCTCACATCATCTCTCTCTTACGCCGTCTATAAAGAAACAGACAATATCATCTTTATTTTCCTAGGTTTTGCCGCCTGCTTCTTCTTTAATTACCGTTACTATATAAAGCTGGAAACAGTCTTCAGTAAGACATCACGAGATCAGCAGTACTTAGAAAACTCCGCTATGAAACGAAAAGAAATCGAAGAACAGCTTGATGAAAAGTTTGAGAGCCTTTCAAAAACTTTATCCGGGAGGCTGCACGCCCTCTGGTTAAAACACCGTCTTCTTTTTATGGTAGATGAAGCAGAGTTTGTCATCATCACCGCAGTTTTTGCGCTGATCAATCGCCTCGGACTTGCTCTTGTTATTCTTGCAGTGAGCCAAATGGTACTTGCATTCTATCGCGTTATTGAGCGTGGATATCAGCTGCATTCCGACTCAGAGAATCTTCTGAAACCAATGCGTAAGTAAATCAATCGTATGCTTGAGGTACTTGCAGCATACGTTCATGTTCGAGCATCTCAGAAAACATAATACCCCCATCATACACTCCTGTAAGAAAATCCTTCTCCTCCGTATGTTTAAATTTATGCATCTGGATTTCTAAGGATACAGGACCTTTATACGTTGATGCAGCAATAAGCCTGGCTGTTTTTTGCCAGTTTAGCGTCCCCGTAAATAGTGGCATATGGTGATCAGCATCCCCATCATTGTCATTTAAGTGCATGGCGATGAGCCGATGCTTTATTTCATCAAGAAAGTCCAACCCATTCCCCATCCGATGCCCGTGTCCTGAATCGTAACATACCCCAATGAGGGATTCGTCATAGAGTTCAAGGAGCCGCTTAATCGTCGAGTGATTATCCTCTGGGTAATGCTCTGCATGATTCTCAAACGCTATCCGAACCTTTGTTTTACGAATATATGGTTCCAGATCAGCAAGCGTCCAGTACAACGTATCCCAAAAGATACGATTCTCTTTCTCCTCTTGCGGCTCGTTTGGAACATGCATAACCAGTGCCCGTCCACCAAGTTCACTCGTCATATAAAGCCTATTTATTACGAGCTCTACTCCCGCTTGACGCTGATACTCTACAGGAGATAACCAGTTCTTTTCAGTTCCAGTCGGGCCATGAAGGTCAAGCAGAGTCAGAGAGTATCGTTGCAACCAGTGTTTAATTTGTCGTATCTCTGGAGCTGTGTAGATGAAATCTGACGTCGAATGATGGCACCAGTGCACATGGGTAAATCCTGTGTGGGCAATTTTTGAAAGAGAAGCCTCTGGAGAGCCGGAGCTTCCTACGAAATCCGTGGCAATAGACAGGGTCGGAATATTTCGTAGCATCACGCGTACACGTTACTGAATACTATAACCTATCCATTTAAGAAAATGCAAGCATGAAAGCCAGAACGAGATATATAATGTATAATTAACAGTTATGAAAGCAGTTATTTTAGCAGCAGGAATCGGTTCGCGGATTCGTCCCTTAACTGATGATATCCATAAGTCACTCTTAAAAATCGCTGACTCTACTATTCTGTATCGCATGCTGACGAATATCAGAGATGCCGGAATAACCGATGTCATCATTGTCACCGGCTATCTAGCTACAATGGTAAAAACCTTTGTTACTGAGAATTTTCCTTCTCTTAGATTCACCTTTGTCCCTAACGATAAATATCTCGAGACAAACACAGGATACTCACTGATGCTTACCAAAGACGCTGTCGGCGATTCCGATTTCATCAAGTTTGATGCAGATGTCGTCTTCGAACAAGCAGTTCTTGAGAAGCTTCTCAAATACGAGGGGGCAACAGCCCTTTGTATTGACACCAACATTCACCTTGAGGCTGAAGAAGTAAAAGTAACCTTAGATGAAAATGGCAAAGTTGTAAAAGTAGGTAAAACGTTAAATCCACATACTGCCCAAGGAGAATCTATTGGAATTGAAAAAATAGGACGTGATGCAGGTAAGCTTCTTTTCGCTGAGCTTGAACGTCTCATGGCAGATGTCCGAAATTACGGCGAATACTACGATGATTCCTATACGACGCTGGTGAATGAAGGTATCCCATTCTATGCTGTGGATATTACGGGTTTGAAATGGGTAGAAGTCGATACACATGAGGATTACAAAAACGCAGTAGAAATCTTTCGCTAATTATTTCGCTGTTGGCTTATGAAGATATAAGAGATACGGAACAATGGACACTAGATTCACAAAACTTGCAATAATAAGTAGATTAGTGAATCCATACTGAAAGGCCACAAATCCCCCAACAATAGCGGCTAAGGCGTTACAAATAAAGCACGCCGCATCGGCCATACCCCATTCAGTCGCCTCTTTATTCTTATCAAGATGCATAGAAAAAAGTGCATTTTTTGCAGGAGTCGCAATCCCAAGGCCAAATCCGGCCATGGCATAAAAGATGTACAGCATACTCTCGGTGAGAGAAAATGCCAAACCCACATAGGCAACGCTTAAGGAAAGCGTACCCAGAATGGTAGCCAAAAGCTTCATTTGATTACTTGAACGAGAAAGATACTTTCCACTAATCAGCTCGAAAATAACCCTCGCGACCTGATGAATACTGAACGCTATTGCAGCCGTTTGTACCGTAGCATCTTGAATATTTGCGATAACAAATAACGCAAAAATGGGGGCGACGAAATTCCAGGCTGACCATAAAAACGACTCTGAGATGATATAGGCTTTCACAATAGGATTAACCTGAAAATGAGAGGGATATCGTCCTGAGTACTGTTCTTTAAGCACCCCTTCAGTGTACACTCTTTAGACAAGAAGTGGAAGTTTATACTGTGGCATTTTCTGAAATTTAAACTCCTCTTTCCATTCTCCACTTCCCTTTCCACCATCATACGTTTTCACCCCAAGTGAGAGTGCTCGATCCATCTGTAAAAACACGAGTAATTTTCCTAAGTCGCGGATGGCATTATTGACACCAGCATTCATACCGACATAAGTATCATGGTAGATAATTCCGTAAGAGACAGCTTCGATATTCCCATCTACCACAACGCTGATAACCTGGACATCAAAAAGCGTCCTCAAATGACGAAAAACCTGCTGACGGTACGGAAAGCGAAAACTCGAAGTCTCTCCAAAGCGTTCCAGATTCATACTGAACAATTTCTCGAGTGCCTCGGGGTTATTGTAGGTAACTTCTATTGCATGGTTTTTGTATAGCCGTCGCATCTGTTTTTTAATCGTTCGCTTACTCTCCCCTTCCCATCGCGCTTCGAGATACTCTTCATGGTTGGCAAAACCTGTGAGATCAAGTCTATACAGATATTCATAGACGCTCGCACCGGCTTCATTCTCAAATGTAGGAGATAAGGGAGCAAGCACAGCAGGGCGATCGATCTGGGATAAAAATTGGCTGCTGTATGCTTCATAACCTGGTTTCAAAAAAACGCTATTGTTATCTGTATCATCGCCTCCGAAAAATTCCAGAAACTCCCCTTCTACTGCATACGGTGGTTTCAGTCCATAGGTATGGATAATCTGTAACGGGAGGAAGCCGACAGCTTTCCCTTCATCCATTCCAACAATAAAGTGGAGTGAAAACCGTAAATCCTTCACAAACGCAAAACGAAATGCCCACGCATCATCGAGTACTTTCTTTGGCGATAACTCCTCCCAAATCTCCTGCGCTTCTATTACATCCTGGATCGTTTTAAAATCTAAGCTTTTCATAAGGACATTATACTATGCATCGCATCAAGCAAATAGCAGTATAGATAAAATTGGTAAAAAAATAGTATGCTAGATGCATGGAACCCCGATCACCTGAAGGTGCTGTACCTCAAAAAAGGCGTCTGTTTACCAGGCGTCAAGTAATCGCCGGGAGTGCAGCTGCTTTTGCAACAGGAGTTGCGGCTACTGCTATTCCCCGAGCACTTCGTAACCCAGGACCACCCTCTGGTGAACAACAGCCCACCCAGATTGCTCAAAAACCACCTGAACGGACACCTGCAGCCGCTACGAGTACTCCGAAGACAGAAGTTACTAAGCAAGCCGATCCACCAAAGAATGAAACGCCAGAAGTTCCCATAGAGGAACCAACAAAAGTACCACCAACTGAGACAGCAGCACCGACAGAACCTCCTCAAAAAGAGCAAGTTGAAGCAGATGATCAGATGGCACATCGCTTAGTCAGAATCTATGGTGATCACATGGATAAGACTGCTTTCCGAAAAGAAGGTTCTAAGCTCCAGTTTATGCGTGAAGTTACACGCGTAGCGAAACGATTAAATGCGGATAACCCTGCTCTCGCTCGACAAATAGCTGCCATTATCTATCACGAAAGTAACTTCTCACCTGCTACAAACGACAAACGTGGAGGCACCGGCCTTATTCGTTTCGGCGATCATATGGCAGACGTAGCAGGAACTACACTTTCCCAGCTTGCTGATATGAATGTTATGGAACAATTAGGAATCGTTGAAGATTACCTGCAGAAGCGACAACAATTGGCAGTGAAAGATGGAGAAACAGCACTTGATAGCTTTTCCGACCTCTACATGGCTGTGGTTCGTCCATCAGCAGTCGGAAAAGATGCAAATGCCATAGTCTTTGATGAAAAGAAGCCAGAACTTTATGATGAACACAAAAGACTTGATCGGAATAAAAACGGGCAAACAACGAAACAAGAGGCTGTCATCTCTGTCGTAGAAAAAGCTATAAAAGCTGGAGAATCGTTAGATGATCTCTGGTCCATTAAAGAACGTGTACGTGACGCGAGACCGGATAGAGAGATGATGGAGCAACTCGTCGCAAATAATACAGATGTTATCCAAAATCCGCTTGACCATGGAGTCGATCCAAACTACCTACTTAGTAACTACAATGTTCCTTGGGGTTCTGGATGGTGTCTAATGGGTGTTCGAAAAACGGTAGAATCACTCTTTCCAGAATTTACTGCGCTTGGTCCCACACCAGATAATCCTGGTCCTGGTTCTGCCTATCTTGCTGCAGATATTTTAGCTAGTCGTCCAGATCTCTTTACCGAAGTGTATGTAGAACGGGAAGAGCTTAAGCGATTACCAGAGGGAACTGTATTTGTCCATGATAAGAACGTAGACACGCAAGAAACCAAGGAAAAAGGTATTAATACCAGCTATGACTTTGTAGACGGAGCTCATCATGGCCATATATCAGTTCTTCGAAATAACGATGGTGATGTGGGTAGTGATCATATTGGTAATCTTGACCATGATCTCACACTACTTCACCATGGGGTCCGCGCATTTCTCATTCGCCGATAGCCTACCATCTCACTTTATTTGATTCCCTCTTTTACAGTATGATAATACTACTCTATGGAACCTCGGTCACCAGAAGGTGTGAATATTCCTAACAAACCACGCCTGTTTACCAGGCGTCGTGTAGTAGCCGGTATAGGAGCTTTTGCAGCAGGACTCGCTGCTACCGCAGGTCCTCGATTTCTTCGTAACCCAGGACCTCCTGCTGGTGAACAGCCAGCAACCCAAGTTGCTCAAAAACCACCTGAGCAAATAACTCCAGCAGCTGTGCAACCGACTACTGTAACTGAAGTAGTCGAAAATGTTCCTGAAGAAGTGGCGACAACCCCGGAAACAGAAGCAAATCGAGAATCAGCAATGCATCTACGACGAATCTATCGTGATCGCATGGATGGCAAGCATGCGGGCGAATACTATAAAGTAAACTTTGTTGATGCCAAAGAAAGAGACTCACAAAAGCTGGAATTTTTTAAAGAGCTGACAAGAGTCGCAGAAAGAATAAACCCAGACAATCCACTTCTTGCAAATCAGATCGCTGCGGTTATCAACGTCCAAAGTGGTTTCTCACCTCGAGCAGAAGTGGATACGGGTGATAATACAAAAGCAGCAGGACTTCTGAAATTTTCCCAAAAAAGTTTAGAAGGCATGGGCATTTCCCCTGAACAAATGGTACTATTATCACCCATAGAACAACTTCAGTTTGTAGAAATCTATCTCAAAGATCGTCAAGAAACGCTCGGAAGACCTCTTAAAAGTCTCAAGGATGTTGCACTAGCAGTTATCCAGCCTTCTGCTATTGATGAACCATATGACACAGAGCTCTTCCCCAAAGGTACCAAGCGTTACGAACGATACAAGGCCTTTGATCGAAGGAAAAAAGGCAGTATAACATCGAGTGATGTCGTAAACTGCGTCATTGATGAGGCTGTTCAACGAGGCGAAGGTGAAACTCGTGAGAATCTTTTTGGACCTGAAGATAAGGTGCCAGAATACGAACCAGTCGCCGATCCGGAAGTCTTTTTACAAATGGCGCTGGATCTTAAGGAAGCCTATGACGCTGCTGCAGATGGTTACACGTTTGACACACCAGATATGGACACAAAACTTACAGATTTTCTCCGCAAAAGAGGGTACTCAGAACAGCAGCTTGCAGCATTAGTTGATAGACGATCAAGAAGCCTGTGGTCCCATGATAACAAAGATAATCAAGGAAGAGTAGTTCGGAGTGGAAAAGCATCAGAGTGTTTGGGCTGGGTCGGATGCGCTGTTTCACTGTGGACAGGAAATAGTGAGCCAATAAAATCCCTTAATACTGAAGGTACTGCGGGAGCAATAAATGATATATATAAAAATGGTGCTCCAATACCAATTGGAGATTTTACCTTTAGTGCGGTAGGTTCAGGAGCTGAAGCAGATACTCAACCAGGAGACATTGGTGTTGCAGGAAGTGCATATAACGGAGACCACATAGGCATCGTCTCTGGCGTCCCAGATGACAAATCGCGCATGCGCTTTCTTGAGTCAAATGGTTATAATACGGTCCAGGTTACGAACGACCGGCGTGCTAATGATGGGGGTTGGCTATATAAGGACAACTATACATTCTATCGCCTCCAGCTCCCTACTCCTTCGTAGGATATAGCAATGTTTTCAAGTTAGCAAAATCTTCTTTTATAACAGGTCGAAACTTTGCAAATCGGACGGCTGCTGCAGGATGGTAGGTCAAGAAAAACCTCATGCCATCTCGCTCTTCAATGACATTTCCATGTTCTGTAGCGACTGCAACTTTTCGTTCTAATACCCCTTCTGCGGCGACACGGCCAAGGAGAACAACGAACTGTGGTTGGATGACAGCAAACTGTTTCATCAGATGAACTCGACCGTGTGCTATGTCTTCTGATGTTGGAGTTCCCCTGTCAGGAAGATATTTGACAGGACTCGTAATGAAGACATCCTTCTCGTTGAGCCCCACTTCACGAATTAGCGATCGAAGAAGTTGCCCAGAGCGACCAATAAATGGCCTCCCTGTCTTTGCTTCTGTTTTCCCTGGCGCTTCACCGATAAAAACGACGTCTGCATCCGGATCTCCTTCCCCAGGAACTGCCATCCCGCTCTTCCCGACTTTGCATACTTTGCAGTTCTCTATTTCTTGAGCGATTTTATCCAGTTCTTTTTGTTTATTCATAGATTTTTTCTTGAAGACTACCTTCAGCCTCCCATTTTCTCAGACACGCTAACATATTATAAAACGTCTTTGCTGGAAGACCTAATTCACTTGCTATGTCAATGAGCCTTCTTCCTTTTGCTTCATTACCACTCAGGACCTCATACATGAGCTGATACTGAAGCTTTCTTTCAGGAGATATTGGAGCCCCATTTATAGCAATCTTAATTTCACCATTTCTTTTAAGTCTTCCTCTTATGCTTTGTACCCTTTTCTCTGTGCTTCCAATTTTCTCTGCTATTGCTTGTGCAGTTAGATCAGGCTTATGTTCTCCTCGAACTTTTTCTGTTATCACAGAATCTCTTACATAAGACGGGAGCGGGATGTCTCTTTTCCGTGCTTGTTGGTACAGTCTACTCATTGCCTGAGAAGATAAACCTACGTGTAAGCCTACCTGCTGAAGCTCCACATCTTGGTCAGGAAAAGTAATACGATGCTCTTCTAAAACGACAAGAGCAGCAACTTTCCTATCATACTCTTTTGGAGCCCACGTCTTCCACTGACCTAATAGCCTATCTAAGCCTTGTTCAATACCATTTCTTTCTTCTCTGCCTTCCTCCGTTGCTGCATCTACCCCTGATGTAACAAGCATTCTCAGTCGCTGACTATTAAGGTCAAAGACCTCGGACTGTGGGGACTGAATTGTAACAATAATTATATTCTCATCTCGTAAAATTCCTGGTGCTTCTGCTGCAAGACCAGATGGAGCATTAAAATTGATATGGCCTATCATATCACCAACGGGAGGTGCTATCGTTTTAGATTCAGTTATTGACATATTTATACTATAAGACAGGAATATATTGTATCAAATGCTTTTTGGGGAATCAATGTTTTAGGGGTGTATTATCATGACTGATGATTAGACTCTTGAGCAATGTAGACAGTCTCCCCCGGTACATCGGAAGTGAATCCGTCATCACGGCGCCACTTGTCATAAGATAATCCTTCATCCCCTTGAAGAGGAGGCGGAACCAAAAGCCGTGGCTTAAGTGTAACAGGAGATCCTGGAGAGTCTCGAAAGATCTCATTATTATTTTCATCGCCTTCACCCTGCTCACCCCACCAAAACTCCCCATAGAAAGGATCTTCCTCTGGTGCTTTCCGATCACTGTGCTGATGAGATACTACTATTGGAGATTCTTTTGCTTCAAGTGCTGCCATAGTGAATCTGCAACAATAACAGATAAAATACTATAAGTCAACGTGAGCAGTATGGAGAAGCGTTATGAGTTCTTTGGAAGATGTTTCATTACCTCAAAAAGAGCAATACCAAGAGAGACCATAACATTCAGGCTCGTATTTACTCCCCACATTGGTATCTCAACGATAGTATCACAAGCTGCTAGCGTTTCCTGAGATACGCCATCAGTCTCATGACCGACGACTAAAGCAACGGGAAACGTATAATCCACTTCGGTATATGGCACGCTACGTGCGTCTTGCTCGACGGCAACCACTTGAATCTGTGGTATCTGCGCTTTCAGCATCTTGATTGCGTCGCTTGCCGAAGCAGCATACTCCCAGTCTACCCATTCTGTTGTATTGATCGAGGCTTTTTTAATCCGATGATTCGGAGGCGTTTCAGTCTCACCACACAGATAGACCTTTTGAGCTGCCACAGCCTCAGCCAGACGAAAAATAGCACCGATATTATATGTATCCAGGACATTATCCAGAATAATATAGACAGGGGTTTTTTTGAGTGTTTTTTTTAGATCTTCTGGTGCCTGACTCTTTCGCAACTGATCTGCGTTCAACTTAACCATAGTACGATTATACCAAGAAGTAGTATCTGAAGCTTACTGCGTGGTTGTAGGGGTAATTGTAGGAGTCCCTGAAGGAGGTGTATTCATCTGCCCAGACTCCTTCTCGGCTCTTCTGGCCTCACGAAGTTTTTGTGCTGCTTCTCGTGCTTTCTTTGCAGCATCTTTTGCTTCCTGCAAGCGCTTCATTCGTTCTTCTTGTAACTTTTTTTGTCGAGCTTTGAGGTCCTCAAGCATTTTCTGCTTCTTGTCTTTCAATGCATCCTTTTTTACCTTCAGCTCTTCTTGCTTTGCTTTTTGCTCTGCCGCACGACTGGCTAGTCGATCGAAGCGATTCAAACGGTCTTCTAATTTCCCCGCTTGTGTCTCAACTCCTAAGACTCTTGTTTCGATCTCGTCTTCTAAATCAGACTCTATCTCTGAAGAGAGAACATCTTCTTTGAGATTATCCTCTATATGCAGTTTTGCGACGAGCAGTTCTTGATTCAAAGACTCAAGTCGAAGCGAATCTGCATCGCCTGACTGTGCTGCAACATCTCGTAAAACATCACGATGAAACTTCACCATATCATTGATGCTCTTTGCTAGAGTTGTTACGTCTCTTCCTCGTGACGCAGCTTCATTCAGATCAGACGCCGATGCATTAGCCTGTACGACAAGTCCATCAAGCGCAGTATACATTGCAGCGGTATTTCCTCGAGAATTCATGACACGAGCTTCAGCTGCCCGCTCTCCCATAATGAGTGATCGAACCATCGCCCGTCTCTCAGGTGTGAAGGCCAGGAGAAGTCTTAAGCTTTGAAAAGCATTATCTACTTTATAGAGCGGGTTGTCTGGCAAAATGTAGCCACTTCCCCATGGAACGGGAGGATAGGTTACATCTGCTTTCGTTTCCTCGCCTAAAACGTCTTGCACGCTTGCCTGAGCATGAGGAGAAACAATCATCAGGAGCACACAGAAAAGAAGAGTAACAATGGTTGCGATGGCAGTTCGCTGCATACCCTATTCTTTACTCGTTTGGTAGAGTTTGTCAAGAGGGAAAGTAAAAGTTTGATCGAAAAAGAACTACTATGATAAGATCAAACTATGACAGCAACTGGACATGCAGTAATCGGCGCAGTCATCGCGGCTAAAATCGGTAATCCAGCTCTTGCCATACCCATAGCGCTTCTCTCACACGTCGCTGCTGATGCATTTCCTCACTGGGATACCGGAACGAATGCTCGAAAGAAAACAAGATCTCGACTGTTCGTTGATTCGTTTATTGATGTCTGTATCAGCATCGTCATCTCCTATGTTCTTTTTACCACCATCTTCCCGGGAACGAATCTTTTGTACGGCTACAGTATGGTCTTTTTTGCTCAATTTCTCGACTGGGCAACGGCACCATACTACTTCTTCAGAATGAAAGTGCCTCCTTTCACCTGGAGTTACCAACTGCAAAAGAAATTTGACAACAGACTCGACAAACCTTGGGGAATTATTCTGCAAGTCGGCGTTCTTCTCCTTCTCATTCTTGTTGCAAAGGCAGTGTAGAATACAACAAGTTGACAACCCCTCCTGTTCCTGAAATACTTATTGTTGTATGGATCCTGTCCAGCCACCAGTCACACAAATTCCAACAGCGTCAAGTACCCCGCCACCCTCGATGACGCCTCCAGTTATGAAGCCGCCTCCTAGCGGAAAATCTCTTGACATGAAAAAAGTACTCTGGGTGTTCTTAGCTCTCTTTTTCGTCGTAGGATCTATTTTGGCAGTGAACTGGGAGTACGGTATGAAGTATGGAGGCAAATCCCAAAACGTTCAGACAGCTGGAATTCAAGCAGCAGTCCCGACACCTGTTCTTGATCCAACAGCAACCTGGAAAACATACACTGATACGGCAAATGGCTACCTCATCAAATATCCTTCCGAATGGTTCCTACAAGAATGTCCAACAGATCCTACCTGCACGAAGGATGATGCCCATGTCTACTTCCGAACAATGGATCCAAATAATCCTCCGCCATCAAGTGCCATCCCTCACTTTGCTTGGATCTCCTACTATGCTGTTCCTGACGGGAAAGAACTCACAGATGTCCTAACACAAGGAGCAAGTGTCGATGAAAAAAGTAATTTTACCCTGCAAGAAGAGATGATCAACAATATGACGGTGTTTAAAACGAGCTCCGTTCCTTCCCAGGCTGACTCAGAATGGATCTTCTTTAAGAAAAATGCAGGAGAGTACATCGCTGTCGCTTTCACACCCTCTGTCCAAACAGCAAGCGATGATGCTGCGCTGAAACAAGAACACGAGAACTATTACAATGCATTTACTCAGATGATAAAAACATTCCAGTTTGTCGAGAATATCTCGGTAACACCGAGTACATCTCCAACCGAAGGAACTGCTTGTACGCTCGAAGCAAAACAGTGTGCTGACGGATCGTATGTCTCACGGAGTGGCCCCACCTGTGAATTTGCTGCTTGCCCTAAATAACCTGTGGTCTTAGGCGCTTGTGGTTTCAGATTTTGGATCTGATGAGGATACCGTTTCAGCTTTTTCTTCTTCACGCTCTTTTTCAGTAGCCATCGCTTTTTTAGGAGCCCCTTTTATATCTTCAAGCTTCCAGGCGGCGAAATCGCAGTTTGGATAGTTACTACAGCCAAAGAACTTACGTCCCTTTCTCGTTTTCTTGATGATTACCTTTCCATCATCCTTCGGGCATAGCATATTCGTCTCTTCGACAAATGGCTTGGTAAATTTACAATCTGGAAAGCGACTACAAGAAAAGAATTTGCCAAACTTGCCTGTCCTGACAACGAGATTTCCCTGTTTGCACTCAGGGCACAGCTCATCTGTCTGCTCTACTTCAATTTTTACTCGCTTACCCGTCTCTTTTACCGATTCTACCTTTTTTGAAAATGGTGTATAGAACTCGGCCATCATCTTTACCCACTCTTTCTTCCCATGTGCTACTTCATCGAGGTCATCTTCCATATTTGCGGTAAAGGGAATGTCATCGATATCTGAAAAATTTGTTACCAGAAAATCATTCACTGCCATGCCTATTGCCGTCGGTTCAAAACGACGCTCTATCCGTTCAACATACGCCCGATCAACAAGCGTTGAGATAATTGATGCGTACGTAGATGGACGACCGATACCTTTTTCCTCAAGCGTTGAGATAATTGATGCATCGTTATATTTTGGAGGTGCGGGCGTTTCATGTTTTTCAG
>Ga0209726_10005102_pt1 | contig 16197 bp, 17 predicted proteins | sample Subgrocontami54m_FD_187453 | JGI IMG/M metagenome (GOLD analysis project Ga0209726, IMG submission 187453) | Subsurface groundwater microbial communities from S. Glens Falls, New York, USA - GMW46 contaminated, 5.4 m (SPAdes) (version 3) | ecosystem: Environmental > Aquatic > Deep subsurface >... | reverse complement strand
TTGACGCTGGCAAATTCCACCTGGACCTTGGCGCCGTGGCCGAGATCGAAGGCTGCCTCTTTGCCTGCCGCCAACTCGCGCAAGCGCTGATAATAGAACTTCGGCGCAAACGCGAAATTCAAAAACCCCGGACCGGCGATCTCCTTACGCGCGAGAATACCGTCGGGATCCTCGATGTTTTTGAGAATCGATTCGGCGATTGCCCGCGGCGGCTTCTTTGCCTTCTTGGCCCACAGCATGGCGATATTGGTCGCCAGATCGCCGAACTCGCGCTGTTTCGGCGGCTCAAGAAGCACAGGGGGGAGTTCTGTCGAATTCAGCTCTCCCCCCTGCGCGGTTTTTTCGATCGCTCGGGTCAATAAGTCCCTAAGGTGACTTCGCATCGTATCCTTAAATCGTTTTCTGCCCAGGCTTTAACGGCGCCGCTGACAGAGGGTTTCTCGACGCCATGCGGGGGAATTCCGGCAACTGCGAAAATGCTCTAACTATTTTATTTATAACGATCTATCGCTCGCAAAGTCAAGTTAACGCCGAGAAAAGGAGCGGTATGGAGTCGAGATTCCCGATAATGAAGTGCCCAACAGTAAGCAGCGAGCTATCGGATGCTCAGCCGAAGAGAGTTTGCAGTAAGCCGCTGGGAATGAACCCGTAGTGATTCCGGATCATACGCAATACCACTGGTAGCCGTAGTAAGGCGGCGCGCTTCAACCATACAGTTTCGCCACTCGAAACAGGAAGAAGTTTTTGTTTCTCACGCCCCGCACAACGGTGCGAAAGTTCTTGAGTTTGGCATTGAATGATTCCGCAGCCGCGTTCGTGCTCCGCTCCACAAAGTAATTCAATATAGTATCCTCATGCGCCTGTATGCTTGCCATGGGTACCACAAACTCTTCGATACTGCTCTCCTCAACTTTTTGATACCACGCATCAAGTTTCTCTTTTGCAGTCACTCGATCCTTCCCGTGTTCATACACTGACCGAAACATCATGGAGAGATTGTATGCATGTTTGAGTGACGGAAATGATGCAAACAAAATCCCGGCACGCTCTTTCTGACTCTCGTGCCACCTGCTCTCAGGTTTGAAAAGCAGGTATCTGCTTCGTGCAAGAAGCTGTTTGTCGGTGTCTCCGTTTGCGTGCATCTGTGGGACAAACACCGTCTTGTCAGTACGCGCTTTGATGAGAGACGCACTCTCTGCTTTGATCGCGTCTCTGCGCAGAGATACACGGATCTCTTGAAGTGCACCAGACACCAACTGCTGTACGTGGAAACGGTCACTGGTTACTCGCGCACAGGGAAATGACCTTCGCACGATTGCCTCCATGGCGGGTGACAGGTCGAGCGTCACTTCCGCCACCATACTGCGTTTTCTGGCTTCAATACGGCACAATACAGCGGCAACGGCTTCAGCCTTGGTTCCCTCTACCATTGCGACAAGAGCGCCCTTTCTCCCATGCGCTGCCTTGTTGGTGACAATGGTGTAGAGCTCGCCATTGGTGAGCTCAGTCTCATCAATAGCAAGCCTCGATCCGAGGTTGGACGAAAACAGCATCCATGACTCTGCATGGTCTTTTTGATCCCACGTGTGAAAGCCGCTCAGATGATCACGGTATTGTTTTTCAAATTCCTTGATCCCCAGTTGGTTTGAAATCGCGATACTCGCCAAGGACGTCGGTTGGGTTTCCGCCTGCTCCTTTTAAAAAATCCGCAAACGCACTCTCCAGTTTTGTGCCAGGGAACACGAGCGGTATGTCGTTCGTGAGTAATTCTTTTTGGTCTTCTACCTTCCAGTATCGTCGTTTGAAGGTTAGAACTGCGGCCTTCCCTCGTATGGGAAAGTCGGACACCATGAGTTCGCGGTAGCTGTGGAAGCGTGGTGGAGACGTGCCTTCATGCTTCGGCGGTACATCCTTTTCGACAAGCGTGAGATGTATCTCTCCGCCCTCGAGTGCCGCGTCTGTGATATCAAAATGTGCCAGTGCTTTGTCGGGTAAAAAGAGCGCGAGAGCTGCGAGTGGATCGATGGTCATATGTGGGGGGCCATGTTAATTGGTATGCCCTCAGTATGCACGACCGCGCCCTCTTATCAATGCTTTTGCGTATGATCCCAAAAAAGGCTTCAGAAGGTTTGCCGCCTTCCGAAGCCTTTGGAGAACGATTGCAGTTTGATCTACGTGCCGTGAGCCCAGGAGGAAAGATATTTCTGCTGTTCTTCCGTCAGGGTATCGATGCGAATGCCCATGCTGCTGAGCTTTAACTTCGCCACCCAATCTTCCACCGGCTTTGGCACCTCGTATACCTTCGGCGTCAGTTTTTTACGGTTTTTCACCGCCCACTCCGACGCCAGCGCCTGGGTTGCGAAGCTCATGTCCATAACGGAGGCGGGGTGGCCTTCGGCGGCGGCGAGATTGACCAGCCGCCCTTCGCCGATGAGATAGATTCTTTTGCCGCCGGGAAGGATGTAAGCGTCGACGGAGTTGCGCACGTTCTTATCGACTCGGGTCGAGAGTTGTTTCAGCGCCTTGAGGTCGATTTCGATGTCGAAATGACCGGAGTTGCAGATCACCGCGCCGTCCTTCATGGCTTTGAGGTGTTCTTTAGCGATGACGTGCATGTCGCCGGTCAAGGTAATGAACAGATCGCCAACGGGCGCCGCTTCCTTCATGGTCATCACTTCGAAGCCGTCCATCGCCGCTTCGAGGGCCCGAATCGGATCGACTTCGGTGACGATGACCTTACCGCCCATGCCGCGCGCTCGCGCCGCCACACCCTTGCCGCACCAACCGTAGCCTGCAAGCACGACCTTTTTCCCGGCGATGAGCATGTCGGTTGCGCGGATCACGCCGTCGATCGTCGATTGGCCCGTGCCGTAGCGGTTGTCGAAGAGATGTTTGGTGGCGGCGTCGTTGACGGCGATCACGGGAATCTTGAGCGCGCCGTCCCTTTCCAAGGCGCGCAACCGGATCACGCCCGTGGTGGTCTCTTCCATACTGGCCACCAAATTCGAGGCGAGATGGGAATAGTCCGTGTGCAGGAGCGACACGAGATCGGCGCCATCGTCCATGGTGATGACCGGCTTGTGATCCAATGCGGCCCGCAGGTGGCGGTAATAAGACTTGTGATCTTCCCCCTTGATAGCGTAGGTGGGAATTCGATCATGTTGAACTAACGACGCCGCGACGTCATCCTGGGTTGACAGCGGATTGGAGGCGCACAGAACCACGTTGGCGCCGCCCGCCTTTAGCGTTTGGACTAAGTTCGCCGTCTCTGCGGTGACATGCAGACAGGCGGAAAAATGCATGCCCCGAAACGGTTGTTCTTTGTGAAATCGCTCCTTGACCCGCCGCAAAACCGGCATGTCCTGACCGGCCCAAACAATCCGCTTGCGCCCGTTTTGTGCTAGACGAAAATCTTTGACGTCATATTTCTTCGATGCCATTTTAATAACTTCCTCCCCCCTGGAGACTGTGTCGCAATCGGACGTTCGCCCTTCGAGAGCCGCAGGGCGAACGGGAAACTACTTGATTTACAATGAGACAATTCCGTTCGTGGTGAGGCTCTCGAACCATGAACGGAATTGCAACACAGTCTCCTGCGCGTGCCTAAGCGCGCGCCGCCAATTTCTTTAGATCCGCCGCCCGATCGGTCTTTTCCCAGGTGAATAGGCCGTCTTCAGGCGTACGCCCGAAATGACCGTAGGAGGCGGTGGCACGGTAGATCGGCCGTTTGAGGTCAAGAGTTTGAATGATCCCCTTCGGACTGAGATCAAAGTTATCCTGGACGATCTTGGCGATCTTCGCCTCGGGAATAACCCCGGTGCCGAAGGTGTCGACGAGGACCGACACCGGCTGCGCCACGCCGATAACATAGGCGACCTGCACTTCGCATCTCGCTGCCAGCTCGGCGGCGACGATGTTTTTGGCCACGTAGCGCGCCATATACGCTCCGCTGCGGTCCACTTTTGACGGATCCTTGCCTGAAAACGCGCCGCCGCCGTGGCGTCCCATGCCGCCGTAGGTGTCGACAATGATTTTACGCCCGGTGAGACCGCAATCTCCTTGAGGCCCGCCGACCACGAAGCGGCCGGTCGGATTGACGTGATAGACCGTGTCTTTGTCGAGGTACTCGGCGGGAATGACGGCTTTGATGACTCCGTCGATGATCGTTTCTCGCAATTTTCCGTATTCGACGTCGGCACTATGTTGAGTGGAGATCACGACGTTTTTGACTTTGACCGGCCTGCCGTCGCGGTATTCCACGGTAACCTGGGATTTGCTGTCGGGCCTGAGGAAATACGCCTCGCCGCCTTTGCGGATTTTGGCCAGGTATTTGACCAGGCTATGTGCCATCTGGATCGGAAACGGCATCAACTCCGGTGTCTCGTCGCAGGCGTAACCGAACATCATTCCCTGATCGCCCGCGCCTTGATCCTTATGTAAGCCTTCGCCTTCGGTGACGCCTTGCGAGATATCCGGTGATTGCTGCTCCACCGCGATCAGGATGGCGCAAGTGTTGCCGTCAAAGCCCATGGAGGAATCGGTGTAGCCGATTTCACGTACGACCTCCCGAACGACCTCGCCGTAACTCACCTTGGCCTTGCTGGTGATTTCGCCCGCCACCACCACCATGCCGGTTTTCGCCAAACTCTCGCAGGCGACGCGGCTGTCGGGATCCCCGGTCAAGTGCGCATCCAAAATTGCGTCGGACACCTGATCGCAAAGCTTATCGGGATGACCTTCCGACACCGACTCCGAAGTGAATAAGAAATCTTTCCCTGCCATGGGGCTACCTCCGGGGCCTTTCGAACCGAAAAGAATGATGATTCTCCTGGGTCCCCTGTGAAGAGATGTTCACCACTGAGACACGGAGTTCACAGAGAGAGAGATAGTTCCGCGTTCCGAGTCCCGGGTCTCGTGTTCAAGCCCCGGACCCAAATCCTCCGCGTACTCCGCGCCTCGGCGGTGCAAACTCCGATCCCTGCTTCACACCAAAGCCTGAAGAATCAGAATTAGTTTTTATAGCGGATCAGAAGCGGGGATTCAACCTTACTCGGCTTCGTTGAAGCGGTTGTCGATCAACTTTTCGATCGCTTTAACCACCTTTTCGGCGTCTTCCCCAATCGCTTCGACTTGAATTTTGCTTCCTTGAGTCCCGGCCAGGGTCAGCACCCCCATAATGCTTCTGCCGTCGGCCGTCTGGCCGTCTTTGGAAACCATCACTTGCGCGCTGAATTTATTCACGGTCTGAACCAACAGCGCGGCGGCGCGCGCGTGCAAACCGAGCTTGTTCTTGATCTCGAGTTTCTTGACGACTTTGCTCATGCAGCTATTTGTCGACGTCCCGGTGCTTGACGTGGATCTGATAATTCTCGCCGCCGAATCGTTTGCGCAATTCCTCGACTAAGACCACGGAACGGTGCCGGCCGCCGGTGCAACCGAGGGCCAAGGTCAGGGTGCTTTTTCCCTCGCGCTCGTAGAGCGGTAACGAATACTCGAGCAGCCCATAAAGCCGGTCGAGATAGACCCGGGTCTCCTGGTCTTTTAACACGTACTCCTCCACTTCCCGGTCCAGTCCGCTCCTGGCGCGCAGTTCGTTGACAAAATAAGGGTTGGGAAGAAAACGCACGTCCAATATCATGTCCGTATCGTGGGGAATGCCGTATTTGTAACCAAAGGAAGTGAGAAAGATACTCATGCGACGCGCGTTGGAGACCTGGCAAAACTGCTGCTCAATCTCGCGCTTGAGCTGGTGCACGTTGAATTCGCCGGTATCGATGACCTTGTCTGCCAGCTCACGCATCGCTTCCAACGCTTTGCGCTCGCGCGAGATTCCGTCCTGAATCGACCCCTTCCCCGCCAACGGATGCGGCCGCCGGGTTTCGCTAAAGCGCCTCAGCAGCACATCGTCGGAGGCGTCGAAGAAAAGCACCTGGATATGGTGGCCGGCGGCGCGCAGGTCGGCCAGCACCTGGGGCCAAGACTGCAAGAAGTGCCCGCCGCGCAGGTCCACACCGAGGGCGATGCGCATGATTTCCTCTTGGTAGCCCTGACATAGCTCGATAAACCGCGGAATCAGCAGCGGGGGGAGATTGTCAACGCAAAAAAAACCGTTGTCCTCGAAAGCGCGGATGGCGAAACTCTTACCGGAGCCGGAAAGCCCCGTGATGACAATGATATCCAGCCCTTCGGCCATAAGAATTTAGAACTTTTGGTCCTCTTCGGTGATGATCTGGTAAAGCTCCTGGCTCGTCTTTCCCTCCATCAACCGGCGCCGAAAGGTTTCGTCCTTGAGCAATCGGGATATCCTGGCCAGGGCTTTGAGATGATCGGCCGCCGCATTCTCGGGGGCGATGAGAACGAAAAATAAATGGGTCCGCCCACCATCTAAAGATGCGAAATCGACTCCGTCGCAACTGCGCGCGAAAATCCCCAACACCCGATCGACGCCGGCCAGTTTTCCGTGGGGAATGGCCACGCCTTCGCCGATCGCCGTAGTGCAATCCTTTTCCCTTTTTAAAAGTACCTGGAAGACTTGCTCCCGGTCCAAGACCTCATGGTTCGAAGCCAGCCAATCCGCCATCTCTTGGAGCACGGCTTTTTTCTCCTGGCCAGCGAGGGCGGGTATAATGGATTGCACGTTTAGAAAATCGGTAATTCTCACGCTTTTGTCCTTCTGCGGTTGACTTTGATCTTTTCCTTGCGCTTCTTGATCTGCCGCTCGATTTTGTCCATGACCAAATCGATGGCCGAATAAAGATCCAACGTTTGCTCCTTCCCGTGGATATTGGTTCCGTGGGTATGCAGCTCGACTTCGGCAATTTGGCACTCCTTGGACTCCACCGCAAGCACGACGTGCGCTTCCAAGGGCCGGGGAAAATACTTGCCGAGACGGTGGATTTTTTCCTGCGCGTAATCTTTCAACGCGTCGGTGGGTTGGGTATGACGAAAGGTCACGGAAACTTTGACCTCGCTCATGGCGCTATTGGTCCTTCCGTGTTTTATTTTCGGAAAAATGGTTGGCGGCGCTTGGAGGACGGGAGGATGCCCATCGCCTCGCGGTACTTGGCCACGGTTCGCCGTGCGATCTCGACCGAATCGTTCGACAAAAGGGCGGCGATATGTTGGTCGCTATAGGGCTTGCGTTTATCCTCGCTCTCAACGATGCCGCGAATCTTTTCTTTCACGCTTTCGCTCGCTACGTCCTCTCCATTGCGAACGGTGAGACCACTTTGAAAAAAGAACTTGAGCTCATGCAGACCCTGGGGAGTGTGCACGTATTTGTTCGCCGTGGCCCGGCTTACCGTCGACTCATGCATGTGAATGTCCTCGGCCACGTCCCTGAGCACCATCGGCTTGAGATGGCTCACGCCGTGGTCAAGAAATTCCATCTGAAATTTAAAAATGCTTTGGGTGACGCGAAAGAGGGTCTGTTGCCGTTGTTGAATGCTCTTGATCAACCAGGCGGCCGCGCGCACTTTCTCCTGCAAGTATTGTCGTGCTTGCTCCTCTTCAGCCCCACCCTGCCCTGACATACGTCGATACAGCGAGCTCACCCGTAATCGCGGCACACCGTCGTCATTGAGATAGATCTGGTACTCGTCACCCACCTTCTCGACGAAAACATCCGGCAGAACCGTGCGAATTTCGTCCTGATCGAAACCGCGCGAGGGCTTCGGCTCGAGGGAGGCGATCAAATGGGCCGCGGCCGCTATTTCATCGATGGTTGCGCCCAAATCCCGCGCCATTTTTTCGTAACGCCGAGATTCCAAATGACCTAGATGATCGCTGACGATGCGCGCCGCCAAGGTGTCGCCAAGCCCTAAGTTCTCCAGTTGTGCGAGCAAGCATTCCCGCAGATCCCGCGCCGCCACTCCTACCGGATCGAAGAAATGAATCCGCTTTAACACCGCTTCGAATTCTTCCGGCGTACGGTCTGTCGCCTTGCAAACTTCCTCTGAGGAGAGCGTGAGGTAGCCGTTTTCGTTGAGGTTTTGGATGACGTAGAGACCGATCGCCGCTTCACGCTCGGCGATTTTAGAGAGGCGTAGCTGCCAGATGAGATGATCTTCCAAGGAGATTTTCTTGGTCAGGCTGTTTTCCCACGAGGGCGGACCATCGCCGTCCTCCGACATCGCCTCGGCCGTAAGCGAGCTGTGCATGGCGTTGGAGTGGGTGTCGAGGTATTCCTGAAATTCCATCGTCCCCATTTTATCGACGGCGGACAGTTCCCGGTTGATAACGGGCTCGACGGTCGGCTCGGAGCTAACCGCTTTTAACTCCGGCCCCGCCTGCTCGCCTGTTTCGGATTCATCTGAAACACCTTCCTCAAGGGCGGGATTCTCCTGCAGCTCCTTGGTGACCATTTCCTGTAATTCGAGGCGGGAAAGCTGCAGCAGTTTGATCGCCTGCTGCAGCTGGGGCGTCATGACCAACTGTTGGACGAGTTTTTGCACCTGGCGAAGCTCAATAGCCATGGCTAGAACCTAAAACTTTCTCCCAAGTAGAATTTCCGCGCTTTCGGGCTGGCGGCGATTTTTTCCGGCGTGCCTTCCTCCAGAATAGATCCTTCGTTGACGATGTACGCGCGGTCGCAAATGCCCAAAGTTTCGCGCACGTTGTGGTCCGTTATGAGAATGCCGATGCCGCTGGTTATGAGCTGCCGAATGATTTTTTGAATTTCGCTCACCGCGATCGGATCGATGCCTGTGAACGGTTCGTCGAGGAGCAAAAAATACGGCGACAGGACCAGCGCGCGGGCAATCTCCACGCGGCGGCGCTCACCCCCTGAAAGAGTGAAAGCTTTATGAGTTGCCAGATGACTGATGCCCAGCATCTTTAGTAGCGCCACAGATCGATTGCGTTGCTCTTCTGCGCTCAGATCAAGGGTTTGTAAGATTGCGAGCAGATTCGATTCCACCGTGAGCCGCCTAAAAACCGAGGATTCCTGGGGCAAGTAACTGATCCCCGATCGCGCCCTTCGATAAATGGGTGCCTTAGTCAGGTCCTCGCCGTTAAGCATCACCTTGCCTTCGTCTGGTTGAACCAAGCCGACCATCATGTGGAAAGTGGTTGTTTTCCCCGCCCCATTGGGACCCAGCAGGCCGACGACCTCGCCCCCATTGACGTCCAGACCCACTCCATTGACGACCCGGCGACCGCCATAAGATTTTGACACTGCCACCGCTTTGAGCGTGCTCATTTCTGCTTGCCAGCGCCGTCCCCTTTATCCTGACTCTGAAGATCGTCAGGAAAGATCGTGGCCTGGACTCTGACTTTGCCATCCCCTTCTGCCACTGCGCGGTCTTGCTCGGTAAAGTAAACGACCTTTGTGCCGGTCACTTGGCTGTTCCCTTGGCGCATGACCGGGTTGCCAGTGAGCGTCACCGTCTTGGCCTTGTCGTCAAATACCGCCTTTTCCCCCGTCGCCATCCGATTGCCCTGGACGGCATTCACCTTGCCCTCCAACACGACCTGTCTCATCTGCTTCATCTCAGCGTCGTAATAGGCAATGAGTGTTTCACTCCTCATGGTCATGTCGGCTTGAACTGTCACGACGCGGCCCTTATAGGTGATGGTGTTTTTGACCTGATCGACTTCCATCCAATCCGAGGTGATGTAAATAGGGTCTTTTTTGTTGAGCTCGAAGGCCGGGGTGCCGCTTTTCTTTCCCCCTTTTTCCTTCGCTTCAGCCCCCGCATCCGCGGCAAATACAACCGTAGATCGCAGAAACAAAAACCAAGCAAAGAAAAACCAGCGAATCGGCGAGTTGCGCATTTAGCCCCCGACGACCCGGTTCCGGTTATTGTTCAAGTTATTCTTTTCCATCTTATCTGGTTCCAATTTAGTCTTAACGTCGCGCACCAAGCGGAATTTCTTGTCTTCAAGCTCCACTTCCATGCTTGAGCCGTGCAACTCAATACCGTTGGTAATGATCGTGGTTTTGGTCGGCAAGGTGATCCGCTGCGTAGCCGGGAAATAAATCGCTTCTTCGGACTTTAGAACGTAACCTTGGTAAGTTAACTGAATCGCGCCTTGCAACTGCATCTTTTCCAACTCATTTTCGTTGAGAAAAATGCGCGCGACCTCCGCCGTGGTTTCTGCGGTCTCGCCCTTCTTGTCGTAATAATAGAAGCGCGGTTTTTTGATGATCGCTTCCTTTTGCTCTTTTAAATAATTCGCCTCGTCGCCGAAGATCTCCCACACCTTTCGGCCATCTTCAATCTTCGCTCGATGGAAATCTTTCATTTTCAGGGCAGCCTCGGGAAGATAATCTAGTGCCTTAAGTGGGTTATTTCTTATTTCTCGAAGTTTTTGCATCCAGATCGTCTGAGCTACCTTATAGCCCACCCCACCGAGGGAAAGAAAAATGGCCAAGAGCAATATGAATCTTCGATGTTTGCGCATAACGGGTACTACAATTCAGGTGTAAAATAGCATTCTTTCAAAAGGCTGTAAAGTAACGGGCATGAAACTTGCTTAAAAACATTCAATTCCTCTTCAAATCTAGCGATTAACAATTGGCGGTCAAATCCTTCGGCGATCTTGCGTGCTGATGATCAGTTCCGAAATCTCTCGCACGGCTCCTCGTCCACCCTTGGCTGCGGTGACGTAATCGACGACGGGGCGAACTCCCGGCCAGCCGTTTGGCACCGTAATTGCCAACCCCACTGCACGCAATATCGGGATATCCATGATATCGTCTCCGATGTAGGCGATATTCTCATTTTTTAGTCCGGTTCTTCTCTTGATCCGTTCATAGGTCTCCGCCTTTTCCCCGACTCCCTGATAGACCAATTTGACGCCGAGCTCTCGGGCGCGTTGACGCACCGCGCCGGATGAGCGGCCGCTCACGAACCCAACTTCGACACCCGCGCGTCGCAAGAGCGTGATGCCCTGGCCGTCACGCACATCAAACCGCTTGCTCTCGACCCCTCGATCATCGATATAGATACCGCCGTCGGTAAGAACTCCATCGACGTCAAGCAACAAAAGCTTGATCTTCCGGGCTTTGTGGCGCAGAGGCGCAGGGATGGCTTTCACAGAAAAATCATACAAGACCAGACTTGACCAGATCGTGGAGATGGATAACACCCAGAGGCGTTCGAGTCCCGTTCTTCAAAACAAACAGCGATGTTATCGTGTACTGTTCCATGACGGCGACCGCTTCCGCCGCCAATTTTGTCGCCGGGATGGTTTTCGGGTCGCGCGTCATCAGATCTCTCGCTTTCAGATTGAAGATATCGCGATGGCGCTCAAGGGCCCGCCGCAAATCTCCGTCGGTGATGATGCCGACAAATTTTCCCCGAGAATCGACGACGCCGGTCACTCCCAATCGCTTTGAGGTGATCTCAAAGAGGGCTTCCTTCATCGGCGTATCCTGGTTCACCAGCGGCACCTGATCGCCGCGGTGCATCAAGTCTTCCACGAGCAGCAGCAGCTTACGCCCCAAGATTCCACCGGGATGGCGCATGGCAAAGTCCTCTTCTTTAAATCCCCTTTTCTCCAGTAGCACCACCGCCAAGGCGTCGCCCATCGCCAACGCCGCCGTCGTGCTCGCGGTCGGTGCCAGGCCGAGAGGACAGGCCTCTTCGGCGACGCCCACGTCAAGTACCACGTCGCCGGCCTGCGCCAACGTCGAGTCCGGCTTGCCGGTCATCACGATCAGCTTAAATTCATGCCGCTTGAAATGCGGCAGTAGCTTGAGGATCTCGTCGGTGTCGCCGCTATTGGAAACCGCCAGGATCACGTCCCCCTTCATGACCATGCCGATGTCGCCGTGCACGGCGTCTGCCGAATGGAGAAAGAAAGACGGAGTGCCGGTGCTCGCCAAGGTCGCCGAGATCTTTCGGCCGATCAGCCCGGACTTTCCCATTCCGGTTACAACCACTTTACCCCGGCAACCGTGGAGCATGTCGATGGCCCGGGTGAAATTGTCATCAAGCCGATCGATCATCGATGTAATGCCCCTGGCTTCGATTTCGAGGACAGTTTTGGCCCGCTGCAGAAGAACGGATTTACTCACGGAGTCGAATTACCCTTTCTGAATTTCGTCAAGCCGTTTGACGACCCGGAGAAGCCCTTCGAATTGCCCAAGCGGTAACGAGTTAGGGCCGTCGCTCAACGCATGATCCGGATCTTCATGGACTTCCATAAAAAGCGCATCGACACCGGCAGCGACACCCGCCCGCGCCAGCGGTACAATGTATTTTCTATCACCGCCGGAAGCCTTTCCCAAGCCGCCGGGAAGCTGCAAGCTGTGCGTGGCATCGAAGACCACGGGATAGCCAAGCTCACGCATAATCACAAGCGAGCGCATGTCGGAGACTAAATTGTTATAGCCGAACGAGACCCCGCGCTCCGTCAGCAACACTTGCTGGTTACCCGTCGCAAGTATCTTTTCAAGGACGTTGGCGATATCCCAGGGGGCGAGAAACTGCCCTTTTTTGACGTTCACCACCCTCCCCGAACGCGCCACCGCATTGACAAAGTCCGTTTGGCGGCACAGAAACGCGGGAATCTGCAACACATCGGCGATTTCCTTGGCGGCGCCCACCTGTTCGATTTCATGAACGTCGGTGAGAATCGGCACGCCGACCTGCTTTTTCACCTCCGCGAGGATTTTAAGCCCCGCTTCCAGCCCAGGTCCGCGGTAGGAATCTCCCGAGGAGCGGTTAGCCTTGTCGTAGGATGACTTAAAAATGTAAGGAACGCCGGCACGGTCGGCGGCTTGTTTGAGCAGTGTAGCGTGCTTCAAAGCCGAATCCCGGCTCTCGATCACGCAGGGGCCGGCGATAATCGCCAGCGGGTTGCCCCCGCCGATCTCGATATTGCCGACTTTCACTTTCCTGGTGACCATGGGCGGGAGAGTCAAGCTTGCGGAATCTCTACGGGCGCGCGACCTTGATGCGCGGTACTTCTCTCAGCGTCTGCCGGTTTTGCAAAGCCGCCTTGATGAATCCTTTGAAAAGCGGATGGCAGTCCAGCGGCCGCGACTTGAACTCCGGATGGAACTGGCAGCCGAGAAACCAAGGGTGATCCTTGAGTTCCATGATCTCGACTAAACTGCCGTCCGGCGACAGGCCGCTTAGAACCATGCCCTTCTCGGTGAACGGCTTGACGTAGTCGTTGTTAAATTCAAAACGGTGGCGGTGGCGCTCGGAAATCCTTTTGCGGCCATAGAGTTTAAGGGCCAGCGAGTCCTCTTGCAACACGCAAGGGTAAGCGCCCAGACGCATGGTGCCGCCCTTGGCGTCGATCCCTTTCTGCGTCTCCATTAAATGGATCACCTGATGAGGACTGTTCGGATCGAACTCGGTGGAGTTGGCGCCCGCAAGCCCGCAGACATTGCGCGCAAACTCGACGGCGGCCATTTGCATACCCAGGCAGATGCCGAAGAAGGGGATTTGCCTTTCGCGGGCGAAGTGGATCGCCTCGATCTTTCCTTCGCTACCGCGATCGCCGAAACCGCCGGGAACCAGAATGCCGTCAACCTGGCCGAGCAGCTCTGGTGCCCCCACTTCTTCCACCTTTTCCGCCTCGATGCATTCCATCTCGACCTTGCTCTCGTTGCCAATGCCGCCGTGAGTCAGCGCCTCGAACAAGCTCTTGTAGGATTCCTTGAGGCTCATGTATTTCCCGACCACGGCGATCTTGACCGACGACTTGGGATTGTTGAGCGTCTGAGCCACCCTTTGCCACTTCTGCAAATTAGGCGACCCCGTCCACATGTGAAGCTTTTCGACGATCTGCGCGTCCAGCCCCTCTTCGTGGAAAACCAGCGGCACTTCGTAAATCCATTCGACGTCCTTTGCAGTGATGACCGATTCTTCTTTCACATTGCAAAAGTGGGCAATCTTCGACTTGATTTGTCGGTCCAAAATACGGTCGGTGCGGCAGAGCAGAATATCGGGCTGGATGCCCAACCCCGTGAGTTCTTTAACGCTATGCTGCGTCGGTTTGGTTTTTAGCTCGCCGCCGCCGGTGATGTAGGGCACCAAGGTTAAATGAACGTACAGAACATTCTCCCGGCCCCAGTCCCAGGCGAACTCGCGGATCGCTTCCAAAAACGGCAGCCCCTCGATGTCGCCCACGGTGCCGCCAACCTCGCCGATGGCGATGTCGTAACCTTCTGCAGCGGCGAGAATCCGCCGTTTGATCTCGTCGGTAATATGCGGAATCACCTGCACCGTGCCGCCGAGATAGTCGCCGCGCCGCTCTTTGCCGATGACGGTCTCGTAGATCTGGCCCGTGGTGCAATTGTTCTTCTTCCCCATGGCCGTCGAGACGTAACGCTCGTAATGGCCAAGATCCAAATCGGTCTCGGCGCCGTCGTCGGTGACAAAGACCTCGCCATGCTGGAACGGGCTCATGGTGCCGGGATCGACGTTGATGTACGGGTCCATCTTGAGCAGCGTGACTTTGAGCCCCCGGCTCTCCATCAACGCCCCGATGGAAGCCGAGGCCAGTCCTTTGCCCAACGACGATACCACGCCGCCGGTCACGAAGATGAATTTAGTTTTCACGCCAGCCATGGCTTCCTTTCAGTCCCTGCACGTAGCGTTGCGCAAGGTTTAAATCCGCCGGGGTATCCACCTCCACCGAGCGGTCATCGACATCGGCGACGAAGATTCGATAGCCGTAGTAAAGCGCGCGCAGTTGTTCCAAGCTCTCGGTTTGCTCCAAGACCGTGGGACGAAGACGCGCGAACCTCAAGAGAAAATCCCTTCGGTAAACGTATAAACCCAGATGCCGGTATCCCCAAACTTTGCCCGTGCCCGTCGAAGCTTGTGAAACGACGCTGCGGGGATAGGGAATCAGTGCCCGCGAAAAATAGATGGCAAAGCCATTGCTGTCCTTGATGACCTTGACAATATTCGGGTTTCGCCACTCCTCTTCGTCGTAAATCGGCGAACAGACCGTAGCCATCGGAATCGAGCGGTGTCGAAGCATGGGCCGGACCGCCCGCGAGATTGTCTCGGCTTTGATGAACGGCAAGTCTCCTTGGACATTCACCAGCCATTGCGCTTTGAGTTTGCGCGCTACTTCCGCCAGCCGGTCCGTGCCGCTTCTGTGCCGTTTCGACGTCATCATCACTTCGCCGCCGAATCCCCGCACCGCGCTTTCGATGCGCCGGTCATCCGTGGCCACGATGACGCGATCGAGCACTCGTGCCTTGGCGGCGTTTTCGTAAACATGTTGAATCATCGGCTTGCCGCAGATATCGGCTAACGGCTTTCCCGGAAGACGGGTCGACCCATAGCGCGCCGGGATAATCGCCACAACGGCCATCAGTTCACAGTTTCGGACGCGCCAGGACTGGTGAGAGAGGACTCAAAGTTGCGTTCTCGTCCCCAAAAATAGAAAACCGCAATGGCTCTCCGGGAAAGCGCATCACGGAATTTGAATATACGCCCACAGGCAAAGTGTGTCAATGAGATTCATCCAAGATCGCGCATTGCCGAGCAACTTTTTCTCCTTCGACAACCTGGTCCGCGTCACCATCACTGCCGCTTGACTTTCCGCGTCGGTATCGTGATAGGAGTTAAATCAACTGTTGGCGCTGAGAACGCGCGACTTTGAATTTTCGCAAAAGCCTGTGAGGGATAACTTGATCAGGATTAACGCCGGGTTCGCCACCATCGGCCAGGGCGCGGGGCCAATGATGGTGACGTGGAAATCCGGGCTGTTTCAGAAACATGGACTGGATATCGACCGGCCGCGCATCATGGGCGGCGCGAAGGGAGTCGTCCGCGGCTTGATGTCGAGTGAAATTCAATTCGGCAACATGGCCGCGCCGGCGCCGCTGCGCGCGAACTTGAAGAGCGAAGCGGACATCGTTTTTCTTACCGGCGGCATCAATCAGCAGTTCATCATGGGGAGACCGGGCATCAATAGCCGCGAGGAGTTGGCGGGGAAAAGAATCGGCTTTGTCGGCGACGGCGGCTTGAATGACGCGCTGGTGAGATTCATCATCGAGAAGTTGGCAGCGGCGGGGACCAAAGGCTTGCGTGAGGAACCGATTGCGGGCGGCAGCGACGTCCAGTTATTGCTAAACGGCGATTGCGATGCCGTCGTCATCACGCCGCCGGAGTCCATCGACGCCCAAAGAAAAGGTTGCAAGGTCCTCGTGGACTTCACCGAATACGGCTTGAACTATGCCCTCGGCGGCATCGCCGCGCGCCGCGACTACGTCGAGCG
>Ga0209726_10005099_pt1 | contig 16206 bp, 13 predicted proteins | sample Subgrocontami54m_FD_187453 | JGI IMG/M metagenome (GOLD analysis project Ga0209726, IMG submission 187453) | Subsurface groundwater microbial communities from S. Glens Falls, New York, USA - GMW46 contaminated, 5.4 m (SPAdes) (version 3) | ecosystem: Environmental > Aquatic > Deep subsurface >... | reverse complement strand
CTCGCTCCTACGCAGGCTAGGCCGCCTGCTCTGTCTTGCCGCTAGGTCGCGGCACCGCCGACTGACGTCAGCGGATAGACACCTATGGTTATACGTGGGGGTGAGGGGTAAAACGGATTCCAACAGGGTTCGCGCCGCCCCGCTGTGTTTGGGGGCGTGATTTTTTGGCGTTAATTTTTATTGCAAAAAAATTAACCTATTGTATAATAACCTCTCTATTACAATAGGATTAAAAATGACAACTGCTAATGAAAAGCGCGATAGATTTAAAAGACTGGCGACTTTGAGGACAAAAAATGTCTTGAGAACTCTGAGAGTTCTAGGAAACTGCTCAAATGGAAACGCTTATGAATATACTGATAAAGAAATTGATGTTATATTTAGTGCCGTAGAAAAACAATTGAGAAATACAAAAAGTAGATTTCAAACCTCAATTCAAAAGAAAATGGACTTCAAACTTTAAATGGCCACCAAAATTCAAAAACTGCTTTATGAGTTCGAAATCGTAGGTCATGGCGACGAAGACGGTTTTAATGATCCGGTAAGAACAGCCTTTGACACTAATATCTCCAGGGTTCTCGCTAGAGAAGCCATCCAAAATATTCTTGATGCGCATGAGACGAAAGAAGACAAACCAGCCATAGCCCGCTTTGAATTACTCGAAGAAGATATCAAAGTCATTCCAGACGTAGATAATTTGAAAACAACTATGGAAGCTTGTAAAAAACACTTTCCTAAAAACAAGGATTGCGTAGAACATTTTGAAAGCGCAATAAATATTTTAAAAAGCAAAAAAATCAATATTTTGAAAATTAGTGATTTTAATACCCTAGGTTTGCAAGGCGAAGACGACGATCGTAACGGCGGGTATTATTGTTTTTTGAAATCCGTAGGTGCTAGCGGAAAGAGCGGCGAAGAAGGAGGCTCTTTTGGACTGGGGAAAGGTTCATTTTATGCGGCCTCGGCACTAAATATAATCTATGTATCTAGTATTCATAATAAAAAAGAATGTGTTTTTCAGGGAAAGTTGAGACTTGTGAGCCATCGCGGCGAAGATCAGAAAGTTCGCCGAGGAAACGGATCATTCGGTTGCCAAAATGAAAAGCCAGTTCGGGAATCCGATAGCATTCCAGATTTTTTCCGAAGAACTTCTCAGGGGACTAGCATTTATATTCCTGGATACAAAGATACAGCAGATTGGAAAACGGACATTATAAAATCCGTACTGATAAATTTTTGGCATGCTCTACACAAGGGACATTTAGAGGTTGAGGTAGATAAGTTGATTATAAATAAGAAAACTTTAGAAAAATGTCTGAAGCAATATTTTAATCCTTTAGATCCAAATACGGAAGAAAATCAAAGCCCTTTACCATATTATGATGCTTTCTTGAATGGGAAAAAGCATGAAGTAGACTTACCGACACTCGGAAATATTCAGCTTTATTTAATAAATAAACCTCATTATCCGAAAAGAGTCGCATGTTTCAGGAAAACCGGAATGCTCATTCAGGAAAAACGCTTTAATTGTACCCTTCCCTATGCCGGTGTTTTTATTTGCGAAAACAATAAGGGAAATTCAATCTTAAGAAAAATGGAATCACCTAATCACGACAAATGGGAAAAGAATAGCGCACATTCCAAGAGAAATGGCGAGCCTTTGGAAGAAGTAATCTTGGCCGATAAAGAATATAGACACTTTATTAGGGAGAAGTTGAGAGAAATGATAGGAAGTGACGGAAAGAAAGAAATGTATATCGGGGGTTTAGAAAAATATCTTTATTTGCCATCTGAGAATGATTTCGAAAGTGAATTGGATTCCGGCGCAGAAGGTTCAACGGTTTCAACAAAAAAAGAAACGTCGCTTGAGGTAGGAGTTGACTATAAGGATTCCATAGTTGTAACGGCCGGAAATGCCGTGGTATCTCTCGGAAAAGCTATCAGTGATGAATCATCTCCTGATCAGGAAGGTGATGAATCAGGCCCTGGCGATGGGGATGGTGGCGGAGAGGGAGACGGCGGAAATGGTATTCATAAAGACGGCGGCGGGCAACCCGTGATACCTACCGGAGGTCATTTGCGAGGTCGAAAAAAAATGGATGTACGATCCAGAAGTTTTGCTAATCTTTTATCATCCGGAAAAATAGAACATCTTTTGATAATAAGAGACGGTAAACCGAAAGATAAGTGCTCGATTGTTTTATCGGCGGGTACAGATGAATATTTTGATAAGGTAAAAATCACAGGCGCGAAAGATTCAAATGGTAAGGAATGTGAGATTACGGAAGCAAACCAAATTGAAGGCGTTGTGCTTGACCAGCGCGGAGAGGCAAAAATTCAAATAGAATTTGAATCTAACGAACGTTATTCTCTTAATGCGGTGGTTTATGAGGATAAGTAACCTATCTTTTCCTTATCCCGTTCTAGGCGTTAAGGACGATATTCACGGACAACATAAGGTAGCCGTCGAGATACGTTTAGCTGAAGACAATATTTACGTAAAAGCAACTCATACTTTTTTTAATGAATCTCTAGAAGAGCTTATTCGAGAAAAAAAAGCTATTTTTTGCGCTCAAATTATCTGCTCTAAAACTTTTTTTAGGAACGTATATTTATCCCAAGATAAGAATCAAGAAATCGTGATACCGCAAGATCAACTAAGAGACAAAGTATCCGTTGATTTTTTTGTAGTCGCAAAAAAAGATATTCCAAACTATGCTAATAAAAAAGCGCATAAGGATTATTCAGGATATAAATTCTTTGTTGGGAAAGGAGACGCTCTATCATTCGGCGGAAACTTTAGTTTTGTAGCCGCCAAACAGTGGATGGCTTCTAAATCGGTCGCAAGTTTTATGGCTATAATATGCGGGGATAGAGAAACCGGTCCGATGAAGATCGATTTGACAAGGGGTGACGGAAAAATCGTTATCGAACTCTCGTCGAAAGATTACGAGCGCTATTGTAAAAATTCGAAAAGTGAAGTTTTCTACCCGCTTTATCATTCGTGTATAGTTTTTCCTGCTCTAATGTATGCGTTAATTCAAATGTCTACGCCTGATGGTAAGGACGATTATGGTGATCGTCTTTGGTTTCAAATCTTAGAAGAAAAAAAGAAAGATAAAAAATTAGCGGAATTGGATTGGAGCGATCCTTCGAACGCCGCAGAGATTGCTCAAACAATTTTAGATGAGCCGCTTAATCGAGTATTTAATTCAATCGAAGAGCTGACGAATGATCCAGGAGATGAAGAATAAATGCCTATACAGATATTTAAAAACGAATTTATTGATTCGTTAAAAAGACCTCTAATAAAAGGTATTATTGATGAAAAATATTATGGAAGAGGAGTTTCTTTTTCTAAGGCAGACGTAATACAAAAGTCCAACTTGGTTTGTCCTACCGCAAAAGGTCTTAAGCTAGCAATGCCAAGCGAAGGAAAAGATTTTCAGTTCAAAAATGCTTTAAAGGTTTACGAACATTTCAAGAACATGAGTGTTATGGAGGCGACGGATGCAAGAATATGGACTTATCTTACTCACGTTACCTTTTGGGACTATATGACTAAATTCAGACCTATCGGTGATCAACAGGAAAATCAAAAGGTAAACTATATTTTGAGGCATTATTTTGTTGATCCGGTCAATTCTAAAAATCTATTGCTTAATGATATTTCTCTTTTGTGGTGGGGCACACATTTAACTTATGATCCCGACCATAAAGAAAATCCCTATTGGTTAACAGAAGAACTTTTTTCAATGCTTGATTATACGCGTCATCTCCTTCCCGGAAGTCAAGGAAGACATAGAGAATTTGCCAGAGCGGTAATGCAATACGTTGCCGAACATAAAAAGTTATTTTTGAATTATAAAGAAGCAAAGATAAGATTTGTTATGAGAAAATGTAATTTCACAGCCGGTTATAAAGTATTTCCTGTTTTATCCAGAAAAGAAATCATTGATTTGATTTCACAATATGAAAATGAAATAAGTCAAATCAAGGAGGCAAAACAGTTAGTCACGGCGTAACCCACAGAAGCCGGGAGCAGATTAGTTATAATATGTCCCGCATCAAGTCCAGAAACACCTCCCTAGAAAATTGTTTTCGTGGTGTCCTTCGGAAATATAAGATTCGATTTAGATCAAACATTAAATCCGTAATAGGTAAACCCGATTTTGTTATTCACAAAAAGAAAATCGCTATTTTTTGCGACAGTTCGTTTTGGCATGGCTATGGTTTCTCAAGAATACCAAAACCTATTCGATATAATTTTAAGAGGAATAAAAGCTTCTGGTTTGATAAAATAAAGCGCAATATAGTAAGAGATAAACTCGTCAATAAGAAGCTTAGGTCTCAAGAGTGGAGAGTCATTCGTTTTTGGGATTTTCAAATTAAAAATTCTTCGGAAATGTGTATGAAAAAAATTAAAAAATATATCCGATGAAGAAAAGAATCGTAGGAATAGATCTCTTTTGCGGAGCTGGTGGCCTTACATGCGGCTTAAAAAAGGCCGGTATCGATATATTATTGGGGATCGATAAAGAAGATTATTCGAAGACCTATGAAAAAAATAATTCAGGCTCTCAGTTTTGGAAAACAGGCATAGAGAATGTCCATGGGAAAGATATTCTTTCAAAAATTTCGCTTAAAAAGTCCGATAAGTTTCTTTTAGCTGCATGCGCCCCTTGTCAACCATTTAGTCTGCAAAACAAAAATAGAAATAGTAAACGTACCTCCGATGGACGTAAAAATCTACTTCTTGAAGTCATAAGAATTATGACTGAAATGGAGAGAAAACCAGATTATATTTTCGCTGAAAATGTACCCGGAATTGATGAGAACCCGGTTTTTGTTCAGTTCCAAGATTTTTTGCATTCTCTTTATTATTCCGTAATGACCAAAGTAGTTAACGCGGCTGACTATGGAACCCCTCAGAACAGAAAGCGGTTAATTTTAATTGCGAGTAAAGAGGGTTTTCTTGAATTTCCAAAAAAGACACATGGTGAATCACTCCAGCCTCATTTAACTGTGAAAAAGGCATTTAAAGGTTTGCCTCCTTTAAAAGCAGGCGGACAAAGTGCTAAATATCCAAACCATTTCGCTAGGAATCTTTCGCCTTTGAATCTTACAAGAATCAAATTAATTCCAAAAGATGGTGGTAGCAGAGAATCATTACCAGAAAAATTAGTCTTGGAATGTCATAAAAAAGTAAATGTCCATAAAGATGTATATGGAAGAATGTTTTGGAGAAAACCATCTCCTACACTAACCACACGATGCTGTTCGATAACAAACGGTCGCTTTGGGCATCCAACTCAGGATAGGGCTATTTCTATTAGAGAGGCGGCCCGTTTGCAGGGATTTCCTGACAGTTATATTTTTTATGGTTCCGGAATTGATTCACAAGCAAAGCAAGTTGGGAATGCCGTACCCGTTCCATTAGCTAAAGTTTTTGGTAAATATTTTTTGCAATTGAATTAAATATATTATTTAGTTCATTAGATAAATTTTTTTCCTCGTAAGAAATGTCCTCCAAACTCACAGTAATTCTTGTCTGCGAAAGGAAGGATACTTATGTCAAAAGGCGGATTTTTAGTAAAGTTTGACGGTAAAAAATCTGACCGCTGTTATTTAGCCTCCTTTGATTATGATAAATGGGAATATACCGTAAATGGCTCAAAGACGAAGCATTTACCGCCAAAGTTAAAAAATATTTCTATTAAACCAGAAAATACTGGACGACGTTCTAAGGGGAGAGGTTAACTAATGAAATCACATCTCGTAAGTAATCACGCAGAACAAAAACGTTTTGAACGAGGAATTAGTTGGGAAGAGATCCCAGATCCCAAAACAATTTCAAAAAACGGGATTCACAAGGTTGTAAAAAGTACCGGAAATCAGGAGCTTGTGGCGGTTTACGGTGTTAGCTCCGACGTGGTGGTGCTTAAGACTGTTTACAGGAGGCAAAAATGATCGCGTCCTTAGACAGTCTTTCCAAAGTCGTCTATATCCAACTTGAGGCAAGAAAAAGGGTTTATAAAACGGTCGAGTTTGGCGAGTGGACAGTCCTAGAGCTCGATCAAAATAACCAACTTCTAGCTATCGAAATGATTAAGCCAAGTCGCGTCGTCTTAAAACGCATCGCCGAAAAGTACGAACGTGCGGAGCTCGCACGAATTGACCTTAAAAGTCTTCAAAATTCCATAAATTAATAAACTGAACGACGTTCCGAGAGGAGAGGCTAAATTTTAAAGAATGAAACTCGCCGTCGTATTAGTCCACGGAATAGGCAATAACCGCAAAAACTGGGCCAGTGAAATCATCCCCGCCATTGAGCACCGCTTAAAATCAAAGCTTAAGAATATTTTAGATAAAGAAGCACCTTTGAGTATGGATGAAGTAGTGGTTATAAGCCGTGTCTATTGGGAAGGCATCTTTAAAGATAGAGAACGAGAACTAAAAGATAAGTTTAATGGATTTCCAAAACCTATTAAGGCCGGTGGCCCGTGGTGGGATAAGCTTCTTAAATGGGTATGGCGTTTATTTAAAAGCTTCCAGAATGAGATCATTACAGATTATATAGGCGATATTATCGGCTATCTTCACAAAGACGCTCAAATAGCCGTGTATCGCAAGATATACGACATCTTAAAAGCGACTCACACCCGATTAAACCAAGAGAAGACCCCTCTTACCTTTATTGCTCATAGTCTCGGCACTGTCATTACATCTGACTACATCTACGAACAAAATAGCCCTACAAGTGACCTTTCAGGCCCCAAGATAATGAAAGACCACTTTATCCTGCAGAATCTTTTTACAGTAGGATCTCCGATTTCTTTATTCTCGCTTCGATTCGGTGGCCCCGAAATGTTCACAAGTCCCGTAAGCGTTGAAACTACCTCAGGCCGCTGGGTTAATATCTTCGACGAAGATGATCCGGTGGGAATGCCGCTTAAAGTCTTAAACGAAGCCTATGACAAAGTCGTCCATAAAGATGTGCTTATTAACTCAGGCGTCTACGGCATCTCTCATACAAGCTACTTTAAGAAAAGCTCTAAAACTCTGGATATCATCTGTCAAAAGCTTGCCATAGACTGGATAGCTCTCAATAACAAGCTGCCTCAAGATAAAATTGATAAACTCTACCAAGAATACGATCAAACAGTAGGGGTGACGATTTTAAATGCTTCTCCATCCAACGGTTATCTAAAATTATGACGAAAATAAAACCCTTCACACTCAATTGGTTTAAAGCAAAATTAGACTTCACCATTCGCTTGGCGGGTCCGCGCTATTCGCCGAAAGTTCATGTTGTTTTGCCAATAAATAGGATGTTGCACTGGCTGGCGAGAACGGATGAGTTTTATAAGGAATTTGATTCTCTTAAGGAATCCTTAAATAAAGAATGGGAAAAATCATCCCTTAGAAGCCGATCTGCCGACGTTAATCTGGACGCAAAGAAGGTGCTGAGGCTTGAAGGATTACTTTCGCAATTAATTATCTTTATAGAGAAAAGTCGAAAACCCAGCTTTGACGCGCTTGATTTTGATTCTCAGTCTAAAAATGCTAAAGAAATTGGGAAGGTTTTGGCTGATCTTCACACAGATCTTCAAAAAATTCTTATTCAAGCTGAAAAAACTCCTGCTAAGGGTCAGGAGCCGCCAAAAGATCATATGAATCCCAAAGAACGTGTAAATCATTACCTACATGAAATTAGAAAAATCGAAGAAATCATATATAAAGTTCAAAATTTATTCAATAGCGATTTCGCTAGCGCATCAAATTCTAAAAACCTGCTTCTATTAGGTGAGGCGGGCATCGGCAAAACTCATCTTTTATGCGATACCGCAGCGGAACAGATACGCAATAAGATTCCCGCTTTAATTGTCCTTGGACAACAACTGCAAACCGTCGCAGACCCTTTGGAGGCGATTATTGCAGAATTGGGGTCATCACTGTCTAAAAGAAAATTCTTGGAGCGACTGCAGCGTTTAGCAGTTAATCGAAACCGTCGAGTTTTGGTTTTAATAGACGCGATTAATGAAGGAGATCGAGCCGGCTGGAGAAAGAGCTTGAAGAAATTTATCGCAGAATTCGCCCCTTATCCCGCATTGGCTGTTGCTATAAGCTGCAGAAACCATTTTGATAAAGTGACCGTCCCCAGACGACTAAAAATTACCAAGCTAACTCACACTGGTTTTGCAAGGCATGAGCTGAATGCCCTTAAAGTTTATACAAGTTTTTACAAAATACCCCTGCCTGAAATCCCTGTCTTAGCTCCTGAATTTTCAAATCCCTTATTTCTAAAATTATTTTGTGAATCGCTGGAAAACGCGGTAGTAAAACAGCGTCATAAGCAAATTCAGGATATTTCTTCGGGTCAGAAGGGTATGACCAATATTTTAGAAGATATTGTTATCGAAAAAGGAAGGAAGATTGGCAAAGCTTTTGGAATAGAGCCTCATTTTGTGTGGAAAATAATTAAAGAGGATTTTGCGTCTTATTTTGCGACAAACAAGAAAAGCTGGGCGCTACTTACTGAGGCGCTTTCCATTGTTGGAAAATACTTCCCTGACAAAAATAAGGGAGGAAGGTTTCTCAGAGCGCTGATTGTGGAGGGCTTGCTGGCAGAGGATATTGTTTTTGATCCTAAAACTAAAAAGCCCGATGAAGTTATTCGATTCACCTATCAGAAGTTTAGTGATCACATCATTGCAAGGCATTTGCTTGGCAAACATTTTGATAAAAAGGATCCCAAGATGTCGCTTTCCCAAGAAGATAAATTGGGCTGGCTATTTAAAGGCTATGATTCCGTATATTCTAACGCGGGATTAATAGAAGCGCTGATGATCGAGTTCCCCACAAGAATTGCCAATAAAGGCGAAATGATGGATTATTTGCCGCCTAAGATAGTTGAGCACCTAATAGAGCTATTCGTAAGCGGTCTGTATTGGAGAGACTTAAACTCGTTCAACGATTCAACGGATAAATGGGTTTCCCATATCCTGAAAGATGAACAGTATCAGGAAAAAATTCTCGATGTTCTAGTGGCATTGGCAACAAAACCGAAGCATTCGTACAATGCGCGGCGGCTGCATGCGTATCTTATGAGATTTTCTATGTGCGACAGAGACTTATTGTGGTCAGAATATCTTCGGCAGCGAGATGACGATAGTGCAATTTATAAGATTATAGATTGGATTGAGCGTTTCAAGGGGGTTCTCAAAGAAGAATACGCCTCGACATATATAGTTATTCTGCAATGGATACTTACCACAACTAATCGCCCTTTACGAGATAGAGCTACCAGAGCTTTATATTATGTTGGAAAGCAATATCCCGAAGTATTGTTTGGGCATACTGAGATTTCTTTAAAAATTAACGACCCTTACGTTCCAGAAAGAATGCTTGCCGCATCCTATGGGGTGGCAATGGCATTGCATTATGAAAATCCTAATAATTTTAATCGTCATCAATTATTGCCATTCTCCAAAAAGATCTTCTCTTTGATATTTTCAAAAAAGGCACCGCATAGCACAACGCATGCCTTGATGAGAGATTACGCTCGCCACATTATCGAAATTTCGTTGCTTCACATACCTGATTTACTTTCTAAAACTCAAAAAGTTTCGATAAGACCTCCCTATAAGCGCGGAGGAATAAGGAGGTGGCGTGAGGAAAAGGATAGAGACGAAAAAGATTACAGAAATGGCAGTGCGCCAATGCATATGGATTTCCATAATTACACTTTGGGTAGACTTGTGCGGGATCGTAATAACTACGACGATAAACATCCCGGTCATCAAGTTGTAGTTGGAAATATTTTTTGGCGAATTTATCAGCTTGGCTACTCTCATGATGCTTTTAAGACCGTCGATTCATTGATTAGCAATTACAACTGGAATCGTTCGGATCATATAAAGGTTGATAGGTATGGTAAAAAATACTGTTGGATTGCGTTTTATGAATTAGCTGGACACAGAGATGACGAGGGGCTGCTCCGAGAGAAATATTTTGAAAGAATATCCGATTCAGATATTGATCCCAGCTTTCCAGAAGAGCTGCCGACCCAGCCCCTTGTTACGCATGATTGGTTGGGTAAAGATGGGAGGGATATTGCGGACTGGATACAAAACGGTAAAATGCCAGATCTAAGTCCATATTTGAAAAAAAGGCATCTTTTTAAAGCTCCGGGTCCTTGGGTATTGCTTGATGGTTTTGTGTCTCAAGAAAATCTTGAAAGTAATAGAAACATTTTCGTTTTTATCCGAGGTTTTTTAATTCCTAGAAATCAATCCACCGCTCTTATTAAATCGCTAAATGAGTATCCCGAAAGCCTTGATTTGCCGGATGTGCCGAGCCATATTTACGCATTCGCAGGTGAAATACCATGGTGCGAAACATATAGAGGCTATAAAGCTGAAAAACAAATTGAAGTGCCGACGGGAAAGAAAATAACTGTCCAAGTGCCAATAAGGAAGCCATTAAAAGTAACTATTATTAAGTTTGGCGATAAAGAAATGAGATTTCCAAACCACTCAAAGGAGGATCTTGAAAAAGGCTACACAGAACATGAGGAGTGGGAAAAGATAAAATTTGATGCACAAGTTCCGGCTACCCAGTTTGGTTGGGAAAGCGGTAGAAGCATTGTAAATCCCGGTCCGCATGCGTACATCCCATCGAAAGAAATCTGTGCTAATTTAAGGCTAACATCTAGACCTCAGACGTTTAATATGTACGATCAAAATGGAAATATAGCCTCACTGTCGTTGTTGTATGGGGATACGTGGCATAATGGCAGCAGAATGTTTTATCTTAAAAAGAGTCTGCTGGATAAATTTTTAAAAAAGAAAAAACTAGAATTGGTCTGGGTCGTTTCGGGAGAGAGATGTTTCAGATCAAAAGAACATCAGGATTTAGAAGTGTTTTCTAAAAAGCACACTTCATACAAATTTTATAAGTATGTCACCAAATACAACTAGATATAAGAAAACCCATGATCGGGATTTCTTTTATAAATATGTAGCCGCCGATGCTGCAAAAAGAATATTAGCCGCTCTATGTATGAGCCCAACCAAGATGTGCTATGGTGGGGCATGAGAGAAACTTTAGTAGCTTTAATCTTTGTAGGGTTCTTCGCCTCGAATGTCATAGCTTACCAAACCGAAACAGAATATATTTCCTCAGAAGAATATTTCAATACCGCTATAACCAAAATTGGAAACGCCAAATCCTCAATCACTATGGCCATGTATCTTATCTCGTCATTACCCGATCAACCTGACTCCCAACCCAATCAACTTCTTAATGCTCTAATTCAGGCCAAAGACAGGGGAGTAGCTATTAAAATAATCTTAGACCAGAATATAGACTTTGGCTCTGAATCATTGGACGAAGCTGTAACTAACAACAAAAACCAAAAAGCCTATGAACTTCTCAAGAAAAACAATATCCCCGTATACTTCGACACCTCAGACACCTACACTCACGCTAAAGTATTAGTCATAGATAATGAAACAGTACTCCTTGGCTCAACCAACTGGTCCAAAGCCGCATTAACCCGAAACAACGAAGCCAATGCTTTAATCCGGTCCAAAGACTTCGCCAAAGAAGTCTTAGATAGTATTAACAAAATACAAATCCAAGAAAACGTTCCGGCTATTCTCACGCCTTCAGTCAAAATCCAGAAAGAATTTATCGAAAGTAAGAAACTTCTAGGTGAAATAGCCACGAACGCCGATGAACGGACACTCGACACTTATCTTTATTTCTTAAAAGAATTTGACCAGAACAAAGAAAACAAACTCACTCTGAATTACGACCATCTAGCTAAATCTCTAGGCATAGACAAAATGTCTACCGAAGACTATCGCCGACAGATAAACAAAGTCCTTTTGAAGCTAAAAGATAAATACAAGCTCATAAACTTTAAACCTGCCGCCAGAAACCAAAACGTGGAATTATCTCTCACAAAACCTAAAGAAGAAATCTTTACCCAAATCCCCACGCTCTACTGGAAATACAACTGGAATCAAAAACTTCCGTTTCAAGCCAAAGTTTTGTATTTAATTTTTCTCGACTATTCTGAATCATCTCCATCAGGAAAGATTTCAATATCGCGAGAGCAAATCACCAAAGATCATGGAATATCGGAGTCATTTATTTCAGACGGCACAAAAGCCCTAAGACAGCTAAGTCTTTTGACTATTCAATACAGCGAGTTAGAAAATCAGCAATTCGACCAAAGACAACCCAATACCTATACTCTAAAAGATCTCTATGACCCTGATGAACTCTCCAAGAAATTTAAGTCAATGGAACAAAAATATAGCCTAGTTAAATTGAATAGAGCGATTGAAATAGCAAAGCTTGTCTTTGAAGAAAACAATCCAAAGACTATTGAAGTCTTAATAGAATTTGAAAATACATACGGCGAAGCAACAGTCCGAGAAGCGGCTAAGAAAATTTCAGAGAAAAACCCGGATAATCCCAAACGCTCGGCTGGATACCTTATCAATACGATCAAGAGTATGGGCAAAAAATAATGGGTACACTGTATTACTATAATCGAAAGTTGAAGCAAACTTGCTTTATGTGCGACGAAATAGCTACAACCGGGGATCATATTCCTCCAAAGGGATTATTTCCTACAAGCTTGAGGAATGAATGCAAATTTTTAATTGTTCCTGCATGCAAAAAACATAATAATGAATCAAAACTTGATGATGAATACTTTAGAACAGTAGTTGCAATAGCAAGTCCTCATGATGAAACTGCGGAAAAGTTAATATCCGAAAGAATCTTTAAAGCTTTAGAAAAAGGAAAAATAGGGCTCATTAAGTATCTTCAAAATATAGCCCAGCCAATTTTATTAAAAAATCCTGATGGAACTATTGAAGAAGGAATGAAATTTGAAATAGATAAGCCTAGATTTCAAAGAATTGCTGAGAAACTAGCTAAAGGATTATTCTGGCATCATAATGGCATCCGCTTACCAGATACATATAAGGTTAATCCGTATTTATGGAATTATTCTTTCACGGAAGAGCAAAAAAGAGTACTTTGCGAACTACCCATTAGATATGTAGGACATCCAAAGGTGTTTGAATATCGGTACGGCGAAGTGGAAAATGATCCGCACAAACTATTTATAGCTATGAGCTTCTTTGGCGCAAGTAATCTTCTTGAAGTTTTAACCATCCCTAGTAATCAAGAGCGTGGCTCGCTGACAAGCGAGACTAGCGCGAAGCGCTAGAGAGCAACGCTCACCACGACTCAATCTCTTCTCTCGATCTAATCTTCTTTCTCTGGGGTTTTCAAAAATCACGCCCCCAAACACACTCGACCCAGGAACCGAGGTCTCTCTGCCTGAGCAGTAAGCACTCCCTAAAGACTGACGTAATAAGACGTCAGTCATCCATAATTCCCTGCTTAATGCGACTAGGCAGAGGATAAACCCCGAGTCCTACTGCCGAGGTGACGGGCGGAAAATATAATCTTACCTTAACGCTCTTAACCGCCCGGCATGACGTGCGCGGGAGGGGGTGTCGGTCGGCTCCGGCGTCTCTATTGTCGAGATGCTTTTTCTCGACACCGTCTCCTCAATAAACTTGAACGCCGCAGCGAAGTATGTAAATACTAGACACCCCCTGCGTCGAATAAAGTTTCGGGGGTTGGGGGCCGCGCACTACCAAGTCACGAAGTGACACTTACTAAAAATATAATTTTATCCGTACCCCTCACCCCCACGTATAACCATAGGTGTCTATCCGCTGACGTCAGTCGGCGGTGCCGCGACCTAGCGGCAAGACAGAGCAGGCGGCCTAGCCTGCGTAGGAGCGAGACGGAGGCCCAAGCCGGAGGCGAGCGGTGAATGCACACCCTTCGTTGGAGAGTCCAGAGGCCCGTGGTAGGGCGCGAAGCGCCATTGTATGCTGAATGATTTGGGGAAGTTGTGAATGCGGGCTGACGAGAGTTTGAATTTTATTTGGCGTCGGAGCTACAAGATTTTTAGAGACGTTTGAATTTGGATAGCTTCAAGGAGTTTAGGTTTTAGAGTTGCCTAGACTTCCGGGGAGTTCGAGCATTTGGGCTTTGGAGAATTTAGAATTCCCGTGAATTGTGGACGCGTGGAAAATTTGAGGCGAATTGTATACCAAGTCTGACAGGTTCATAATCTTGACCTATCAAGCAAGGAATGAGGTAAAATTAATTTGAAGTTTGAAGCGGCCAAGGAAGGGTCGCCATTCTTAAGTACCGAACTACGAATACAAGCGGGGGCGGTTGGGTTCGCGCCGCCCTCGCACATTCTTGCCGCCAGCTTTTTTATTCGATCAAACTAGAAGCTTTTACTTTCAATGCAATTGCAAGTTTATCAATAGTGTCAATTTTTATGGCAGGTGGGGTTTTTCCTTCAAGGCGCTGAAGATACTTATATTCAATGTCTGCGCGCTCAGCAAGTTCTTGTTGGGTGAGTTTTCTCTTAGCTCGCCACTCTCTTAATCTATTTCCAAACCTTAAACGGATAGAAATCTTTGACATACCACCATATTACACTATGGTATTTAAGTTAGACACCATACTTCAGTATGGTATATAATACTTGTATGTTGGCTTTAAAAGTTTTCAAATTGATTTTACTATTATTGGAGGGATTCCTTAGAATCCTGATTTATATTCTAAACAAGCTCGTCGATAGCTTAGCCAAACTTGAAAGGGACCTAAAGTTATGAAAAAGTGCGCTATATATACTCGCGTCTCAACCAGTATGCAAGCCGAGAAAGAATACAATTCCTGTGAGGCTCAAAAAGACAAAATGCTTTCTTATATTAAGAGCCAAGAGGATTTGGACTTGTATAAAGAATTTACCGACCCTGCTTTTAGTGGTTCTAATATAGATCGGCCGGCGTTAAAAGAACTTTTAAGAGACATTGCAGCTAAAAAGGTCCAAGTCGTTCTTACGTACAAAATAGACAGGCTCACCCGCTCTTCAAAAGACTTCTATTCGCTAATTGAATTCTTTGAAAAGTATGATGTTTCATTTATATCAATTAGTGAACATTTTGATACGTCTTCGGCTTCTGGAAGATTACTTAGAAATATCATGCTTACCTTCGCCCAATTTGAGCGAGAAATGACCGCCGAGAGAACAAGAGATAAAATGCTGGCTCGCGCTGAAAAAGGTCTTTGGAATGGGGGATACATGCCTTTTGGTTATAAAAAAGAGGCTGGAAATCTTTTAGTTGATAGGGGAAGAGCAAATATTGTGCGTGAAATCTTTGATAAATTTGTGACTACAGGCTCACTCAAGCAAACAATGGACTTTGTGATTGAAAAACAGGTCAAAAATCCAAAGACTGGAAAACAACTCACAATGAACGGTGTTTTTCATATTCTAAGAAGCCCGGCATACATTGGTCAAATGGTTTGGGCTAAAAAAATCTATCAAGGCAAGCATGAACCTATTATTTCAAAAGAACTGTTCGAGCACGCCCAAAGTCTTACGAAAGAAAAACAAAGAAAAAAACTACTTTATAAGGAATATTTTGTCCGTGGTTTACTTAAATGCAATGAGTGTGGATCCACCATGACGCCTACCTTTACGAATAAAAAGAAAAGACGCTATTACTATTACAAATGTTATCAGGTGGTCCGAAATGGCTGTTCTTCTTGCTCAATAAAAGAAGTGAATGCGGAAAAGCTTGAGAACTTCTTAATCGAAAATCTCTGCAGAATGGCACAAGACACGCAGTATATTGAAAATTTAGCCTTCAAAATTTCCCATGAATCGCCCCACCCTGCGGGATTCGAACTCCCAAGAGAGTCCTCAAAAAATCTCTCTAACCGGATCTCACAGGTACTGATAGAATTCAGAAACTTAATTCAAAAGGCTACTCAGGTTGAAAAGTGTTTGATTTTTTCTCGGACTATTAAAGAAATAAAATTCTCGAAAGAACATTTGGAAGTGATTGTATTTCTTAGAGATATGAGTGATTCGGCGGTGGATGATTTTTTCAGCGGTCAATCGGGTAAGCTGGCGGCGAGAATGTGCGAGGGCGGCGCGAACCCAACCGCCCCCGCTTGTATTCGTAGTTCGGTACTTAAGAATGGCGACCCCAACGGGATTCGAACCCGTGTCATCACCGTGAAAGGGTGATGTCCTAAGCCAGGCTAGACGATGGGGTCAGTAGATCCTTCTTCGGGCTC
>Ga0209726_10005091_pt1 | contig 16232 bp, 14 predicted proteins | sample Subgrocontami54m_FD_187453 | JGI IMG/M metagenome (GOLD analysis project Ga0209726, IMG submission 187453) | Subsurface groundwater microbial communities from S. Glens Falls, New York, USA - GMW46 contaminated, 5.4 m (SPAdes) (version 3) | ecosystem: Environmental > Aquatic > Deep subsurface >... | reverse complement strand
CACGGGCGGGCGCGTCTTCGTCGTCGACGCCGGCGCGAACACGCTCGATGAGGTTCGGGATGGCCGGACCCGCGTCCTGGCGTTCTTCCCGGACAATGCCCTGGCCGACTCGACGCCGACCTGTGTCACGAAGGGTCCGGACGGGGCGCTCTATGTCGGGACGCTGGCCTTCGCCGACTTCTTCGCCAACGGACCGAGCTCGATCGTCTACCGCGTGGACCTCGCGGACACGAAGCCGTCGTCTCTCAATCGGGTCCTACATGTGGCGACCGTCTGGGCCACTGGGCTCGCCCCGATCACCGGCTGCGCGTTCGGACCTCACGGTAACTTCTACGCCAGCGAGTTCATCGCCGGATTCGGCGCCACTGGGCCGTTCGGAGAGGTCGTCCGGATCCCATTCGCCCATCCGGACGTCCACGTCGCCTTGACCGGCGGCACATTGAGCTTCCCCGGTGGCATCGCCGTCGACCGGCATGGCCACGTCTTCGTCGTCAACAAGAGCACCGACGACAACGGCGAGGTCGTCCTCCTCAAATAACTGCACCCGGTACGCCGGAATCGAACGACCCGGTCCGAACGTTTCGGGCCGGGTCGAACGGATCTTCCTGGGAAGAACGGTGGCTCAGCCGCCGCGCATGCTCCGGAAACAATCACTGCAGTAGACGGGCTTGCCGCTGGTCGGGCGGAAGGGGACCTGGGCATCGCGGCCGCAGTTGCTGCAGGTCGCGGTGAACATCTCTCGGGGTCCGCGATCGCGGGCTCCGTAGCCACCGCCACCGGCGGCGCTGCCGTAGCCACCACCGCCACCACCACCGGCGCTGTACGAGCCGCCGGCGCCGTAGCCACCGGAGCTGTACCCACCGCCGGAGTCGGCGTTACGAGCCGCCTTGCGGCTGGCCCGACAGCTCGGGCAGCGGCGGGGCTCGGTGAAATTGCGCTGAGCGTAAAAATCCTGCTCGCTGGCAGTAAAGACGAACTCCTGCCCGCAATCCGCACAGGTCAGATTCTTGTCGTTGTACACCTAAACGAAAACTCCTCTGTGTAGCCGCGCGATCCGTCGGTTTCTCGCGTCAGCCGTGAGAGGAGTCGGTCGTCGTGCTACGGGCTCTGGTCACGACCCAGTCGTGACGTTTGACCGTCGGAGTGTAGGCCCTCGTTCTGAGCCTGTACAGGGGGCAAATCACGCTCAGACGGGTGCCTTCCAGGACGGTCCGGAACGGACCCTGACGTACGCGTGCCAGATGTCACCGGGCCATCACCGGGGTCAGGCGCCGGGCTCGGCCCAGCTCAGCGAGCGCTCGACCGCGCGATGCCAACCGTGGACGAGGTGGTCGCGGCGGTCGACCGCCATCGTGGGTTCGAAGCGTCGGTCGATCGTACGCGTCGCGGCGAAGGCGGCCGGATCCGGCCACACCCCGACCGCCAGGCCGGCCAGGGCGGCCGCCCCGATCGCGGTCGTCTCGGCATGGACCGGCCGCTCGACGGGCACGCCGAGGAGGTCGGCCTGGAACTGGCACAGGCGGTCGTTGCGGGCCGCTCCCCCGTCGACCCGGAGCACGTCGAGCGGGACGCCCGCGTCGGCGCCCATCGCGGCGACCACGTCGGCGACCTGGTAGGCCATGGCATCGATCGCGGCGCGCGAGATCTCGGCCAGGCCGGTCCCCCGGGTCAGCCCGATCAGCGTTCCTCGGGCATAGGCGTCCCAGTACGGCGCCCCGAGCCCGACGAAGGCGGGCACCAGGTACACGCCACCGGTGTCGTCGACGGTGTCGGCCAGGGCAGCGATCTCGGCCGCGTCGCGCCCGGCCCGGAGGCCATCGCGCAGCCACTGGACCGCGGCACCGGCCACGAACGCCGAGCCTTCGAGCGCGTACGCCCGGGGGCCATTCGGACCAAGCCGCCAGCCGATCGTCGTCAGCAGCCCGTTCTTCGATTCGACCGGCCGATCGCCGGTATTCATCAGCACGAACGCCCCGGTTCCGAAGGTCGCCTTGGTCGCGCCGGTCGCGAAGCAGGCCTGCCCGAAGGTGGCCGCCTGCTGGTCGCCGGCACAGCCGGCGATCGGGATCGATCGGCCGAACAGGGTGCCGACCGTCTCGCCGTAGACCTCGGACGACGACCGAACCTCGGGCAGCATCGCCAGCGGCACCCCGACGATCCGGCACAGCTCCTCATCCCAGGCCAGCCGATGGATATCGAAGAGCAGGGTCCGGCTGGCGTTCGACACGTCGGTCGCGTGGACGGCGCCACCGGTCAGCCGCCAGATCAGGAACGTGTCGACGGTCCCAAAGGCCAGCTCGCCGCGCTCGGCCCGCCCACGCAACCCGGGGTTCCGGTCCAGGATCTCGGCGATCTTCGGTCCGCTGAAGTAGGCGTCGATGGGGAGTCCGGTGCGCTCGCGGAACAGCGCCTCGTGACCCGCGGCGCGGAGCGCGTCGCAGCGTGGCGCCGTGGTCCGGCTCTGCCACACGATCGCCCGGTCGACGGGCGCGCCCGTGGTCCGGTCCCAGACGATCGTCGTTTCGCGCTGATTGGTCAGCCCGATCGCCGCGATCGCCTCGGGGTCGACCCGCGACTCGGCGATCGCCCGGTGGGCCGTTCGGAGCTGGGTCGACCAGATCGCCTCCGGGTCGTGCTCGACCTCTCCGGGTGCGGGGTAGATCTGGGCCAGCTCCTCTGAGGCGGTCGCCCGAATCTGGCCCTCGGCGTCCATCAGGACCGCCCGCGACGAGGTCGTCCCCTGGTCGAGGGCGAGGATCAGAGAGCCGGCCATCGACGTCGCCCGCTCAGCTCAGCGGCGCCGACGCGGACGGCCCGGGAACGTCATATTCGCGATGCGCCGAGGCCAGGTAGCCGGAGATCGCAACCGCCCGATCCACTTCCGACCAGCCAAGCTCCGCCCCGAGCAACTCGGCCACCCTCGGCGCGATCGCCGCTCCGCGATCGGCCAGTTCCTGGGCCAGCCGGGTCCGTCGGGACAGGACATCGTCGAGTGACAGGGCCGCCTCAGCGCGCGCCGCCCGGACCACCTCGACCTCGAGGTGGGCGATGTCGGGTCCGAGCGGCCGGAGCAGGTCGAGCTCACGCCCGAGCGCGATGACCTCCGTCGCCTCGGTTCCGTGACGAGCCACCAGCCGGGTCGCTCGGGCGGCGTCCAACCCGGTCTCCCCGGCCAGGCGAGCGGCCAGCGCGTCGAGCTCGAACAGGGGCGCGGCCCCGACCAGCGGCAGCTCCGCGGTCCGCGACGGTCGCGCCTGGGCGACCCTCGGACCGAGCGCGACATCGACCGTCTGGGCCGCCATCAGTCGATACGTCGTGTACTTCCCGCCCCCGATCCGGACGAGGCCATTGGGATCGGTCCGGATTCGATGCTCCCGAGATGCCTTGACCGTGGAGCCGGGGTGGCCGCCGGGATCGCTGGCCAGCGGCCGCAGCCCGGTGTACGCGCCGACCAGGTCGGCCCGGGTCAGGTCGACGTCGAGGGTCGCGTTGACGTTGGCCAGGATCTCGTCGACCTCTCTGGCCGAGGGGACCGGCCGATCGGGCGGACCATCGTCATCGAGATCGGTCGTCCCGATCACCCACCGGTCCGGCCACGGAACGAGGAAGCAGACTCGGCCCGGGATCCGCAGGGTCAGCCCGTGAACGCTCGGGATCCGGTCGCGTGGAACGACCAGGTGGGTCCCGCGGCTGGGTCGAACGCTGGGTCCCGCGCCGGCGACGGGGAAGGGGCCGTCGGCGCGTCCCGACCAGACCCCGGTCGCGTCGATGACCCGCTCGGCGGCCACCTCGAAGGTCGCCCCGGTCAGCTCGTCGCGAACGGCCGCGCCGGCGATCCGTCCATCGCGCTCCAAGCCGTGGAGGGCGGTCACCCGGGTCATCGGCAGGGCACCCTCGGCGCGCGCGGTCCGGGCGACCGCCAGGGTGTAGCGAGCGTCGTCCTCCTGGCCGTCGTGATAGACGAAGGCGCCCCGGAGCTGGCGACGATTGAGGACCGGCGTCGCCTCGAGCGCCTCGTCGACCGACAGGTGTCGATGCCAGCCGCCGTCCGACGAGGCTCCCAGCAGGTCGTACAGAGTCAGGCCGGCGTCGTAGAACGGACGGGTCAGCGGGCCGCCATAGAGCGGAAACAGGAACGGCTCGATCCGAACGAGATGGGGCGCCAGGATGAGCAGCCGATGCCGCTCCGCGAGCGCCTCCCGGACCAGGCCGATCCGGAACTGCTCGAGGTAGCGCAGGCCACCATGGATCAGTCGCGAGGAGCGGCCGCTCGTCCCCACCGCGTGGTCCTCGCGCTCGACCAGCGCTGCCCGCAACCCGCGGCTGGCCGCGTCGAGCAGGATCCCGGACCCGGTGATCCCGCCGCCGACCACCAACAGGTCCCAACGCTCCGCGGCCAGGGTCTCGAGGTCCCGCCGACGGAGGTCGAGGATCGCGGTCACGGCTCGGGCGGCCGTCGGACCAGCCGGACCAGAACGAAGGCCGTTCCGAAGATCAGGACGATGATCAGGAGCGGCGTCCGGAAGACCACTCGTTGCGCTTCGGTCGGGAGGAGGCCGGTCAGGACCGCCAGACCGAGAACGACTGCGACGACGGCGAGGGCCACCAGGAGGACCTCGCGCAGGCCCGGCGCAACCCGCTCAGCCACGATCCGCCTCGGTCGGGATGCCGATCGGGGCGACCAGGATCCGGCCGGCCAGGGCAGCCCCGCGTTTGGTCAGCAGCCCGGTCTTTGGCCGGTGGAAGGTCACCGTGAGATCGGCCCGGACGACCGGATCGGATGGCTCCCCGCTGGTGAGGTCGACGGCCGTCGGAGTGTCCACGGCGACGATCGGGACGCCGGCATCGCGGGCGCGCAGGATCAGCTCGACCGCCGAGCGGATCGGTTCGCGCAGGGCGCCGTGGACACCCGTCCCGAGCAATGCGTCGACGACGACCGCCGCTTTCTCGATGCCCTGGGCGAGGATCCCCAGGTCGCGCGGAACCGAGGCCTGGATCCGGGTGGCGGTCGGCTCGCCAGCCAGGCGGTCCCAGTTCCTGGACGCATCCGGCGTGCCCGGTCGGTTGTCCGCGGAGACCAGCACGGCGACGACCGGCAGGCCCATCCGAGCCAACCGCCGCGCGGCGACCAGGCCATCGCCACCGTTGTTGCCGGGCCCGCACAGGACCAGGATCGGGCCAAGGGCCAGCCGCCCCTGCCCTTCGGCGACCGCCCGGACGGCGGCGGCCAGGGCGGTCCCCGCGTGCTCCATCAGCCGACCACCGGGCACACCCAGCGCCTGGGCGCGGCGATCCGCCCCGGTCATCGCTTCACCGCTCATCGGCGCCCGGTCCTTGAACGCCGACCAGCGCTGGACGAGCTCGCGCAGGCTGGCCGTCATGAGTGCCGGATCGTCGGCCGGGAGCGGGTCGGCGGCCGTTCGTGCGGCGATGGTTCCCACCGGTGCAGCGTAGACCAGTCGCGGGGGTCAGGCGACCGGCAGCCTCGCCCGAGGCGGGTCCGCGGCGGGATCGAGCTCGACCAGCCCCTCCGCGGCGAGGGCGGACAGCGCGGTCGCGACGGCCCGCGCATCGTGCGTCCCGATCGGTCCGGGCAGCTCGGTCCAGGCGGTGGCCGGCGCATCGCGCAGCCGATCGACGATCCGGCCACGCAACCAGCGGCTGGACCGCTCGAACGGGATCCGGCCATCGCCCATGGCTCGAGGGCGGCTGATGGGTCGCGGGGCCGGGGCGCGACTCACGGAACGGTCCTCGGCGGCACGGGTCGCGGCACGATCTGCGCTGGCGGCCGCCGCGGCGAGCCCGGCAAACCGGCACATCCGCCGGACCGGGCAGGCATCGCATCGCGGCGCCCGGGGCCGGCAGACGGTCGAGCCGAGGTCCATCAGGGCGTGCGTCCACGCGTCGGGTCGACGGGTCGGGACCAGTGCGTCGGCGACCGCCTGGAGCTCGGCGGCCCCGAGCACGTCAGCGTCGCCGGCAATCGCCCGACCCAGGACCCGCCGGACGTTGGTATCGACCGCACCGACCGGCAGCCCGAAGGCGATCGAGGCCACCGCCCGGGCGGTGTACGGCCCGACCCCGGGCAGGCGCTCGAGCCCGGCGACATCGCCCGGGAAGACGCCGCCGAGCTCGTCGACGACGATCCGCGCGACCCGCTGGAGGTTGAGCGCGCGGCGGTTGTAGCCGAGCCCACGCCAGGCCCGCAGGACGTCCGCCGGGCTCGCCGCGGCCAGCGACTCGACGGTCGGGAAGCGCGTCGTGAATGCTTCCCACGCCGGCGCCCCGCGAGAAATCTGGGTCTGCTGGAGGATCGCCTCGGAGACGAGGACCAGGTAAGGATCGGTCGTGCCCCGGAACGGGAGCGTCCGGCCCTCGGTGTCGTACCAGGCCAGGATGTCGGCTCGAATCGCGCCGACTGGGAAGTCCGCCAGGGACGACGAGCCGGTCATCGTGCCGCCGCGACCCCGAGCAGCCTGGCCATCCCCTCGTGCGGGGCGAACAGCCATTCGGGCAGGTACGTCGCCGCGTACACGAACTCGACGCACTCCTTGGCCACGGCGAGACCGTCGATCAGCCGCTCGTCGACGACGATCGGTGCCCCCAGCCGCCGCACCCGCGTCCCATACGCTCGCAGCAGACGCTCGCGCGAGCGCCGACGCCAGGCGGCGATGTCCAGCCCGGCGTGCTCGCCGGGCATCCAGCCCTGGGCCAGCGCCCGCCGCTCTGCGCTGCTCGAGACGTGATCGAACGAGAGCAACAGGCTGGCCAGGTCGCGCATTGGTGACGCCAGCCCTCGACGCTCCTCGATCGGGCGGAGCGGCTCGCCCTCGAAGTCGACGAACACGAAGCCGTCGGGTCGGCGCAGGACCTGGCCCAGATGGAGGTCGCCGTGGATCCGAGCGACGAGGGGCGGCGGACTGATCGTCTCGAGTACCGCCAATCGTTCGCGGATCGCCGGAGCCCAGGCCCGCAGGTCCGCGCCGATCCGGTCGTCGGCGCCCAACTGTTCAAGCGCCGCTTCGAGATGCTTTTCGCCGTCGACCCGCCAGGCGGACAGGTCGTCCGACGTGGCGGAACGGGTCGCGAACGCCTCGAGCTCGCCGCCGTCCGCCAGCGACGCGTGGAGCTCGGCCAACGCGGTTCCGAGCTCCGCGGCATCTTCGGTCGCGTACTCGAGGGCGACGACCCCGGGGGCCGCGATCCAGCCAGCGAGCCGTTCGGCCGTCGACTCATAGGCGTCCTCGGCGTCGGGTACCAGCTCCTGGAGCATCGCGATCGTCGCGACCGTGCCGTCGGGCGCGACGTACTCGGCCGAACCGCCAAGCGCGGGCACCTGCCGCGAACCGCGCTCCTCGGCGAGGAACGCGATGAGCTCGAGATCCGGGTTGAGGCCCGACACCACCCGCCGATAGGCCTTGAGCAGCAGCCGCTCACCGAGGACGGCGGAGGTGTTCGATTGATCGGCCCCCAGCGGGCGCTCCTCCCAGGCGCCGATCGACGCCGGACCCGCCGGGGCGAAGGCGCTCAGCCCGAGTCCCGGACGACAGACCAGCGCGCCGCGGGACGCCGATCGGACGATCCGACCCTCGCCGATCGCCACTGCCAGGGCCCGCCAGACACCGTCGCCGACCGTTGCCACGCGGGCCCCGGACGATCCCGGCTCCACGATGAACGGGGCCAGGTAGCGCTCCGGTTCCGGCGCCGGCCCGTCGTCGTGGACCTCGACGATGGCCAGGACGGCCGTGCCCAGGTCCTCGGGCACGCGAGACCCGCTCGCCCCCGGGCCCGCCTCGGACCCCGACCGGCCGGCTTCGCCCAGCTCGATCGTGTCGATCAGCCGGACCGCACCGACGTGCCGCCCCTTGCCGCCGTACCAGCGCTGCCCATCGACCAGATCGACCGACAGCGCTGCCTCGATCGCCGAGCTCAGGACTTGATCATCACGTGCTTGACGACCGTGTAGTCCTCGATCGCGTACATCGACTGGTCCTTGCCGTAGCCCGACTCCTTGAACCCGCCGTGGGGCATCTCGGAGACGAGGGTGAAGTGGTCGTTGATCCAGACCGTCCCGAACTGGATCGCCTTGGCCACCCGGAGCCCCTTGCCGATGTCGCCGGTCCAGACCGAGGCGGCCAGGCCGAACCGAACGTCGTTCGCCCACTTGATCGCCTGGTCCTCGTCGCTGAAGCGCTGGACCGTGACCACCGGGCCGAACACTTCGTCCTGGACGATCTCGCTGTCCTGGGCCGGACCCGCGATGACCGTCGGCTCGAAGTACGCGCCGGGCCGATCCGGGCGATGACCGCCGGCCACGATCTCGGCGCCGCCGGGGCCGCGATCGGCCCGCTTGACCATCCCCTCGACCTTGTCAGCCTGACCGGCGGCGATCAGCGAGCCCATCTCGATATGGTCGCCCTCGGCCGGATCGCCCCACTTGATCGTCTTGACCTGGCTGGCCAGATCGGCCACGAAGCGGTCGTAGACCTTGGGCCCGGTGATGACCCGGCACGGCGCCGTGCAGTCCTGGCCGGAGTTCCAGAACGAGAAGATCTTGAGGTTCTCGATCACCGCATCGAGGTCGGCGTCGTCGAACACGATCACCGGGGCCTTGCCGCCGAGCTCGAGGTGGAGCCGCTTGACCATGTCGGCCGCGGTCCGCGCGATGTGCTTGCCGGTTTCGGTGTCGCCGGTGAGCGAGATCATGCCCACCTTCGGATGCGCCACCAGCGCATCGCCGATCGCGGCGCCCGTCCCGGTGATCACGTTGAGCACACCGGCCGGCAGGATGTCGGCCGCGATCTCGCCCAGGATCAGGGCGGTCAGCGGGGTCCGGGCGGACGGCTTGAGGACCACGGTGTTGCCGGCCATCAGGGCCGGCCCGATCTTCCAGCCGGCCATCAGGATCGGGTAGTTCCAGGGTGCGATCGAGGCCACGACTCCGACCGGCTCGCGCCGGATCAGGCTGGTGTGGTCGGCCACGTACTCGTTGGCGGCCTTGCCCTCGAGGACACGTCCGGCGCCGGCGAAGAAGCGCATGTTGTCGACGACGACCGGGACTTCGTCGATCGCGGCCCCGACCGGCTTGCCGGCGTTCTGCGACTCGAGTCGGCCGATCTCCTCCGCCCGCGCCTCGATCGCGTCGGCGAACTTAAGCATCAGCAGGCTGCGATCCTGGGGGGTCGTGTGCTGCCACGTCTCGAACGCCTTCGCGGCGGCCTTGACCGCCCGGTCCACGTCCTCGGAACCCGACGCCTGGACATGGGCGATGACCTCACCGTTGGCAGGGTTCTCGACGGCCAGCGTCTCACCTGCGGCGCTGTCGGCCCAGGCACCGTCGATGAACTGCTGATAGGTCTTGACCCGGGGCAGGGTGTCAGTCATCGGCGTGGCCTCCTGGGAGTGAGCGGTCGGGACACGATCGTCGGCGTTCGGGATATGGGACCCGATTGTGCGCTCCTCAGGGAAGCCCGTCTCAGTGGGCGCGCTCCCGATCGATCGATCGGGTCCCGTTGGCGAGTCGCTCGACCAGGTCGGCGGCGCGGACAGTGCCGGGGTTGGCCCGGAGACGGGCCGAGATCGCGGCCAGGCGTGCATGGAGCGCGTGATCGGCGAGGAGCCGGTCGATCGCCGCGGTCATCTCGACCGGCTCGAACGTGTAGGTCGGCAGACGGACGCCAAAGCCGGTCTCGTGGACCCGCTGGGCGTTGTCGTACTGGTCCCAGAAGAGCGGCAGCAGGATCATCGGTCGGCCGTCGTGGAAACACTCGGTGACGGTGTTGTTGCCGCCGTGGGTGATCACCAGATCGACGTTGGGGAGCAATGCCCGCTGGGGGACGAATTCGGCGCCGACCATGTTGTCGGCCAGCTCGTACTCGTCCGCCTGGGGCCCCTTCGAGACGATGAACCGGTGACGGGTCGCCCCGAGGACTTCGACCAGCCGGCGCATGAGCTCCACGTCGGCCGAGCCAAGGCTGCCCAGGCTCAGGTAGATCAGCGCACCTGGGCGGTCGGCCAGCCCGGCTGGCACCTGCCAGTCCGTGTCCGCCGCGCGCGCCGACGACTCGAGGCGGTGCCAGGTCGTCGCCAGCGGAGTATCCCGGGCGTAGTCGACGTCCGCCGGGTAGAGGTACAGGTTGAGATCCGGCGATTCGGCGATGAACGAGGGGCCGCTCGGACCGTCGGGCAGGCCGGGAGCGCCGTGCTCCCGGCAGAACGCCTCGAAGTCCGCCCACAGGTCGGCGTGGACCCGGCGGTACTCGGCCCGGAAGACCGCCCAGTCGCGACGATCCGCCGTCGGGTAGCCACTGAACACGGGCGGAATGTCGGCGTCGAGCAGCTCGGCCGGGTTGCACGAGGCGATCCGAACCCAGCGCCGGCCGCTGGCCGCGAGGCCTGGGAAGGCGACCACGTTGTCCTCGACGATCACGTCGGGCTGGATCTCGTCGAAGATCTCGAGCAGGCGGGGATGGACGTACTTCGCGCCATCCACGAGGGCCTGCCAGGTCGGCTGGATGAACCCGCTGAGCTGCTCGATCGTCGGGGTCCGGAACACCGGAGCGGTGTCGCGGATGAAGTCCTTCCAGAACTGCCCGGGGACCTCGGGCACCTCCGGTGGTGGCCCAAGTCGCATCAGGCGCTCCTCGAAGCCCTTCGCCTCGAGCGTCCCGGCGAACGACTCCTCGACGATGAACACGACCCGATGGCCACGCTCGCGCAGGACGTTGCCGATCCCGACGCAGTTGTTGGTCGGCCCGAAGGCTCCCTCGGGAAAGAAGACGATCGTCCGGCGATCACTCACTGTATCCTGCGCTCAGCAAAGTACCAATGCGTCACTCCCGCCAGTAACTCACTCATCTATTGGACGGTTCAATGATGAGATCAAGGTACAAGATCGGATTCCTGACGGGCTTGGTCGTGATCACTGGCATAGGACTGTTTCAGGTTCAAGCTGCGCGGGCCCTCGATGAGAGGCTACGGACGTGCGGTGCGGCCCACCCTGGCAACGTCGTACGCGCTTCGTTTGACATCCCGAGGGCACGCGATTATCAGCTGTACGTGCCTGGGATGCCCGACAATCCAGAACTCCAGACAGACGAGCCAGCGTTTTTCGCCATCTTCGCGGGGCCGACGCAGATCACGGTCGCCGGACCGCTGCCTGCGAGCGACGACAAGGCGGCACTTGATGCGGCAACGTCCGTCGGGATCGCTCCACGATCCTATGAGGGCGTGGTCTGCGCTGTTGTCCACGGAGTCCCGACGGTTTACGTGGACGTCGACACGAGTGAGCTCAAGCCTCCTTGATCCGTTGAGTCAAGGCCGTTGGCGCCATGCGCTGGTCCCTCCAGGTGTCGGCCCTCGGCGCGCGGGGTGGTCAGCGTGAACGCAGGTCACGGCGCCCCACCGCTCGCGCGAGGCTACGGGTCGTGGGTCGAGGTCGGCGACCGCGTCTTCGCCCGACGCTATGTCTTCTTCGACCAGCAGATCGTCGCGATCCTGACCGACGACGGGCCGGTCATCGTCGACACCCGGAGCTCGCCGAGCCAGGCCCGCGAGATCCTCGCCGACCTGCGGTCACTCACCGCCATGCCGGTGGCAGCGGTCATCGACACCCATCACCATTTCGACCACAGCCTTGGCAATGCCACCTTCAAACCGGCCCCGATCTGGGGTCACCTGCGGTGCGCCGAGCGGGTGCTCCTGCTGACCCCGGAGAACCTCGTCCAGAAGGCCGCCGAGCTGGCCCAGGATTCTCCGGACCTCGCCGCCGAGCTGCGCGATGGCGTGGTCCTGGCCCCGCCCGACCATACCTTCGGTGACGAGGGCGCGGATATCGAGATCGGCGGCCGGCGGATCGAGCTGCGTTATCTCGGGCTGGGACACACCGACAACGACGTCGCAGTCGTCGTCCCCGACGCCGAGGTGCTGTTGGCCGGCGACCTCCTCGAAAACGGAGCTCCGCCGTCCTTCGGCGACAGCTACCCGCTCGATTGGCCGGGCACCCTCGTCGCGCTTCGTGAGTTCGCTCGCGGTGCCGTGGTGCCGGGGCATGGCGATGTCGGAGATCTCGCTTTCCTCGATCGGGTCCTGGCCGATCTGACCGCGATCGCGGATCTGTCGCGGCGGGTGGCGGTGGGAACGCTCGACCTCCGTGGCGCCGTCGCCGCGGCTCCGTACCCAGAGCGCGCCGCACGCGAAGCGCTCGAGCGCGGTGTGGCTCAGGTGCTCGGCGAGCTCGACTGATCGGCGATCCAGACCGCCATGTCGGCCGCAACCTGCGGGCCCTCCGGTTCGTTGAGGGTTTCATGGCGGAGACCCGGATAGACCTTGCGGGCTACGTTTGGCAGCGCGCCAAGGATCTCCGACGAGGCGACGGGCACCAGCGGATCGTCCCCGCCATGGGTCACGAACGTCGGCACCCGAAGCCGGTCGAGCTTGGTCGGCGCCGCGGCCTGGGCGGCGAGAACCAGCCGACCGAGGCCGGTCGTCGTCCGGTGATGAGCCAGCGGGTCGGCCCGGTACGCCTCGCCGACCGCGGCGTCACGCGACAGGGTCGAGCCATCGAAGCCATTGGAGACCGACACCGTCGGGACGATCCGCCCGAGGACCCGGGCAAGCCCGCGGCGGTACGCCGGCAGATGGTCGGCCAGCCAGGGTGAGCTGAGGACCAGCAGATCGGGTTGCGGTCGGTCGCTCTCGGCATAGGTCAGACAGACCAGACCGCCCATCGAATGACCCAGCAGGACGACCGGTCGGCCCCCGGACGCCGCCCGGAGCGCGGCCAACCGGTCCTCGATGTCATCCAGCCAGGTATCGAGCGAGGGGATCCAGGCCCGCCGCCCGCCCGATGCTCCAAAGCCCTGAAGATCGAGCGCGGAGACCTCGAGGCCGGTGGCCGCCAGCACCGAACCGGTCCGCTCGTAGCGCCCGGAATGCTCAGCCAGACCGTGGACGATCAGCACCGACACGCGCCCTTCGCCGACCGCCGGCCAGTGGCGAACCAGCAACGGGACCCCGTTTCGGGCCTGGACGGTCTCGGTCGTCGACATCGTCACGTTCCGATCCGAACGACCGACCGGCCGCGCGCTCGTCCGGCGAGTATCCCATCGAGCGCGGCCTCGAGCCCCTCGAGACCGACCTCCGCGACCGCCTCGCCGAGGCCGCGGGGGCGCAGATCGCCGGCGATTCGATCCCACAGCCGGCGACGCCCGTCGATCGGGACCTGGGCCGAGTCGATCCCGATCAGGGCCGCGCCGCGCAGGATGAATGGGAAGACCGTGGTCGAGAACGCGGCCCCGCTGGTGTTGCCGCTGGCCGCCACCGCGCCGCCCCAGCGCAGCGTCCGCAGGATGTACGGCAGGGTGCTCGCCCCAACGCAATCGACCGCGCCGGCCCAGCGCTCGCTCTCGAGCGGCCGGGGGCTCTCGGCGGTGACCTCTGCACGATCCAGGATCCCGGCCGCACCAAGGGCCAGGAGCTCCGCATGCGCCTCGGGCTTGCCGGTCGCCGCCCAGGTCTCGTAGCCGCGCTCGACGAGGATGGCCAGGGCGGTTCGCCCGACGCCACCGCTGGCTCCGGTCACGAGCACCGGGCCACTCGTCGGGGTCAGCCCGTGCGCCTCGAGCCGGGCCACCGACAGGGCCGCCGTGAAACCGGCCGTCCCGACTGCCATCGCCTCGCGGGTCGTCAGGCCCGGCGGCAGGGGCACGATCCACTCCGTCGGCACCCGCGCGAACTCGGCAAAGCCACCGTGCCTTGCCACCCCGAGCTCGTAGCCGTGGACGATGACCTCGGCCCCGACGGAGATCGACGGGTCGTCGCTGGCGATCACCGTCCCGGCCAGGTCGATCCCCGGGATGAGCGGGCTGATCCGGGCGACCTTGCCGTTGGCGATCGTCGCCAGGCCGTCCTTGTAGTTGACGCTCGACCAACCGACCCGGACCTCGACCTCACCCGGCGGGAGGTCGCCGGCCGCGAAGGCACGCACGCCGCGCTCGACTCGATCGTCGATCTTCTCGGCGACAAAGGCACGGAACTTGGCCGGGATCGCGGACACGGCCGGATTCTAGCCGGGCCTTCCGAGCGCCGAAGGTTGCGTTCCGGTACAGCGCTTGACGCCGTCGCGGACCTTCGTCCATGATTTCGGCCGGATGAACCACACCTGCGTCTCCTGGTCGATGTGTATGCGCTGGCGGCCCCGCCGTGCGGAGGATGGGGTCTGAGGTCACGCGCATCCTGACCAGGACGTAGCGGGGCCGAAGACCGGTCCCGGGGCCGCGGATCCACCAGGTGGACCGCGGTTTTCATTTCTCCGGCACACGCGACGGGTAGCCGCCGAAACCATCGGCCCTCCCCCGGGCCAGGGTATCGACCCTCCCCTCCCGTGAGCTACCGGAGTTCCTAGAAATGTCGACCAGCGAAGAGCCCCAGCTGCGTCCCGAGACGCTCGCCCTCCATGCCGGCCAGAAGCCCGACCCGGCGACCAATGCCCGGGCGGTCCCGATCTACGCCACCACGTCGTATGTCTTCAACGACGCCGCCCACGCCGGCCGCCTGTTTGCGCTCCAGGAGTTCGGCAACATCTACACCCGGATCATGAACCCGACGACCGGCGTGTTCGAGGAGCGGGTCGCCGCGCTCGAAGGTGGCGTCGGTGCCCTCGGGCTGGCCAGCGGCCAGGCGGCTGAGACCCTGACGATCCTCAACCTGGCCCACGCCGGCGACAACATCGTCAGCAGCTCGAGCCTGTACGGCGGGACGTACAACCTGTTCAAGTACACCCTGCCCAAGATCGGGATCACGACCCGGTTCGTCGATGGCACCCGCCCGGAGACGTTCGCCCCGGCGATCGATGGCCAGACCAAGGCCGTCTTCCTCGAGACGATCGGCAACCCGCGGCTCGACGTCCACGACATCGCCTCGATCGCCGATATCGCCCACGCCCACGGCGTGCCGCTCGTCGTCGACAACACCTTCGCGCCGTTGCTGAGCAAGCCGATCGAGCACGGAGCGGACATCGTCATCCACTCCGCCACGAAGTGGATCGGTGGCCATGGGACCGCCATCGGCGGCGTCGTTGTCGACGGCGGCAACTTCGACTGGGCGGCCTCGGAGCGCTTCCGGGCCGACTTCGTCGATCCCGACCCGAGCTATCACGGGATCAGCTACACCGAGGCGTTCGGACCGCTCGCGTTCATCCTCAAGCTCCGGGTCCAGGGTCTGCGGGACATCGGGCCTGCGCTCAGCCCATTCAACGCCTTCCTGTTCCTCCAGGGCCTCGAGACGCTTCCGTTGCGGATCCAGCGCCATAGCCAGAACGCGCTCGTGGTGGCCGAGTGGCTCGAGCGTCAGCCTGGCGTGACCTGGGTGAGCTACCCGGGCCTGCCATCGCATGACTCACACCGGAACGCCGTCCGCTACCTCAAGGGCGGGTTCGGCGGGATCATCACCTTCGGGGTCAAGGGCGGCGCCGATGCCGGGCGCACGTTGATCGACAACGTCAAGTTGTTCAGCCTGCTGGCCAATGTCGGCGACGCCAAGTCGCTGATCATCCATCCCGCCTCGACAACCCACCAGCAGCTGAGCGTCGAAGAGCAGCTCTCGACGGGGACCACCGAGGATCTGGTCCGCTTGTCGATCGGGCTGGAGCACGTCGACGACCTGATCGCCGACCTCGACCAGGCGATCCGCGTCGCCACCGGCACCACCGCCGAGGAGGCGGTGACCGCGTGACCCTTTCGGGGGAGGGGGTCGCGGGAACGCCGGCCTCCCGACCAGCCGAGGGGACCCAGGACGGTCCGGATCCGGGCGCTCCGGCGCACGGGTCTGGCCGGCTTCGGTCCATCGGGCTCGGGGTGTTTGCCCTCGAGGCGGGGGTCCTCCTCCCGGCCCTGACCGCCGCCTATCGGCATGACGGTCCAGGGCCGGAGACGGCGCCCCAGGTTCTGGTCATCCATGCCCTGACCGGATCGGCCGATGCGGCCGGCGACTGGTGGGCGCCGCTCATCGGTCCGGGTCGGGCGCTCGACACGCGCCAGGTCGGCGTTCTCTCGGCCAACCTCCTCGGCGGTCGCTACGGCTCGACGGGTCCGCTCTCTCCGGACCCCGAGACCGGGCGACCCTACGGGGCCGACTTCCCCGACCTCACCACCCGCGACCAGGCTCGGGCGCAATGGGCGCTCCTCGACGCTCTCGACATCGACCGGCTGGCCCTCGTCACCGGAGGGTCGCTC
>Ga0209726_10005090_pt1 | contig 16239 bp, 12 predicted proteins | sample Subgrocontami54m_FD_187453 | JGI IMG/M metagenome (GOLD analysis project Ga0209726, IMG submission 187453) | Subsurface groundwater microbial communities from S. Glens Falls, New York, USA - GMW46 contaminated, 5.4 m (SPAdes) (version 3) | ecosystem: Environmental > Aquatic > Deep subsurface >... | reverse complement strand
CTTCGAGAACTACTCGGTGGACTCGGTCGGAGCGCAGATCAAGGCCGTGGAGGTCCCGGACGAGTTCTCCGAAAAGCCGCGCATCCTGGTGCTCGCCTGCGAAAACGACGCCTATCCGGCGATCGACATGGCCGGCATGCAGGGGAACCACTACAGCGCCTTCGTACGGATCATCCCGGTGCGCTGCCTGGGATCGGTCAACGCGATCTGGATCACCGACGCGCTCAATTCGGGCTACGATGGAATCATGATGATGGGCTGCAAGCACGGCGACGAATACCAGTGTCATTTCGTCAAGGGCTCGGAGCTCGCCGGCGTCCGGATGAGCAAGATCGGCGACACGCTGCAACAGATGGCGCTCGAGACCGAGCGCGTTGCGACCTACGAGGTGGCGATCACCGACATGGCGCGCGTGCCGAAGCTGATCGAGGAATACGCCGCGAAGATCGGGAAGATCGGCATGTCGCCGCTGAAGGGCTTCGCCTGAGGGGCGCCCGCAGCCCGGGGACCGACCATATGGGAAACATGACTGAGCTGAACGAGCAGGCGCTCGCCCAATACCGCAACAGCTTCCTGCACGAAGTCGAGGCGCAGGTCGAAGAAGGCGACTGGGTCAAGATGTGCATGCAATGCGGCGTGTGCGCCGGGTCCTGTCCGCTGGGGCCCCACTGGGATCACTCGCCGCAGAAGCTGTTCATGATGATCCGGGCCGGCAAGCGCGAGGCAGTGCTGACCTCCAGCTCGATGTGGATGTGCACCTCCTGCTACAACTGCGTCGTGCGCTGCCCGAGAAAGCTGCCCATCACGCAGATCATGCACGGGCTCGCCCAGTACGCGCACCGGCTCGGGCTCGCCCCGAAGATGCAGCCGACGCGCGATTTCTCGCTCATATTCTGGAACAACTGCATCCGCACCGGCCGCGTCAACGAGCTGCGGCTGACCATGTCCCTGTACTTCAAGGACGGGCTGGTGTCCGGGATCAAGCAGGCGCTCAGCATGCAGGGCGTCGCCCTGGCGCTGCTGCGGGCAAAGCGCCTCAACCCGTTCGAGTTCTTCAAGGGGCACGAGTGCAAGGACAAGGCCGGCATCCACCGGATGCTGAAGAAGGCCCAGGAGATCGAGGCGAGGCGGCAGAGCCTCGCGAAGTGACAATAATGTCATTCCGAGGCCGAAGGCCGAGGAATCTGCTTGTGGCGGTTCTTCAAACAGCAGATCCCTCGCTGCGCTCGGGATGACAAGGCAGGAGGGCACGACGATGGCGAAAAAGGAATACGCGTTCTACCCCGGCTGCTCCTCGCAGCTGCGCGGGTCGGCATCGAACTACCTGGTTTCCGTCAATACGATGTGCGAGAAGCTCGACATCAAGATGACGCCGATTCCGGACTGGAACTGCTGCGGCGCCTCGATCAGCTACGCCGGTGCCGGGGAGCTCACGCGCCATGTCATGACCGCGCGCAACTTCGCGCTCGCCGAGCAGCACCTGCCCAAGCAGGACATCGTCGCGACCTGCGCCGCCTGCTGGCTGGGCGGTCGGGAGACCAAGGAAAAGCTCGACGCCTCGAGCCAGATGATGGCCGACACCAACGAGGCGCTGAAGGAAGCCGGGCTGCACTACAAGGCCGAGACGCAAATGCGCCACATGGTGGAAGTCCTGATCGAGGACGTCGGCTACGAAGAGATGAAGAAGCCCATGGTCAAGTCGCTCGAAGGCGCGAAGATCGCGGGCTACGTCGGCTGCCAGACCAACCGCCCCTTCGGCATCGCGGGAGAGTCCTTCGAGAATCCCCTGTACCTGGACAAGCTCGTCGAGACGCTGGGCGGCGAGCCGCTCAAGGAATACGAGCAGAAGGTCACCTGCTGCGGCGGTTCGCTCGCGTTCTCGGAGCCGGAGAAGTCGCAGAAGCTGATCAAGGACATCGTCGAGTCGGCCTACGACCACGGCGCGGAGATGATCGTCACGCCCTGCCCGCTGTGCCAGGCGAACGTGGAGATCTACCAGTCGGAGATCAACCGCAAGCAGGGCACCAAGCTCAACATGCCCGTGGTCTACTACAGCCAGCTGATGGCGGTGGCCTATGGCGGCACCGCCAAGCAGTCCGGCCTGGACGGGCATGTGATCCCCGTAAAGAAGCTCGAAGAAATCGTCGCCAAGCCGACGAAGCGCTAGAAGAACCCCCCGGCCGCTCGACGGACGTGCGAAATAGGGCGTGCAGATTCGGTCGCCCCACCGGGTCGGCGCCCGGCGTTTTCGTGAAGGGATCGCACGGAGAAAGTCGATGTCATCGAACCGAATGAGCATACTGGTCGTATCGGGCACCCGGGAGCGGCTGCAGATGGCGGCTATGGTCGCCTCGGTCGGCGCGGTTAGCGGCAACGAGGTCACGGTATTCCTTTCCATGAACGCGCTGCAGTACTTCGTCAAGGGCAACGCGCTGGAAGCCCCGGCCGAGGGCAGCTTCGGGACCCGGATGGAGGGCAAGAAGATTCCACCCTTCAGGACGCTGCTCGAGCAGGCGGTCGATCTGGGCGGGGCAAGGATCTTCCCCTGCTCGATGGCGATGGACCTGCTCGGCGTCGAGCGCGGGGCGCTGGAGCCCTTCCTCGGCGAGCCCCTGGGGCTCACCAAGTTCCTCGCCGACGCCGATGGCGCGCAGGTGTGGACCTTTTGACCGTCAATGCGAGGCCTGACATGGCACAGAAGAAACTGATCGATGCGCGCGGCAGCTTCTGCCCGGGACCGCTGATGGAACTGATCGCGGGCATGAAGATGGCGGAAGTCGGTGACGAGCTGGAAGTGCTCTCCTCCGACAAGGGCTCCGCGAACGACATTCCGGAATGGATCAAGAAAGTCGGCCACGAAATGCTGGAAACACGCGAAGAAGCCGGCGTCTGGCATATCACCGTCAGGAAGGCGAAATGAGACTGCGGTGCCGAACCCAACGACTCAACGGAGGAGACCCCAATGAAGATACTGATCGTCGGCGGCGGGATGGGCGGAACCATCCTGGCGAACAACCTCGCGAGGCGACTGCAGCCGGAACTCAAGAGCGGGAAGGTGCGCCTTTCCATGCTGTCCGCATCGGACAAGCACATGTACCAGCCCGGGCTGCTGTACCTGGCGCTCGGGCGCACGACCCCGGACGAGCTCTACCGCGACCAGGAGAGCCTGCTGGAGCCCGGAATCAAATTCGCCGTGGATCCGGTCGAGCAGTTCATGCTCGACCAGAACCAGGTGAGGACCAAGAGCGGCAAGATCTACGACTACGACGTGGTGGCCATCGCCACCGGCTCGCGCATGGTGCCGGAAACCATCCCCGGCCTGGCCGAGAACGCCGAGTTCTTCTACACGGAAGACTCGGCGGTCAAGATGTTCAAGCGGCTGCAGGCGTTCCAGGGCGGCAGGGTCGTGATCACGGTGGGCGTTCCCCACAAGTGCCCGATGGCCCCGCTCGAGATCGCCTTCATGCTGCACGACTACTTCAAGGACCGCGGCATCCTGGACAAGGTGAAGCTGCACTACACCTACCCGATCGGCCGCGTGCACAGCCTGGAGAACGTCGCGAAGTGGGCCGCGCCTGAGTTCGACAAGCTCGGCATCAGCTACGAAACGCTGTTCAACATGAAAGAGATCGACGGCAAGAACAAGATCCTGCGCAGCGAAGAGGGCACGGAAACCCCCTTCGATCTCCTGGTCGCCATACCCGCGCACCGCGGCATGGAAGTGATCGAGAAGAACGGCCTCGGCCAGGGCGGCTGGATACCGACCAACCGCCACAAGCTCACCATGGAAGGGCGCAGCAACGTGTTCGTGCTCGGCGATACGACCAACATCCCCATCAGCAAGGCGGGATCGACGGCCCACTTCGAGGCCGAGGCGCTGGGCGAGAACATCGCCGCGATGGTGAAGCTCGGCACGCCGGTGCGCGACTACGACGGCAAGGTGTTCTGCTTCATCGAGGCGGGCAAGGACCGCGCGACCTACGCCATGTTCGACTACCTCAATCCGCCCGACCCGAAAGCGCCGACCAAGGCCATGCACTGGTTCAAGATGGCCTACAACAAGCTGTACTGGGTGTCGGCCCGCGGGCTGCTTTGATTGGAGCATGCCATGACGACTCCAGTTGAAGACAGGGAAAGAACCCGCAACGAGGTAGAGCGGCTCATCAACGCGGCGCAGGACGCGCTGACCGACGACATGGTCAGCCGCCTGACCGAGGCGATCGGCGCCGGCATCTCGCTCATCGACCAGGTGAACCGCTCGGGGCTGGACCGCGCCATTCCGGCGCTCGCCCAGCTCGTGCACAACGGCGACCTGGAGCGCGTGGTCCAGCTCGCGCGGATCTACGGCTCGGTCCAGGACGCGGTGACCGAGGAGATGATCGGGCGCCTCGCGGAGACGGCCGGCAACGGCATGCTGCTGCTCGACCGCTTCAGCCGCGGCGGCGCGGTGCACCTCATCGAGATGCTCGAGAAGCTCCAGCACTCCGGAGCGCTGGAGCGCATCGCGCAGGTCCTGCCCGAGATCGCCGAGCGCCTCGATCTGGTCAACGGCGTGTTGAGGGATATCGAGAACGCCGCGGCCGAAGCGGCGAAGGCGCCGCGCATGTCGGGCGGAATCGGCTCGATGTGGCGCATGCTGACCGATCCCGATACCCAGGAATCGCTGCGCTTCCTGCTGTCTGTCGGCAAGCAACTGCGCCAGCACGCGCTCTCCGGAAAGTGAATCCGATGCGGGCGTGACCGGGCATTGCCGCGCCCGGTCACGCCCGCGCGGCGATTCATGAGCAAGGCCCCTCGCTCACATCCGCCCGCGTGAGGTCCGGCGACACGTCGATGCGGCGAGTCCCATTCTTGCTCACCGCACACAGCACGACGGAGCGGCCCACGGACTGAGCCGGGTTCTGGCGTACGAGCCCGCAGGCGCCTCGCACAGGGGACGAAAGCGCGAGTTTCTCCGCCTTGCCCGCGGCAAGGTCGATCTTCCACAGCGACCCGCGCATGGCATCGACCCCGAAGAGCACTCCATCGGCGAAGGCGAGGCCGGTGAAGCCCACGACCTTTTGCCGGTCGGTGTCGCGCGCAAGCGCCTGCCGCCTCGCCTCGAAGCGCTCCGGATCCAGCCGCCACAGCACGGTGCGCACATTGCTCGATACGATCGCGGCCCCGGAGGAATCGAGCGCGAGGTCGGGCGCGCAGTCGGACGGCTCGCCGACGAACATCCCGATGCGCCCGATCCGGCGCCGCGTCGAAATCTCATAGACATCGACGCCGTCGCCGCGCAGCACCCAGAGACGGTTTCGCGCCACGTCGGCCTGGACGCGAAGCGCCTCGAGTCGCCCTTGCGGGCGCTCTTCGAGTGAGCTCCACTTGCCGTCCGCGTCCGGCCCGGCCTCGCAAGCGGCGAGCAGGGCCACGCAAAGCGCCGCCAGGGTCAGCCGCGTTCGCGCGGCGATGGGCCCCGCCGGCGTTCCGGATCGGACCGAGAGAGTGAGGGATACGCTTCCGCTGTTCATATGCATACTCCTTCCGCAAGAGGGATTCGGAGCAGTGCTTGGACGCGAAACGCGTACCTGGGACCGGGTGCCTGCCACCGACCCGGCTGGGCGCAACCGCAATGGGCGCGCCCACGAAATCTTCCGTATCGCTATGTCTTGAGCCAGGCCTGGCCAGCTCGAATAGCCGACGGAACTTCGCTTGCCGAGATGGATTGAGCTGATGTGGTTGCGTCCATGGCTTCCTCGCTCCCAACGGAGTCAAGTGAAGCAGAGCTTGGACGCAGGACGTCTTGGACCGGTTTGGAGCCGGGCGGGGAGTCTGCATTTCCCCGCGTGGGCGCCATATTGGAACGTCATCGCGGCGATGTCAAGCGCGCCCCTTTTGCAGGATGACCGGAGCCGTGCCAATCGGAGCCGGCGAGCTCGGAATCCGATGGTCGAGGGACAGGCAAGGTTTTGAATCCAATTCCCCTCCGGCTGCGTATAGCGTGGACAGCCAGCGCTGTATCCAACCAGGAGAAAACCATGAAATCGAAATTCGCTCACATGTCCATGGCCTGCCTGTTGCTTGCCGCGGCCGGCGGCGCCGCCGCTTCCAGCCACCGCGAAGCGCCCTTCATTACGACCGTTCCCAAAGTCGATGGTACGGATTTCTATATGTTCCGAAGTTACGAGGGTGTCGCCGCCAACGGCACGGGCGGACAGTCCGACTACGTCACGCTGCTGGCCAACTACCAGCCGCTGCAGGGGCCCTACGGCGGACCCAACTACTTCTCGCTCGACCCCAACGCCTTGTACGAAATCCACATCGACAACAATGGCGACGCGCGGGAAGACATCACTTTCCAGTTCCGCTTCAGGAATGCGCTCAAATCGATTCCGTTGACGATCGGTGCGGCCAGTGTCCCGATCCCGCTGATCCAGGCCGGCGCCGTGGGCAACCTGAACGACGCCAACCTGAACGTGAACGAAACCTACACGCTCAGCATCGTGCGAGGCGACCGGCGCACGGGTTCCGTGGCAACGGTGACCAAGACCGGCGGCGGCACCACATTCGAGAAGCCGGTCGACAACATCGGGGTCAAGACGATTGCGGACTACGCCGCCTATGCCGCAAAACACGTACACACGATCACGATTCCGGGTTGTCCGGCCGGCAAGGACCAGGGCAAGGTCTTCGTAGGGCAACGCCAGGAAGGATTCGCAGTCAATCTCGGGACCATTTTCGACCTCGTCAACGCCCCCGCGTCCTTGCTTCTCAATCCGGCCAATATCGATGCCGCCGGCATGGCTGGCCAGAACGTGATCCAGAGGTCCAACGTCACGACGCTGGCGCTGGAAGTGCACAAGGATTGCCTGACCGCCGGGGGTGAGCCGGTGATAGGCGGCTGGACCACGGCGAGCTTGCGGCAGGCGCGGTTGCTCAACGGCAGACCGGCGGCGGGCAACGACAAGGCCGAATTATCAGGCGGTGCCTGGACGCAGGTGTCGCGCCTGGGCAACCCGCTGGTCAACGAGGTAGTGATCGGCCTGCCCGACAAGGACAAGTTCAACGCATCGGCGCCGAAAGACGACGCGCAGTTCCTCACTTACGTGACCAACCCGACCCTGCCGGCGCTGCTGGGCGTGGTGCTGGGCGCCAGCGTGGCACCCACCAATCTGCCCCGGACCGATCTTGCCACCACGTTCCTGACCGGCATCACCGGCGTCAACAAGCCTGCCGTCAACCCCGCGCCTTCCGAGATGCTGCGTCTCAACACGGCGATTGCGCCGGTGCCCTTCGCCAGCCAGAACCGGCTCGGCGTGGCCGGCAACGTGCTGGCGGGTGGGTCCGACTACGCGGGTTTTCCGAACGGCCGCCGGCCCAAGGACGACGTCGTCGATATCGCTCTGGTAGCGATGGTCGGGGGATTGTGCGTGATCAACGGCGACACGGACGCCCTCAAGCTCAACAGCATCCCGGGCGTCGCGGGGGCGACCTCGGCGTGCAGGCCCTCCAGCGTGCCGCTGGGCGCGGACTCCGCGAAGATCCATGACGCGGTCGATCAGGCGACGGTTCCCTTCCTGCCGGCGTTTCCGTACTTGAACACGCCGAACCCCGGTTCCTACTGAGCCGCCCTTCCAAGGAGTGACAAGGAGCAATCATGCACAAGCTCAAACCCGGACTGTTGCTGGCCGCAGTGATAGCCGCCGCGCTCGTCGCCGGTTGTGGCGGGGGCGGTGGCGGGGCATCGGACATCGCGCACAGCGACTCGGCGCTGGTGGCCTTCATGAAGAATCTGATCGCCGGTAGCAACGAAACCGGCGAGCCGATCGACGTCAATGCGCTCTCGCTTGCGGTCGATGACAGGGCAACGCCGGATCCGCTCTAGTTGCTCGCGGTGGATCCTGCTGGCGCTGGCGGCGATGCCGCTCGGCGCCTCTGCCACGACCGCAGTGCAACCGGCGCGCGATGACGAAGTCGTGGAGGTACTGCCTGCCGCGACCCGCAGCCGTCCGGCGCGCACCGCGTCCGCTGCTCAGGTTGCGGACCCGGCACTCGCCGCGTTGCGGGCGCGGCAGGACATCGGCGTGGCCAGGCAGACGGGCGACACGCGCTTTTGGGGACGCGCGCAGGCAGTATTGACGCCTTGGTGGAATCGTCCCGATGCCCCGGCGGATCTGGCTGTGTTGCAGGCGACCGTGATGCAGGGCCGGCATGAATTCGACGCGTCTCGCGCGCTACTCACGGCGGCCCTGGCGCGTTCACCGGGGCATGCCCAGGGCTGGCTCAATCTGGCCGCGCTGGAGCGGCTCTCGGCGCGTTACGCCGAATCGCTGCGTGCCTGCGAGGCGGTGGCCCGCGCAGGACAGGCGTTCTATGCCGCGGCGTGCCGGCTGGAAACGCAGTCGCTGCTGGGACAACGCGCGGCCGTGGGACTGCGCGCGCTGGCCGATCAAACCAGGGACACCGGTCAACGCAGTTGGTTGTTGTCCTTGTTGGCGGAAGCCCAGGAGCGCGCCGGAAGCGACTCTGCCGCCGCGGATTCGTACCGGCGCAGCCTGGCGCTGGGGTTCGACCTCTACACCGCGATCGCCTATGGCGATCTGTTGCTGCGCACTGGCCAGGCCGCCCAGGCGCTGCAGGTCTTGTCCGCATTGCCCGAGACCGACGCCGTCTTGCTCCGTCGCGCGGCAGCGTGGCGCAGGCTGGGCGACCCTCGCTGGAGCGGCGGGCGAGCGATGCTTCGCGAGCGCACGGCCGAATTGTTGCGTCGTGGCGACGACCCCGCGATGCACGCGCGCGAGCTTGCCCTGACTGCGTTGTGGCTTGAAGACGATGCAGTTCGCGCGCTCGAGCTGGCGCGGCGCAACCTGCTGCTGCAACGCGAGCCGCTCGACTGGTGGGTGGCCTTGCAAAGCGCGCGCCGGGCCAATGACGCGGCTGCATTGGCCGAAGTCACGGGCGCCATCCGCGCCGCCGGATTGCATGACGCGCGCCTCGCGGCCGCGCAGCCTGGGACCGCGCTTCCTGCGCGCAGGGCGGCGGAGTGACGCCCGCGCTGCGCGCCCTGTTGTTCACGGGCTGCATGGCGGGCGCCGCGTCGGCGTTGGCGCACAAGGGCAGCGATGCGTATCTCGATGTGCGGCATGTCGGCGACGCTGCACCGGCTGCGGTGGCGGGCGTGCCGGCGCAGCGGGACTACCGGTTCTCGCTGGCGGTGGCGATCAAGGACCTCGACCTGCTGGTGCCGATCGATGCCAATGCCGATGCCAGGGTGACCTGGGGGGAAATCAAGGCCGTCATGCCGATGCTGCTGGAGGTGCTGGACGAAGCGGCCAATACCGAGCCGCCGCCGGGACCTCCGGCAGGCAGCCAAGCGGCCACCGCGACGTGCCGGTTGGACTGGCGATTCGACGGCATCGAGCGGCGCAGCGACGGCGCGTATCTTCGCCTGGAGGCGCAAGCCCGCTGCGCGGCCGCGCAAGTGCTGGCATTCCGGTACCGCTTGTTCAGGGACCAGGATGCCACCCACCGCCTGCTGGTCACGGGCCGTATCGCAGGCAAGGATTTGCTGACCACCGCATCGCCTCAACAACCCAGCAGTCTGATCCTCGACCGGGGAGCAAGCGCAGCGCCGGACGATGGCACACGGGCGCCGGCCACGCGGTCATCCAGCCGCTGGTCCGCGCTGCGCGACTACTTCGGGCTCGGCGTACATCACTTGCTCGAGGGCTATGACCACCTCGCTTTCCTGCTTGCGCTGGTTCTGCCTCTGCGCCTCGGCGTCTTCGGTCGCGTGCCGCGCGCCTTGCCCCGCGCGGCCGCGCATGACGATGCCGGCGCCGCCTGGTGGGCTTTGCTGCGCACGGTGACTGCATTCACGATCGGACACTCCGTCACGCTGATGCTTGCCACTTTCGGCTGGATGCAGGCGTCGCCCCGGTGGGTGGAGCCGGCCATCGCAATGTCGATCGCCGTCACCGCGCTGTTGAATCTGCGCCCCGTGCGATGGATACGCACCGATGTGCTGGCCTTGTTGTTTGGCCTGGTGCACGGCTACGGGTTTGCCGGACTGCTGCTGGAGGCCGCCGCGCCGACGGGCCTGCTGCGGTGGGCCCTGGCCGGATTCAATGTAGGCGTCGAAGCGGGGCAGTTGATAGCAGTCAGCGGCTGGGTACTGCTGTCGCAACCGCTGGTGGGCAGGCCCTGGTACCCGAGCGTGGTCGCGCGCGGAGCCTCGGCGCTGCTGGTTCCGCTGGCCGCGTGGTGGTTCTGGCAACGGGTGAGCCGATGAAGGCGTGACGCGTGGCGGTTGATGCCCGGTGCCGCAGAGCTCGAGATAGCTACGCCCTCAGATCGTGAACGTGGCGGCGGCGCTCTCGTCGTCGGGCGACCCGTAACGGTAGAGAACCGGGCGCTCGTCGTCGCCGAGGTCCAGCCGGTAGCGGAACGACAGCGTATAGTCCCCCGCCGCCCAGGCGGCCGGCTCGCTCCCGCCGCCGTGATTGAGGAGCAGGACCCTCGCCCCGTCGTAGCTCCTGATCGTCTTGTACCCAACGGCGCTCGTACCGCGCGCCGCAGTCATTTCGAGCCGGCTCCAATCGACCGCCTCGGGAAATTCGACATAGAGCCCGACGACCGTGCCGTCGCTCCGCACCAGCTTCGACACTTCGAAATTGGCAGGCAGGGCACTCGGCTGCCGAGCGAGGTGCGCATACCACGCCGTCTCGAAATCGGCGCCTTCCCGGTCGGCATCGGCCAGTGCATTTAGCGACGCGAGGTCCACCCCTTCCACCGAAATGGTCCAGGGGGAGCCGGAAAAGCTCTCGACCAGCTCGCGGAAGCCGGCGAAACGCGATGTGCGGAAGCGATACGAATAGATAGGCGTGCCGTCGTACTTGAACACGGCGTCGATCACCTTGCCGGCCGGAAGCAGGTTGCCTGTGGCCAATGTCGCGTAGAAAGCGTCGTTGCCCTCCGCGGAGGCCGGGTCGGGCGGGTCCGCGCCCATGTCTGCGAGCGCGCCGAGCCAACAGAGGGTCGTGTACGCCACCGAAGGGCTGCCCGGCTTGAAGTTCGTCGAAGAGAACGCGATCTCCGCTCCGTCGTCGCTCGCGACCGGTGCGCCGTTCTCGTCCACGACAGAGAAATCGAAGTCGCCGTACATCTCCTCGACATAATTCTCGTTGAACTCGAACACCAGATCGAAGGCGCGGTAGTGCAGCGTGCCGCTCTCCGGAACGGCGCGCGACAGATAGGGGGTCAGATCGTCCGGTGGCCCCTCGGTCTTGAAATAGGCGTATCGAGGGCCGCCGTCCGCGCCGCTGCCGTTGGTCTGCGTGCGGGTGACGACCTTGATGCGGTACACCGTATCGGGCTCGAAAGTGAACCCGGTGCCGAGCAGGCCGGCCGCATCGCCCACCATGTCCTCCGCCGCGCGGAGCAGTTCGGCCGTCAGATACGAGAAGCCCAGCAGATAGGCAGGCTGCCCCTCGCCGCGGCCGAACGCAAGCTTGTCGACGCCCTTGAACGCGTCCGGCAAGGTGAAATCCAGGCCCTGGTTCTGCAGCGTGAAGACGGCCGGCACCGTCGTGCTGCCGTCGGCGAAGATGCCGGTCACGACGAGCCTGCCGGGGACACCCTTCGGCACCATCGCGCGCACGGTCTTCGGCCAGGCGCTGCCGCCGAAATCGACCTCGAGGACGCCCAGCGGATCTCCGGTGATCGGGGCCGCAATGCCGCTGGCTGCGTAGGCGCTCTGGTCGGAAAACCGGAAGGCGGTGTCCGTTCGCGCGGCGGTGAGCGCGGCAAACGGAAGTCCCTGGTGCGTGAAGCCCGGGCCGTAGGAAGCCGTCACGCTCATCGCGGAGAAGTCCACTTTTACCGGCGTCATGTCGAGCGGCCATTGCGTGGGCGAAGCGTTGGCGAGGAAGCTGTCGGTATAAGGAGTCCAGGCCGGTGCAAGCGCGACATCGCCGCTCGCCATGGAATTGTTGTTGCGGCAGAAACTGAACGGGCCGTCGCCGTAGAGCTCGATCTGCGTGCCGGCCGCGTCGCTGGTCGCCTGCCAGTAGCCGACGAGATCGGACAAGTCCTGCCAATTCCCGTCCGCATGGTTCCACTTCGCGAGCGTCATCTCCCTGAGCGTGTACGTGAAGGCGTAGTCGTCGTTGACGACGTCCTCCTGGCCGCTCAGGCCGTTCGTTGCGACGCCGCTCGCGTCGTTCATCGGCCGGTTGAAGGAAATCACGGGACACGCGTCCAGGGCGACGGCGGGCAGCGTGACGGCGGCGCCGGATTCGTCCTTGACGTTCACGCCGTCGAACCCCACGTCGTTGGCCGCCCCGGTGAGCGTCAGTTTCCACGTGTCGGTGGTCTTGGTGCCGGCAACCGACATGTCCTCGACGATGGGATCGATCGGAGAGGGCGCATCGGGCTCGCTCCACGCCATGTGCACGTCGACCTCAAGCGGATCCAGGGGCCAGGGCAGGTCCATGCTGACCGTCATGTCGATGGAGAGCTCCTTCGGCGTCGGCGTCTGCGCCGCAACGCCGGCCTCGGCCGAAAGCGAGATCCCCACCCCCGCGACGCTGACGGAGAAGCTGCCGTCGAAGCTCATGTCGCCCTGCATGTGCTGCGGCGACCAGGTGATCGCGGCGTCGCCCGCGAGCCAGGCCGAGAGGTCCACCGCCACGACCGAGTAGTCGTAATGCTTCTCGAAGCCGATCGAGGCGCCGGTCTTGAAGCTGCGCGCGTCGAGCATCAGGTAGGAATCGGCCTGGAACAGCGAGATCACTTCGGCGCGGATGCGTTTTTCCTTCTCCTCCTGGCCGAGGTAGACGTGCCAGTTCGAGGCGTTGTCGAAGTCGAAAAAAGCCTCCGAGCTCGCGCTCGCGTCGAGGATGGCTCCGGCCGAGACGGGCGACTTGTCCTCGGCGGGGAGCTTGTACTGCATGCCGAGCGCCGCCAGCAGGCTGCTCGAGTTCCCGTCGAAGATGATGAGCGACTGGAAAAGCTCGTTGCCGTCGCCGAGCTTGGCGCGGTCCTTGAGCAGGTTGCCCTTGCCCTGCAGCATCAGGATCGGCCCGGGCAGCGCGAGGACGAAGGCGACCTTCGAGGCGAAGGTGAACCCGTTGTCCGAGAGCGTGCCGATAACGACGTAGGTCCCCAATCCGAGCCCACCGTCCTCGGCCTTCCACGGCTGGCCCCAGCTCGTGTACCAGTCGTTGAACCAGTGGAAGCTCGCACCGTCGGCGTACGCGAGGCCCGAAGTCGTCGCCATGCCGGCGTCGAACTTGAAGCCGGTCTCGTCCTTGTTGTCCAACGGGGTCATGTTCAGCGCGAACAGCCCGCCGAAACCGTAGAACGCGAGGCCGGTGGAGGCGAGCGGAATGCCGACCGGAAGCTGCGTGTCGACGACCAGGCCGAGATAGCGGAATTCGGGTGACGCGTTGCGGCCGATCACCACGCTGACATCGACCGTCAGATCGGTGGGAATGATCTTGAGCTTCGCCGCGCCGGTGAAGTAGCCGTCGCCGAGCGCGACCGAGCCTTCGAAGGCGAGCGTGTCCTTGATCTCGAAGTTGACGCCGATGCCCTCGCAGCGCAGCTTGAGGTCGCTCGGGTCGTCCGGGTTCCACAGCACCTGCAGGCCCTTCGCCGAAACCCCGGCGGGGAGCAGCTGGCTGAGCTGGATGCCGCCGGAAAAGGAAAGAAAATTGTAGTCGACGCCATCGATGGAATCGCTGCCGAACGCGACGGCGTCGACCTCGACCGTGAATGCCTCGAGCAGCTTGATGGTCTGCTGCGATTCCAGGCTGATGCCTCCGCCCTCCATCGAGATCTTGCCCTCGGAGGTGATGCGCAGGCCGTCCACCGACACCTCGGGCAGGACCACGCCCAGCACGGGGCCGAGTGTCAGCGTGCCCGCGAGCTCGACATAGAACGCGCCGGCCTCGCTGCCGAGCGCGAGCCCGGTCAGCGTGAGCTCAAGGAAGTCGGTCTCGATGCTGGCGATGCCGTCCGCCGAGTCGATCGCCACGCTGAATGCGCCGTCGTTGGCGATGCCGATTTCCGCCTCGACCGGGCCTTCGAAGAACGGCAGGGTCAGCCTCCCCTTGATCGAGCCATCGACGAGCGTGTTCTGCTTGAACTCGATCGAGACGCTCTTCAGCTTGAACGTCATGCCGCACAGATCGCTCTCGGCCTGCGTGCTGTTGCCGTCGGCGTCGGTCCAGTTGCCGGTGATCTTCCCGCAAAAGCCGCCGGCGCCGATGAAGAAGTCCTCCAGCGTGACGTCGTCGGGCAGGATGTCGGAGAGCCCCTCGGGCAGGTGGACCGTCGCCTGCTCGATGTAGACGCCGCGCCAGGTCGAGTCGATGCTGTCGGGCAGGCTTTCGGCCGCCGCCTCGGACATGACGAGCAGAAGGCCGCTCACCTCGATCACGACGCCCGAGTCGCCGATCATGAAGGGCGTGATCTCCAGTTCCGGCGCGCCCGAGTCGAACGTGAAGTCGAACTGTCCGGACTGGTCGACGCAGACCTCTGCCCCGCTGAGCGAGATCTCGACCGGCTCCGGCTCCCCGGTCGTCCCATCGATCGCCTGCACCCATTCATCGCCGCTGGCCTCGACCTTCTTGAGCAGCGTGCTTTCGATGCGGAGCGAAGCGCTCAGGTCGGTCAGGCAGACCGAGAAGTCGCCGAAGCTGTAGATGCACTCGAAGTCGACCTCGGTGATGCCGCCGCTGCTGAGCAGTGCTACGGAAACGCCCGGGATGAGCGGCAGGTCGAAGGCGATTTCCTTCAACCACTGCACGCTTCCCGTGGCGACGAAATACGATCCGGTGAAATTCGAGAATCCGAGGTTGGCGATGCCGATGGAGTCGAACGCCGAGGGCAGGGCGACGATGTCGCTCGGCCAGGAGGAAAGCGTGAACCGGGCGGGGATGAAGTCCTGAATCGTGCCCACGCGCTACACTCCGACCTCTGCAGCGCACTCGTTCAGAAGCCGGCCCTGTGTGAAGGTGATCTTGAATTCTCCCGTGAGTGGATCGTCGTCCCTCATGAAATTCATCGGCAGCCGGTGATCGCCTTCCAGGTAGTTCGAGGCTTCGCTACCTCCGTGATCGAAGTGTTTCAGTTTTTCGGAGTCCGTCGTCCCGGTTCCGGTGTAGTCGGCATACTTCCATCTCGACAAGCCGTGTCCGATTTCATGCACCATCACCTGCGCCTGCACATGCCCGCGCCTGTCGTCGATCGTGGATATGGCCAGCTTTCCGCCGTGAGAATCGGTCTCCGGCTGCGTGGCCGCGATGAGATCCGTCGGCGCGCCGGGATATTCCTGCAGACTCCAGATGAAGAAGTAGTTGTACCGATACGTCGTATCAACTTCTTCAAGCACCAATTCGAACTCGGGCGATCTATCGGCAGCCGGCGCGCCCGCGGCGGTGGACGGAGCAATCGGATACAGGTAGACGTCGTCTCCCAGGTTCCCCGATATCTGCGCCTCGCCGATCACCGGCTGGTTGCCGGTGTCGACGTCCACGGAGTAGACATAGACGTTCGCCTGGGGTCCGAGGATTGCGTTCGCTCCGTCGATGAGCGTCGCGACGCCGTCGCCATCGGCTACGTGCACGTCGTCCTTCAGATTGAAGAACTTGATCGGCACGCTGTGCACTTCGAGGAACTGGACGGTCAGGCTGCGAATCTCGGTCGAGTCGGAGCGCCGCCTCACGTACAGCGTCGCCGAGCCCGTCGCGGCGGTCAGCGCCTTGAGGGTCACGAAGACCGTGTTCGAGACGTTCGATTCCGCGGCCCCGTCGATGCTCAGAAGCGAACTGTCCGAACTCGTGACGACGAGATCCTCTCCCTCCGGGTTGTAGATGTACAGGTCGACTTCGCCGTTGCTCGACGGAAAAGTCTGTCCGTTCCTGTCCACGGTGCTTGTCGTCGGGACGACAAGCACGTTGGGATGCACATCGGCGTCCAGCGCCAGGGTGTTCCCCAGGTACTTGTCCACAGCGGGCTCCTCGTCGTCGTCGAGGAAGTCCACCCTGCACTCGCCGGGCGTCACGCCAAGGATGTGGCTGATCATCGGATGGCCCGACAGCGAAATCGACGGCAGGAACGAGTCGTTGCGAAGGCGCTTGTAATACTGGAAATAGCTTCGGACGGAATCCTCGGCGTCCCAGGACAGCGCGCCCAGGTCCGTGCCGGTTCCGAAGTACGCGGTCAATCCGTACAGCGGCGCGGAGCCGGAGG
>Ga0209726_10005082_pt1 | contig 16262 bp, 12 predicted proteins | sample Subgrocontami54m_FD_187453 | JGI IMG/M metagenome (GOLD analysis project Ga0209726, IMG submission 187453) | Subsurface groundwater microbial communities from S. Glens Falls, New York, USA - GMW46 contaminated, 5.4 m (SPAdes) (version 3) | ecosystem: Environmental > Aquatic > Deep subsurface >... | reverse complement strand
GCGCTTGCGCAAGCATCCGCGCATCCGCATCGATCAGGTTGAAGGCTTGCGCATGTTTTTTCTCGCCATCAACGCGGCGTTCAAACCCTGGGACAACAAGCTGGTGCGCCAGGCGGCCAATTACAGCGTCGATGCCGCGTCGATCATCCGCAACATTTTTGACGGTATCGGTTATCCGTGCAACGGCCCGGTGGGCGCCAACGTCCTGGGCGCCGATCCGAAGTTAAAACGCTATCCGTACAATCCGCAGAAAGCCAAGGAGTTGCTGGCGCAAGCCGGGTTCCCAAATGGCTGCGATATCCAGCTTTATTATTCGCCAGGGCGCTACCCTAAGGATCGCGAGGTTTGTCAGGTGGTGGCGGCGCAAATGGTCAAGGGCGGTTTTCGCGTCGAGCTGATATCCCAGGAGTGGGCTTTGTTCTGGGACAAGCAAGGCGTCAACGGCGGCAAGCTGCCTTTCTATTATATCGGCCGGGGCGGCTTGGCCGATGCCGATACACTCTACGATCAATATTTTCGCACCGGCACGACTAAGCGGACCAACTATAGCAATCCCGAGCTGGATAAAATCATCGACGAACAGCAAAAAACAGCGGACAACAAGAAGCGCGTGCAGCTGTTGCAGCAAGCCGGCAAGCTCATCATGGAGGAGGCGGTTTTCATCCCGCTGTTCAATCTCGCCGACATTTATGGCGCGGCGAAGAATCTGGCGTGGAAAATGCGGGCAGATGAAAAAGTGAAAGCCTGGGACATGAGTATAAAATAACCTCGGCCTGCGTATCTGTATCAATCAGTAGGATCGCCAATGGAGGTTTCAATGCGGACAAACCATAGAGCCATCGCTCGGCGCGATTTCTTGAAGCAGGGCGCGTTGCTCGGTTTGACCGCGGCGTTGGGCAGTTCGCTGGCGAAAGTCAGTTACGCCGCGTCGCGCGATCGGCTGATGATTCTCAGCAGCATCGGTTTGGACTCCCTTCACCCCTATGCGCACAGTTCCGGGCCGCAGTATGGCATCTGGCAACACATGATCGAGCCGCTGGTTGAAATAAATTACGCCCGCAAAGACTATTACGGGGTGCTCGCCGAGTCGTGGAAATTCCAAGGCAACACTTGGGTATTTCAGCTCAGGAAAGGGATTCGATTTCATAGCGGCGCGCCATTTACCGCCGCCGATGTCGTCCATTCAGTCAATCGAACGAAAAATGACAAGCGCAGTTTGCAGAAATCGAACTTCGACGACCTGACGGAAGTACAGGCTTTGGACGATTACACCGTGAGCTTCACGACCGCGGTGCCGAATGCGGTTTTTCTCGATCGATTGCAAAACCGGTTTGTGGTGAGTAAGAGCGCCGCGGAGAAGTATGGCGAGGACGCCGATCAACACGCCATCGGCACCGGACCCTACAAGTTCGTCAGCTGGCAGCGCGACGGCAATCTTGTCATGATGCGAAACGACGATTATTGGGGAGCGAAGGCCGCCATCAAAGAAATCGTCTTGAAAAAAGTCGGCGAGGACGCGGCGCGGCTCGCCGGACTGCTCGCCGGGCAAGGCGACGTCGTCAACAATGTTCCGGTGGAAGAGATTGCCCGCCTAAATAAACATCCGCGGGTGCGCGCGGAAAAAGTCGAAGGGCTGAGAATGTATTTTCTGGCGATGAACGTCACGCACAAGCCGTTCGACAACAAGCTGGTGCGCCAGGCGTTCAACCATGCCGTCGACCCGACGGTGGTCATCAAGCATATCTATGAAGGCAATGGTTATGTGATGAACGGGCCGCTTGGCGCCAACGTGATCGGTTACGATCCCAAGACCAAGCGCTATCCGTACGATCCGAAGAAGGCCAAAGAGCTGTTGACCCAAGCCGGCTTTGCCAACGGCCTGGAGGTGAAGCTCTATTTTTCTCCCGATCGCTATCCCAAAGCGCGCGAGGTATGCCAAGTGATTGCCGACCAACTCGCCAAAGCTGGGGTAAAAACCGAGCTGGTCTCGCAAGAGTTCGCCATCTTCTGGGGTTCGGACGGGGTCAACGGCGGCAAAATTCCCTTTTACTATGTGGGCCGGCCGGCGATCGACGCGGACACGGTCTACGATCAGTATTACCGGTCCGGAAGAACCAAGCGTGTCGGTTTTCAAAACGCTGACGTGGACCGGCTAATTGACGAGGAGCAAAAGACCGGCGATCAGAAGAAACGCGTCGCGCTTTTGCAGCAAATTGGCCGCATGCTCATGGAGGAGGCGGCGTTAGTCCCCTTGTACACCTTGGCGGAAATCTACGGTGTCGCGCGCAACGTGATCTGGAAAGCACACCCGGAAGAAAAAATTCTCGCCTTCGATATGAAAATTCGCTGATGGCAGATAGAACCATGCACGGTTGTCAATTTGGAGGATCGAATGAGTTCAAAGAATAAGGGCATCGAGCGCAGAGATTTTCTCAAACAAGCAGCACTCGCCGGCCTGGGCACGTTGCTTGGCAATAGCATTGTCCGCATGAGCTATGCGGCGTCGAGAGAGCGACTGACATTTCTCGCCGCCGTCGGACTCGACACGCTTCATCCTTACGCGATCAGCGCCAGTCCGCACTACGGTATTTGGCAGCATATCATTGAACCGTTGATCGAGATCGACTACGGCAAAAAAGAATACGTCGGCGTGCTTGCCGAGTCGTGGAAGTTCGAGGGCAAGAAGTGGACATTCAAACTACGCAAAAACGTGCGTTTTCACGACGGCAGTCCGTTTACCGCGAAGGACGTGATTCATTCGGTCAACAGAATCAAAAACGACAAGCAAAGTTTGCAAGCGGAAAACTTTCGCGACGTCACCGAGATGCAAGCGCCGGACGATTACACCGTGGTTTTTACCACCGAAGTGCCCAACGCGGTGTTTCTCGACCGACTTTACAACCGCTTCATGGTCAGCAAGGCCGCCGCCGATAAACTCGGCGATCAAGTCGACCAGCAGCCGCTGGGCACGGGGCCGTATAAATATGTCAGCTGGCAGCGCGGCGCCAATTTAGTTTTGACGCGCAACGATGACTATTGGGCCGGCAAAAAAGATATCAAAGAAATCGTCATCAAGACGGTTAAAGAGGACTCCGGCAGGGTGTCGGGCTTATTGGCGGGGCAGGGCGATCTGATCAACAACGTGCCGATCGAAGAGCTGTCGCGCCTCGACAAGCATCCGAAAATTCGCGCCGAGAAAGTTGAAGGGCTGCGCATGCATTTTCTCGCCATGAACAACACCCATAAACCCTTCGACAACAAATTAGTTCGCCAAGCTTTCAACTACGCCGTCGATCCGACGCAGATCATCAAACATATTTATGAAGGCAACGGCTATGTCATGAACGGTCCGATGAGCGCCAACGTCATCGGCTTCGATCCCAAGATCAAGCGCTATCCTTACGATCCGAAAAAAGCCAAAGAGCTGTTGGCCAAAGCCGGCTTCGCCGACGGCTTGGACGTGAAGCTCTATTTTTCGCCGGACCGCTATCCCAAAGCGCGGGAAGTTTGCCAGGTGATCGCCGATCAATTGGCCAAGGCGGGCGTCAAAGCCGAATTGATCTCCCAGGAGTTTGTCATCTTCTGGGGCAAGGAAGGGGTCAATGGCGGCAAGCTGCCCTTCTATTACGTCGGCCGCCCGGCCATCGACGCCGATACGGTTTACGATCAATATTTTCGCTCCGGCGTGAGCCCGCGCATTCAATACAAGAATGCCGAGTTCGACAAGTTGATCGACGAAGAACAGAAAACCGGCGATCCGAAAAAACGCATCGCTTTGCTCCAACAAGCGGGACGCATTTTAATGGACGACGCGCCCTTCGTGCCGCTCTACACGCTGGCGGAGAACTACGGCGTGGCGCGCAACGTGATCTGGAAACCGCGGCCGGATGAAAAAGTCTTGGCCGGGGAGATGAAAATCCGCTAGAGCTGCTTAATTCGCGCGGAGCCCGCTCGTTACACCCTGCGGGACGAGCGCTTTGGCATTTTGCGATTCTTCATTGCCATCGGCTAGCTGGGTCGGCGACCAGTTTGGCGCGGCGGCGGACAAATTTGCGCAACCACCTCAAACATTCGCGGACATTTTGCGAATCCATCGTATCCTCGCCTGGCATGGACGTTGCTCTAACTTCTAGCCATGGCAAACGGCGCAGTGAATCTAACCGTGGCGCAAAAGAAAATGCGCTACGCGTCGATACTCCGATGTCTGGGGCAAGCGCTCGAAGCGTTGAGCCTCAAGGCGGTGGAAGTGAAGACCCATGGCGACGATTTCGTCGTCCAGGCGTGGAACCGGGGCACGTCGATGGCGATGGACGTCGAGAAAATTTATCAGCCCGACGAGATCCGCAAAATGGACGCGGTGGCGCGCCAGCAGCGCAAGCCTTTTTTCGAGCCGCCGGATTTATTGAGTTTGTCGCAAGTGTTTCGCCTCGCCGGCAATTATGTCGACCGGCTGCACGGCCGGCTGCTGCGGCTATCGTGGCAGGATCAGTCCGACAAAATTCAGTCGGTGACGGTGCAGTGGGAGCCGATGGTGGCTGGGCCGCAGAACAATAATACGGCGACTGCGACCATCGAAGAGCTGTGCATTCACATTTACAAACAGCGCAAGAAAATCAATCTGTCCTCGGAGCGCGAGGCGCACCGGCCTTTTGTCTCGGTCGGGCGGATGAATTGATGCATCGGTAGATATCCTTCACGTTACTGCACTGCAATCTGTTAGTCCGTCATACCGGCCCTTCGATTTACTCAGGATAAACTCCGGCCGGCATCCATCCCCATCTCCCAGCCTGGATACCGGCCTGCGCCGGTATGACGGATGGAAGAGTCCGATTTAAGTCGATGGCTTGAGACACCTTCGGTCTCGGTCTATATGCGTTGTTCACGCCTGATACTTCACTTCGCCGCCGACCATCGTCATCTCGACTTTTAGTTCTCTGATTTTTTCCGGCGCCACGGCGAACGGGTCTTCCGCCAGCACGGCGATGTCGGCGAGCTTGCCGACTTCGAGTGTGCCCTTGTCGTTTTCTTCGAAGCCGACCCAGGACGCCGTGGTGGTGTGCATGGCGAAGGCTTCGCCGACGGTGATTTTTTCCTCGGGAATCCACACTTCACCCCAGCGCATTTTTCTCGAAGCGGCAGTGGCGATGTCGCGCAGCGGGTCCACCGGCCAGTAGCCCGGCGAGTCGGAACCGCCGGACATGATGACGCCGTTTTTCAACAGCGTGTGGAACGGGAATGCTTTGGTCAGCCGCCGTTCGCCGACGCAATCGAGAATCGCATCGCCGATGTAGTAGGCAAAGGCGATGTTGGGCACCGCGACGATGCCCGAGCGCACCATACGGCCGATTAACTTAGGCGTGGCGAGCCAGTTGCCCATATGCTCGATGCGATGGCGGTGGTCCTTGCGCGGTGAATGCTCGATGGCGTTTTCATAGGCGTCCAGAGCCATGTCGAAGGCTTTGTCGCCGATCGCATGCACGCAGCAGCGCAGGCCGGCGTCGTGGCAAACTTGCACGGTGTGATTGAGCTCGTCTTGCTGAATACGAATGATGCCGTGATTGTGTTCGTCGTTTTCATAGGGCTCGTGGAAGCAGGCATTGCGCCCGGTGATGCCGCCGTCGATGCTCATCTTGACGCCGCCGATGCGCAGCCACTCGTTGCCGAAGCCGGTGATGAGACCGAGCTCGGTCAAGCTTTTGGTTTCGATCATCGATTCGATGATTCGCGGCAGGATGCTGACGCGGGCGTGCATGCGGCCTTCTTTGTAAAGTTCTTGATAGGCGCGCACCGGTTCGGCGTAGCGCACGATGTCGTGCACGGTGGTGACGCCGCGCTGCAGGCATTGATTCAAGGCGTAGACGATGCCGTCTTTGAGTTGCAGGTAGTTAAACTCCGGCGCGACTTTTCTAAGAATCAGCTGGGCGCGCTCGTGCAGCTCGCCGGTGGGTTCGCCGGTTCGCGCGTCATGTTTGATATGGCCCCCCGCCGGGTGGGGCGTGTCGCGGGTAATTTTTGCTGCCGCCAGCGCCAAGCTGTTGCCGATGGTCACATGGGCGCCGAAGGAGATCGACACCGGATGATCCGGCACAGCGCGGTCGAGATCGTGGCGGTCGGGAAAACGGTGATCGTCAATGCGGAAATCCTGCATCGGACTGCCGTGAGCGACCAGCCACGAACCTTTGGGCGCGCTCGCTGCGGCATTATTTAGCCGTTGCAAAATATCCGGCACCGAACGGACGTCGACGTAAAAGTCGCGGCAGTCGACCAACTCCATTTCCGCCGTGCCCTTTTCCGAGAGATGAACATGGGTGTCAGTCAACCCGGGGATCGCGGTGCGTCCCTTGAGATCGATCATCTCGGTGTCGGCACCGACGAAGCGGCGAATGTCCTCGAACTTCCCCGCCGCGACGATGCGCGAGCCGCCGATCGCCAGCGCTTCGCATGTCGCGCTTTCACTGGTGAAGGTGCGGATCTTGCCGTTGAACAGAATCGAATTAGGATAGGGTAGCGGACGGGTTTTCATGGCGACATTCTCCTTGTTTGATTGTGACCCTTACGCTATAGGTTGCTTCGTTATTCGAAGTCAACAGTTTTTGACGGAGGAGCGGCAAAATGGCGCAACAAAAATTTCACTGGCCCAATAACGCCCGTGTGGCGTTCGTGCTCGGCATCGCCTTCGAATGCTGGGATCGTAACAAACCGTCGCGCGGCGGCGCGCTACAATCGCCGCTGCCGGCCAACGCACTGTGCAAGCACGACTATTCCACGGAAACCTTTCGCGACTTCGGCGGCAAGATCGGCGTGCGCCGGCTGCTGGACATCTGCGACAAGTACGATTTGAAAGTCAGTTTGCCGATCAACGGTCTCACCTGCGAGTATTGGCCCGAGTTGGTGAAGTACGCCCATGGGCGCGGCCACGAGCTGGTCGCCCATGGTTGGGATCAGGGCGAATATCTTTACATGCTGACGCGCGAACAGGAGCGCGAGAATATTTTCAAAACCGTCGAGGCGATCGCGAAATTAACCGGCGAGCGTCCCACCGGCTGGTCGTCGCCGGGTGTGCGTTCCACCGACAATACTTTGGAATTAAACTTGGAAGCCGGCCTGCTCTACAACTGCGACTATCACGACGACGAGATGCCCTATCCAATTAAAATTGGCGGCAAGACGCTGATCATGATCCCGCACCAGTACACGATCAACGACCACCGCATGCAGGAAGAGGGCACGCGCCACGAGTTTTTCGACAAGTTCAAAGACGAGTTCGATTACCGTTACCAGATCGGCGACCGCGATCCGACCATGATGAACGTGATCACCCACGGCTACCTGAGTTCGCGGATTCCCTACATCGACACGTTTGAAAAAATCATCGCCTACGCGAAGAATCACAAAGACATTTGGTTCGCTCGGCGCGGCGACATCGCCGCGTGGGCGAGAAAGTTTTACGACGGGAAATAGTTTTTCTGTGGTAGGGGCGACCGGCGGTCGCCCTGGTTTATGATGGCGATCGAAAGAGCACAAGTAAGCTACGAGCTGAAACCACAATGCAATTATTTCGCAACGCCCAGAAGTTGTAATTGGATTGTCCTGTGAAAAAGTACATTAAGCTTCACCTCTTGTTTTTCGCTGCAATAATTTCTCTTGTCCTAATTTTTGCAGCGCTTTACTTAATCTGTAATAGGTATGTTGGTACTTTCTGGCAGCAGTTTATTGGTCAACCGCTTGGGTTTTAAGCCTCCGACTGGGAAAGAGGTTCACTACAAACCGATTGTGCTTGACGCTGGTTACTGACTCGACTATCGTCCGCCTAACCGCTGCTATCGAGGGTGTCTGCAAACAGTGGCGCACACATTCAACCTGCGGGGGTCCATGATGTTTTGTTCGCGATCCCTATCTTGCATCAAAAAATTACCGGTTCTTGGATTCAGCGTTCTGCTGGTGATTGTTTTATCCCTGCCGGGTGTCGCCGCGGATAAAGTTAGAGTGGCCTTCTCGGCGGTGGCGCCGAGCCAAGGGGTGTTGTGGGTTGCCGAAGTCGGCGGGCTTTTAGCCAAGAATGGCATTAGCGCGGAAATCATTTACACGCGCGCGGCGATCGAGACCTTGGTGGCGGGTGAGGTTGATTTCGGTCAGATGACGGGCTCCTTGATGTCTTCCGCCAGACTGCAAGGCGCCGATGTGGTGATGATCGCCGGCGTGCAAGACATGCTCGACGACCGGCTGGTGGCCCGCCCCAATATCAAATCGTTGGAAGATCTCAGGGGCAAACGGATCGGCGTTTTTCGCTTCGGTTCCGCCTCGCATTTGCGTTTGATCTACGTGCTGCCGCGTTACGGCTTGAGCGAGCGGGACGTCACGCTGCTCCAGGTCGGCGATAGTCCGGAGCGGCTGATGGCGTTATCCGGCGCTGCCATCGACGCCACGCTGATCTCGCCGCCCGATCATATCGAAGCGGTGCGGTTAGGCATGAAGATCTTGCTCAATCTGCGCGACTTGAAGGTTCCGTATCAAGGCAGCGGACTGGTCACGACCCAGCGGGTGCTGGCGCGCAAGCGCGATATCGCCAGGCGTTTTCTCAAGTCTTACGTTGAGGCTATCCATCTGGTGAAGACTAACCCCGACATCTCGAAAAAGGCCTTCGCCAAATACCGCCAAACCAAAGACGAGAAGCGGATCGAGGACGCCTACCAAGCTCTGCGCGAAATGATCAAACCCAAACCTTATCCATCGATCGAAGGATTCAATACGATCATTAAAGACGCCAGCGAGCGGATTGCCGCAGCCAAGACGGCGAACCCGAAGGATTTCATCGACGTGAGTTTACTCGAAGAGTTGGACAAATCCGGATTTATCGATGCGCTCTATCGCTGACGGAACAAAGCTGCGTTACCGATAATACTTGAGCGCCGCGCTATCCTTAACTCATTTCCACAATTCTTTAGTCGCCAACCGCGCGCCCTCCGCCAACGCGGCGAATTTGAGCCAGGCGACGCTCGGATGAGTATCGTTGAACCTGAGAGCGGAGGCGGCAAAGCCGCAGTCGGCGCCGGCGATGACGTTCTCGCGCCCGACGAGCTTGGCGAAGCGCACAATCCGTTCGGCGACCAATTCCGGGTGTTCGACTAAATTCGTCGTGTGGCTGATCACGCCCGGTATGAGAATCTTTCCCGTCGGCAGCTTGACGCGTTCGAAGACATGGTATTCATGTTCATGGCGCGGGTTGGCTGCTTCGAACGAATAGGCGCCGGCGTTGATCTTCAGCATGATATCGACGATGTCCTTGAGCGCCATTTCGTGAATGCGCGGGCCGACGTCGATGGAGTAGCAGGTATGAAAGCGGACCTTCTCAGGTGGGATGCCGCGCAGTGAGTCGTTGATCGTTTCGACGCGCTTTTCCGCCCACATCCGGCAGTCTTCGACGCTGAGTTCTGGGTGCATCATATAATAGGTAACCAGACGCGGATCGTCGATCTGGAGAATATATCCAGCTTCGACAATCGCTCGATATTCTTCACGCAGCGCATCGGAAACCGCCTGCTCGTATTCCTCTTGGCTGCGGTAGTATTCGTTGGCAAAAGTAGCCGCGACATAGGAAGACGCGATCGCCGGCACAAATACGTCCTCGTGAGCGCGGCCCTTGATCGCCGCTTTGAGGTTAGCGATATCTGTCTGCACCGCCTCGTTGCCTTTATAACTGACCGGCCCGGTGCAGATATCGGCGTCCGGCCCGCGGCCGCTGCGGCCGCCGAACGGCGCGGCGATGCGCTCGGACCACGCGTAGTAGTCGGGAAAAGCGAGATACTCCCGGCCCGCCGAACGCGGCCGCATCGCATTTTCCGGCGTGGGCTTTTTGCGCTCGAAGCCGTTGAAGCGTTCGATGACGTAGGTGAAGAAGCCCGATTTACCCTGCTCGCCGTCAGTGACAATGTCGACGCCAGCTTCGACCTGTTTCCGCACCACGTCTGTTACTGCCTCGCGCACCTGCCGCGCCAGCTCTTCGCGGTCGTAGGGCTGACCTTGTTCCTTGAGTCGAAGTAGCGGCAACAGCGCGTCGCTTCGGGCCAAACTGCCGACGTGGGTGGTGAGAATTCTTTGCGTGCTGTGCTTCATGACGTTCCCCTTTTTGGTTGGTCACCACTGGGACTGCGCGCCATCGCCGCGTGGCATTTGTCGCGGAACATAGCCGCATGGGTTGCGTTGTGTCAACTCGCATAAGAGAAAGGTTAGGAATAACAGGCCGCTTCGCTCAGACTTTTACAACCTGACTACCGTAAAAGAAGTGCCAGGTTTGAATTAGACCTCAGGGAATAGAGCAGAGGTAAGAATCTTTCACAGCAAAGGTTAAGACTTGATCCTCTCTCCAGTCGGATAGTTTTACTTCCGCCGAAGAAATAGCTGCCTCATCAGCCCTTCCCACTGGACGAATTTGGTTTCCAATTCTTCGATGGAATATTTTTCGTCCAGATAGTTTTTCTTGAATTTTTGATCGATGCTGCCGATGTCATCGCGGGGCGACCAGAGGCCGCCTTTCATGATCGCCTGTTGGCCTTCCTTGGAGTGAATGAAATCGAGCAGCAGCAACGCTGCGTGGGGATTGGGCGCTTTAACGGTTAAGGCCGAATAACCGACGGTGGTGACGACCGGTTCCAGCGCGCGCCAGGCGATGGGTGCGCCTTTTTCTTTGGCGACGCTGACGTTGGCGTCGAAGATGGTCGGCGATAACGGCACTTCGCCCGACACTACCAAGCCGGCCAACGCCGCGGCCGCGATGTCCTGGACGCGCACTTCTTGTTCGGCGAATTTATCGAGAAACTCCCGCCCTTGACTGTCGAGTATGCCGCCGATCCAGCGCACGCCGGTGGAAGTGCCGGCGATCGCCATCTTACCTTTCCATTTTGGATTGAGCAGATCCTTGAACGTGCGCGGCGCTTCGCTTGCAGGCACCAGCGTGGTGTTGAAGCCCAAGCTGTTATAGGTTTCCCGGTCGCCGAGATAAAAGAGGCCGTTCTTGCCCTTCGCCTTTACATCGTCGGGGTAGAAGCGCGCCTCGGGCGAATAAAATTCTTGAAACGCGCCGTCTTTTTTCAACAGGCCCATGACCTCCGGCGTGGTTTCCACCACGTCGACGAGAAAGCGGCCCGACTTAAATTCCTCGGTCACGCGCCGGATGAGATTTTTTGAATCGTTGCGCCATTCCGAAACTTTGATGAACGGATACTTTTTTTCGAAATCCTTGACGAAGGTTTTAAACCAAGTGTGGGAGTTGTAGAAGGTAACCTGGCCTTCGCGTTTGGCGCCTTCGATGAGAACTTTTTCCCGGTCGACGCCTTGGTAGAGCGCGACCTGTGAAACCGTCATCGGAGCGTTGGCGGCGTTAACGCTAGCGGTATGCAGGAAGAAGGCTATCGAAGTGGCGGCGAGCGCGGCCGTCCAATGGCTATGGCTGATAAACATAAGTTCTTTTCTCCAGTTGGTCGTCGGTCTAGTTGATTTAACGGCGACGCAAAAACAACTGGCGCAACAGGTTTTCCCATTGGCCGAGTTTCACTTCCATTTCTTCCGACGAATACTTTTCGTCCAAATAGTTTTTTTTGAATTTCTGCTCCACCGTGCCCACGTCTTCGCGCGGCGACCACAGGCCGCCTTTCATGATCAGCTGCTGACCTTCTTTGGAAAGCAGGTAGTCGATGAACAGCAGCGCTGTGTGCGGGTTTGCGGCTTTGGCCAACAGCGCCGCCGAACCGACGGTGGTGACCACCGGTTCGAGAGGACGCCATTCCACCGGCGCGCCTTTCTGCTTAGCCAAGGTGACGTTGGCGTCGAAGATGGTCGGCGACAAGGGAATTTCGCCGGAGACGACGAGATTAATAAGAGCCGCCGGCGCCATGTCCTGGACGCTTACGTCTTGGTCGGCGAGCTTGTCGAGAAAATCGCGGCCGAGAGATTCGAGAGCATTGCCGATCCAACGCGCGCCGGTGGTGGTGCTGGTGATCGCCATCTTGCCCTTCCATTTGGCGTCGGCCAAGTCTTTGAGGCTGCGCGGCGCGTTCGCCGGCGGGATCGATTTGGTGTTGAAGCCCAAGCTGTTGTAAGTTTCCCGATTGGGCAAATAGTAAAAACCGTTCTTGCCGCGCGGCTTGAGCTCGTTGGGATAAAAACGCGCTTCGGGTGAAAAATATTCTTGGAACAATCCTTCCCGTTTCAACACGCCCAACCCGTCGGACGTGGTCTCCACGACATCGGCGAGGACGCGGCCGGCTTTGGCTTCTTCGATCACTTTTCGGATGACGTTCTTGGAATCGTTGCGCCATTCGGTGGCGCGGACGAAGGGATACTTCTTTTCAAACTCTTTGACGAAAGTTTTAAACCAGGTGTGGGAAGTGTAGAGCGTGAACTGCCCTTCGCGCTTGGCGCCGTCGATGAGGATCTTTTCCCGGTCGGCGCCTTGATAGAGTGCTAATTCTCCGATCGTCTTCGCTGCGTTGGCGGCGAAGGCGGCCGGAGACAAAAATAAATAGCCAGCAGCGACCGCGATAGCCGCGAAGTTCTGCGCCATTCTTGCCTCCGTGATTAAGAAAAGAACATGTTACACAGACAAATTGCTTTTGTGCTCCGTCAGCCACGCGGCCAGCCGCGCGATGCCTTCTTCCAAATAAATCTTCGGCGCCCAGCCTAGCTCCCTTTTCGCCAGCGAAATATCTAATGGATTGCGTAGACGGTGCGGTGCGACTTCGGCGGCGTTGGGGTGTTGGCCGATTTCGAATTGCAAATTCGGCAGCGCTTTCGTGATCGCTCGTTTTAGATCTTCGCTGACGTAGCTTTTGTCGAGACCGATGTTGTAGGCTTTGCTGAGCGGGCCCAGGGTGAAAAGGGCACGGCTGACGGCGTCGACGACATCGTCGACGTAGATCAAATCGTCCACCGGACGGGTGAGAAACGGTCGGCAGTTTTGACCGAGGATGCCTTTCTTCAACTCCAGCGGGATGCTGCGGTAAAGACCGGGACCGTAGACTGACGAATAGCGCAGGGCGACGAAATCGACGCCGTGCTTTTCTTTGTAAAAATTGCCCATCCATTCGGAGACCGTTTTCGCGGCGCGATAAAAATAAGTCGGATAAATCGTCACCGCGTCGTCTTCTTTGACCAGAGCGCCATCCGGTTTGCTGAGCTGGCCGTAGATCGACGCCGAACTCGAATAAACGACACGCTGGATTTTAATATCTTTGGCCGCTTCGAGAATATTCGTCATGGCGTGATAGCAGTAGTCGATCACGGTGGGGCTTTCATCGCGCGGCGGATGAGCGGCGTGGAAAACGTGAGTTGGCTTATCTTTTTCACAGAGCGCGCGGAACGCGGCGCCGTCGGTGACGTTCATGATGTGGCTGGAACCTTTGATTCCAAGCAGGGAAAGATCCGGCGCGCGTGGCACGACGTCAATGGCCACGACTTGGTGGCCGAGGCTTTCCATTAGCTTGGCCACGTGGGAGCCGATGAAGCCGTTGGCGCCGGTGATCAGAACGGTTGCAGACATGGCTCCTCCTTAAGGTGGCAAATTAGTTTTTGCCGTACAGGGCGTCGATGAAGCCGCTGTCATCGAGCTTGTGCACAAAGCGATTGTCGATAATGTCTTCGACCTTTGAGCGGCTGACTTTAGGATTGAGCGTTGCCATGATCCGTTGGATATTGCGCAACCCTTCGATGGCTGCGTAGGGTTTTTTCTCGAGTCCAATCAGCAGGTCTTGATAACCTTCTTCTAAAATCGTCAGATCGTTTAGCTTCATTTGCCGCATCATGGTTTTGATTACGGCGTTTCGATTGGCCGGCGCGGCGATAAACGCTTGCGCTTCAAACAGCGCTTTCAACACCGCTTCGACGACTTCGGGATAATCCCGCAAAAATTTGCCGTTGGCCGCGATGGCGCTGTTGGTAAATGGAATCTTGGCGCGGCGCAGTTCGACGAGCACCGGCAATCCTTTGAGCTTCATGCCGCGACTCAGAAAGGGATCGAGGAGCGTGGCGTCGATAATCCCCGACTCCAACGCCTGGGCGAGGATGGTTTGGTTGCCGATGGCGTTGATGCGGATTTGATCGCGATTGGCGTCCAGGCCCAGATGTTCAAGCGTAAGATAGGACGCCATCCATGTGGTGCCGCCGATCGTCGTGACGCCGAAGCGTTTGCCGCGCAGATCCTTCGCTTCTTTAATTTCCGGACGCACCACTAGATCGTAGGTAAGCCGGTTGCTTGAGCTGGCGATGATCTTGATATCTTGCCCGCCCGAAGCGGCCGATAGGATCGGCGCGCCGCCGCTGGCGGCGAACTGCACTTCACCGGTGGCGAGCGCCGTCATCTGTAAAGGACTGGTGCGCAAATAAATCGCTTCCATGTCAACGCCGTGCTTGGCGAAAAGGCCGAGCTCCTGGGCGGTCCAGAGAATCGTCGAACGCGCGCTGACGGCGGATTGACTGATGCGAACTTTGGTCGCGGCGGGTTTGGCGACCTTCTGAGGCGCTTGGCCGGCGTGCAGCGTGTGGTAGACGCAAAGCACGAGTAGAAATAGCAGGCAGCGGCTCAGGCGCTTGGTCATGGCGCAGCGAATCCTAAATGCTTGCGAGCAAGCGGCCAAAGCCGGCGCCGACTTTGATGTCGAGCGGTTTGAACGAGCCCCAGATGTTGACGCTGTTGGAACTGACGATGGGCTTGCCGATCTTCTGTTCCAACGCGTCGATGATGCCGAGCGTCGCCATGGTTCCGGACTGGATGTAGATGGCATCGACTTCGGGATGTTTCTCGCAAGCGCCCACGGCGTTGCGGTAAATCTCGGCCGGCGTCAAGCCAAGCTTTTCGTAGGAGTGGAGCTGCCGACCGCCGATCCCTTCAGCGGCGCCGATCTCAATGCCTTGTGCGTTTAAGAAATTTCGCAGATTGTCCGATAGGTGCACCGATTCGTTGCGCCAGGAAGAAATCAATAGAATCCGCTTGGCTTGCAATTCATGCAACGCATCCGCCAATGCCTGCGAGCTGGTCGTCGCCGGGACTTTTGCCGCGCCACGCAGCCGGGCGAGTATTTTCTCGTGCCCTTCATTGCCGAAGTGGAGATGGACTGGCGCGCCATTCTTCATAATGAAATGCGCACCGGCCAAGCTGAGACGTTCGACGGCGCGCTCGAGCAGCTTGAGCGATGCCTCGACTTCTTCAGCGCGCGCCGAGTCGACCACTTCGAGATGGGTCACCACCAGGACGACATCCTTGGGCGCCGCCTGGTAAAAATCATAGACTTCGATGTCGCTGTTTACCCGCGGATGAATCCAACCGATGCGGGCGCGCCATTTTTCTAGCATCGAATCGTCCCTTTGCAGCCTAGCGCTTGCTGATAAATAACTTGCGCTTCAAGCCGTCCCATTCGTCGAATTTCTTTTCCAACTCTTCCGGCGGATACCTGCTCTCGATGTAAACTTTTTTGAATTTTTGCGTCAGCGAGCCGACGTCGTTGCGCGCCGAGCTTAGGCCGCCTTTCAACACCGCCTGTTGTCCCTCCTTGGAATGGAGAAAATCGAGGAACAGCAGCGCCGCGTGGGGATTGGGCGCTTTAACAACCATGCCGGAAGTTCCCGTGGTTGCGATCACCGGATCGATGGGACGCCACTCCACGGGCGCGCCCTTTTGCTTGGCGACGGAAATGTTCGAGTTGAAGATCGTCGGCGACAGCGGCACTTCGCCGGAGGCGACCAATTCCGCCAGCGCCGCGCCGGAAATGTTTTGCACGTTGATTTCCTGTCCGGCCAATTTTTCCAAAAACTCGCGGCCGAAGGTTTCGATGATCGCGCCGATCCATTGCGTGCCGGTGGTGGTGCCGGCGATGGTCATCTTGGCTTTCCATTTGGCATCGAGCAGTTCCTTCATGGTTTTCGGCGCATCGGCCGGCGGAATAATTTTCGTGTTAAATCCCAGGCTGATGTAAAGCTCGCGGCTGGTCCAATGGAGATAGCCAGTTTTGCCTTTGAACTTTGCGTTATCGCCATAGGGCGCGAGTTCCGGCGAAAACACTTCTTGAAAGGTGTTCGACGCTTGTAACAGCGCCATGTAGTCGGGACTGGTTTCGACCACGTCGGCGATGAAACGGCCCGCCGCCATCTCATCGGTCAAACGCTTGAGTAGTTCCTTCGAGTCGCTGCGCCAGACGTTGGTCTTGATGAAGGGATATTTTTTGCCGAACTCCTGGGACACGGCGCCGGCCATCCATGTATTGGAAGTGTAAAAA